>ENA-ORDC01001769-ORDC01001769.1-marine-metagenome-genome-assembly--contig:-NODE-1769-length-14924-cov-6.888664_pt1 | contig 14924 bp, 15 predicted proteins | sample MGYA00237783_ERZ508515 | MGnify/ENA primary metagenome ERZ508515 (study PRJEB26186, sample SAMN06268792) | marine metagenome | isolation source: Eden Landing Ponds, San Francisco, CA, USA | place... | reverse complement strand
GTAGATGGGCCGGGGTGGACGATACCCGAATCTTGATAGTAGAGCTTCACCAACCACGATTCGTCGGCAACCTCGAAGCGGGCATGCTGGCTCCCGCCGCCGGCCTTCACCCGTGAATCCGCCGCGAAGTACGGCGCTAAGCCGTCTTCGGCGAACAAAAGGTTCGCCGCGTACTCGTGCCAAGATGGCTCGATGGCGCGCATGCTCACCCCTCCTGTTCGGTTTCGGCGACGGCGCGCTGGACCCGCGCCTCGCTTTCTGCGACTGATTGCTGGCCTCTCCAGTCCCAGCGAATGCGTTCGCCCGTCTCCACGTCGTAGAGGCGAGACGCGCGAACGAACATGGGGGGCTTTGACCTGCCGGCGGTCATGCTATCTCCTCCAGCGTGCGCTGGTTGCTGTCGGTGAGCGCGGTGACAGTCTCCGGGTCGTAGTTTAGAACCAGCCGCTCAGTCGCTTTCTTTGCTCCATCGGCGCGGTCAGTCGCCTGGAAGGTCTCGACGGTGTCCGCAAGATCACGAAGTCCGTCGGGGAGCTCTCGATACGAGACCATCCAGTCTCCCTCGAGGTCGGCAACTGTTGCGACAAATACCTCGTGAGAGAATTCTCCGAGGTACTCATGTTCGTTACCGACGTAGGGCGGGTCAAAGTACCAGAAGGTCTCCGGGCCGTCGTAGCGGTCCCAGTCGCGGACGAGCACCGTCGGCCGAAGCCGCCAGGTCGGCGCCGGTCCCTCGGCCTCGCCGGACGCGTCGTCGCGGCCACCGGGAACCGCCTCGCCGCCGACGGAGGCGTCTCCCCCGCCGGCGCCGTCCGGATCGAGCGCGACGCGGAGCGCTCGCAGCGCCGGCTGGGCGCCCCACCCGCGTGGCGACAGCGGATCGTCGAACAGTTCGATCTCGACGTCCATCGCGTGCCGCGAGGACGGCGAGCCCAAAGAATCCTCGGTCCCGAGGGGGGTGCCAGCCGGCGCCGACGGCGCGAGGCGACCCCGGCACTCGGGGGGAGCGCGGCGTGACCGACCGGCGGGTCGTGATCGCGGTCGCGATCGTGGCGGCGGCGCTCACCTACGGGAGCCTGGCCGGTGCGGAGTCGCTGCTGGCGGGCGAGGGAGGCGCCGCCACCGACGGGGAGGTGGCGGTCCACGGGACCTCGTACCACCTCGACCGCGCCGGCCGCCCGACCGTCGTCGGCGAGGTGCGAAACAGCGTCGGCGGCCCGGTGACGAACGCGACGGTCACCGTGACGTTCTTCCGCGACGGCGAGCGGATCGGGCGCGCGAGCGGCGCCACGCTACGGCCGACGATCCCCGCCGGAGAGGCCGCCCCGTTCGACGTCCATCTCGACGAGGCGACCGAGGCCGACGACTACGCGGTCGCGGTCGCGTACGACCGCGGCGGCTCGGTCGTGCCCGGGCTGGCGGTCGCCGAGACCGCGGTCGCCGACGAGTCGCCGGACCAGGTGACCGTCACCGCGACCGTCGAGAACCGGGGGAACCAGCCCCGCCGTATCGAGCGCGTCGTGGCGACGTTCTACGGGGCGAACCGAACCGTCGTCGGCGCCCGGGTGGCGACGCCCGGTGAACGCCTGAGCACGGGGGAAACCCGGACCGTGCGACTCACCTTCCGGACGCTCGGGGACGTGCCGAGCCTCGCCCGGGAGTTCGTCGACTTCGACGTACGCGTCGTCGCCGGGCGAGCCGAGTGATCGGGGGGCGCGAGAAGACGATGTCGGCGGGGTCACTCGGCCTCGGTGAGCGCGCGCCGGACGAGGTTCTCGGTCAGGCGGAGCTTGAACCGGTTGTCGGGCTGGGGCGCCGCGTTCGGGAGGACGCCCTCCGCGGCCGAGGCGGCGTTGCCGTCGGAGAGTTGTTGCCCGGTGATCGCCCGCTCTGCGGTGCGCAGGCGCTTCGGCTTCGGCGCGACGCCGTTGCTCACCAGCCGAACGTCCGACACGGTGCCGCCCGACGTCTTGATCGCGGCGGCGATGTTCACGATCGGGAAGTCCCACGCCTCGCGGTCGCGAACCTTCTCGAAGTAAAAGCGGGCGTTGCGCCACTCCGAGGGGACGACGATGTGGGTGAGGATCTCGTCGTGGGCCAGGTCGTTCATCACGGTGATGTTCTCCTCGGGCCCGACGAAGAACTCGGAGAGGGGTTCGCGCCGCTCGCCCCGCGGCCCGGCGATCTCGATCTCGGCGTCGAGGGCCATCAGCGCGACGGCGCCGTCGGAGGGGTGGGCGGTGATACACCGCGAGTAGTCCGTGACGGCGTGGTCGCGGGACTCGCCGGTGATGGCGTAGCAGGTGTTGCCGCCGGCCCGGTAGCAGTCGAACCCGTTGCGGTAGTACCAGCACCGGGAGTCCTGGGAGAGGTTACCGCCGATGGTGCCCTGGTTGCGGATCTGGGGCGTCGCCACCTCGCCGATCGCCTCGGCGAGGACGGCGAAGTCCGAGGCGACGACCTCGTGGGACTCGACGTCGCTGAGCGTCGTCAGCGCCCCGATGCGGAGGCCGCCGCCGGCGGTCTCCTCGACGCCCGAGAGCTCCTCGATGCCCTTGAGGTCGACGAGCACCTCCGGCGTCCGCATCCGGTTTTTCATCCAGTTGATCTCGTCCGTGTTCCCCGCGATGGTCGCGGCGTCCTGTCCGTGTTCTCGTAGCGCGCTGACGGCCTCGTCGACGCTGGTGACGTCGACGTGCCGCAGCGGCGGGATCATGTCCTGTTGCATGGTCAGCGCTCCACCTCCGTCTCGCCGTTCTCGATCTTCTCCAGCACCGCGCTCGGCGTGATGGGGAACGTCTCGAAGGTCGTCCCCAGCGCGTCGCCGACGGCGCTCGCGACCGCCGCGGCCGCCGAGCCGTACGGCGGTTCGCCGACGCCCTTCGCGCCGTGCGGGCCGAACGGGTCGGGCTCCCCCACGCCGCCGACCTTCGGCGGGTTCGCCGAGTAGTCGTAGATCGACGGCGGCTTGTTCTTGTAGAAGTCCGTGTTGAGCGGGATGCCCGTGTCCTCGTCGTGGAGGTAGTGCTCGCTGAGCGCGTAGCCGACCCCCTGCACCGTCGCCCCCTCGATCTGGGCCGAGTGGCTCTCCGGGTGGACGACCCGCCCCGAGTCGCAGTAGTTGGCGATGTTCTCGACGGAGACCTTGCCGGTCTCGACGTCGACCGACACCTCGGCGATGGCACCGGCCTGCGAGCGGACGGTTCCCTCGAGGTCCTCGCCGGTCGTCTTGCCGAAGGCCACGAGCGCCTGCCCGGTGACGCCGGCCGCGGCGCCGAGCGTGAGCGGAACGAGGCTCTCCTGGTACTTCTCGGGGACCTCCTCGCCGGAGTACTTGCCGCCGGCGTCGACGGCGGCCTGGGCGGCCGCGCCGAGGGTCATCTCGCTCGCGCCGTCGGTCACCCGCCCGTCGGCGACCTCGAAGTCCTCCGGATCGCCGCCGAACTCCCGCGCGCCGAGTTCCTTGAGGTACTGCACGGCGGTCTCGGCCGCGCGGACGTTCGCCAGGCCGGTCGTGAACGTCGTGTTCGAGGAGAACTGCCCGAGGGTGAACGACGACTTGGCGCTGTCGCCCCAGTTCACCTCGACCTGGTCCCAGGGGACGTCCATCGTCTCGGCGACCATCCGGGCGACCGCGGCGTACGACTCGGTGCCGAGGTTCCCGGCGCCCTGCCTGACCTCGACGGTGCCGTCGGTGTGGATCACCACGAGGCCGTCGAAGCCGACGTAGCCGGAGGCGTGGTCGGCGGCCCCGATGCCGACGCCGCGGACCGTCGAGCCGTCTCGGCTTCCCGACTGCCCGCGGAGGTCGTCGTAGCCGATGGCCTCGGCGGCCATGTCGTAGGCCTGGTCGAGGTTGGCGCTCGTCAGCGGCGCGCGGTTGGCGCCGACGGGCGAGCCCTTCGTTGCCGTGTTCGACCTCCGCAACTCGAGCGGGTCGACGCCGAGTTCGTCGGCGAGCTGGTCGATCACCTGCGAGATGGCGAGGCCGGCCTGGTTCTCGCCCGGCCCGCGCATCGGCCACCGCTTCGGGGTGTTAGTGAACACGCCCACGGCGCGGGCACGCATCGTCTCCGGCTGCCAGACCGCCGAGAGAGAGTCGAGCGACGCCGACGCCCCGCTCAGCGCGTCCGACCCGTAGGCGCCGGCGTTACTGATCGCCTGCACGTCGAGGGCGGTGATCGTGCCGTCCTCGGTGGCGCCGATCCGGAACTTGAACACCTCACTGGTGCGGCCGTTACCCCAGTGGAACTCCTCCTTTCGCGTTCCGCGCAGTTTGACGGGTCGGTTGACCTCCTTCGACAGGAACGCCGGCACGCCCATCGCGGCGTACCAGGTCCCCTTCGAGCCGAAGCCGCCGCCGCAGTAGTTACAGATGAAGTGCAGGTCCGGCGGCGCGACGCCGAGGTAGCCGGCCAGCCCGGTGTGGGTCAGACTGATCGACTGGCTGGAGCCCCAGACGGTGACCTTCCCGCTCCCCTCCCAGTGGGCCACGGTCGAGCGCGGTTCCATCGGGTTCGTCGGGATCGGCTGGGTCTCGACGGTGTCCTCGACGACCGCGTCGGCCTTCTCGAACCCCGACTCGACGTCGCCCCAGGACCACTTGATCGTGTAGTCGCCCGGGTTCTCGGGGAAGCGCGTGCTGAAGTCCGCGTTCCCCCACTTGACGACGTCCGTGGCGCTCGTGCCGCCGCCCTGGCCCTCGGCGCTCTCCCCGCCAGCCTCGCCCGTGGGGGCGTTGCCGTCGAGGCGCGCGTTCGGACCGTCGGGTTTCAGGGTCTCGACGGGGTCGATCACGTGATCGAGCACGCGGTACTCGACGTCGATGGCCTCGACCGCCGCCGCGGCGGTGTACTCGTCGGTGGCCGCCACCGCCGCGACCGGGTAGCCGAACACCTTGGGCTCCCCGTCGAGGGCCGGTTCGCCGACGCCGTTGTCGGGGACGTCCTCGTAGGTGATGACCGCCTCGACGCCCGACATCGACTCGGCGGCGCTCGCGTCGATGCTCACGACCTCGGCGTGGGCGTAGGGGCTCTTGACGGTCTTGGCGTGCAGCAGGTCGTCGAAGAGGTAGTCGTCGGCGTACTTCGCCGCCCCCGTCACCTTCGGCCGCGCGTCCGGCGGGACGAAGTCCTCGCCGACGTACTGGAGGTTCTCGCTCATGGTCTCAGAGCCTCTCTGCGGCCTGAAGCACGCTGTCGATCTCGTTCTCGTAGTTCCCGCACCGACACAGGTTGCCCGAGAGGGCGTCCTTGACCTCCTCGCGTGACGGGTCGGCGTTCTCCTCTAACAGCGCCTTCCCGGACATGATCATCCCGGGGGTGCAGTAGGCGCACTGCCCGCCGAGGCCCTCCATGAACGTCTGCTGGAGCGGGTGGAGCGACCCGTCCCGTTCGAGCCCCTCTACGGTCGTCACCTCCTTGCCGACCGCGTCTCGCGTGAAGTAGGTGCACCCGTAGATCGCGTCGCCGTCGACCTGGACGGTACAGGCCCCGCACATCGCCCGGTCGCAGCCGAACTTCGTGCCCGTCAGCCCCAGTTTGTACCGCAACGTCTCCGCGAGACGCTCCTGATCCTCGACCTTGACGAACCGGTTCTTGCCGTTGACCGTGAGCTTGAGCTGGTTCGAGAACCGCTCCCTGACTCCGGGGACGTCCCGGTCGGTCTCGGCCGCCGCCTGCCGCACGTTGTTGAACAGGTAGGCGTTGGCCGCGACGAGCGTCCCGCCGATCGCACCTTTGATGATGTCCCGCCGCGACGGGTCGTCGAACCCCCCGTCGTCGGGATCATCTCCCGTACCACCCGTGCTAACATCTGCCATATAAAATCATATCGATTCCGAAGTGTCTTAAATCTGCGGTCGCCGGCCACCCGTGGCCGCGGCCGGTTCGGGTCGGAGAGGCGGCAACTGCGCCGTGCCCGCGGCCGGTTCAGATCCGAGAGGCGGCGACTGCGCCGTTGTCGCGCTCGCGCTCGGGAGTCACTCGGCCGTGACCCGACCGGTGGGGAGCCCGTGACGGACCCGGTTGAGTTCGGCGAGGATCGAGAGCGCGACGTCGGCCGGGTCGCCGCCGCCGAGGTCGAGGCCGACCGGCGAGTGGAGTCGTTCGAGGGCCCCGTCGTCGAGCCCGTCCTCCCGTAGGCCGTCGCGGACGTGTTCGGCCTTGGTCTCGGAGGCGACGAGGCCGACGTAGTAGGCGCCCCGCTCCAGCGCCTCGCGGGCCGCGATCCGGTCGAAGGTGCCGCTCCGCGAGGCGACGGCGACCGCCGTGTTGGGCGTCACCCCGAACTCGGCGAGTCCCGCGTCGTAGTCGCCGACGTAGCGGGTCGCATTCGGGAAGCGCTCCTCGGTGGCGTACGCCTCGCGGTCGTCGACGACGAACACGTCGTAGCCGAGTTCCGGCGCCATCCGCGAGAGCGGTTCGGCGATGTGGCCGGCGCCGGCGATGATCAGCCGCTGGGTGCCGTCGACTACGTTGACGAACACGGTCATCTCGCCGCCGCAGACCATGCCGGTGTTGCCGTCGGGGCGCAGCACCCAGTGTTCCGTCCGGGACTCCCGCTCCTCGATGGCCTCGACGGCCGCCTCGCGGGTCAGTTCCTCGACCGTCCCGCCGCCGATGGTTCCCTCGACGTCCCCGTCGGCCCGAACGAGCATCGTCGCGCCCGGATCCTGCGGGGCGCTCCCCTCGACGCGGGTCACCGTCGCCAGCGCGACGGTCTCCCCGGCCTCCGTGAGTTCCGCGGCGCGTCGGTAGACACTCATTGCCACACCCATCGCCGACGCGAGAACTTAGCGCTTTCTCACGGCCGGTCTCGCTCGACCGGCGCGCGGTGGAAGCGTGCGAGGGGGAGGGCGGCAGCGGCGGCCGTGAACTCCCAGCTGTACACGTGGTTCAGGAGGAGGTAGGTGACGACGCCGAGGCTGAGCGAGAGGATCCACGCGGCGGCGGCGATGCGGCCCACGCGGGCGTGGAGGGTCTCCCGAAGTTCGGCCGGGGTGTGCGAGAGGCCGAGCACCACGGCGTACAGCACCACCGGCACCGACACGACCGAGAGGACGATGTGGACCGCGAGCATCGCCAGGTACGCGTAGTACGGGATCGTCGGCCCGACGAACTCCTTCGTGCCGCCGCCGCCGATCTTGGTCAGGTACAGCACCAGGAACAGCAGGATGAGCGAGAACGCCGCGAGCATCGCGGCCCGGTGCTTGCGGACCTCGCCGCGCCGGATCCAGCGCCAGCCGAGGACCAGCAGCACCGTCGCGGTCGTGTTGATGGCGGCGATGGCGTCGGAGAGCCGGTTGACCTGTTCCAGCGTCAACTCGGGGTAGATCGAACCGGGGACGAGCCCGAGGAACGTTCCGATCACGAGGGCGTAGCCGACGACCGAGAGGACGGCCGTCGCGGCCCGGGGATGGTCCTTGATCGGACCGCGGACGCGAGCGGTGGCCATGGTCGAGGTTGTCGCGGCCCGGTCTTGCGTCTTCGGGTTCCGGTCGGCGCGACCACATCGAACCGCGTGCCGGTCGACCCGCGATTCAAGTGCGATGACGGAGCCATCCCGGGGCGTGACCTGAAAGAGCGACGCGCGGCGACCCGCGGGTGCCCGACGCACCGCCGCGCGGACGACGCTGGCGTCGGCTGTTCGCCACGCGGATAGCGGAGCCGCCGTCGACGGTGCGGCTCAGATCACGCCGGTGACGGTCGCGACCTCAAGGGCGGCGCCCTCGTCGACGCCGTCGCCGAGGATGGTGTAGCGGTCGCGGATCTCGTGGGCGGTCGTGACGGCCTCGATCAGCGTCTCGGGGTCGATGTCGAGTTCGGCGGCTGTCGTCGGCGCGTCGATGCTGGCCAGCGCGTCCCGCATGTCGCGCCACTGCCCGTCGGCGCCGCTGTGGAGGTACTCCGTGAGGATGGCGGCGACGCCGACCTGGTGACCGTGGAGCGCTCGCCCCGGCGCGATGCGGTCTAGCTGGTGGGAGATGAGGTGCTCGGCGCCGCTCGCGGGCCGCGACGAGCCCGCGATCGACATGGCGACGCCCGAGGAGACGAGCGCCTTCACCACCACCCACGCCGACTCCTCCAGTCCCTTCTTCACCGAACCGGCGTTGTCGACGAGCATCTCCGCGGTCATCTGCGAGAGCGCGCCCGCGTACTCGGAGTACTCGACGTTCTTCAGCCGGTGGGCCAGCTGCCAGTCCTTGACGGCGGTGTAGTTGGAGATGATGTCCGCACAGCCCGCGGTCGTCAGCTCCCACGGGGCCCGGGCGAGCACCTCGGTGTCCGCCACGACCGCGAGCGGCGGATCGGCGGCGACGGAGTGTCGGGTGTCGCCCTCCGGGATCGAGGAGCGCCCCGAGACGATGCCGTCGTGGCTCGCGGCGGTCGGGACCGAGACGAAGCCACAGCCGAGCCGGTCGGAGGCCATCTTCGCCGTGTCGATCGGCTTGCCGCCGCCGAGGCCGATCAGGTAGCCGACGTCGGCCTCGCGGGCGGCCTCGATGACGGACTCGACCGCGCCGAAGCTGGGGTGGTCTACCGTCACCGTCTCCGCGTCGGGAAACTGCTCGCGAACCGCGTCGCCGACGAGGTCGTCCGGGGTCGGGCTGGTGACCAGCAGCGGCCGTCCCGAGAGGTAGAGTCCGTCGACCGCCTCCCGCAGTCGGTCGATCACCCCGTGACCCACCACGACGTTGCGGGGGAGCTTGATCCACGACGACTTCTCGAACATACGAGGGCATCGACGGGGGCGGGTGAAAGGGTTTCCCGTCCGTCGACAGCCGCGGCGCGGCGAGCCGACCCGCGGGACGGCCGGCGTTCAGAGCAACGTCCCGGCGGCGTCCGACAGGAAGAGCACGCCGAACCCGGCGAGGACGAGCGCGCTGACCGCGGCGACCGCGGGCGCGAACGACTCGACGCGGCGCTCCGCGAGCACGAGCGCCGCCGGGAAGCCCGTGATCCAGACGAGGATGCCGCCGAAGAACCCCACGACCAGCGCGGGGCTACCCGTTGAGACCACCAGGGCCCCGGCCAGCCGGTCGCCGAGGTACGGCATCTGTCCCAGGACGTCGACCGTGCCGGGTTCGAGGAGGCCGACGCCGATGGTGAGCCAGAACAGGATCTGGTAGGGGTTCGTCGCGGCCAGCGTGAACGCCTTCCAGAACCCCGCTCCCTCCGCGGTCTCCGCTCCGGCCCCGAGGTCGTGCGACCGGACCTCGCTGGCCGCGCCGTAGGCGAAGTACAGCATCAGCAGTCCGCCGACGCCGACCATGACGGCCCGAACAGTCGGGAACCGCTCGACGAACGCCACGACGCCGAGGTACGCCAGCACCAGGAACATGGCGTCGGCGCTCATCGCCCCGAGGCCGGCCCGGAAACCGGCCACCCAACCCCGGATCACGCTCTCCTCGGCGATCACTGCGTTCATCGGTCCCGGGGGGGCGGCGAGCGCCAGTCCGAACACGCCGCCCAGCAGGACGGTGACGAGGGGGTGTGCCACGTCGGGGTGCAGACCCGGGGGTGGCAAAAACGCCGCGATTCGTCGGCAGGCCGTCCCCCGGTCTCCCGCTCAGAGCGCGCCCGCAACGACCGCGGCCAGCGCCGACACGACTCGCTCCCAGACGGAGACGTCGACCGTGAGCGCGAGCAGGGTGTCGAGGCCGAAGAACAGGAACAGCGCCGCCCCGATCAGGTGGGCCTTCCGGACGTCGAAGCGGTGTGAGAACCGGTGGAAGAAGAAGGCGTTCGCCAGGCTGACGGGGATGATGGCGAGCATCTCCCCCGCCCAGATCGCCGGCGTGGCGCCGTACTGGACCGCCAGCCCGATCGTCACCAGCTGGGTCTTGTCGCCGAACTCGCCGGTCGCCATCATGGCGAAGATCGGGAGGAAGCTCCCGAACCGGTCGGGCACGTCGTGACCGAGGAACGTCGACGCTCCCAGATCCACCCCGCCGTCGGTCAGCGACGGGTCGTCGCCGCCGACCGAGGTGCCGGACTCGGGGGCGCTGCGGTAGAGCAACAGCGCGAACGCCAGGAACAGCACCGCGGTGATCCCGTCGAGGACCGCGCCGGGGAGCGCACCCTGGAGCGCCGCGCCGAACCAGATCTCGACGGCGGTCCAGCCGGCGAACGCCGAGCCCGCGGCGGCGACGACGAGCCAGGGGCTGTACCTGGTCGACAGCCCGGCGATGATGAACTGGACCTTCTCACCGGGCAGGACGGCGAGCTGGGCGACGAACGCGACGACCAGGATCTCCGCCCACCCCGTCACGCCTCGCCCACCCCTTCGGCGTTCGCCGGCGGGTCGGTGGGTTCGACGCGGATGGACTCCGCGACGGAGTCGGGGAGGCTCTGCTCGCGGTCCTCGCCGACGACGCGGACGGTCACCATCCCGAAGGGCGCGACGTCGACGACGTCCAGGCGCGTCCCGGGGGCGATCCCTGCCTCGGCGAGGTACTCCAGTTCGGCTTCGTCCCGGTCGCGCACGCGGGTGACGACCACGCGATCGCCGACCCCGTGTTCACTCAGTCGACTCGCCGTCTCCTCGCCGAGCGGTTCGAGGTCGGCGCCCGGGATCGGATCGCCGTGCGGATCGACCTCGGGGTCGCCGAGGACCGCCGCGACGCGGCGCTCGAACTCCTCGCTGATGTGGTGTTCCAGCGCGTCGGCCTCCTCGTGGACCTCGCTCCAGTCGTAGTCGAGGTGCTCGGTGAGGTACGCCTCCAGCAGCCGGTGGTGTCGCAGCACCTCCAGGGCGACCGTCTCACCCTCGGGCGTGAGCTCGGCTCCCTTGTACTTCTCCCGGGCGACCAGCCCGCGCTCTTCGAGCTTGGACAGCATGCTCGTCACCGTCGGCGGCGTCTTCCCGAGCGCCGCCGCGACGTCGGAGGTGGAGACCGGGGGCCCGTGTTCGTTCTGGAGGGAGTAGATCGCCTTCAGGTAGTCCTCCATGACGTCGCTCAGCATCCGCCAAAATTAGACTAGTCTAATTCATAAGTCTGGTGGTGCGAATACCGAACGGCGACGGCTTCGCCGGAGCGCGGGGACCTACCGCTGGCCACGGCTCACACGCCCTTGCTCATCAGGTGACTCCGCAGGACGTCGGCGGTCGTGGCGCCCGTCGCCGGGTTGACGACCGCGACGGTCGCGGCCGACGCGTCGGCAGGGAGGTCGTCGACGACCGCCTCGACCGCCGCGATCCCCGCGCCCCCGGCGGGGCCGACCTCGACCCCCGTTCGTTCGGTGGCGTCGACCGCGGCTTCCAGCAGGTCGGGGTCATCGACCGCGACGACCCCGCCGTCGGTTTCCCGGAGCGCCGCCAGCGCCAGATCCCCCCCGGCCGGGTCCGGGATCTCCAGTTCGCCCGCGATGGTGTCCGGATGCTCCCACGGTTCGACGGTTTCCCCGTCGCGCTCCCACGCGGCGGCGAGCGGCGCACAGCCCTCCGCCTGGGCGGCGTACACCGGCGGCGTCTCGTCGATGAGGCCGAGCGTCGCGAGTTCGCGCAGTCCCTTGACGACGCCGACGACGAGTTCGCCGGTCGCGTCGGGGACGACGACCGCGTCCGGCGCCTCCCACCCCCGGTCGGCGACGAGTTCGTACGCGAGCGTCTTCGCCCCCTCGTGGCGGTAGGGGGAGGTGAACTCCTGGAGGGAGTGCCACTCGGTTTCGAGGTCGTCCTGCGCGGCGACCGCGTCGGGGTAGCGGCCGCCGGCGACGCGCATCTGCCCCCCGTGGACGTTCACCATCGCCTTGTTCGTGAACGGCGCCCGCGAGGGGACGAAGGCGTACGAGCGCAGGCCGGCCCGGCCCGCGTAGGTCGCCGCCGACTGCCCGGCGTTCCCGGCGGCGGCGAGCGCCAGCGGTTCCAGGCCGCGCTCGGCCGCGGCCGTCACCGCCAGCGCCAGCCCCCGGTCGACGACCGATCCCGTGGGGTTGCGCCCCTCGTCCTTGAGGAGCACCGACCCCACGCCGAGGTCCTCGGCCAGGGCCGGCGCCGACACGGTCGGCGTGCCGCCCTCGGCGACGCTCACCGCCGCCGGCCGCGCGAACGGTAACACGTCCTCGAATCGCCACATCGAGCCGCCCGCGGCCGCCGCCAGCGCGTCGGCGTCGACGGCGTCGTAGTCGTAACTCGGGTCGAGCGGCGATCCGCAGTCGGGGCACCGCCCCGGCTCGGTCGCCTCGAAGCGCCCGCCACAGGCCGTGCACTCGAGTCCCGTGAAGGCCTCGGTCAGCTCCATGCGCGACGGTCGGCGGCGACCGACTAACCGCTTCCGCCTCGGCGCGGTCGGCGCGCGGCCCGACCGGGACCGTCGCCCGGCCGGCGAGTCACCCGACCGGGCCGCCGTCGCGGCCCGGGGGAGAGTCTCGCAGTCCCTTTGTACCCGCCGACCGAACCCGTCGGCATGGCAGACGACGCCTCCGTGGTGGTCGCTGGCGCGGGCCTCGCCGGCCTGGTCGCGGCGCGGCGCCTCGCCGCGGCCGGCGCGGACGTGACGCTGTTCGAGGCCCGCGACGAGGTTGGCGGCCGGGTGCGGACCCGAACCGTCGACGGGTTCACGCTCGACCGGGGCTTCCAGGTGCTGTTCACCGCCTACCCCGCGGTACGGCACGAACTCGACCTCGACGCGCTCGACCTCCGCGCGTTCGACCCGGGGGCGATCATCGCCCGCCCCGGCGAGCGGTCGGTCCTCGCCGACCCGCGCCGGCGTCCCGGCGACGCCGTCGAGTCACTCCTCAACCGCGAGGTGACCGTGAGCGACAAGCTCCGGACGCTCGCGCTCCAGCAGGACCTCGCCGGGCGAACCGAGAGCGAGATCTTCCGGCGCCCCGACGCCTCGATCCGCGAGTACCTCCGCGAGTGGGGGTTCTCCCCGAAGTTTCTGCGTAACTTCGTCGCCCCCTTCTACGGCGGGATCACGCTGGACCGCTCGCTGTCGACCTCCAAGCGGGTGTTCGAGTTCACCTTCAAGATGCTGGCCGAGGGGTCTATCGCCGTCCCCGCCGCGGGCATGGGCGCGATCCCCGCCCAGTTGGCGGCTCGCGCCCGCGAGGCCGGCGTCGAGGTCGTCCTCGACGAGGCGGTCGAATCGGTCGAGCGCGGGGCGACCGACGCCGGTGCCGGGCGCGGGGGCGACGGCGTGACGGTCGCGACCGCCGACCGAACCGTCGACGCCGACGCCGTCGTCGTGGCCACGGACCCGAAGGCCGCCCGCGACCTCACGGGCGTCCCGGAGATCCCGACCCGGGGACGGGGCTGCGTCACGCAGTACTACAGCCTCCCCGCGGGGCTCGACGTCGACCGGAAGCTCCTGTTGAACGCGGACGACGCCGAACCGAACACCGTCGTCCCGCTGTCGACCGTCGCGCCCGAGTACGGCGACGGCGAGCGCGAACTCCTGAACGCGACGTTCCTGGGTTCGGCGGCGCTGGCGCGGGACGCCGACGACCTGTTCGAGACGGCGCGGGAGACCATCGCCGCCTGGTTCCCCGAGCGACGGCTGGACGGTCTCGACCTCGTCGCCACCGACCGGATCCCATTCGCCCAGTTCGACCAGCCCCCTGGGAGCCACGACGACCTGCCCCGCGCCCGAACGCCGGGCGACGGCGTGTACCTCGCGGGCGACTACACCGCCTGGTCGTCGATCCAGGGGGCGCTCCGGAGCGGCCGAGAGGCCGCCAGCGCCGTCGGCGCGGACCTGGAACTCGACGGGATCTGAGAGGCGGGCGCTCGACGGGACTGATTCCCGCCGCGCAGGAACCGTCGCTGTCGCTATCCCGCGCGAGTTCGTCTCTAGGGGTAGGTGAGCGAGATGCAGGGAGAGACGGACGCGATGGGAACGGAGACGACGAGCGACGGTGCACCTCCGACTGCCACCGGGCGGGACCGGCGGCTGGACGCGCTGGACGCCATCCCGCCGGTCGAGCGGGTCGAGAGCGGCGACGCGCTCCGGGTGACACACGCCTTCCGCGGGCTCACGGCCGAGCAGGCGGTGCGGTACCTGACGGGGCTCGGAGGCGAGCGCGCCGGCGACCGCCGGGTCGTCGGCGACGGCTGGACGGCCACGCTCTCGACGCGGACGGTCCCGGTCGGCCCGTCCTATCGGCTCCGGGAGGTCCGGGTCACCTGGGTCGGCGACCCCGACGCCGTCGAGCGGGTCGTCCCGGCGTTCAGGCTCAAGGCGTTCCGCGCGCCCGGGTGAGCCGGCCGGCGTCGGCCGTCACTCGTCGCGCAGGAACGACTCGTCGCCGTGCGCCTCGCGAAGGCGCTCGAAGTCGGCCCGCTGGCGCGCGATCTCGGGCGTCGGCTCGGCGAACGCGTGGTCGAACATCGACGTCGGGTCCGGGTCGTAGGCATCGGCCTCGCTCACGACGCGCTCGACGTGGGCCTCGATCTCGGACTGGATCGCGGCCTCCCGCTCGTCGTCGAGCAGGTCCCGGTCGCGGAGGAACGCCCCCATCCGTTCGAGGGGGTCGCGCCGCTTCCAGCGTTCGACCGCCGCGTCGTCCCGGTAGGCGGTCGGGTCGTCCGCGGTCGTGTGCGCGCCGTAGCGGTAGCTGACGGCCTCGATCAGCGTCGGCCGTGGCGCGTCGGCGTCGTCCTCCGCGCCGGCGACGACGGCGGCGCCCAGGTCGTCGAGGCCGGCGCCGTCTGCTGCACCCCTGGCGCGCTCGACCGCCCGCCGGGTGACCTCGTAGGTCGCCAGCGGGTCCATCCCGTCGACGCGGACGCCGGGGAAGCCGTAGGCCGCCGCCTTCCCCGCGAACGTGGCGCTCGCGGTCTGGCGCTCGCGCGGCGTCGAGATGGCCCAGCCGTTGTTGTTGCAGACGAGGACGCACGGCACATCGAAGACGCCCACGAAGTTGGCGGCCTCGTGGAAGTCGCCCTCGCTGGTGGCGCCGTCGCCGAAGTGGCAGGCG
>ENA-ORDC01001768-ORDC01001768.1-marine-metagenome-genome-assembly--contig:-NODE-1768-length-14939-cov-16.226484_pt1 | contig 14939 bp, 15 predicted proteins | sample MGYA00237783_ERZ508515 | MGnify/ENA primary metagenome ERZ508515 (study PRJEB26186, sample SAMN06268792) | marine metagenome | isolation source: Eden Landing Ponds, San Francisco, CA, USA | place... | reverse complement strand
GCAGGTCTGCGAGCATCTTTGGACAAGAAACTTAACGACCTGCTCACTTCTCAAACTGACTCAACTAGACAGTGCCAGAAAAAGGAGTATTCCTTTTCTCGATTATTTCTTGTACTCGTCAAGTATACTATGTACTAATGTCTCGTGTCTGTCTTCACTGATTGTATTATACTGGAATGTTTCTCCATCAAAGTCTACCTCAATATAGTCGTCCTCGTGATTATGATAGAAAGTAGATACGTTTTTTACAAAGTTCCACGCTTCTACTCCAGTGCCTTGAGGGTCGCTATTGATATCGGATGGATCTATAACTTTTGACATCTGTTGGAATGCATCTTCGGTAAACGCCATCCTTCCCATTGTATCACTGCGATAACCTATCGCAACGTCATCATCATATCCTGAGACTATCTCTTGTCCATCTTCAGTTATGTAACCTTCATCATCGTTTTCTATCAGGTTTACTAACCCTTCTCTGTCAAGCCATGTTATCATTCCTTGTTTGTCGGCGTCCCAGATGTTTTTGAGGTTTTGTTCCCAGTGGGAGAGGTTGGTGCTTTCGTCGTGTCTTTTGTAGCCGGAGTTGCCTGGTTGTTGGGGTGCGTTGAGGTCTTTGACGACGCCGCCGTTGTCTTGTTTGATGAGTATTGATGTGAGGTATCCTTGTTTGCCGTCGTTGGCTGTGCGTGCGTCGACGATGACTTGGTCTGTTCCGATGTCGAATTCTTCGTAGAGTCCGTAGGCGAGTGCTTCCGGTGATTGTACGTCACTGACTTGGGAGTCGATTCGTGATGCGAGGTCTTCGATAAATCTGCTGTCGACATCTATGTTACGGAGGTCGTGTCCGTCTTCGTTTTCTAGTCCATATCTGATGTCTTCCCAGTCCATGTAATTGCCGACGCCCATGAAGTTGACCATGTTCTCTTGGTAGATTTCGTCGAAACTCTTCGGATCAGGTTCCGGCGTCGGAGTGGGTGTATCCTCTGGCGTATCTGTGGGAGTGTCGTCAGGTGTCTCGGTGGGAGTCTCCTCGGGTGTCGGTTCGGGCGTGTCTGTCGGCGTCTCTGTCGACGGTCGGGTAGTGGTCGTGGTCGGCGGCGCGTCAGTCGGCGTCGATCTGCGGGTCGTCGAAGCCGGCGGCGATTCGGTCCCGTCCTCGTCGCCTGCCGAACAGCCCGCCAGCGCGATGGCAGCGCCCAACCCGGCCAGAAGCTCCCGTCTGCTGGTCATCGACCGAGGTATTGTCGCTCATCCACAAATGTCTGCTGGATGGCCCGAAGGTGCACGACTCTCCGAGGCTCAGGCCACCGCTGTCAGAAATCGAGCCCCCTCTGTACCGCAGCCATCACCGATCCCGACGGCTACACCGTCCATCTCATACATAGCACTCTTGGATACTGACTCAGAAAGAAAAACGGCTGTTCAGAGCGGCGTTAGTCGATGTGGCCTTCTTCGCGGAGCTGCTGGGCGTCCTGCTCGGAGTAGCGCCATTCGACGTTTGCCTTCTCGTCCTGCCAGTCCCACGGTTCGGCGAGCACGACGTCGCCCTCGTTGATCCAGGTGCGGTACTTCATTCGGCCAGGGATCCGCCCCATCCTATTTTCGCCGTCCTGGCACTGGAGTCGAACGTGGTTGCCGCCGTTGTGCTGTGTGACTACCGCGAACACTTCGTCGCTCGACGGCATCCGCAGATTCTTTCGCTGTGAATCGTTGCTCATGCTTTAAGAAGGACCCCAAGACGGTTAAGTGATTTGAGAATCACGGTACCACGACTCACGGAGGGTTCCGGCAGGGGTAGTGGATGGATCGCGAGCGGTGGTTCGTTCTGCGGCTGAAAACGCTTCCAGGGGTATATGAAGTCGTCCGCCCAACTGACTGTTGTATGTGGGCTGGTCCGTTCGAGGAGATGGGTGACGACGCTGCGACCCCGGTCGTCGGAATCGTTCTCATGGTGGCTGTGGTCGTCATCATCGCGACAGTCCTGACCGTCGGGGCGTTGACGTTCCTTCCCGAGGATGAGCCGACGCCACGCCCGGACGCGTCGTTCCAGTTCGACCGTGACGGCGGCGGCGTACTTACGGTGACGCCGACGTACATGGAAGACGGCACCCAATTCGATCTGATGGTCGATGGCCAGCAGGTCTACTCCTGGCGCGGTGGCGAACTCTCCGAACAGCGACGCCTTCGATGTCTGTTTCCCGGTAACGAACTCACGATCCGCTCGCGCCACCAGAGCGGTCGCTCCTACCTGATCGCCAGCCACGAGGTTGGGACGGCCACGGCCTGTCCACTCCCCGGGACGAGCGTGCCGTTCGCCTCGGTGATCGTCGAAGACCGTGAAGTGTCGCTGTTCGATCCAAGCTACGAGTTCTCGCTGTACATCGACCCACAAGGTGAGGGGACAGCCGACGGTGACGGTCCGATCTCGGTCACGAACGGCTGGCACTACGTACAGCGCTACGACCGCTCGCTAGAGGGACTCTCGGGGCCGACGTGGGTGATCGTGCTGGCGGACAACGCCGACTACGACGCGGCCGCACCGCCGGACGCGGGCGCGGATTCCTACGGGATTCAGGGCGATCAGGTCGTTCCGACGCCGGGGAGTAGCGAACCGACAAACGACATCTATCTGGTGTTCTCGCCAGGATGTGACCAGAGCACGCTCAAGCTCGTCGACGTGCAGGCGTCCTACGACAACAGCATCCTCCTCGGCGATACCGTCGTGATCGACGATACCAGCACGGCCGTCGAGACGACCTACGACGCTCCCGGCGTGACGTGCACTGGGGGGTGATCGATGGCACGTCCGACTGGGGTTCGATCCCGCCGACGCGAGCGGCCTCGACGCAGTGGTCACCCTCGAAACCCTCGCGCGGTCGTGGATCTTCTTCGCGCGTGAGTACGGCCGGGGGATTACTTGGCAGCTTACTCAGGCTCGTCCGTCGGCGTCCAGTCCCCGCTTTCGCAACTCCTCGTCACGTTCGGTTTCGATTTCGAGGTCAGGAACCGGGACAGGCCGCCCGTCTTCGTCGATCGCGACGAAGGTGAACACGGATTCGCTGGTGCGTTCACGCTCGCCGGTGAGCGGGTCCTCGCGCTCGGCCGTCAGCCGGACCCTGACGCTGGTTTCGCCCTCGCCGAACACCCATGCCGTGACGACGGCGATGTCGCCGCGGGGGATCGGTCGCTTGAAATCCAGTGCGTCGACCGCGGCGGTGACACACTGCTCGCCGGCGAAGCGCATCGCCGACATCGCGCCTACCTCGTCCATGAACTTCATCACGATCCCCCCGTGGGCCGTGTCGTAGTTGTTGGTCTGGTTTGGCTGGATTCGATCGCGATTCTCGACGAAGGTTTCTGACGGTGTGGGCATCGCTGTGCGTTTCTCGGCGAGCACTCTTGGCTCTGGGGGCTCTGCTGTGGTGTGGATTGGTCTCCGAGACGACGGATGGTAGTGTTCAGATAAGCTGATTCCATGCGAAGGCGAACGCTTCGATCCAGTCGTCGGCTGTTTCTGCTTGAGCGTTGCTAAAACAGTTTGAGAACGATGAGGTTCGTCGTTTTACCTCGAGAAAGACACGTTCGACGCTATTGCGATTTCCGTGGCGTTCGTATCTGAAATCGAGGCCGTGGCGTGAGCAGGCGTCTTTCAGCGAGAGCGATCCATCGATGAGAAACACGGCGTCATCGACGTCGTGTTTCTCGCGAAGTTCCGCGAAAAACGCGTGAGCGATCACCTTGTTTGTCGTCGGCTCAAGCGTTGTATGGAGCAATTCGTTGGTTTCGGGATCGACCGCGGCGTACAGCCAATAGTTCTCATCATTGAGTCGGATCACAGTCTCATCAACCGCAACGTGATCCGGAGATCGGCCAGACTCTGGCTGTAGATCGGCTTTGTGAACCCAATTATGAACGGTAGATCGTGCTCGCTCGACACCGAATATCTCAAGAATTGAAACGGTATTCGAAAGCGACAATCCAGCCAGATGCAGCTGAATACCGAGCTTCATTAGCAGTCGCGGTGTCGCTTCGCGTTCAACAAACTCTAAGTTGATCTGGTCGATACTTCCGCTGAGGCGTGTGTTTTCGGGCATAGAGCACTCAGAAAACACACCGCCTCACTATTCATCCTTATCTGAACACCACCCGACGGATAGGACGAAGTTTGATTATCCCAGGCGACGAACCTGTAGTGATACGATGGATATTGCCGATATTGCTACCAGCGAGTACGTCGAAGTCGATGTCGATGAGCGTCTCGGGAAGGTCCGGTCGATCTTCGAGCGGAAGAATCCGAAGGGGATCATCGTCACCGAGGACGGCGAGTACGCGGGGGTCGTCACCCAGAAACAGCTGGTGCAGTCGCACGTCGAAGACAAGACGAAAGTCGGGGGAATGAGCCAGAACGCACCCAAGACCGAGCGGACCGACGACGTCCGCGAGACCGCACGGGTGCTCGTCGAGAGTGGCATCAAGGTCGCGCCAGTCTTCGAAGCTGGCGAACTCTGGGGGGTCATCACCGACGACGATATCCTCGAAGCCGTGCTGGACAACCTCGACGCCCTCACAGTCCAGCAGATCTACACCGAGAGCATCATCTCGATCGACCAGGACGCCCAGGTCGGGCAGGCGATCAACAAACTCCGTGAGAACGGCATCTCTCGACTCCCCGTCATCGACGAGGAAGGCCGTCTCTCCGGCATGGTCACGCGCCACGACATCGTCGACGTCGTGGTCCGGGACATGGACAAATCGACCCGCGGCGAGCGCGCGGGCGACGTCGATCGCATCCTCGATCTGCCGATCTACGACATCATGAACAGCCCCGTCGAGACGACAACGGTCTCGACATCGGTCGAAGACGCTGTCCGGACGATGCTGGAGAAAGACTACGCTGGTCTGGTCGTCACGCCCGAGGAAGACGACTCGCTGGTCGCCGGGATCATCACCAAGACAGACGTGCTCCGCGCACTGACGTTCACCGAGGAGGAACATCTGGACGTCCAGATCACGAACATCAAGCTGCTGGACACGATCTCACGGCAGGACATCCGAATCGACATCGAGGAGGTCGCCGACAAGTACCGCGAGATGCAGGTCCATCACGCCCACGTGCGCTTCCACGAACACAAGGAGAAACTCCGCGGGACGCCCCTGATCCAGTGTCAGATCCGCCTGCGCACCAACAAAGGCCAGATGGCCGGTTCCGGTGAAGGCTACGGCGCTGAGACCGCGTTCAACGTCGCGCTGGACAAGCTCCAGCGCAACGTCCTCGAACAGAAAAGCGTCGAGAGCGACGAGGAGTACCGCGGGCAGGTCCTCCGGAAACTCGGCGAACTGTAACGTCGAACTCACGCTCGATTTTTCAGTCCCGATCCGGCACCAGCCATGCCTGGACGCTGTATCAGACCGATCGGCTACGTCGAGCCCGACCCGATCGTCCGACGGATCGGCGAGCGCGAACTGTACCTCGGGAACGAACACGCGGCGAGCGACCCCGACTGTGGGTTCGACGCCGTCCTCTCGCTCACGGACGATCCCCGCCCGGCGACCACACACCACCGTCCGCTGGTCGACGGCCCCGACATCGCGTGGCGACCGTTCCGGCGCGCGGTCGACACTGGCCGTCGCCGCTTCCGCCGTGGAGAATCGATGCTCGTCCACTGCCGGGCCGGAGTCTCCCGGAGCAGTACCGTGCTCGCGACGACAGTGGCCATCGAAGAACAGCGCCCGTTTCGTGACGCGCTTGCTGCAGTTCAGCGGGCGCGTCCCAGCGCTGAACCCCATCCTGATCTCCGGACGATGGCAACGATCTATCTCGCGGCGAGTGGGGAGCGATGACCGTGGTTGGATCCGAAGCGCTCGTCGAGGTAGCAAGTGGTTTGACCCCGGCCCCCGAGTGCTCGCACATGGACGCAGACGTCTCTCAGTCGACGGTCGGCGGCACGGTTCAGGCCCCGCCGTCGAAGAGCTACACGCACCGTGCGATCCTGGCAGCCGGCTACGCCGGTGGCGCGACCGTGAGCGATCCGCTCGTCAGCGCGGACACGAAGGCGACGATGCGCGCTGTCGAAGCCTACGGTGGCACTGTCGAGCGTCACGACGACCACCTCGCCGTCTCGGGCTTCGACGGGCGGCCCGAGGTCCCCGACGACGTTATCGACTGCGCGAACAGCGGGACGACGATGCGTCTCGTCACCGCGACGGCCGGACTCGGCGACGGCCTTACCGTCCTGACTGGCGACGATTCGCTTCGGTCGCGACCCCAGGGACCGCTTCTGGACGCGATTTCGCAGCTCGGCGGACGCGCCGAAAGCACCCGATCGAACGGTCAGGCTCCGCTGGTGGTCGGCGGTCCGATCGAGGCCGGAAGCGTCTCCATCCCTGGCGACGTCTCCTCGCAGTATATCACTGCATTACTGATGGCGGGGGCGATCACTGACGAGGGAATCGACGTACATCTCGAAACCGAACTCAAGTCAGCGCCGTACGTCGACATCACGATCGAAGTCCTCGAAGCGTTCGGCGTCGACGCCGAGCACACAGTTGAGGGATTCTCGGTTGCGGGTGGGCAGTCCTACGATCCCGAGAGCGGGGAGTACACCGTTCCCGGGGATTTCTCGTCAATCTCCTATCTGCTGGCGATGGGTGCGCTCGCCGCGCCCGACGATCTGACGGTCACAGGTGCGTTCCCGAGTGCACAGGGCGACGCAGCGATCGTCGACATCCTCCAGAAGATGGGCGCGAATCTGACCTGGGATCGGGATGCCGGCGAGATTCACGTCACACAGTCGGATCTCTCCGGCGTCGAGGTCAGTGTCGCGGATACGCCCGATCTGTTGCCGACGATCGCCGTCCTCGGGGCTGCCGCAGATGGGACGACGACGATCGTCGACTGCGAACACGTCCGCTACAAGGAGACTGATCGCGTCAGTGCGATGGCCGAGTCCCTCTCGAAGATGGGTGCGACTGTCGAGGAAGAACACGATACGCTCACGATCCACGGCGGCGAGAGCGACCTCACCGGCGCGACTGTCGACGGTCGCGCCGACCACCGGATCGTCATGTCTCTCTCCGTCGCCGGACTGGTCGCCGACGGGACGACCACCGTCGAGGGAATCGAACACGTCGACGTCTCGTTCCCGGATTTCTTCGATGTCCTAGTCGGACTCGGTGCGTCCGTCACCCGGGAGTGAGCGCTGCCGCCTTCGGCGGCCGCTCATCCTGCCTTCGACGTGTCTGAGAACACTGACTGCCGTCACTGCGAGGACGAACTGCCAGACGTACGTCTCCAACATGTGTGAAATATTGTCGTACTAGATAATAAATAGTGTTAAATATGGCTGATAGGTCGCGCTGTCGGGAGAGATCTGGGGGATAGTCTGGTGGTGTGTTCGGTCAGGAACTGATAGACGGACTGGCTCCGGGGAAACTGCCGACGTAACACTCTGACGGGCCAACCCTCGCGAGGATGAAGCGGCGATATCGGTTAGTGTTCGGGCTCTTCAGCGGGTGCGATCATGTCGTCGATCGTCAAGATGAGGCTGTTCGCGGTGTCGTCTTTGCCGCTGAGCGTCCCGACGATCTGGAGTTTCGACAGCGGCGTTGGCCCCACAGTGAGCGTATCGCCCTCTTTGAATGCAGAGATCGAGCCCTGGAGCTGGATCTCTGCCCGGCAGTTCTCGGGGTGGTGGACGCTCGTGAGGTCGATCTCCTCGACGTTTGCCTCCTCGACGCGCTCGCCGTTGTGAAACAGCGGGACTTCGGCGGCATGTTCCATCTCCTGAATCTGGAGAGCGTCGTAGGCGTTTGCCGTCGGCTTGTATCCACCCTTCGGCCCTGGGACCCCCTCGACGAGCTGGAGCGCCTTGAGGCTCTGCATCTGGTTGCGGATCGTTCCCGGATTTCGGTCCACCTTGTCGGCGATGTCTTCACCCTTGACCGCGCTCTCACTCTCGCGGTAGAGATTCACCAACTCCTGCAGGATGTTTTGCTGGCTCGGCGTCAGTTCGATCGATGACATTAGTGGTTTTTCGTGATAATGTTCCATAAAGCCCTCGGTGCAATAATTTTTTATTGACAGGAACTCCCTGCTGAGACGGAGGCTGGCCTGTCGACGGGCGGCTGGATTGCCGCCCGTCCCGCTGTCGACGGCCGGCTGGACTACCGCCCGTCCCGCTGTCGACGACCGGCTGGACTGCCGCCCGTCCCGCTGTCGACGACCGGCTGGACTGCCGCCCGTCCCGCTGTCGACGCCGGTTCGCGAGCGTTCTCGTGGGCGAGCAATTCAGCCGGGAGACGAAATGTTGATCCGAGTCGGGCGTGGCCACTCTGATATGCACGACAAGCGCGTACTCGTCACGGGAGGCGCAGGGTTCATCGGCTCGAACCTGGCTAACAGCCTCGCGGCGGACAACGACGTGATCGTCGTCGACAACTGTTATCTGGGCACGCCCGACAATCTCGTCGAAGCGGTCGACTTTCGCGAACAGTCTGTCGTCGGAACGGACCTGCCGACCGACGTTGACGTCGTCTTCCATCTCGCCGCCCTCTCCTCGTACGCCATGCACGAGGACGACCCACAGGAGGGTGCGCGCGTCAACGTCGAGGGGTTCGTCAACACTGTCGAACAGGCCCGCGACGACGGCTGTGACACCGTGGTCTATGCCACGACCTCCTCGATATACGGCAGTCGGACCGAGCCATCACCCGAAGACATGCCTGTTGCGGTCAACACCGGCTACGAGGCCTCGAAACTCGCACGCGAGCGCTACGCGGAGTACTTCTCGAATCACTACGACATGACGATGGCCGGGCTGCGGTACTTCTCTGTCTATCAGGGGTACGGCGGAGCAGAGGAACACAAAGGCGAGTACGCAAACGTCATCGCCCAGTTCGCCGACGACATCGCCAGTGGGGAGTCACCCAAACTGTACGGCGACGGCGAACAGACCCGTGACTTCACCCACGTCGAGGACATCGTCCGGGGAACCGTTCTGGCGGCCGAACACAAACTGGACGGCGTCTACAACGTCGGGACGGGCGAACGCTACTCGTTCAACACCGTTGTCCAGATGCTAAACGACGAACTCGGGACCGACACCGACCCCGAGTACGTCGAGAACCCGATCCCCGAATCCGTCTACGTTCACGACACCTGCGCCGACGCCACGAAACTCCATGAGGCGACCGGCTGGGAACCAGAGATCGACTTTGAAGACGGGATCGAACGCGTCTGCGCACAGTACACCTAGTCCATGTCGTCGGGATCGATAGCCCCGGCGGCGACCACTTGTTCGCCGTCGACGTCGATCCGGCCTACGTCGAGGATTTCGAAGCGAGCGCCGCCTTCGGAACTCTCGTCAATTTCGAGCGTCCACCCGTGGGCGTCGACGATCTCGTTGACGATCGCGAGTCCGAAGCCCGTCCCGTCGGCCGCATTGGTATACCCGGCTTCCAGGACCCGTTCGCGCTCTTCCTTCGGAATTCCTGAGCCGTCGTCTTCGACCGTGAATCCTCTCCGTGGGTCTTCCTCGGGATGGTTGGGCCAGGGCCGACTGATCGACTCTACCCGGATCGTCACATCGCCGTCGTCAGTCGCGTGTTCGAGTGCGTTCCGAAAGAGGTTCTCCAGTAGTCGCTGGATTTGATTATGATCACAGGTGATCGTCCCGAGATCTCCCTGCACTTCGAGCGCCCCGCGCTCGTCACCGACAGTTCCCCATGCCTGTGTGACGACCTCCGACAATGATACCGGCTCAGCTTCGACGACTGTCTGGCCGTACTTCGCAAGCGTGAGCACGTCGTCGATCATCTCGTCCATCCGTGCGTGAGCGTCCGCGACACGGTCGAGGTATTCGCTGTCACACTCACATGTCTCTTGTGCCAACGTCAGCGCTGACCGGGCTACCTGCAACGGGTTTCGGAGGTCGTGACTGACCAGTTCCGAGAACGCTTCGAGGCGTTCGTTCTGCCTGCGGAGTTCCTGTTCCCGGCGTTTCCACCGCGTGATATCCCGTGTCACACCGATCAGGCCGACGATGTCGCCGTCTGCGTCGTGCCAGGGGACTTTCGAGGTGAGATTCCACTGGTCGAGTCGGGCCAGATACTCTTCTTTGTCGACAATCGGTTCGTTTTCCTCGATGACGTACATATCCTCGTCGAACGCGCGCCAGGCGTGATCGGAAGCGACGATTCCGATCTCCGTGTCGGCTTTGTCGAGGAATTCGTCCATCTCGTCGCCGAAATACGCCGTACTGATGTAGCGGTGGCGGCCGTTGATGTCCTTGACGTAGAGGTGCGCCGGAAGCACGTCCAGAATCTCATCGAACAGCTGGCTTTTGTGGTAGAGTTCCCGGAGTCTCTCGCGGTCGATCCCATCTTCGAGGAGGTCGTCCAGCCGCTGCCCGGTGACGTTTGGATACTGGATCGCAGTATCTCGATCGTCGAAATCGTACGTCTCGCGGCGCTGGTCACGCTTAGCAAGCCTGTCTTCGAGATGGGTCCCAAGTACAGGGAGACTCTCGGGCCCCGCAGCCTCGACGAACGTCACTGCGTCGACCAGCGGTGGCGCTTCGTCACCGTAGTAGACGATAGGTAACACTGGGTGTGATTCACGAACCGAATCGACGAACGCGACGGCGTTGTACTGGGCCGGCGACGGGACGACGACGACACAGTCGACATCGGGCCAGGCGAGGCGGTCCTGTGCCTCGACGGTGTCACCCAGCCACTCGACGTCGAACTGTGACCGAGTTTCTTCTAGCCCCTGCCCAAGTCTCCGGGCCTGCTCGTCGGTCGCCGCGACCAGCAGGATCGTCCGTGCGTCGTCCTCGGCCATCGCTCGACTCCTACGTACACTTCGAGTCAATTAACTGTTGGTATCCATACAGTCGACATCCCGGATCTCGAATCGCACCCCACCATCACGACTCGATTCGAGTTCGATCGTCCAGCCGTGGGCGTCGGCAATCTCCCGGACGATGGAGAGACCGTATCCGCTGCCGTCGGCGGCACTCGAATACCCGGCCTCGAACACCGAGGATCGCTCAGCGTCCGGGATTCCAGGCCCGTCGTCTGCGACGAAGAATCCGACTCGCTCCTCGCCTACCCACAGCGAACCGACACGCACGGTGATCGACTCCCCTGGGTCGGTCGAGCCGTGTTCGACTGCGTTCCGAAAGAGATTCTCGAGCAGTTGACTCACTGGCCCTTCGTCGCCCATGATCCGTCCCAGATCATCTTCAGTGCACAGAGTACCATCCGGCGTTCCTGCGATGCCCCATGCCTGGACTACCAGTTCCGGGAAGTCGATCGGCTCGGGGTCGATCACGGATTGGCCGTACTTCGCGAGTTTCTGCACGTCGTCGACGATCGCGTCGATGCGATCGAGTGCGTCGGAGACGGTGTCGAACGCATCCTCCTCACCTTCTCCGGCCAGTTCCAGTGCCGACGTGGCCACCTGCAAGGGATTGCGGATATCGTGGCTGATGACGTTGGCGAACCGACGGAGCCGTTCGTTCTGCCGTTCGAGTTCGTCTCGTCGCTCTTTTCGTTCGGTTACCTCGTGCGTCACCCCGATCAAGCCGACGATCTCTCCGTCGTGATACCACGGGACTTTCGACGTGGTATTCCACTTGTCCAGCGCCGGAAGATACTCTTCTTTGTTCAATATCGCCTCACCTTCGTCGATCACGTAGCGGTCGTCTCCGTATGCACGCCAGGCGTGATCGGGCGCGACGTACGGAATCTCCGGGTCAGCCCGGTCGAGAAATGCCTCGGGGTCTTCGTCGAAATAGCGCTCGCTGACGTATCGGTGGCGGCCGTTTTCGTCTTTGACGAACACGTGGGCTGGGATCTCCGTGAAGATCGACTCGACGAGTTGCTGTTTGTGCAGGAGATCGGCCGCCGTCTCTCGGTCGAGTTTGCCCTCGACCACCGCTTCGACTTCGCTCTCGTCGACGTTTGGATACTCAATCGCGTCGCCGTCGTCGAAGCGATCCATGTCCCGGCGCTCGTCTCGCTTTCGGACTGCATCGAGCAGTTCGGCGACGAGTGTATCGATGTCTGTCGGCCCGAAGACTGCGGCTTCGATCTCCGGAAGATCCTCGCCGACGACGAACGCCTCCATCTGCGGATTCGTCTCGGCGATCGAGGAGACGAACGCCGTCGCGTCGACCGTCGGCGGAGAGTGGCCGACGACTACCGCATCGATGTCTGGCCAGGCGAGGCGGTCACGGCCGCGTCGGGGGTCGCTCTCGATCTCGACGACGGCAGCAGCGGCTTCGAGCGCCGTGACGACGCGCTCGCGCCCAACCGTGTCCGCATCGACGACGAGAACGACTGGCTCGTCCGCGGCCGCTTGCATAGACACCGATAGGCCTCCCCCGAAATTAACCCCTCGGGCCGCGGCAGTCCACGTCCCTTCGATAGGGATTAGCGTAGCCGGTCGGAGACAATCTCACTCCGACCGGGAGCTGGGATTTGATTTCCTCGACGAAATCTATGGATTTCGACGCTAATCCCTGTACTGTCGAGCCAGCGCCTGCCAGTCTATTTATGTCGATCCGTCTAACGGCGTGTATGGACCGACCGATCAACGTCCTCGGTGTCCCGATGGACCTGGGGGCGGACCGGCGCGGCGTCGACATGGGCCCCTCGGCGATCCGGTACGCCGGTCTGGCTGACGAGCTGGAGACGCTCGGATTCGACTGCGTCGACCGTGGCGATCTGCAGGTCCCGCGGCCTGAGCAACGCGATCCTGACGCCGACGAGCCGGCCGGTGGTCGGGCGAAGTACCTCGGCGAAACTCGTGATGTCTGTACCCGTCTCGCGACCCGGGTCGGTGATGTCGTCGGCCGTGGCTCCTTCCCGCTGGTGCTCGGAGGTGACCACTCGATCGCGATCGGAACCGTCAGCGGCGTCGCTCGCACCCAGGAGACTGGCGTGCTCTGGTTCGACGCCCACGGCGACTTCAACACTCCTGAGACCTCCCCGAGTGGGAACGTCCACGGGATGCCACTGGCCGCCCTGCTCGGGAACGGTTCGTTCGCCGCCAGTGAGTGGGCAAGCTCGGCGAACGTCTCTGCGGAAAACGTCGTCATCGTCGGGTTACGTGACGTCGATCCCACCGAACGGCCCGCAATCGTCGACAGCGACGTGACCGCCTTTACGATGTCTGATATTGACCACCGTGGGATCACCGACGTCGTCGAGGAAGCGATCGCCATTGCGACCGACGGCGTCGACAATCTGCACGTCAGTCTCGATCTGGACTGGCTTGACCCCACGGAGGCTCCCGGGGTCGGGACCCCCGTCCGCGGCGGCGTCTCCTACCGGGAAGCTCACGCCGCGATGGAACGCGTGGCCGCTCCGGAGGTCCCGCTGACCAGCATGGAACTGGTCGAAGTCAACCCGATTCTCGACGAGCACAACCGGACCGCGGAGTTAGCCGTCGAGATGGCCGCGAGCGCGCTCGGCAAGCGCGTGCTATAGAAAGCCCTTGCGCGGCCCTGGCGGGCCGCGCTGCGCCCTTTTCATGTCCACCAGGCCCGCCTTGCGGGAGCCGCGCCGATCGGCGCGGCATCCGCCTGGGTTACGCCGACGCTTTCTGTAGTCGCGGGCGGTTTGCCCGCGACGATTCCACCACTCCTCCCCGGCGCGCGGGAATATACCCGCGCGCTGGCTTCCTTCCGCATCGCTGTGGCCGGGAGTGAGTGCCGCGGCGAACGCCGCGGCCGAACCGACTCGGGGAAGGGCAGGCCTGCTGTGCGGAGGCGGTGCTGTGCGGAGTTGTTTAGCATACGGCGACGAAGTCGCCGTTTCACCGGAATCGCCCTTGCAAGGCGATTCCGGCCTTTTTCCCCAAGTTTTTCTCGCGCAGCGGGTCGCGGGCAGCGCCCGCGACCGGATGTCGTTGCGGCGGAGCCGCAACGCGGTGCCCGCAGCGCGCTTTGTAGAGCGCGCGGGGACACCCGAGCGAGAAAAAGTGGTTATTCGTCCTCGTAGACCCAGACGGCGTCGGTGCGCTCGTAGTCGACGAGTTCGTCCTCGTCGAAGAACAGCTCGATCTCGCGCTGGTTGGCACCTTCGTCCTCGTGGTCGCTGCCGTGGATTACGTTGTGACCGAGGTCCAGACCGAGGTCACCGCGGATGGTACCGGGCTGGGCGTCCGCAGGGTCGGTCTCGCCCATCATCTGGCGGACCTGCCGGGTCGCGTCCGCGCCTTCCCAGACCATCGCCATCACGGGTCCAGAAGTGATGAACTCGACAAGCCCCTCGAAGAAGGGCTTGCCCTCGTGTTCGCCGTAGTGCTCGTGGGCGAGTTCCTCGTCGATCTGCATGAACTTCGCGCCCACCAGCTTCAGGCCGCGGTCTTCGAGTCGCGTCATTATCTCGCCGATCAGCCCGCGCTGGACGGCGTCCGGTTTCGCCATTACGAAGGTTCGCTCGTCGTGGTGACTCATGGATAAAGTAAATCGTGTCGCTCAGGCCTCGGCCTCTTCGGCCTCGGTGTCTTCGTCCCCGTTCGCTTCCTCGGAGTCCGCGACATCGTCCGCGTCGGTCGCTTCGGACTCGTCGTCCTCAGCTGTCGACGATTCGTCTTCGGACTCTGCCTCTTCGAGGTCCGGTGCTGCACCGGACTGCTCCTCTTCAGTGGCTTCGTCCGCGGCGTCGGCCGACTCTGCAGCGTCTTCGGCAGCCTCTCGCTCGGCGGCAGCGGTCTCCTGTCGGTCGCTCTCGCGGCCGGCAGCCGTCCAGTTGAGGTCGCGCGCTTCACGACCCAGGTCGGCGTTTTTCTCGCATTTGGCCGAGCAGTAGTGGATGGTTGAGCCGTTCGTTCGAACGAGCATCGTGCCCGTCCCGGCTTCGATGTCGCTTCCGCAGTAGTCACACTCGCGTGTCTGTGGCATCTTACTGGCCTCCGATTGCGTCGGCTT
>ENA-ORDC01001764-ORDC01001764.1-marine-metagenome-genome-assembly--contig:-NODE-1764-length-14963-cov-19.065296_pt1 | contig 14963 bp, 18 predicted proteins | sample MGYA00237783_ERZ508515 | MGnify/ENA primary metagenome ERZ508515 (study PRJEB26186, sample SAMN06268792) | marine metagenome | isolation source: Eden Landing Ponds, San Francisco, CA, USA | place... | reverse complement strand
CTCAAGGACATGAACAAGGCCATCCCGAAAGACGCCGAGGTCACGATCGAACTCGGCGAGGAGTTCCCCGTCAAGCTTCACTTCGAGATCGCCGAGGGCCAGGGACAAGTCACGTACATGCTCGCCCCGCGCGTCCAGAGCGACTGACTAGCTCCCGTCGGTCTCACGTCCGCTACCATTCCGAGTACCGGTCGGTTTCCGCTCGTATCGGTCGACACACGACGGTAGAATCTCCTGGTGAGGCTCTCCTAGGGCTTTTTGTCCCTCTCTTTCAGTGGCGCTAACAATACCGGGTGCCGCCGAAGCCGGCGTATGGAGTCCCGATCGCGTGGGTTGCTTGTGGGGGTCGAGACGGAACGCCGCGGCTGTGGCTCGCAGCGGTGGCTACTTTCGGTGTCGGCGATCTCCTCACGACCGGCGTCGACCTCTCACACCCCAGAATCGTCGAGGCTAGTCCCGTCCCGGAACTGTTTCTCCGACAGCACGGCTTCGCCGGACTGGTCGGGTTGAAAGTGCTCGTGTTCGGTACGCTGTTCGCCCTCTGGACTCGTCTGCCGGAACCACATCGCGTCGGCGTTCCGCTCGCGATCGTGCTCGTCGGCGTAGTCGTGGTCGTCTGGAACACCCTCGTCATCGCGGCCGTCGCGGTCTGAGTCTCAGCCGATCACGATCCGCACGACCGCAAAGAGCACGACCACGCCCAGCACGTCACAGGTGTTCGTGACTACGGGAATGACCACGTCGTCGGGGTCGAGCCCGCGCCGGTAGGCCGCGTAGGTCGCGATCGCCGTGACGACGACTGCCAGCACTGCCAGGATCGCACCACTCGAAACAGCTACGAGGACGACCGTCCCTGCTGTGAGTCTCGCACCACCAGTCACCACGGCCAGTCCCCACGCCCCCACGCCGATTATCGGGAACACCGTCAGCGCGAGCGCGACGGTCGCGAGCGCGTTGCCGGCGAGCATGTCGTCGTCGGGCGCAAACGAGAGGGTCCCGAGGTGAAACGCCGTCGAGAGCCGGGCGGCGAGGATCGAGCCGAGATTGCCGGCCGTGCCGATCGTCACCGGGACGAGAATGAGGAGTGAGGGATAGCGGAGGAGATCGCCCTCGAAGGTCCCGAGGACGAGGCCGCTGCCGATCTCGATGACGGTGAGCACGAGCAATACGGGCAGCATGGCGCGCGTGATCGCCCGCACCGTCCAGTCGGTCGTCGCCATCTCAGCCACCTCCCAGCAGGATGACGACCCGGACTGCGAGCAGTAACGCGGCCATGCCGAAGACGTCGCCTGCAGTCGTGACCAGCGGGCCGACGAGCGTGTCAGGGTTGTAGCCGCGGCGATAGCCGGCGAATACCACGAAGACGACCGTCGTCGCCAGCGCGATCCCCGACAGGAGGCCGGCGACGATGGAGATGGCCGCGAAAGTGAAGAGACCGGCGCTCGGCCGTCCCAGCGAGAGCAGCGCCAGCGTCGCGACGACGGCGGCGAAGACGCTCGCCAGGAGTCCGTTCGAGATCGCGGCGGCGACCGCCCGGAGGAGGGCGTCGTCGGCCTCGCTTACCCGGGGTTCGAGCAACCCTTGGTGGAGGGCGGTGGCGATCCGCGCGCCGAGCGAGCCGTAGACGTTCCCCCGGGTCGCCAGCAACGCGGGCACGAGCACCAGCAGGCCGTCGATCGTCTGGAGATCGCTCCGCATCCCGCCGAGCACGACTCCTGCCAACAGGCCGCCGACGAGACTCGCCGATAGCGCGGGCACCCCCTCTTTGTAGGCCTCGACGGCGACCGACCGGCGCGTCATCGTCCGGGGTGAGTACCGCGAGGGGCAAAAAACCGTTCGCGATGTCACCGCGTGCTCCGCTTCCGCCTGTTCTCACTATCTTGGAAATATAGCACAATACTATAACTACATACTGTCTTCATTCAGGTGTGAGCGACAGATGACTGGCTATGCAATCGTTCTCGCCTCCGGCGAGCTAGAGCGCGTACAGGCAGTGAGCATGATCGGCTCGATCGCGGCGGCCTCGGACGTCCCCGTTCAGGTCTTCGCGACGATGAACGGGCTGACGGCCTTCGAGCGCGAGACCGTCGAGAGCGGTGACTTCGACGTGGCTGGCGAGGCCGGCTACGCGATGTTGCAGTCCGAGGGCGACCAGGTCCCGCTGTTCACCGAGCAGCTGACCCAGGCCAAGGAACTGGGTCCCCTCGAAGTGTACGCCTGCGAGATGGTGATGGACCTCATGGGCAACGGCATCGACGACTACGTCGACGTCTTCGACGGCGTACTGGGTGTCTCCGGCTTCCTCCAGAAAGCGAAGGACAAGCAGGTGCTGTTCGTCTGAGGTGATCATGATGAGTGAATCCATCTCCCCAGACGTCGTGGTCGACTCCCGTGGCGCGACCTGCCCGGGTCCGCTGATGGACCTGATCGGCAAGATCAAGAAAGTCGACGCCGACACCGTGATCGAACTCCAGACCAGTGACAACGGCTCCCGAAGCGACGTGCCCGAGTGGATCGACGAAGCCGGCCACGAGATGCTCGACGTCGTCGAACACGACGACTACTGGAGCCTCTACGTCAGAACGACCGAGTGATCGTGTAATGAATGCACATTTCTACACGGGTGATCGGAAATGACCGAACGGATCGTGATCGTCGGTGGCGGGACCGGCGGGACGGTGCTCGCGAACCGACTGACAGACCGCCTCGAACCCGAACTGGATCGTGGAGACGTCGAGGTCGTGCTGGTCAACGACGGCGAGAACCAGTACTACAAGCCGGCGTATCTGTACGTCCCCTTCGGGAAGAAGGATGTCTCTGAGGCCACGAAACCCCTCACCGACTTGCTCCCCCGGAGCGTCGAGTTCTGGAACGCACGGGTGACTGAGGTCGACACCGACGCCCAGCGCGTCGTCCTCGATAACCGACGTGGGCTGTCTTACGACCATCTCGTACTGGCGACGGGCGCGAATCTCGTGCCCGAGGAAGTGCCCGGCCTCGTCGACGGTGGCCACCACTTCTACAGCCCGGAGGGAGCCGAGGCACTGCGCGAGGAACTGGCCGACTTCCGTGAGGGCCACCTCGTGTTGAGCGTGATCGGTGTCCCGCACATGTGCCCGGCTGCGCCCGTCGAGTTCGTGCTGATGGTCGACGACTGGCTGCGACAGCGTGGGCTGCGCGAGGACGTCGAGTTGACCTACACCTATCCCATCCAGCGCGCCCACGGCCTCCAGTCGGTGGCCGAGTGGGTCACGCCCATTTTCGAGGAACGCGGGATCGAACTGGAGACGTTCTTCAACGCCGAAACAGTCGATCCCGACGCTCAGGTGTTGGAGACGATGGAGGGCAAGGAGCTGGACTACGACCTGCTCGTGGCGATCCCGCCCCACGACGGCAGCGACCTCGTGCGTGAGGCCGGTCTCGGCGAAGACGGCTGGGTCGAAGTCGACAGACACACCCTGGAAGCAGAACACGCCGCGGACGTCTACGCCATCGGTGACGTCGCAGACGTGCCGACCTCCAAAGCAGGGAGCGTCGCCCACTACGAGGCCGGGACCGTGGCCGATCGGATCAGTAGCCGGGTCCGCGGCCAGACTCCGACCGCGACCTTCGACGGCAAGACGGTCTGCTTCATCGAGACCGGGATGGACGAGGCCACCTTCGTCGAGTTCGCTTACGGCGACGAGCCGACGATGCGCGAGCCCTCGAAACCGATCCACTGGGCGAAACTGGGCTACAACGAGTCGTACTGGCTGACTGCCCGGGGGCTGATCTGACCATGAGCGAAGCCCAGCAGGAACCGACGCCCGAAGACGTCGACTTCCAGTCGCTCGTGGCCGAGAACCCCGAGGAGGCGGCCCGCTTGCTCGAACGCCTCGACGAGGTCAACGAACTGCTCGACGTCGCCTCGTTGCTGACCGCCGCGGCCGACGACGAGATGGTCCAGTCGGTGACCGAGACGACCACCAATCTCGGAATGGCCGCCGACGGGATGGCGACTGACGAACTGGTCCGGCTGGGCGACGCCGTCGGCGAGAACGCCGACGACCTCGCGGAGGGGCTGGAGGGGCTGGCTCGCCTCCAGCGGACCGGGACGCTGGACGATCTGCTCGCGCTTGCGGAGGTCGCCTCGTTGCTGACGGCGGCGATGGACGACGAGATGGTGATGAGCCTCTCGAATCTCGGCTCGCAACTGGGCGGCGTGGCCGACACGGCCGCCGAAGAAGACGTCTCTCGCGGACTGGAATCGGTGCTGCACGCCGTCGGCGACGCCACCAGCGAGGAGGTCGAGCCCGTCGGCGCGATCGGTCTCGCTAAAGCGATGCGCGATCCCGAGGTCAAGGCCGGGCTGGGCGTCGCGCTCGCGCTCCTGAAGGGGCTCGGCCGGAACGTTGCGACCGGTACCTGAGGGACGTGTCGCCGTCGCCCCGACTTGTCCGGGTGCGTCCCGATCGCTACCGATGTCTGTCGGGGCTGGTGTCGTCGAAAGGGCTGACGAAGTATCGTCGCTTGGAGTAGACGTAGGCCGTCACGAGGCCTGGTACCACACCCCAGAGGAGGCCGAACGCGAGCACGTTGGCGAGTGTCGAGAACGCGTACAGCACGACGACGAGCGTCCAGGCCGTCGAGCTACCACGGACGAGCCCGATCATCGCGGCGATCTCGATAGTCCCGACTGTGACGAGGACGGCGCTGATGATGCCGATGCCACTGTTTGCGATCGTCCCGACCGTCTGCAGGAGGCCGACCCCCGTCACGAGAATTGCGACTGTTGCGATGAGGTATATTCCGCCCGGCACTACATCCTGCTCGGCTAATGGCTTCTCGTTCGTCCCTGTCGGCGGGTCCCACCGTTCGCGTCGGTTCTCGTTCCCCACTGTCAGCCACCCTGATACGCTCTGTATCTTCAGCCCCGAGTAAGTCGTCTTCGATCCGGAACTGGACCGAACGACTCCTAAGGGATGGGATCGACCGCCCAGATATGAGTACAGACGCAGACGTCGTCGTCGTCGGCGGCGGCGTCGCCGGCCTGATGGCCGCGACCTACACCGCTCGCCACGACTTCGAGACACTGGTGTTCGACACCGGCGAGTCGATCCTCCGGCGAAACGCCCACCTCGAAAACGTCCCCGGCTTCCCAGCAGGAATCAACGCCCGCCTCTGGCTCGACCTGCTCGTCGAGCAGGCCACCGAGGCTGGCGCGACGATCCTCGAGGCCGAAGTGACTAGCGTGACCGACACCGAGAGGGATGTGTTTCGGGTCGAGACCGACGACGAGGTGGTCACTGCCAAGTGGGTCGTCCTCGCGAGCAAGAACGACGTCTCGTATCTCGATGTCGAGGGCGTGGGCGTAATCGACCGCGGGAAGGACTACGTCGACGTCGACGAACGCGGGCGCACAGGCGTCGAGGGTCTCTTTGCGGCGGGCCGACTGGCAGAGAAACCACACCAGGCCGCGGTCTGTGCCGGTCACGGCGCGGAGGTGGCGGTCACGCTGCTCGAAGATGCCGAGGTCGGCTTCTACCACGACTGGGTCGCGCCTGAGGGGTACTTCACCGGCCGTGGGCGTGACGTTCCGCCAGGGTGTGAGGAGATCGACGAGGCAGAGTGGGTGCGCCGTGAGCAGCAGTCGCTGGAGGCGATGCGTGAGCGACTGGCTACCCCGGATCTCGAACGGCCGGAACAGCATCCGAGCGTGGTCGAGGAAGAGTGATCCGGGCCGACCCCGGGTCCGCCACTCGCTTTTTTATTCGTTCCGTGTGACGGCCTAGCTATGGCCGATCCGGCTGCCGATGGTGGCCCCGTCGGCGAAAACGTCGCAGGCGAGACACCCGCCGACGAGCCCGAGTCCGTCACCGACGAGACGACCGTCTACGAGGACGACGTCGAGTTAGAACGGACCATCGGGCTCGTCGGCGGGCTGGCGATCGGGATCGGGACCATGATCGGGGCGGGGATCTTCGTCTTTCCGGGGCTGGCGGCCACCGAGGCCGGGCCCGCGGCCGCGCTCTCCTTTGCCATCGGCGGCGTCATCGCGCTCCTGGTCGCGCTGCCGACCTCCGAACTGGCGACGGCGATGCCCAGGAGCGGCGGCGGCTACTACTTCGTCTCCCGGAGCATGGGGACGTCCTACGGCGCCATCGTGGGCCTCGGATTGTGGCTCGGCCTGGTCTTCGCGTCGGCCTTTTACCTGGTCGGCCTGGGCCACTACATCGTGGCCGTCCTCGCGGAAGTCGGCATCTCGTTGGCCGGGCTCCCGGTACCCCCGCACGTCCTGCTCGGGCTGCTCTTCGCTGTCGCACTGACTGGGCTGAGCGTCGGCGGAACCGAGAACACCGCGAAACTGCAGAACGTAATCGTGGTCGTCTTGCTGGCTATCCTCACGGGCTTTCTGACCTACGGCGTCCTCGACGCTGCCGGCGTGTTCGGCGACCAGACCGTCCCCGAGGAGTTCTTCTCCCAGGGCCAACTGCCCGTGTTGACGACCGCGGCACTGGTGTTCACTTCCTATCTCGGGTTCGCTCAGGTCGCAACGGTCGCCGGCGAGATCAAGAGACCCAGTCGGAACCTCCCCCTGGCGATGGTCGGCTCGGTGATCGTCGTCACCCTGTTCTACGTGGTGACTATCTTCGTCGCGACCAGTTCCTTTGGGGCCGAACGACTGGGCGGGTTCGGCGAGACAGCGATGGTCGAGGTCGCGCGCGATCTCCTGGGCCAACCAGGCGCCGTACTGATTCTGTTCGCGGGGCTGCTGGCCACGTTTTCGAGTGCGAACGCTTCGGTCCTCAGCGCCTCGCGCTCGGTGTACGCGCTGAGCCGCGACGCGCTGCTCCCGCGGTGGGCCAGCCGGATCAATCTCCGCTACGGCACGCCCCACATCGCCCTGGGGATGGCCGGCGGGCCGATCCTCGTCCTCGTCGCCACCGACCAGGTCGAGATCCTCGCGGAAGTGGCCTCGTTCTTGCACCTGGTGATGTACGCGCTGATCTGCGTGGCGTTGCTCGTCCTGCGCCGCCGGGATCCGGCGTGGTACGATCCAGACTTTCGGATCCCCGGCTACCCAGTGATACCGATCCTGGGCGCCCTCGCCAGCGCCGGCCTGATCGCCTTCATGAACCGCGCTTCGATCGTGATCGGCGCTGCGATCATGGCGGGGTCCTATCTGTGGTTTCGCTACTACGCGGCCGACGTGCAACTCAGAGGTGACGTCTAACCATGACAGACAGACCATCCATACTCGTCCCGATCCGCATCCTGGAGGGTGAATCGATCCCCGACGGCGTCCCGAAACTGCTGGCCGATACGAACGTCGTCCTGCTGGGCTATCACGTCATCCCCGAACAGACCGCACCCGGGCAGGCCCGGATGCAGTTCGAGGAGCGCGCGACCGCCCGGATGGACGAACTCGAAGCCCTGTTCGAGAACGCCGGAGCGACCGTCGAGCGACGGCTCGTGTTCACGCACAACGCCCAGCAGACGCTCAACCGCCTCGGCCACGAGGAGAACTGTCTGGCCACCCTCCTCCCCGCCACAGTCGGCGACCTGGACGACGTCCTCGTTGCCGTCCGCGGAACCGTCGGTATCGACCGCCTGGCACGGGTCGTGGCCGGCGTCTTCGCCGGCTTCGGGGCGACGATGACGCTGTATCACGTCGCCCGCGAGGGTGAGAGCGACGCCGACGCCCAGACACTGCTGGACGGCCTGGCCGACAGGCTGGTCGACCGCGGGTTCGACGATGCCCGCATCGAGACGCGGATCGAGAGCGAGCAGGACCCGCTGGACGCGATCATCGACGCGACGGTCGACTTCGACGCGCTCGTGATGGGCGAATCCGACCCCACGCTCGCCACGTTCGTCTTCGGACTCCCCGCAGACCAGATCGCCGAGCAGTTTCTGGGTCCCGTGTTCGTCGTCCAGCGGGAGCCACCGGAAGGCTGGGAAGAGGACGGAGCTGCGGAGTGAAAAATCGTCGTCTGCCGTCAGGTAATCGGCTGAATCTCGATCACCTGAACGGGGTCTGAGCGTGGCCGAGGTGAGAATTTTCCCCACTCAATCGACGAATCGATTCTCGTACAGCGCGAGGTCGAGCGTCAGGTCCCCGAACTCGACAGCTTCCTCGGAGATACACTCGAAACCGTGGTGTTCGTAGAACAGTCGTGCGCGTTCGTTCGCCGAACCCGTGTCAAGGACGAATCGGTGGTATCCGTCAGTCCGTGCGCGCCGCTGTAACTCGCAGTAGACGGCAGTTCCGACCCCTTTACCCTGCCATTCCGGGTCCACACGCATCCGAGTGAGTTCGGCGGTTCTCTCGCTGTCGAAAAACGACGTTTTCCACCCGTCCAGAGTCGTGTACGCGCCCATGGCGACAAGAGTCCCCGAGACAGTGCCAACAAGAAACTCGCCCGATCCGTCCAGATAGTGGCTCGGAACAGCTTGCAAGTCGTCGTCAGGTGCGCCAGTGACGTACTCCGGCGTCTCAGCCATCGCACGTTCGTTCAACTCCTGGATCCGCTCACCGTCACCGGGACTAAACCGCCTGATAGCGAGTTCTCCATTCGTCATATCTCGACTGGGACGGGACCGTAAAAATTTGCGTACCCCGTACCTGCGGGCTCCGATCCGTCAAAACGGGGATTTCAGTCCCCGAACGGCCCACCAGGACCGCCGCCCATGCCGCCCATGCCGCCACCGCCGCCGCCCTGCTGCATCTGCTTCATCATGCGTTCCATGTCGGCGTCGCCCATGCCCTGGAACTGCTTCAGGGTGCGCTCCATCATCTTGTGCTGTTCGAGCAACTCACGGATTCGCTCTTCCGGTTTCCCGGAGCCGCGGGCGATGCGCTCGATGCGTGATTTGCCCACCACTCTCGGATTCTCCATCTCTCCCTCGGTCATCGAGTCCATGATGACCTGGAAGTCACGCATGCGCTCTTCGGTGACGTCCATGGCGTTGTCCGGGAGTTGATCCATGATCCCGCCGCCCATCCCGGGGATCATGTCCATGACCTGACTGAGCGGTCCCATGTTGTTCATCGCCTCCATCTGCTTTTGCATGTCGTAGAGGGTGAACTCCCCCTCCATCATGTCCTCGGGGTCCCAGTCCTCGTCCTCGTCCTGAGTCGCCTCCATCGCGCGCTCGACGCGCTCGGTCAGCTGTTTGAGGTCGCCCATCCCGAGCAACCGGGAGATGAAGCCGTCCGGCTCGAAGCGCTCGATATCTTGCACCGTCTCGCCGGTCCCGAGGAACGCGATGGTCGAGTCGGTCTCGTCGACGGCGGCGAGTGCGCCCCCACCTTTGGCTGTGCCGTCCAGCTTGGTGATGACGACGCCCTCGATGCCGATGGCCTCCTGGAAGTCCCGCGCCTGACTCTTCGCACTCTGGCCCATCGCGGCGTCCAGCACCAGGAGATTGCGATCGGGGTTCACTTCCTGCTCGATGCGCTCGATCTGGGCGATCAGTTCCTCGTTGAGGCCGTCTCGACCGGCCGTGTCGACGATCCGAACGTCGGCGCTCTCGGTGGCTTCCAGACCCTCGCGGGCGATCTTGACGGGGTCGTCCTCGTCGGGATCGCCGTAGAAGTCGACCTCGGCGCGGTCGGCCATCTCCTTGGACTGGTCGTACGCGCCTGGTCGGTCGGTGTCGGTCTGGATGATCGCTGGCCGCAGGCCTTTCGTCGAGAACCACCAGGCCATCTTCGCAGCCGTGGTCGTCTTCCCCGACCCGTAGAGGCCGGCGAGCATGATCGTCTGGTTCTCTAAGGGGAGGTCCGTCGACTCCCCGACGAGTTCGACCAGTTCCTCGTAGACGATACGGAGGACCCAGTCACGGGCAGAGGTGCCCTGCGGTGGTTCTTCGTCGAGGGCGCGGGACTTGATGCTGTCCGAGAGGGACATGACGAGGTCGACGTCGACGTCGGCCTGCAGGAGCGATCGCTGGATCTCCTTGACGACGGCGTCGACGTCTTCCTCGTCGATGCGGGACTTGCCCCGGAGATCGTCCAGGGCCCCGCGGAGAGATTTTCCGAGATCGTCGAGTACCATGTTGCTACGTGGTACGCGACTGGGCCGGTAAAGCCTTTTTGTCGGCGTCGCTGGAACGGATATGGGCTACAGCGTCGTCGACCCCGACGAACTCGAACCGACCGAGGACTACCACTGCGATCGGCGCTCGATCACCGGCGCGTCCGGGCTGGCGAACCTCCACCTCGCCCGCTACACGATGGCTCCGGGCGAGCAACTCGCCCGGGAGTACCACTACCACGAACTCCGCGAGGAAGCGTTCTACGTCCTCGAGGGGACGCTGCATGTCGAGACGCCAGAGACGGAGTACGTCGTCGAGTCCGAGTCGGTGTTCGTCGCCGAACCCGACAGCCCCCACCGGGCGTACAACCCCGCGCGTGCCGAGGAGCCGGTGACCGTCCTCGGCGTCGGCGCACCGCGGTCGGACCCGGCGATCCCCTTCGATCCCGACGACTGACTCCGACGCTCGTGTCTCGCGATCTGGTACCACCCGTGCCAGCCACCAACACGGCTTTGTCGATCGCTCCCTCTACGGTGGGTATGCGCCGGGCCGTACTCGGGCTGGCCGTCCTGGTCGTGCTGAGCGGCTGTACGACGCCGTTCGACGCCGACAGCGGCGGCGACGGGGTCGAGACGGTCACACCGGCGTCCGTTCCGTCCGGCTTCGACGGACCGCCCGGAGTCGATCACCAGCGGGACGTTCTCGACCCGGTGGCGCTCGTCGCGGCCCACGAGCGCGCCCTCGACAACGGAAGCGCAGCGGTTCGATTCGAAGCCCGCCGCTGGCAGGTCGCCAACCGGAGTTACGGGTTCCAGTCGCGGGGCGAACCGATCTCCAGTGAGGAGCGACTCGCCACCGAGACCGTCGTCCGGACCGGGGAGCCGACGGTGTTCTCTCGCTACACCAACGACTCGGTCGGGTACACGTACGGAACCTGGTCGAACGGGACCCACACCGTCGAGTTCGCCGACGTCCCCGAGGGGATCGCCCGGACTGTCTCTCCCTCGTCGTCGCGCCCCGACGAACCGCTCGACCTGGCCAGGACCTCGACACTCGGGGTCTGGTTCAATAACAGCCAGGTCCAGGCGATCGACCGGACCGAGACGGCCAAGGGCGTCCGCTATCGCGTCAGGGCGACCAGCGACGACCGCGGCCTGCTCGGGTCGAGTGCCGAGCGGACACACAACGGCGTGACCAACGGGACGCTCGTCGCGACGATTCGCCCGGACGGGCTGGTGACCGATCTCCGACTGGAGTTTACGTTGCTCACGCGCGCCGGCAATTTCCGGACGGCCTACCGCTACTCGGTCACGACCGACGTCGAGACGCTCCCGCGGCCGTCCTGGGTCGAACGAACGCTCGCTCGTGGGAACACCTCGCTCGATTCGTAGGGGGTTTTATTGGACGGTCGCTCCCAGCACCAGCCATGCGAACACTCGACCGGCTGCTCGACAGTGGCGTCGTCGCGGTCCTGCGTGACATCGACCCCGAAGCCATGCCCGAGGTTGCCGCCGCGCTCCAGGCCGGCGGCGTGACCGCGCTCGAAGTCACCGCTGACGGCCACGACGCCAGCGGGACCATTGCCGACCTCGCTCCCATCGTCGACGACGACGTACTCGTCGGGGCCGGCACGGTCATGGACCCCGCGACCGCCTCTCGCGTCATCGAGGCCGGTGCGGAGTTCGTCGTCTCGCCCCATCTCGATCCCGAGGTCGTCCGTACTGCAAACCGTCGCGGCGTCGTCGTCGGCCCCGGCGTGATGACGCCGACCGAGGCCGCCGACGCGATGGCGGCCGGCGCGGACCTGCTCAAGATCTTCCCCGCGTCGACTGTTGGCCCCGGCCATCTGGGTGCGATCGCCGGTCCCCTCGGAGACGTCCCGATCATGCCGACCGGGGGGATCGGCCCCGACAACGTCGAGGCCTTCTTCGAATCGGGCGCGGCAGTCGTCGGTGCCGGCAGCGCTCTGATCGACTACGACGCCGTCGAACGCGGCGACTACGAGGCCGTCGAAGCGCATGCACGCGAGTTCGTCGACGCCGTCGAGGACGCTCGCGAGTAATCAGGCTGTCAGTTGCTCGGGGTCGACGGCGTCGTCGGTCTCGGGCCCGTCCTCGACCAGTTCCGGGTCGGTGTCGATCTGTCTGTCCGATCGTCGTTCCATAACTGTGTGTCTATTTCCCGCTCTCTTCAAGCACCCTCTCACGGCGAATACCGCCACCCGTCACGTCTTCGATCAACTATTGCCGGCTCTGCGGCCAGTGGTCTGCCTCGCGAGCGCTGGGTTCGGTCCCGCAACCCGGCGTGGAGGATGTCATCCCAGTTGCCTGGCTGCGTCACGGAGCGACAGTCCGCGATCGACGACGTCCCGCCTGTAGTGCATGTAGAATGCGCCAAGCGGTGGCTGGATGACGTACGCGAGCGCGATCGGGAGCACGGCACTCGTCGGCAGCGTGTCGGCGGCGACGACGATCGCGAGGGCGATCGAGAGGTTGCGCATACTGGTCGCGTACACCAGTGTGACACCGCGTTCGGTGTCCAGCAACAACCGGCCCAGCGCCGCGCCCCCGCCGAGCACGAGTACGTAAAAGGCCACGAGCGGCACGGTCGTCCCAGCCGACGCGAGGGGATCGGCCAGGATCGCCGTCGACCGCATCGTCATCGCGATGAAGACGATGAGCATCACACCGAGCGAACTGAGGCCGCCGAAGATCGGCTTCAACTGTTTGAATCCCTCGCCACCGTATCGTCTGATCAGTCCGCGCCGGGTAAGTGTCCCCGCGACCATCGGGACGACGACGACCTGGGCGAGTTGTCGGTACAGCACCGTCGGATCGAAGCCCACGTTCCCGGGGATCAGCACCGACAGGTACGCCGGCAAGAGTACGATTGCCGCCAGCAGGTTGACCGCCATCGCCACGAGTGCCGCTTCCAGGTCCCCGCCGGCCAGTCCCGTCCAGGCAGCCGTCATCCCGGAGGTCGGGATCAGCGCGATGAAGTACAACCCGATCGCGTAGCCGACGTCACCGGCGAAGAACACTCGCGAGAGACCGACAGCGACCAGCGGCGCGAACCCGAAGTTGAGCAGGAGACTCAACCCGACGATCCGTGCGTGTCTGCGGGCGTGTAGCACCTCCTGCAGATCGATGTTGATCATCATCGGGTACACCATCAGGAACAATACGGGGACAACGGCCAGCTGGAGCCCCGCTTTCGTCTCGGCCCCGGCGAACTGCCCGAAGACGAGCCCGGCAACCAGCGACCCGATGACGACGTAGAGCAGATTCCGCTTGAAACCCGTCAGTACGCCCCGGATCATCGGTCCTCTCCCCCCGGCGTCCCTGCCGGGGCGCCGGTCCGCCGTGAGTCACGCCTCCGGGCCCGTCGGCCCGCTGGCTCGACACCGTCCGACTGCCGCACTCGACTGAGGGTTCCCATGTTATTGTAGAATTGGGCCTATTGCACAAAACTACACCGGTTTGGAGGGGCAGATTCGAGTCGTGACTCCACGGAAAGACAGGCGAAGAACGGTCTGGATTCGAAAGGCGCTGAAACGACTGGATCGAGTTGCGGCACCGACTGACAACCGGAAATGTATTATCTACACACAGAAGCTGGGCGGGATCTCGACTGCAGCCGCGTTATGCCAGCAACTGGTCGACGATCGCCTCGGGGTCGAACCGTTCGAGGTCGGGGTAGTCCTGGCCGGTCCCCAGAAAGAGGATCGGCTTGCCGGTGACGTAGGCGATCGAGATCGCTGCCCCACCCTGTGGATCGGCGTCGGCCTTGGTGAGGATCGAGCCGTCGATCTCGGCGGCCTCGTCGAACTCCCGAGCGCGGTTGACGGCGTCCTGGCCCGCTACCGCTTCGTCGACGAATAGCGTCATGTCCGGGCCGATGACGCGATCGATCTTCTCCAACTGGTCCATCAGGCCCTCGTTGGTGTGCAGTCGACCTGCGGTGTCTCCCAACACGACGTCGACGCCGTTGGCCTCGGCGTACTCGACGGCGTCGTAGATGACCGCCGTCGGGTCGCTGCCCTGCTCGTGGGAGATGAACTTCCGGTCGAGATTCTCGGCGTGTTTCTGCAACTGCTCGTTGGCCCCGGCGCGGTAGGTGTCGCCGTTTGCCAGCACCGAGGAGTACCCGCACTGGTCGAGGTAGTGTGACAGTTTCGCGATCGAGGTCGTCTTCCCGACGCCGTTGACGCCGGTAAAGATGATCACGACCGGCTTGTCTGCCTGTGCGATTCGCTCTTCGAAGTCGAACTGTCCGACGCTGATCACGTCGTACAGCGCTTCCCGAAGCGCGTCCCGGACGAGATTGCCCGTTGAGGAGAGTCGCCGCCGGGTCTGGCCGGTCAGATTTTGCTCGACGCCGTCGAGAATCTCCTGGGCGACGCCCATCTCGACGTCGCTCTGCAGTAACGCGAGTTCGAGGTCGTCCAGATGCTTCTGGAGGTCGTCCTCGTCGATGACGGTCTTGCCGGTCGCGAACAGTTTGGCCTTCTCTGCGAGACCTCGATCATCGTCTTCGTCGGCGTCCTCGGCTGACTCTTCGTCGGCTTGCGCGGCAGATTCCGCATCCGGTTCGACGCTCGTGGACGCTTCGACCGACTCCGCCTCGGCAGGGACCGATTCGGCCCCGGGCCCAGATTCGGCCACTGGTTCGCCCGCCTGCTCTTCCGTGGCAGTCTCGGTTCCGCCCTCCGATTCGGCAGTCGCCGCGGCCGGTTTCGTATCCGTACCGGGCTCCGCGTCGGCAGTCGACTCGGCGGCAGCCTCTTCCTGTGGCCCGGCGTCGGCAGCAGCGGCTTGCGGCGCTTCCGCGTCGGTGGGTTCAGCCTCGGCTTCTTCGACCGCCTCTTCGTCGACGTCTTCCTCGACGTCCTTGCTGAAGCGGCCGAGTTTCTCCTTCAGTCCGTCGAACATCGGCGCTCTACT
>ENA-ORDC01001763-ORDC01001763.1-marine-metagenome-genome-assembly--contig:-NODE-1763-length-14966-cov-2.848949_pt1 | contig 14966 bp, 13 predicted proteins | sample MGYA00237783_ERZ508515 | MGnify/ENA primary metagenome ERZ508515 (study PRJEB26186, sample SAMN06268792) | marine metagenome | isolation source: Eden Landing Ponds, San Francisco, CA, USA | place... | reverse complement strand
TTCGAGGCCGCCGACGATCACTTCGGTTCCCGCATCGAGGTCCATCGCCTCCTCGACTAAGACCTCGGCCTCGATGTCGCGTTCGTCGGCGGCCTCGAATATCTCCGTCGCGGCCGCCCGCACCGCCGCCGACCCCGTGTCTGTCGTCGCCATACTCAGCGCCCTCCCGACGGCCCGTCGCGGGCGGACGGCGACGGCCGGACTAGTCGGTCGTTACCGACACCGCGCGGTCGGGTAAGCATCTGCAAAGACGAGCGGTCAGTGGCGGGAGACGTGCGGTTTCGAGGAGGGGACGGACGGCTACGGGGTGGAAACGTGAACATACTCCGGTAAGACCCACCTACGTACAAAGACGTTGTTGCGGGTCTCCTCCGGACCGCGTGCGAGTCCGTCACAGTTGGTCACCAGCGGCCATGACTACCCCCGACGAGCGGGTGGCTTCCAACGATGGCGTCGAGGACGGTTCGACGGATGGAACCCGTCCTCGACCGGAGCGGACGCGGTCAGGCGTCCTCGAAGAGGAGTTCGAAGAGCTTGCGCTCGCCGACGCGGAGGTGGCGGTTGATCGTCGGCTGCGAGACGTCGAAGGTTTCGGCGAGCTCCTCGCCGGTGGTTTCGCGGGGCCACTCGAAGAAGCCGCTGAGGTGGGCCGTCCGGAGGACCTGCTGCTGGCGGTCGGTCAGCCGCTCCTCGACGGCCGCGCGGAAGCCGCTGTCGCTGCGTCCGGGTTTCGAGCGCTCGCGCCTGCCCGTCAGTCGGGTCGGCCCGTGGTGTGAACCGACGGCTTCGACGAACGACCGCACGTCGGCGGTCGGTGCGAGTTCGACGGTCGCCGTCGCGCAGTCGCCGTCGACGACCAGCGAGCGGACGCGCGCCCCTCGGTCGGTGAACGTCGACGCGACGCTCGGCGCCGAGAGGACGGCCTCGAAGCGCCCGCCGTCGGCCTCATCGGTCCACGTCTCGACGGCGGCGACGGCAGTCACGCTCTCGGCGGCGGCCCTGACCGCCGACTCCTCAGCGTCGGTTCGCAGGAACGTCCGATAGGCGCCGTCGGACATCGGGACCGTCCCCTCGTGGACGACCTCGGTATCGAGTGCGCCCGCGAATTGCGACAGCGGACAGCCATCGACCTCCACGGCCAGGTCGAGTTCGAGGACGCTTTCGGCCGCGAGCCACCGTTCGGTTTCTGCGACCCGTAGGGCGTTGGCGATTGTCTCGCCGAGTTCGGCGAACACCGACCGCATCGTCCCTCCGAACGCGTCGCGGTCGTCGGCGTAGACCGTCAGGACGCCGTGAGTGATGCCGTCGCGTCGCAGCGGGACGGCCAGCGCGGAGCCAAACCCCTCAGAGAGCGCCTCGCGCCGCCAGGGCTCGGTGCGCAGTTCGGAGACGACCGACTGGACGATCATCGGCTCCTCGCTCCGAGCCGTCCGGACGCTCGGGGGGCCCCCGCCCACGTCGAGCGAGCGGTCGACGCCGTCGAGATACCCCGGCGCCGACCCGGCCCAGGCGGTCGGGACGAGTTCGTCGCCCTCGACGCGGCCGATCCACGCCAGCGAGAACAGCTCCGACTCCACGAGCCCGTCGCAGACGGCCGCCTCGATGTCGGGTTGTGAGCTCGCGTCGACCAGCGCCCGGTCGATCCGCCGGATGGTCTCGTTGGTCCGCTCCAAGCGTTCGAGCCGCTCGTTTCGCTCGCGCAACTCGCGTTCGCGCTCGCGGAGGCGCTGCTGGCGGTCGACGCGTTCGAGCGCCGCCTCCGTGCTGGCGGCCACCAGGTCGACGATCTCCATGGTGTCCGCGTCCAGCCGGTCGGCGTCCGTCGCGACGAAGAACACGCCGTGGTCGCCCAGCGGGACGGCCACCCCGGTTTCGGCAGGCAGCGACACGTCGCCGACGGAAAGGGGCTCGGCGCCGCTCTCGACAGTCCGGTCGCCGCGGACGAACGCGTCCCAGACGAACCCGTCGGTGGCCGTGACGGGTGGCAGCGACGCTGCGCTGTCGAACCCGTGGTCGGAGACGACCGGCCTGAGGACGTTCGTCTCCCGGTCGAAGCGGTAGACCGCCGCCGCCGACAGGTCGACGACCTCGGTGGCGGTCCCGACGACCAGGTCACACACCTCCGCTGGCGTCTCGGCGCCCAACAGGTCCCGCGTGGCGTCGTGCAGCGCCGTCAGCGTCTGTTCGAACCAGATCCGGTCGGAGACGTCCCGCACCACGCCCACCTGTCCGTAGCTGCCGTCGTCGAACTGGTAGACCGAAAAGCGCGTCTCCACGGGGACCGTCTCGCCGTCGGCCCGCTCGATGGTCGTCGAGAGAGTCGCCGCCTCGGTGTCGCCCGCCAGCAGCGCCTCGGTCACCGCGGCCGCCTGTTCGAGCGTCTCCTCGGAGGCCAGCATCGCGGCGTTCGAGCCGACCAGCCGGTCGCGGTCGTAGCCGGTCAACTCCTCGATGGCGTCGTTGACCCAGGTGATGTTGAACGCGTCGTCGAGCAGATACACCCCGTCGTCGACCGTCCCGACGACTCGCTCGTACTGTTGGAGGCGCTGCTGGCGGCGGCGGGCCTCGGTCACGTCGTGGACCACCGCCACGTCCCAGCGCCGACCGTCCGCGTCGTACCGCCGGTCGACCGAGAGCTCGACCACGAGCTCGGTTCCGTCGGCCGACAGCGCGTACGTCTCGGTCCGCTCGCCGCCGGCCGCCGCGTCGAGGTCGGTCGCCGACAGCGACGGCAGCAACGCATCGACCGACTCGCCCGTCAGCGCCCGCGGCGCGTGGCCGAAGCGGTCTTCGACGGCGGGATTGGCGTACGCGACGGTCCGGCCGGCGGCGAGGACGACGACCGGCGACGGCAGCGCCGCCGCCGCTTGGGCGAAGCGCGCCGGGGCGAAATCGGTCTCGGCCCGTCGGGCGTCGTCTCGGTCGTCGAAGCCCACCGGTCGGTCCGTCGGCTCGTCCATACCTACCGTATCGGAATCGGGCGGATAAGCTTGCTTGCGGGTCTACTGTGTGACCGTCACCCGACTGCGGCCGGATAGCTGCGTCACGCGACTCGGGGGAGCGCCGACCGGCTCAGTCCTGGAGTCGTTTGGTCTTCTGGACGAGCGGGTGGTGGGCGTAGTCGACGACGGAGATGTCGGCGATGGAGTCCAGCCCCTCTTTCTGAGCGGTCTTGGCCATCCCGAGGTCGACCCGTTCGCCGAGGACGATGACGTAGGCGTCCATCGAGTCGATCGCTTGGCGGGCGGCGGCCTTGACGCGGTGGTGGCCGTCGGCCAGCAGCAGGTCGCTGTCGTTGTCGATGACGACCAGCGGCTCGGCGAGCCCGCGTTCGAGTTCGTAGCGTCGCCCCTCCAGTTCGTCGGCGTAGACCTTCCCCTGGGTGGGAGTGAGGTCGGCGAGCTCGATCTCGCGGCGCTGCTCGCTGACGTCGATGCCGTGGATGTTTTCGAGGGTGCGCATCAGCTTGTCCACTTTGCCGGGCGTGGCGCGCTCGATCTGGCTGCGGATGACGTCGGCGTTGCTGATGATGCCGACGAGGTTGCCGGCGTCGTCGACGACCGGGAGTTTCTGGATGCCCGAGCGGAGGATGACGCGGGCGGCGTCGTCGATGTCCATCTCGGGGTGGGCGACCAGCAGGTCGTCGCTCATCACCTTGAATATCGGCTCGTGGTCGGCCCGTGTGAGGAGGTCCCGGGCGCTGACGAACCCTTCGACGTGGCGACCCTCGCAGACGGGAAACCCGCTGTGTTCGTCGCTCCCGGCGATCCGTTTGGCGACCTCGCCGACCGTGTCGTCCGGCGAGACGGTGTCGACCTCACGGGTCATGTAGTCTCTGACCGTCAGCGTGTCCTCCTCGGTGGCCATCACCGGGACCGAGGCGCCGCCGGGGCAAAAACGCCGCGGTCGGTCGACACGCTGCCCGGCGCCGATCGGCCTACGTCGGCCCGTCGTCGCGGCTGTCGTCGTCCGTTCCCCCGTCGCCGTCGTCGCCGTCCGCTTCGCTCTCCCCGGTCGCGCGCTCGTCCGCGGTGTCGTCTTCGACCGCGAGGTCCTCGTCGTCGAACCCGTGGAACCCGTCGGGGAGGACCCCGCGGACGACGCGGTTAGTGCGTGACTCGACGGCGTCGAGGAACCGCTCGGTGACGATCGAGTCGACGACCGCCGATAGCGAGTCGTCGTCGGCGTCGATGTCGTCGAGCAGTCCCAGAGAGATCTGCGCGCCGGCCATGTCGGCGTGGCCGCCGGCGCTGCCGATCTGGCCGAAGGCGTCCCGCAGCGTCTCGCCGAGGTCGACGTCGGTGCCGCGGGCGCGCGCCGAGACGTAGATCGTGCCGTCCATGATACCGTAGACGAACGTCGTCGTCACGTCTTCCAGATCGAGCAGTCGGTCGGCGGCCTGTGCGAGCGCGTCGCGGTCGCCGAGCTTGCCGACGCCGCTCAGCAGGACCGGGCCGTGGCGGTCTCGGTCGCGTATCGCCCGGGCGATCGTATCGAACGTCTCGGCGCTCATGCTGGGCGACTCGATGCGTTCGAGCGTTCCCAGGTCGGCGGCGGGCAACAGCGCCGCCGCCGCCTCGAAGTCGTCAGCGCTGACCTCCCGCGTGAACGCGTCGGTGTCGACGTGGATGCCGAAGAGCAGTCCCGTCGCCACGTCGCGGCCGAAGTCGATCCCCAGCCGGGAGTAGTAGTCGACCAGCAGCGTGCTCGTCGCGCCGACCTCGCTGCGGAGGTCGACGAACCGCGCCTCGACCGGGAGCCGCGGCGGGTGGTGGTCGACGACGATGTCGATCGGCGTCTCCTCGGGCAGGCCGTCGTTGACGCCCGGCTGGGAGTGGTCGACCAGCGCGACGCCGTCGTACTCCGCGAGGTCCGCGCCCGGGTCGAGGTTGTGCAGGTCGAACTCCAGGAGATTGACGAACGCGCGATTTTCCTGATGGCTGATCTCGCCGAAGTAACACACCTCCGTCTCCAGTCCCGTCCGCGCGGCCAGCCCCGCGAGTGCGACCGCGCTCGCGATGGCGTCGGGGTCCGGGTTGTCGTGTGTGACGACCGCCAGCGACCCCTCGATATCCCGGAGAACCGCGAGCAGCTTCCGGGTGCGAACGCCGGCGTCGCCGATGCGTTCCCGCAGCGACGCCGTCGCGGCCGCGCCGGGGTCGAAGACCCGGTCTGCGGTCGCCGACAGCGTCTCGGTCAACTCGGCCGTCGGGTTTCGCCCGGCGTAGGCGAGGACGAACGCGTCGGCAAACGCCTCTCTGGCCGCGCGGGCGACCGCGACGTTGGTTTCGCCGCTTTCGGTCACGGCCGCGACCGTCTGGGGCGAGCCCTGTGCGGCCAGCGTCTCCGGGTCGGTCACATCGCCGGCCTCGGCGACGACACCCTCTTCACGCAGGGTCTGGACCGCGTTTTCCTCGCCAGAAAGGACGCGAAGCTCACCGTGGCGGTCGGACAGCGACGAGACGAGCGAGCGCGCGAGCGACCCGCTCCCCACCACCAGGCGAGACGTCATACCCCTTGCTCGGGTAACGGCGCGTAAAAAAGCATCCCTACCGTCTTTTTCGCCCTGGGGCCCCTCCGCACCAGCCGCGCGTCGCGGGTACCTCCGACTGCGAGTGACCACGGCGGGCAAGCGTCGGAACCCCCCGACTGGGCGAGGACGACAGCTATGCCGGCGACAATCACCGGCTCTGCAAGCCACAGGGTGCTCCAGCCCCGAGACAGCTTGCCATGGCAGAAGACCACGACCACGAAGCAGGTCATCACCACGAACACGTCGACGCGAGCGTCGAAGATCACGACGACTGGGCCCGGCGGCGGCGGAAAGGGATCCCGACGGACAAGCAGCTGCTGGTCGTCGCCTGCATGGACGAGCGCATCCCCGTCGAGGAGGCGCTGGACATCGAACTGGGCGACGCCCAGATATTCCGCAACGCCGGCGGGAAGGTCACGGACGACGTGATCCGTTCTGCGGCGCTGACGACGCAGTTTTTCGACACCGAGGAGATCATCGTCGTCAACCACACCGACTGCGGGATGATGTCCGCGCCCGACGACGCCGTCGTCGACGGGATGGAAGCGGCGGTCGACGGCGACCTGGCGGACGTGGATCTGGACCCGGCGCTGCCCGAACTCTCGATTGGCGACGCCACTGTCGCCGAGTGGGTCCGGATGACCGACGACATCGACGAGGCTTGCGCCGCGCAGGTCCGCTATCTCGACGAACACCCGCTGGTGGACGCGACGGTCCACGGCTACGTCTACGAGGTCGAGAGCGGACAGCTCCGGTATCCCGGCGGCCGCGTCGCAGAGGAGATCAGCACGCGCGTCGAGTAGCGACGGCGGACACGGCGGTGTGCGCGGCGCCGACCGGCTCAGAGGTCGGCGACGCGAAAGCGCCGGTAGCCGACGGCGAGCGGCACGGCGAACCACGCGACCAGCAGGAGGACGGCCGCCCACCAGTCGACGTAGACGGGGACGTCGCCGACGTAGCGGCCGGCCAGCCGCACGTCGAAGCCCGCACGGACGAGTCGGTCGAACGACTCGCCGGGGCCGGCCAGCCGAAATAGCAGCGCCCAGTCGGGCATGGCGCTCAGGACGCCGGTGTCGAAGCGGTGGAGGACGAGCATCGTCAGCGAGTGGAGCCCGCCCCAGAAGTTCACCGCGAGGAGGTACGCGCCCAGCGCGCCGAAGGTGATCCACCGGTCGACAGTCGTCGACATCGAGAGCCCGACCGCCAGGCCGACGAAGGCGACGCCGTAGAGCGCGGTCGCCAGCAGGAACCAGGGGTACATCGCCGCTCCCTCGGTGCCGTAGCGGACGGCGCCGACGACGCCCGCCGCCGCGAGCGCGAGCAGCGTCGGTGCGAGCAGGACGACCGAGCGGCCGACGAGCGTCCCGGCGATCAGGTCCCGGCGGGAGTGGGGGAACGAGAGAGTCAGGAAGAGACTCCCGCTGGTCCGGTCCTCGGCGACCGACTTGTAGCCGAGCAACAGCCCGAGGATCGGCACCACGGAGGCGACGACGCCGGTCAGTCCAGTCACGAACGCCGGGAACTCCGCGGGGCCGAGATACGAGTGGCCGGCGGCGTAGCCGACGGTCAGGACGGTCAGCAGGGCGCCGACGAGCCAGACGGTCTTCGAGCGGCCGGCGTCGCTGACGTCTTTCCGGGCGACGACGCGCCAGCTCACGAGAGATCACTCCCCACGAAGCGGGCGTAGGCGAGTCCGACCGGCCCGACGAGCCAGAGGGCGAGCAGGACGAGCGCGACCGGGCCGCCGAGGTACCACGCGCCCTCGACGCCCCGACTCGGGTCGACGAACGCGACCGTCGCCCGGGAGAAGACCCGGCCGGGCGTGAGCCCGAAGGCGAACTCCGCGACCGCGGGGAGCCCGTCGGCGGCGAGTCCGGCGGCGGCGAGCCCGAGCGCGACCCCCTGTTCGAGCGTGTCCCAGACGAGGACGAACAGGAACAGGAGGACGACCCCAACGACCAGCGCCCGGCGCTTGGTGGCGACCGCCAGCGAGACGGCCAGCCCGATCCCGCTCCAGACGGCGCCGAACGCGACGGCCAGGAGGAGATAGAGGGCGAACCGACCGAGCGCGAGTTCGCCGAAGGGGTAGACGACCAGCGCGCCGGCGGCGACCAGCGCGGTGACGAGCGTCGCCGCGAGCAGGCCGGTCCGGCTCAGGTATTTGCCGAAGACGACGTCGCCGCGACTCTGTGGCAGCGACAGCGCAAGCCGGATCGCGCCCGACTCGCGGTCGCTGACGACCGCGTTGTACCCCAGGAGGACGCCGACGAACGGCACGACCGTCGTCACCGCGCCCTCGACGAACGCCGGGAAGCGAGCGGTCGTGTGCGGGGGCTGGGTGACCATCGGGTAGATGTAGCCGGCCAGCAGGACGACGAACGCCACCAGGCCCAGCAGGAGCCGCGCCGACTGCGAGTCGGCGGTCAGCTTCCCGTCCTGACGGGCGACCGTGCGCCAGGTCATCGCGACCCCGTGTACTCGATGAACATGTCCTCGAGCGACGCCTCCTCCGTCCGGAAGTTCACCACGTCGACGCCGGCGCCGTGGAGTTCGACGAGGATGTCCATCTTCGCGTCGTTCGTACACGTCACCTCGACCGTCGAGTCCTCGCGCGCGACGGCCGTCTCCACGCCGTCGACGCCGCGGACCCGCTCGATGACGCCGTCGTCGAGCCGGTCGAGCGTGATGACGAGCTTCGTCCCGCCACCCAGCGACGCCCGCAACCCCTCGATGGTGTCGACCGCGACGAGTTCGCCGTCCTGGAGGATGCCCACGCGGTCGCAGACCGCCTCGACCTGTTCGAGGATGTGGCTGGAGAAGAAGATGGTCGCGCCGCGCTCGTTCTCCTCTCGGAGGATCTGGCGCATCTCCGCGGCGCCGTTCGGGTCGAGCCCCGTCGAGGGTTCGTCGAGCAGGAGCAGGTCCGGCTCCCCGACCAGCGCCATCCCGAGCACGAGCCGCTGGGCCATCCCCTTGGAGTAGTCGCTGGCCTGCCTGTCGGCGTCGTCGAGGATGCCGACCCGGTCGAGAATGGCGTTGGGCTCGGCGTCGGCGTCTTTCGAGGCCATCGCGTACTCGATGTGCTGGCGACCGGTCAGTCGGTCGAACACGGAATAGCCCTCCGGCAGGACGCCGATCCGGTCGCGGGCGTCGACGCCGTCGGCCTGACAGTCGTTGTCGAATATCGACGCCGACCCCTCGGTCGGCTTAGCGAAGTCCAGCAGGACGTTGATGAACGTCGATTTCCCCGCGCCGTTGGGGCCGAGGAATCCGAACGTTTCGCCCTCCTCGACGGTCAGGTCGACCCGGTCTAACGCCTGTTCTGTCCCGTAGCGTTTCGACACTTCGTCGGCTTCGATGGCTGCCATATCACTCCAGTGCCGTGTCAGGGTATTAATACCGTGAGCAGGTTTTCAGGCTCGGCAACTCTCCGATCCGGTCGCGAGGGTCCCTCGTCAGTCCGGCGGACGGCGCTCGGCGAACGCCCTGAACCCCTCGGCGTCGATATCACAGCGGACGGCGGGCTTGAACCCGCCGAGATGCGTGCCGTTGTCCGTCCGCGAGGTCGGCGCCAGCGCCTCGGCGACCGCCTCGGCCATGTAGTAGTTCGGGCCGCGCCGGTGGTCGCTGAGCCGGACCGCCGCGTCGAGGAGGCCACCCGGTTCACGGCCGTCGACCACGACCACCGTCCGGGGGCGGTCGGTGAATGCGGGGTCGTGATAGTAGAGGTCGCCGTACTCGGCGAAGCGCTTGGCGTGAGCGTTCTCGGGATGCTCCGCGAGGACGGCCCGTTTGTCCGCGTGATCGGCGTCGGGGTCGACGACCGTCACCGAGTCCACGGTGAAGTAGCCGAAGCAATAGCGGTGTTTGTACGAGGAGTCGGGACCGGGGAAACCGCCGTAGAAGCCGACGGCGTCGCCGGGTTCGAGGTCGCGGAGCTTCGCGACGTAGCCCGGGCGGTGTTCGCCGTAGGTCAGCGCCGCGAAGTTCGGGTCCCGGTGGACGGGCTGGTCGCGGCCCGCCGCCGGGTCGGTGCCCCAGTCGCCGTCGCTGCCCGGTCGGACGCCCGAGAGCAGGTCCGCGAGCGAGCCGTCGCCGTGGCGGCGGGCGAGCGAGCCGTAGGTCGCCGTTTCGGCCGTCGGCCCCTTCTCGGGGATTGGGACGTACTCGACGCGGCCGTCGGCGTCGACGCCCGGGACCGGCCGGACGTTGCCCGTGTCGGCGCCGACGCCGCAGAGGACGACTGTCACGGCGAAGCGTCGATTTCGAGGCCGAAAAAGGGAGCGAAAGGCCGGTCCGGTGACCGGCCACAGCCCCCCGGCCGGCGTCTGACAGCGGAGCCGCGAAAGGAATGGGGTGGGCAGGTGGTGCGCAGACGGCAGTGACACCGACCGGCGGGGCACGGTGGCGACGGAAGCGTGTGACAGACGCCGCCGGTGGTGTCGGAGCCGACAGACAGCCGTCGACCGAGGCCCGGGCGGGGCCGGCGCCGCGGAGAGGGGCAGGAGGGCGCGTCGACAGGGCGGCTGTCGGCACCTAGTCGTAGTGGCCCCACTGAAAAAGTGATACCGGATACTTCAATCGGCGTTTGAGTCACTCGGCGCGGATGCTCAACTCACTCCCGCAGTGCGTCCTCTCGCTCGGTCGCTTCCAGCGTCTCGCTCCCACCTTTTTCCGCTCGGGTCGCTCGCTTCGCTCACGACCGCTCGCGCAACAACGTGGGCGAAAAACCCCCACGAGAGCGTCTATTCCCGCAGCGCGTCCTCGCGTTCGGTCGCTTCCAGCGTCTCCTCCTCGACGCTCGTGGCGACGACAGCGGGCTTGTAGGCGCCGCCGTCGATGAGGTCGTGGTCCGACACCGACGACTCGACGAAGCGGGTGAAGGCTCGGCGCTCCGGCGGCAGTTCACCGTACAGCACCTCCTCCTCGACGAGGTCGTAGACCGGGATTCGCGGCGTCAGCAGCGTGTTCTCGCCGACGATCGAGTTCTCGCCGACGACGAAGCCGCTCGTCACTCGACAGCCCGCCCCCAGCGAGACGCCGTCCTCGACGACGACCGGTGCCTGCTCGACCGGTTCGAGGACCCCACCGATCAGCGTGTTCGCGCCGAGCTTCACGTTGTCGCCGATCTGCGCCGCCGACCCCACCGTATCGCAGGAGTCGATCAGCGTCCCGTCGCCGACGTGCGCGCCGATGTTGACGAACGACGGCGACATCATGATGGCGTCGCTGCCGACGTAGGCGCCGCGGCGGATCACGGTGCCGTCGGGCGTGTTTCGAGTCCCGCGCTCCGCGAGGTCGTCCGTCTCGCGCAGCGGCAGCACGTCGTGATATGTGACCCCACCGTGCTCGCGGGGTTCGGTCTCGCGGAGACCGAAGTTCAGGAGGATGCCCTGCTTGACCCATTCGTTTGCCTCCCACTCGCCGCCCGATTTCTCCGCGGCGCGGACTTCCCCGGCTTCGAGCGCGGCGAGGAACTCCGCCAGAATCGCGAGGTGGTCGTCGGTGGCGTCCTCGGCCGTCAGGCCGTCCTGTTTCTTCGCCCAGAGGTCTTCGACGTCGGATTGCAGGCTCATTGGCTCCGAGTTCCCGCTCCGGGATAATAGCACCCGCGGTCTCGGCCGGTCACGACAGTCGCGACCGGCGGACCGCCGCGGTCAGTCCTCGTCGATTACTTCGTCGAAGTCGTACCAGCCCGTGCCGCGGTCGGCCAGCCAGACGGCGGCGTCGACGGCGCCCGCGGCGAAGACCGCCCGGTCCTCTGCGCGATGCGACAGCGAGACCACTTCGTCGTTGCCCGCCAGCACGAGTTCGTGCTCGCCGCGAACGTCGCCGGCCCGGCGGGCGAAGACGCCGATCTCGTCGTCCTCCCGCGGGGCGTGGCCCTCCCGCCCGTAGACGGGTTCCACGTCCCGCTCCTCCTGGATCGTTTCGAGGATGGTGTTGGCGGTCCCGGAGGGCGCGTCGACCTTGTCGTTGTGATGGGTCTCGGTCAGTTCGAGGTCGTACCCGTCGAGTGCGCCGACAGCCTCCTCGACCGTTCGCAGCAGGACCTGGATACCCCGCGAGAAGTTCGACGCCTCCAGCACCGGAACGGACTCGGCGGCGCTCGCCAGCGCGTCGCGGTGCTCGTCTTCGAGGCCGGTGGTCCCGGTGACGAGTGCGGTGTCGGTCTCGGCGCAGGCGTCGGCGACCGCGGCCACACCCTCAGGGGTCGAGAAGTCGACCACGGCGTCGACGCCGTGGTCGGTCAGCGCCGCGGCCGCTTCGTCGACAGCGACGACGGGCACACCATCTATCTCGCCGGCGTCGCTGCGGTGGAAACCGACGGCGACCTCGACCTCGTCGCGCTCGGCGGCGGTCTCGATGACTGTCCGTCCCATGCGCCCGGCGGCGCCGTTGACCGCTATCGTCGTCATCGTTCGACCGCCTCGGCGGCGTCGAAGTCGAAGCTTTCGGCTTCCAGGTCGTCGAGCACCGCCCGGAGGTCCTCGCGGTACTCCTCGGCGAGGCGGGTCAGCGGCGAGCGCATCCGCGCCGGCCCGTAGCCCCGCATCGCCATGGCCTCCTTGACGGGGATGGGGTTGGTCTCGACGAACAGCTCGCGGAACAGCGGGCCCAGTCGGTGGTGGATCTCGCGGGCGCGCTCGAAGTCGCCGGCCAGCGCCGCGCCGACCATCGCGACCGTCCGCTCGGGCTCGATGTTCGCGGCGACGCTGATGGCGCCGGTCGCGCCGACCGACAGCATCGGCAGCGTCATGCCGTCGTCGCCCGACAGCACGTCGAAGTCCTGATCGCGCGTGCGCTCGATGATCTCGCTTATCTGTCCCATGTCGCCACTGGCGGCCTTGTACCCCTGGATGTTCGGGTGTTCGGCCAGCTCCTCGGCGGTAGCGGGCTCGATGTTCTGCCCGGTCCGCGAGGGGACGTTGTAGACGATCTGGGGCAACTCGACCTCGTCGGCGACGGTGCGGTAGTGCTCGACGAGGCCGCGCTGTTCGGGCTTGTTGTAGTACGGCGAGATCAGGAGTAGTGCGTCGGCGCCGGCGTCGGCGGCTCGTCGGGAGAGCGACAGCGCCTCGCGGGTGTTGTTCGAGCCGGAGCCGGCGATAACGGGCACGTCGTCGACGGCCTCGGCGACCGCTTCGATGACCTCGACGTGTTCGTCGTGCGTGAGCGTCGCGGACTCGCCGGTCGAGCCACACGGGACGAGCCCGTCGACGCCGGCGGCTTCGAGCCGTCGGGCGTCCGCTCGGAGTGTCTCGAAATCGATGCTGTCGTCGTCGCCGAAGGGCGTGCACATCGCGGGGTACACGCCGCGGAACTGGAACTGTGTCATTGGTGGATGTGGGGAGTCGGTCGTGGAGTCGGTCCGGCGAAACCGGCCCGGGACGGGTCGCCACGCCGCCGCGAGCCGCTCACGACCGTTTCGGCTTAGAACGAGCGGCCACGCCAGACTCGCCGCCGGAGCGGACCGCGAGCGTGGCGTGAGTCATATCTACGAGCCGGTCCGGCAGCGACTTATGCGTTGCGAACCCGAGCGACCGCCGGCTGAGCCGCCCTCCGACCGGTTTCTCGCCGCCTGTAACCTCCCCGGGTCGCCGCGCTGACGGCCGATTCATTCGACACAACTGATATGTGCGTGGCGTCGAAACGCGGGTTCATGGGAACAGAGGTCCCCCACTCCTCCGACAGCGGCTGCCCGAAATGTGGCCACACCGACGCCGACGTCGGCACGATCTCGACGACAGGCGGCGGGCTCAGCAAGATGTTCGACGTTCAGACGAACAAGTTCACCGCCGTCTCCTGTGCGAACTGCGGCTACACGGAGTTCTACCGCGCCGACCGCTCCTCCGGGAGCGACCTGGTCGACATCTTCCTCGGATGATCGAGGTCTTGGTCGTCTTCCTCGTCCTGGCGCTGGTCGCGCCGCTGGTCCTCTACGCCGTCGTCCGCGAGGAGGGTGGGTCCGACCGTCGAACAGACCGCGAGTCCGCCGAGCGGGCGGCTCGCAGGGACACCGACGACTCCTCGCGCGAGAGCTGGTAGGCGCTCGGCGCTCAGCTGTCCGAGAACCCCTCCACAGCGGTCGAAAAGATGTCGTGAGCCGCGCCGTCAGTCGTCGGCCTGGCCGTGGGTCGGCTCGCTGGTGTCCGCGGCCTCGGCGGCCGGGTCGGGCAGTTCGGTGCGCACGTCGTCGCGCTCGCGCTCCTCGATGACCTCGGCGTAGGCGTCGGGCATCACCTTCGCGAAGTTGTCCAGCTCGGCGTCCCAGTCGTCGAGCAGTTCCTGGGCGCGGTCCGAGTCGGTGTAGGCGGCGTGGTTCTCGACCAGCCGGGTGACCATCGCGCGGTCGCTCTCGTCGAGCGTCTGGTCGATGGAGACCATCCCGGTGTTGGCCTTGCGGGCGAACTGCCCGTCGGGGTCGTACACGTAGGCGATGCCGCCGGACATGCCGGCCGCGAAGTTCTTGCCCGTCTCGCCCAGCACGACGATGGCGCCGCCGGTCATGTACTCACAGCCGTGGTCGCCGACGCCCTCGACGACGCCTTTGACCCCGGAGTTGCGAACGCCGAAACGCTCGCCGGCGACGCCGTTGACGTAGGCCTCGCCCTGGGTCGCGCCGTACAGTGCGACGTTGCCGGCGACGATGTTCTCCGCGGCGTCGAAGCCGGCGTTGTTGGGCGTCCGGACGACCAGCTTCCCGCCCGAGAGGCCCTTGCCGACGTAGTCGTTGGCGGTCCCGACGAGGTCCATCGTGATCCCGTCCTGGAGGAACGCGCCGAAGCTCTGGCCCGCCGTCCCTTCCAGTCGGCAGGTGATCGTGTCCGTCGGCAGGCCGTCGCCGCCGTGGCGTTTCGACACCTCGTTGGAGAGGGTCGCGCCGACCGCGCGGTCGACGTTGTCGATTTCCGTCGAGATAGCGACCGGCTCGCCCGATTCGAGGGCGGGCTCGGCTTCTTCGATGAGGTCCCAGTCCAACGACTCGTCGACCTCGTGAGTCTGCTCGCGGGTCTTGTAGCGGTCGTCGTCGCCTGCCGGCTCGGCGATCACGCCCGAGAGGTCGACCTTCGCGGCCTTGGGCTGGCTCACGTCGGTCCGCTGGGCCAGCACGCCGGGTCGGCCGACCATCTCGTCGACACTGGTGAAGCCCAGTTCGGCCATGATCTCACGCAGTTCCTGTGCGACGAAGGTCATGTAGTTGATGACGTGCTGGGGCTCGCCCGGGAAGCGGTCGCGGAGCTTCTCCCGCTGGGTGGCGACGCCGACCGGACAGGTGTTCTCGTGGCACTGCCGTGCCATCACGCAGCCGGAGGTGACCATCGACGCCGTACCGAAGGCGTACCCTTCCGCGCCGAGGAGCGTCGCGATGGCCACGTCGCGGCCGGTCTTCATCCCGCCGTCGGTCGTCACCTCGATGCGCGAGCGCAGG
>ENA-ORDC01001762-ORDC01001762.1-marine-metagenome-genome-assembly--contig:-NODE-1762-length-14967-cov-3.466017_pt1 | contig 14967 bp, 15 predicted proteins | sample MGYA00237783_ERZ508515 | MGnify/ENA primary metagenome ERZ508515 (study PRJEB26186, sample SAMN06268792) | marine metagenome | isolation source: Eden Landing Ponds, San Francisco, CA, USA | place... | reverse complement strand
CTGCACGTCCGGCTGCAGGACCTGCTCGACTCCTCGGAGCTGTCGGTTCACAACGCCATCACCCGGATGCGGCTCGTCGCGACGACGATGCTTGCCGACGCCGTCGACGCGCTGTTGGAGAACGACGACGACCTCGCCGCCGACGTCGTCCAGCGCGACGACGACGTGAACCGGCTCTACTATATGGTGTCGCGGGTGTTCCGGTCGGTGCTCCGGGACCCCTCTACGGCCGCCGAGCTCGGGCTCGACCGCGAGACGGCGTTCGATTACCACTCCTGTGCGCGCCAGCTCGAGCGCGTCGCCGACCACGCTTCGAAGATCGCACAGAACGCGACCGAACTCGACGCGCCCCCCGAAGCCGTCGCCGACGACCTCCGCGCGCTCCACGAGGCGGCCGTCGCGGTCATCGAGCGGGCGATGGACGCGCTGCTCACCGACGACACCGACGAGGCGACCCGCCTCGCCAACGAGGCGCGACAGTCCGTCGACGAGGTGGACGCCCTCGTCCGCGAGACCGACGCACACCTGCTCGACCTCGAACCGCAGCAGGCACAGCTCCTCGGGCTGGTCGTCGACTCGCTGTCCCGTGCCGGCGACTACGGGGGGAACGTCGCCGAGACGGCGCTTCAGAAGGCGGCGCCGAAGCCGTAGGCGCGGTTACTCCTCGATGAGGACGGCGTTGATCTGTCCGTCCTGCCCCGGTCGGGAGGTGACGCGTGCGCGCCCCTCCGAGGTGTCGATGACCGCGCCCTTCGTGACGATGTTCCGGCGGACGTAGTTCGGGTTCGCGCCGTTCTCGGCGACGTTCTCGACGGTCGCCTCGACCGTCTCGCCGTCCGGCATCGCGACGCTCGCGACGTCATTGCGGATGGCGCGCACCTTCGTGTTGCCGCCGCGCGTCTCCACCGTCTTCAGCTTCCGGTCGCCGACGCGCGTCTCCGTCGGCGAGGAGCCGAGTTCGTGCTTCCGCTTCTTGTGGTTCGTCCGTCGTCGCCCACCGGTTCGCTTCGTCGTGGACCGTCCGTGGTTCTTCATACCCGGAATCTCGCCGCTCGCGGACTTGAATCGTTCGACTCGTCCGAGCACAACGACGGCTATTAGTCCGCCGCGGCCGACCGACCGCCGTGAGCCTCCGTACCGCCGTCGCCGCGCCGTTCCGGGCCGCCGGAAGCCGGCGGCTCCCCGAGAGCAGCTTCGTCGTCGCCCTCTCGCTCGACCGGGACTGGTTCTCCCCCGATCAGGCGAAGCGGCTCGTCGATGTCGCGGCGACCGAGGGCCTGCTCGACCGCGAGGACGGCGACGTGGTGGCGGCGTTCGAGCCGGACGACGTCTCCGTCCCGGACGGGTTCAGCCCGGACGAGTCGATACTCCAGCAGCGGAGCGTCTTCGAGAAAGTGCTCGACGCCTGCGTCGAGGCTGGCGTCGAGAAACAGACGGCAGTCGCCGGCATCAACCGGCTGCAGGCGGAGCTCGCGGTGACCGTCGAGGCCGCCGCTGTGCTGTTCGCCCACCGGCGCGGCATCGATGTGTCGGCCGAAGCCGAGGCCGCCCTGGAGGAACTCTGATGGTCGACAACCGGACGACCGACGGCCGGCGGCTCGCGGAACTGCTCTCCTCTGAGCTCCACGGGCGCGAGTCCGGCCCGCTGGGTCGCCTCGCCATCGTCGATGCCGAGCCGGACGCCCAACCGACGGCCGACGGCACCTTCGTGTACGCCGTCGCGCTTGACGGCGACCGGCTCGCCGGCGTCTACACCTATCCCGACCGGCTCCGCATCGAGTTCGAGCGTGGGGTCGACGCGGCCGCACGCGTCGGCGACGCGGCCGACCTGCGGGCTCGCCCGAAGGCCGTCGAGCCGCCCCGGACCCTGGTGTTCGTCGCCGATGGCGCTGCGGTGAAACGCGCGACCGACGTGCTCGTGGCCGTCGTCGAGGCGCTGGATGCGGCCGACTGACCGGCCCGACTGCCGACGATCGCCCCGGTCACAGCGCCGCGAGCACACCTGGGAGCGTCTTCCCGAGTGCCGGCCGTCGCACCGTCGCCGCCGCGGCCGGATGGACCGGTGGCCCGTCGTCGTACAACACCTGCACGGGCACTAATCCGGCCGCGCTCGCGCCTGCGACATCGTTCTCCGGATGGTCGCCGACGTACGCCGTTTGCTCGCGAGGGACGTCGAGCGCGTCCGCGAGCGCGGCGAACGCGCTGGCGTCCGGCTTCGGGGCGTCGAGCGTGCCGGTGACGACGGTCGCGTCGAAGAGGTCGGTCCAGCCGAGCCGCGCGAGCTTGTCCCGCTGGGTCCCCTCCGGACCGTCCGTGAGCAGGCCGACGCGGTGGCGGTCGCGCAGACGCTCGACGAGGGCGGGCACGTCAGTCACCGGCGACATCGCGTCGGCGACGGCCTCCCGGTATGCGGCCGCGAGCGCCGCGGCGTCCGTCTCTCCGTCCCCGAGCAGCGCGGCGAAGACGGGCTCGCGGCTCCGCGCGCCGCTGTGTTCGGCGTGCGCGTCGAGATACGCCTCCCGCGAGAGCGAGGGACCGCCCACCTGCTCCGTCGCCGCGTCGAGCAGGGCCGAGCGGGGGCGGTCGACCGCGATAAGCGTCTCGTCGAGGTCGAAGCCGACCGCGTGGAGATTCATACCGCCCCCACGGCACGGGGGGACTTCAGCGTCCGGGCGCGTCGACTCGGAAGCTTGTAGTGGGTCGGTGGTCTCCACCCGTCGATGGGCTTCTTCGACGACCTCGCGGCCCGAATCGGAGCGACCGACAGCGTCGTCTCCGTCGGCCTCGACCCGGACCCTGACCGCCTCCCCGCGTTCCTCGACGCCGATCTGCCTCGGTGGGCGTTCAACCGCCGCGTCATCGACGCGACCCACGAGCATGCGGCCTGCTACAAGCCGAACGCTGCCTTCTACGAGGACCCCGACGGCTGGCGCGCGCTCCGCGAGACGGTCGCGTACGCCCACGGAAAGGGCGTCCCGGTGCTGCTCGACGCGAAGCGTGGCGACATCGGCAACACCGCCAGACGATACGCCGCGATACTCGACGACGTGGACGCCATCACGGTGAACCCGTATCTCGGCGAGGACGCGCTCCGGCCGTTCCTCGACCGCGAGGACGCCGGCGTGTTCGTCCTCGCGCGCACCTCGAACCCCGGTGCGCGCGACTTCCAGAACCTCGAAGTCGGCAACGGCAAGCGGCTCTACGAGTACGTCGCCCAGCGCGCCGCGGGGTGGAACGACGACGGCAACGTCGGGCTCGTGGTCGGCGCGACGGCCCCGGAAGAGCTCGCGGAGGTGCGCGAGCTCGTCCCGGAGCTCCCGTTTCTCGTCCCCGGCGTCGGCGCACAGGGTGGCGACGCCGAGGCGGCCGTCGAGTACGGCCTCGCCGACCGCGGGGACGGGCCGCCGGTCGGCCTCGTGAACTCCTCGCGGGGCATCATCTTCGCCGGCGAGGGGGCAGCCGACGAGGATGCGTACTTCCGGGCAGCCGGTGACGCGGCCAAGCGCCTGAAAACCCGGCTCGACGAGTACCGCTGACCGCCCGATCCGCAGAACCTCCCGACATCTACCGTGGCGCGCGCTGACTCGCGTTTCATCGCGAGTCAGCAGCGCGCGAGGGACGAGTGACGAACGAAGTGAGGAACGAGTCGGTTGGGGAGGCTCGTGGTGCGGTTGCTGGGCGGTGCGGTTTCCCCTCGGTCCATGCTAGCAGGACGTTCAGAGGCTATCTCCCAACAGGCGAAACCGGCACGGAGGGGAAACACGCCGGTGAGCGCACAGGCGCGAACCCGAAAGCGCCGACGCTTTCCGCGCCGGCGACGAACGACTGACAATGAGAGATGACACGCTCGTGGAGTGGCGCGAGTGGGGTCCCGAGGCGTTCGCAGAGGCCGAACGCGCCGGAAAACCCCTGCTGCTGTCGCTGTCGGCGTCGTGGTGCGTCGCCTGCGACGAGATGGACCGGACGACGTACGCCGACCCGCGGCTCGCCGGCCACCTGAAGGAGGGGTTCGTCCCCGTCCGGGTCGACGTCGACCGGCAGCCGCGCGCCCGCGAACGCTACAACATGGGCGGGTTCCCGTCGACGGTGTTCTGCACCCCCGACGGTCGAATCATCACCGGCGCGGGGTACATGAGCGCCGACGGGCTCCGCTCCGCCATCGACACCGTCCGCGAGACGTGGAACGCGAAGGGGACCGACGCCGGCCGCGTTCCGCGGGCCTTGCAGGACCCGGAGCCGCCGCACGGCCCCGTCACCGCCGAGATCGAGGCACACTTCGTCGAGCAGGTCGCCGCCGCTTTCGACGAGGAGTTCGGCGGCTGGGGGACGGACGCGAAGTTCCCGCTCCCGCGGACGGTCGAGTTCGCCGCGAAGCGCGACATCGAGCGCGCCGAGCGGACGCTGCAGGCGATCCAGACCCACCTGTACGACACCTACGACGGGGGGTTCTACCGCTACGCGACGAACCGCAACTGGGGAGGTGAGCTCCACCGCGAGAAACTGCTCGACGAGAACGCGGCGCTGGTGCGCGCGTTCGCGACGGGGTATCTCTACACCGGCGAGGAAAGCTACCGCGACACCGCGACCGGTACCGTCGAGTATCTCACCACGGAGCTGTGGACCGGCGACGCCTTCGCCGGCTCGCAGGCTGGCGGCGACTACTACACGCTGTCGCCATCCGACCGGGAGGAGGCGGACCCGCCCGTCGTCGACGACACCGCCTACGCCGACCGGAACGGGCTGGCCGCGGACGCGCTGTTCCGCCTCGGCGCGTACACGGACGACGAGCGCGCGACCCGCTACGCCGAGCGCGCGCTCGAATACGTCCTCGAGACGCTCGTCACCGGGGCGGCAGACGATGACGCCGGGGCGAGCGGCAGCGAGCCGGGAGCCGTCGAAGTGGCTCACCACGACGGTGACGACGCCGAGACAGGGCTCCTGCTCGACGGCGCGCGGGTTCTGCTCGGCCTCACCGCGGGCGTCCAGGCGACCGGCGACGAAAAGTATCTCGACGCCGCCCGCGCCGTCGCCGACGCGACCCTGGACCTGCAGGCGTCCGACGGCGCGTTCCTCGACGGCCCCCGCGAGGGACCGGGACTGCTCGACCGGCCGCTGCGACCGCTGGATGCGAACGTCGAGTTCGCGGACGCGCTCATCGATCTCGCCGCACTGACGGGCGAGTCGCGCTACCGCGAGGCCGCGGAAGCGGCGCTCGGGGCGTTCGCCGGCGCAGCCTCGCGGATGGGTGCCGAGGTGGCCGGCTACGGCGCCGTCTGTGCCCGCTCCGTCTACGACCCGCTCGTCGTCGAGACACCCTCGGTGGGGACGGACCTCCACCGCGCCGCGTGGCGTATCGCCGACCACGAGAAGGTCGTCGTTCCGGGCGACCGCGACGCGGCCGTCGTCGTCCGGGGCGACCACCGCTCCGAACCGGCGACGACCCCCGACGAACTGACCGAGCGGGCCGCCGAAGCCCGCCCCGAAGACGTCATCGGCGGTGAGTAGCCGGCGAGCCAGCCGGAGCGTGCGCCACGGGGAGAAAACAGTCCGAGCGGGTAAACGTGCGAATCGTTTTTGTGCGCACGCCTGGAATCCGGCGTGATGGCAGACCTCCGCGACCTCGGGCTCTCGGAGTACGAGGAGCGAACGTACCGGGCGATGCTCGACACCGGCGCGACAACGGCCAAGGAGTTGTCGGACCGCAGCGACGTGCCGATGGGTCGCATCTACGACGTGTTGAACAGTCTCGAGCAGTACGACCTCGTCCGGTCGCAGACCGCAAGCCGCCCGAAGAAGTACGCGCCCGTCGAGCCTGCCGCGGCGCTCGACCGCCTCCTCGCGGACAAGAAGCGCGCGCTCGAGGAGAAGAAGACGCAGTACGAGGAGATAGTCGGGGAGCTCCAAGGGGAACTCGAGTCGGCGGACCCGCCCGAAGAGACGTTCTGGACGGCGGCGCTCGGCGGCGACGAGACGGCCGCGCTGCTCGTCGAGCGGCTCACCGCCGCCGACGACCGAATCGTGATGGTGCTGTCGGCGTACACGCCACAGCTGTTCGACATCGACCGCTACGGCACGGATATTCTCGATGAACTTGTCGCGGCGCTCGATCGGGGCGCGACCGTTCAGCTGTTGATGCGCCGGGAGCTCGTCCCGACGCTGCCGGAGAGCATCGGCAGCCGCTACCGGGAGTCGCTCGCGGCCCACGACCGGTTCGAGGTCCGCACCGTCCGCGAGCTGTCGGGGACGTTCACGCTCGTCGACGACGCGGAGACGGTTATCGAGGTGCCCCACCCCCTCGATCGGGAGGAGACGTTCGGCGTCATCGACCTGAAGGACCGAGAGTTCGCGACATCCGTCCACGAGACGTTCGAGCCGCGGTGGGCAGAAGCCGAGCCGCTGGAGCTCTACTGACCGTTCAGCTCCGCCTTCAGCTGGCCGAATTCCGCGACACGTTCCGCGTGGGCGTTGTGCTGGTGGATGGACTCGTCGTTCGACTGTTTCATGCTCAACACGGCGTCGTCCGGGAGATCGAGGCGCTCGACGGCGTTCTCCGCGAGCGCGCGGACGCAGTCCTCGACGAACTTCGCGTTCGCGTGTGACTCGTAGGTCATGTGGTCCTCGTCCGGCCGTTTCGCGAAGTTGTAGATGCGTGCGGACATCGAGTCGCGGGCGATGTCGATGAGGTCGTGGAGCTCAACGCCCGGGCTCCCCTCGGCTTCGACGGTGATGGTTGCGTGGCCGCGCTGGCTGTGGCCGGGCTGGGGTACCTCGTCGAGGAACCGTTCGATGACGTCCTCCTCGACGTCGAGCTCGCGCAGCGTCTCACGGGCACGCGCTTCGCTCATCCCCTGCGAACAAGGACAGACCGTCATCCCGACGACGTGACAGCCGATCTCGGCGCGCGTCCCGTTCTCGTCCGCCGTGGCGCTGGCGATGATGTCGGCCGTCGACTGCGTCTGCCGGTCGGAGGCGGGCGTCCGCTCGCGGATGACGTACTCGGCCTCCATCCGCACCTCCGCACGGGAGGTGTAGTCGTGTTTGTCGAGCAGTCGCTCGGCCACGTCGCCACAGACGTCTTCGACCCGGTAGGCCGGCTCGGAGACCGCTTCCTCGAGGATTTCGTCGACGACCTCCATGTTACGGGACATGTCGATCCCCTTGCGCCACTTCGGGAGATCGACGTACGCCTCGAATTCGGCCATCAGGACGATTGGCCGGTCCTCGCGGCGGTCGATCTTCACGAGCTTCTCGACCCCGGTCACGCCGACCCGGTTGAGGCCGACGCTCACGTCCGGACTGCTCGCCTGCACGTCCGGAAGTTGCTCACTCATCGTCCGACAGAGGGCTGGAGGCCGTAAATCGGTTTCTCTCGCCGACCGTACTGCCTACTCCAGCTTACCGAGCGCGGCGAAGAAATCCAGCTCCGGGCCGGCGATGCGGACCTGTTCTGCGGCCCGCTCCAGCGTCAGCGTCGTGGGCGGGTCGACGGTCGCACGTGTCCGCCCGTCCGCGATGGCATACGCCGTCTCGGTCCCCGAGACGCGGACGGTGATCGTCTCGGCCGTGTCGACCACGAGCGACGGCATCGAGCCGTCCGCACACATCTCCGTGACAACGAACCCGTCGGCGTTCGGGTGGAGCAACGGGCCGTCCTCGGAGAGGTTGTACGCCGATGAGCCGGTCGGGGTCGCGACGATGACGCCGTCGGCGTGCGTCCCGGAGTAGAGATTCCCGTCGATCCTGACCTCGATGTCAAGGCCGTTGCCGTGGCCGCGTTGGCGACCGACCACCGCTACCTCGTTGAGCGCCGGCGGGAGGTCGACACCCTCGCCGGACGCCTGTACCTGTGCCATCTCCCGATACGTCGCCTCGTCGTCGCGCAACGCGTCGACGGTCCCGACGACCGCGTCGACGGCGTCCTCCGGCGGCGTCGCGTTGAGGAAGCCGACCTCGCCGAGATTCACACCCATGATCGGCGTGGTGCCGACGCTGCGGGCCGTGTAGAGGAAGGTGCCGTCACCCCCGATGGAGACGACCAGATCGCAGTCCGTCATCTCGGTCGGCGCAAGTCCGTCGGTGTCGAGCGCGGTTGCCGTCTCGGTGTCGTAGGAGACGGCCGCGTCGAGGGCGCTACCGATGTCCGCCGCCAGCGAGGCCGCCCGGTCGTTGCCGCGCTGGGCGACGATACCCACGTGCATCGGCGACGCTTCGACGGGCGCTCGAATAAGGGTCACGACGCCGTCTCGACGGGGCACACTTATCTCCCTGGCATCGCAACACGCAGGCATGACCGGTGCGGAGGGGTCCCGCTCGTGAGCGAAGACAACGACCAGGAGGACTGGTTCGAGGCCGGCGTTCGCGAAGGGGACGGAGCCGTCGGGCCCGACGCGGAGGGAGGGGACCCGTTCGCCGGCGACGAGGACCTGTTCGACGAGGAGTTCGGTGCCGCCTTCGAGGGTGGCGGAGCCGACTTCGACGAGGAGTACGAGACGGAACTTCCGCGCATCGACGTCGGCATCCAGGGGCTCGACGAGATGATACAGGGCGGGGTCCCCGCGCGCTCGCTCATGGTCGTCATGGGCGCCGCCGGGACCGGGAAGACGACGTTCGGCTTGCAGTTCCTCGAACGCGGCCTCCGCGACGGCGAGAAGGCCGTGTACATCACTCTGGAGGAGACGCGGAGCGCACTGCTCGACGCTGCCGACGAGAAGGGGTGGGCGTTCGGGGACCACGTCGAGGACGACCGACTCGCAATCGTCGATCTCGACCCCATCGAGATGGCGAACTCGCTGTCCTCCATCCAGAACGACCTCCCGCGGCTCGTCGACGACTTCGGCGCCGAACGGCTCGTACTCGACTCCGTCTCGCTGCTGGAGATGATGTACGACGACCAGGCGGAGCGCCGGACCGAAGTGTTCGACTTCACGAAGTCACTGAAGCGCGCGGGCGTCACGACGATGCTCACCTCGGAGGCGAGCGAGTCGAACGCCTACGCGTCCCGCCACGGCATCATCGAGTATCTCACGGACGCGGTGTTCGTCCTGCAGTACGTTCGCTCGGAGTTCCAGGAGACGCGGCTCGCCGTCGAGATACAGAAGATACGCAACGCGAACCACTCACGCGAGACGAAGCCCTACGAGATCACCGGCGAGGGGATCTCCGTCTACCAGCAGGCGAACATCTTCTGACCCGGCCACCCGTTCAGTACAGCTTCCCACCCAGCGGCACGTCCCGGTCGGGCGTGACGAGCACCGGGTTCCCGTCCTCATCCGGAACGCCGAGCGTGAGCACCTCAGATTCGAAGCCGGCGATAGTCACCGTTCCGAGCCCCGTGGCACACAACACCCGTGTGCCCGGGAGCTCCGCGACATCGTGGGCGTACAGCAGCTGTGCGGCCGACCGGACGGTCCGGTCACCGAGGTCGATCGTGAGCTTCGCGAGCTTCGGCTTGCGCGCCTCGGTGAACGCCTCGGCGGTTTCGATACGACCGACGACGACGGTGCTGTCGAGCGGTGTGTCCGACATGTTGTCGGGGTACACGGACCCGAGGAATAAACGCCCGGACGACCGGGGGCGAGCGGCAGTCACTCGGCAGCCGTAGGAGCCGACCCAAGAAACGTCGGTGTCAGTCGTCCGGGTCGAATGGCGTCACCGCCGGCGTGTACTCACCGGCCGAGTCTCCCTCGGAATCCATCCCACCGTCCGAGACGACCGAGGCCCCGTCGGAGTCACCGTCGGAGTCGACGCCCGGCTCGGCGTCGCCACCGGGCGACGACGCCCATCCGGCGAGGGCATCGGACAGCGACCCGCGAATCGCCTGAAGCTCCCTGAGCTCCTCGCGGACCGTCGCCGTCTCCTCGCGGACGCGTTCCATCGAGGTCGCCACCTCGTCGAGTTCCTCGCGGAGCGCCGCGAGCTCGTCGTCGAGCGAGTCGATATCGTCGCGGAGTTCCGCCGTCTCGTCGCCGACGGAGGCGACCTCGTCTTCGACGTCCCGGACGTCTTCCTCGACATCCTCGATCGTTCCTCCGGCCTCCGTAACGTCCTCGCGGACCGTTTCGACCTCCTCGCTGAGCTCCGCGCGGACGGTCGCGACCCGGTCGTCGACATCGTCGATACGCTCGTCGAAGCGGTCGACGAACTCCGGCGGCGTGCCGTGTTCGTCGACGAGCGTCCCCAGCGACTCCGCGTACGCGGCGAACTCCTCGACGCGGGCGCTCAGTCGGTCGAGTCGGATGTCGACGCTCCGACGGTCGCGCTCATCCGCACCCCCGGACCGCGGCTGCCGCTCGCTGCCATCGGCGGCAACCGACTCCGGCTCGTTGGGTTGGGAGGCGGTTTCGGGTTCCGTGGACCCTGCGTCGTCGCTAGCCCCGGCCTCCGAACCGTCCGGGTCCGAGAGCGACAGCGACAGCGCCGGCGGTTCGTCGCTCGCCCCGTCGGCACCGTCCGTACTCTCCTCCGCCACGGCCTCGGCCGCGTCACCGGCACCGGCGTCGTCCGCCGACGCGCCGGCGGCCACGGGCTCGATGGATTCGATGGACGGCGCGTCGAAGTCGAGTTCTTCTACCGGTTCGGAGAGCATCAGCCCGTACACGACCTCCACCGGCTCGTCGACGACCGCCTGCTCGAAGCGGAGCCGGCCGTCGGAGACCGTCTTCCCGTCCGGCATCGCCTCGGGTTTGAATCCCGTCGACTCGACGGGGAAGTCGTCGGGAAGCTCCTCGGCCACTTCGACGAGCATCGGCTCGTCGGCCGCCGAACGGAGTTCGACGGTGGCGACGACGCCCGTGCCGTCGCTCTCGATTTTTCTGTGTACGCTGACGTCTCCCCGCGAGACGGTGTGTTCGCTACCCCCGGTCGGTTCGTCTGGCATGCGTCGAATCCCCCGGTCGGGGATGGGTACGGTGCGTCATAAATTGTTGACGCCGTTATTCGCTGCTGAGAAAACCACTCCGGCGGACGGCTTCGGGAGCGACCGACGGCGAACTCACTCCTCGACGCCGTCGAGCCCGTCGCCCGTGATTCGGAACCGTGCGGTGTCGCCAGCGGGCTTCGAACGGTGTTTCTCGAGGGTGACGCGGCGGTTCCCCCCACGGAACCGCTCGACGCGGACGACGACGCCACACCAGTGCGACAGCGTGTTGCCGCCGAGCGGCCGGACCCGTTCGCTCTCGCTTTCCGGGTCGGCGAACACCTGGTTCGTCACCACGACCGCGAGGTCGTGTTTCCGAGCGAGCGACAGCAGATGCGTCACCTGTCGCGCCACCGTCCGGAGCGCCTCACCGTCGTCGTCGCCGTCACGCTCCAGCCGGTAGAAGCCGGTCGCGGAGTCGAGCACGATGAGCGAGACACGGTCGGCGAACTCCGCCGCGTCCCGCACCGCCTCCTCCTGTTCGGCGAAGTCGAGCGCCTCGGAGACGATGACCCGGCCCGCGATGTCGTCGACCGTCAGCGCCCCGCCGGCACGGGCCGCCGCGAGCTGTTCGAAGCGGTCGCCGGAGAGCCCCTCCGTGTCGATGTAGAGCGCGGTGTCGCCCGCTGCGGCGGCCTCCACGGCAGCCGCGAGCGCGAGGTTCGTCTTCCCGGCGGCGGGGGGCCCGTACAGCTGCGTGACGGCGCCGCGCTCGAAGCCGCCGCCAAGCAGGTCGTCGACAGTCGAACACCCCGTCGGAATCGGCTCGCTCACGTGCCGGCTTCGCCGTCATCGTTGAAAACCCTCCGCTTCCCGCGCCGCTTATGCCCGCCGAGGCGAACGAACGGCCGTGTTAGTCGTCGCGACGGCCGACTTCGAGCTGTACCACGGGCTCGTCGGGGAGCTACGCGACCGCGGCGTAACGTTCACAACCGTCGAGCCGGGCGACGACCTCCCCGACTGTGAGGTCGTCATCGTCGGCGCGGACGACCCCGCACCGACGGACGTTCCCGTCGTCCGCGCGGAGGCCGGCGAGCCGCGCCGCGCAGTCGAGGAGGCGCTCGCGCTGCTGCGCGGCGGTGGTGGCCGGACGGTTGTCGGCGTCGACCCCGGAGACCGCCCCGGCGTCGCGGTGCTCGTCGGCGACACCGTCGTCGCGGCGTTCCACGTCCCGCTCGACGACGCCGCCGAGACGGTGCGCGCGGAGATCGCCGACGCAGCCGACCCACTCGTCCGCGTCGGCGACGGCGCCCGCCTGCAGGGGGCGAAACTGATCGACGCGCTCTCGGACCTCCCCTTGGAACTCGTCGACGAGACCGGGACGACGCCGTACCTCGGCACGGGTGCCCGCGGAATGGGCGACGTGCTCGCGGCCGTGAACATCGCCCGGCTGGAGGGCGAGCGCGTCGACTCCCGCGACGTACAGCCGACGAAAGGTGAGCTCCAGAGCATCAAGAACCGCTCGCGAGAGCGCAGCGAGGACGGCCGCACCATCAGCGAACGGCTCGCCCGCCGGGTCGCGTCGGGTGAGTTGACCGTGGACGAAGCGCTCGCGGTACACCGCGGCGAGAGGACCGACGACGCCGAGAACTAATCCCGGACCTGTCGTTCGGCGCGGCGCATGACCTCACGCACCGACAGCCCCGTCGCCGCGGCGACGGCGTCGGCGTCGTCGAACTCCGCGCTCACGTCGTAGACGCTCCCGGCGTCGTCGCTCGCCACCTTCACCGTCACCTCGTACGACTCGCCGTCGACGTCGAGCGTGACCGTCTCGAAGGACCGTTCCGCCACCCAACGGTGGCCCGCACCCGTCTCGCGGACGCCGAGCGTCCCCGTCTCCTCGGCGAGCCGTCGGGCGACCGCACCCACGTCCTCGGGCTTGACGATGACCTTCACGAGGTGGCCGGGGCGCGCCTTCTTCATCGTCGTCGGGACGACGGTCACGTCGCGGGCACCCGCCTCCGCGAGCGAACGCTGGAGGCTCCCCAGCAGTTCCGGCGACGCGTCGTCGAGGTTCGTCTCCAGCACCCGAATCTCGTCGCGGACGAGGCCGCCGGTCGCCTCTCCGACCACCGCGCGGACGACGTTCGGCCGGTCGTCGAGGTCGGCCGTTCCCGCGCCGTAGCCGGAGCCCGACACGTCCATCGGCGGGAGCGCGTCGACCCCCTCGGCGAACTCCGCGAGGACGGCCGCGCCGGTCGGTGTGAGCAGTTCCCGGTCGACCGGGCCGCCGCGGAGCGTCCAATCCGCGCCGTCCGCGATGTTGACGACCGCGGGTGCAGGAACCGGGTACGTGCCGTGCGCCATCGACACCTCGCCGCCGCCGGCCGCGACAGGCGTGGTGACGACCCGATCCGGGTCGAGGTCCGCGACGAGCAGCGCCGCGCCGACGATATCCGCGACGGCGTCGTCCGCGCCGACTTCGTGGAACGCGGTCTCCGAGAGTTCCGTACCGTGGACCGCGGCCTCCGCCTCGCCGAGCCGCCGGAACGCGCCGACCGCGCGGTCGGCCACCGCGTCCGGGAGTTCCATCCCCTCGACGAGGGCGACGACCTCCGGGAAGGTCCGGGTGACGCCGTGGCCCTCCGCGTGGGTGTGGCCGTCTGGGCCGTGCTCGTGCGAATGGTCGTGGGCGTGGGCATCACCGTCGTCGTGGTCGTGTGTGTGGCCGTGGCCGTGTGAGCCGCCCGCCTTGTCCAGCGACACCGGTTCGTCGTCCGCCCCGTCCGCTTCGTCGGTCGACTGCTCCGTGGCGCCCCCGTTCTCGTCGACGAGGAGCACGTCGACGCTCGTCGCGGTGATCCCTCGCTTCGTCACGCGCTCGACACGGTACTCGACGGGAAGGGCGTCCTCGACCGGCGCGAGGGCATCCCGGTCGGCGCCGGCGGCGAGCAGCGCGCCGAGCAGCATATCGCCGGCCGCGCCCGTCCGGCCGTCGAAGGCGAGCGTTCGCATACCGGAACCCGGACGCGAGCGGCGAAAAAGCGTTCGGGAGGAGCGTCGACGTCGGGCGCGCCCACCCCGCATGTCGCAACCGAATGAACCCGTCGGTGTGGGACGGCGACCCGTCGGAGCATAAAGCATATCTCCGGCGGGACCCGAGTGCGAATAGATACCACGCCAATGAACGAGGTTCAACTAGAGGTTGCGAAGGCGTACCCGAACGACTCGGGGCGCGGCATCGCACGCCTCGACCCGGACACGCTGCTCCACCTGAAGCTGTCTCCGGGGGACATCATCGAGATCGAGGGCGCGGACACCACGGCCGCGAAGGTGTGGCGCGCCGACCGGCAGGATTGGAACACCGACACGGTACGCATCGACGGCTTCACGCGGCAGAACGCCGACGTGGGGATCGGCGAGCGCGTTACCATCCGGAAGGCCGAGGCAAAGAAGGCGGACCGGCTCGTCCTCGCGCCGCCCGAGGAGGCGTCCGTGCAGTTCGGCTCCGACGCCGCCGGAATGGTGAAACGGCAGATCCTGAAGCGGCCGGTCGTCGAACACGACATCGTCCCCGTGATGTCCTCGACGAACCACCCGTTCATGCGGTCGCCCGGACAGGCTATCCCGCTCATCGCCGTCGAGACGGAGCCGGACGGGGTCGCGCTCGTCACCGAAGACACAGAGGTGGAGCTCCGCGAGGAGCCCATCTCCGGCTTCGAGAAGACCGGAGGCGGCATCACCTACGAGGACATCGGCGGCCTCTCCGACGAGATTCAACGGGTTCGGGAGATGGTCGAGCTGCCGATGAAACATCCGCAGATCTTCAAGAAGCTCGGCATCGAGCCGCCGCAGGGCGTCCTCCTGCACGGGCCACCGGGCACCGGGAAGACGCTGCTGGCGAAAGCGGTCGCCAACGAGACCTCCGCGAGCTTCTTCTCCATCGCGGGACCGGAGATCATCTCGAAGTACTACGGCGAATCCGAACAGCAGTTACGGGAAATCTTCGAGGACGCGACCGAGGAGTCGCCCGCCATCATCTTCATCGACGAGCTCGACTCCATCGCACCCAAGCGGGAGGACGTCACCGGCGAGGTGGAGCGCCGGGTCGT
>ENA-ORDC01001760-ORDC01001760.1-marine-metagenome-genome-assembly--contig:-NODE-1760-length-14980-cov-2.611555_pt1 | contig 14980 bp, 11 predicted proteins | sample MGYA00237783_ERZ508515 | MGnify/ENA primary metagenome ERZ508515 (study PRJEB26186, sample SAMN06268792) | marine metagenome | isolation source: Eden Landing Ponds, San Francisco, CA, USA | place... | reverse complement strand
GCCCCCCGGTCGCCGAACCCCCGCGTCCGCCACCACTCCTCGGTCCGGTCCATCGCCAGGTTGTGGTCGACGCCGTGAGCCGACAGGACCGGAACGAGACGCTCGTAGTCGTCGGCGTCGAGGCGGACGAACGATCCCTCGCTAGCGCCTGCAGCCTTCGCCTCGCGCTCCTCGCGTGCAAACGACAGTTCCTCGGGCGGAACCCGGAGCCTGGCGTACTGGTTGGCAAGCGCCCAGCCGAACTGTGCGTAGAACGCCTGATCGAACGCCCAGAGTGCCGCGAGGAGTATCTCCCGATCCCGGTACTCCGACAGCGTCGCCGAGAGGGTCCGCCGGACGTGTCCCTGCCGACGGTGTTCGGGAAGGGTGGCGACCGAGGCAACACCGCCGACCGGCAGCCAGTCGTCGCCGACTCGACAGGTGAACCAGTAGTGCCTGCAGATCGCCAGCAGTTCCTCGTCCTCGAACAGGCCGCGCGTCGCCCCCGGGCGCGCTGACGGCGGGACGTCCTCGGGGTCGTCCTCCGGAAGTCCGGACTCGGGGCTGAACGCGTACGACCACGTCTCGTCGAACTCCCGTTCGTACGCTTCCGGGAGCGGACGATACTCTGGCATGCGTATCGGTGCCGGCTGGACGGGACAATACAGTGTCGGTCGCGATCGCTTTCGGATCGACCGCTCGCTAACTTGGGCTCAACCCGCGCGGCGGAGTTCGCCGTCGCGCTCGATCAGCCAGCCGTGTTCGACCAGGGCGTCGATGGCGTCGTGACCGGCGTTCTCGGCGAGCGTGCGCGGGCCGGCCTCGAAGGCGTCGGCGAAGGCCTCGACGGCCAGCTGTTCGCGACCTTCGACGGAGTCGGCGGCCTCTCGCAGCGCGAGCGAGGCCTCCACTTCGGGGGCGCCGCCGCCCGGCAGGACGGCGCCGTCCTCGATGGCCGCCGAAACCACGCCGATGCTGTCGGTGATCGCTCGCTCGACCTCGTCGAGGACGTGCTCGGTGCCGCCCCGCAGGAGGATGGTGCCGACGTCCTTGTCTTCGAGGTCGGAGAAGACGACGGTATGTTCCGATTCGGCCTGCCGGCGGACGGTCAGGTCGCGGATGACCTCCTGCTCGACGCTGCCGACGAAGCCCAAGTCCTCTGCGGTGACGGCGTCCAGGTCACCGACGCGGCGGGCGCCGGTTGCCTTCGCGACGAGGTCGCGCTTGTCGTCGTCGATGCGCCGGAAGCCGGTGATGCCGGCCTCGGCGAGCAGCTGGCCGGCGTACTCGTCGATGCCGCCGTCGGTGATGACGATGTCCGCGCCGGAGTCGACGATCTTCTCGACGACCTCTTCGAGCTCCTCTTTCTCGCGCTCGACGAAGGCGTCCATCTCGTCGAAGCTGCCGACGGTGGCCTCGACGTCGGTCGAGGACTCCGACACTTCGAGCGCGCCCTCGTAGACGAGGACGTTCGCGTCGGTGAACTCCGTGTCCATGTTCTGGTGAGCGGGGTCGTGGTCGAACAGCACACCGGGGACGAACCGCGAGTCCTCCAGCGAGCCGCCGTAGAACTGGCGGACGACGACCTGGTCCTGGTCGACGACGCCGTCGCCACCGACGGCGGCCTGGACGGCGCTGACGACCATCGACGACAGCAGGTCCTTGGCCGTCTCGGCGCCCTTGCCGGTCATCGCGGTGCCGGCGATCTGTTCGAGCGTCTCGGTGTCCTCGGGGTCGACCTCCGTCGCGAGGTCCTCGAGGACGTCCAGAGCCACCTCGGCGCCGTGACGGTAGCCGGCGACGATCGAGGTAGGGTGGATGTCGTTGCCGAGCAGTTCCTCGGCCTCCGAGAGCAGTTCACCGGCGAGCACGACGGCGGAGGTCGTGCCGTCGCCCACCTCGGCCTCCTGGGTGGTGGCGACGTCGACGACCATGTCGGCGGCGGGGTGGTCGACGTCCATCTCCTCCAGCAGTGTCACCCCGTCGTTGGTGATGACGACGTTGCCGCTCTTGTCGACGAGCATTTTGTCCATCCCGCGGGGGCCGAGTGTCGTGCGGATCGTCTCCGCGACGGCGCGGCCCGCCTCGACGTTCATCGAGCGTGCGTCCTCGCCCGACGTCCGCTGGGAGTCGTCGGAGAGAACGACCATCGGTCCGTTCGCCATCTGTCGTGACATGGTCTATCGTTCCCGCGCTGGCGAAAATAAGGTTTGCTTTCCGTTCCGTCCGCAGCGGGGCGTCGGCCGCGCTCCCAGCAGGGAGACGGCTGCGACACGGACGGTGATCGGCGAGAAAGCCGCGGTGGACGCAAACGAACGGTCGGCCGTCGCAGCGAAAGACGGACAGTCGGTGTCGTCAGTCGTCGGCGCCTATCTCGGCGCTCCCGAAGCCGTCCTCGGGTGTTTCGAGCTCTTCGCTGTTCCAGTACTCGTGGTCGGCGACCGCGCGGAAACACGACGCCTCCGTGCCGCCGTCGTCGTACAGCTCGGGCTCCTCCCGGGTACAGACCTCGCGAGCCTCTGGACACCGGGTGTGGAACTTACAGCCGCTGGGGGGGTCCTCCGGGTCGGGTACGTCGACCTGTCGGACCGGCGGCTCCTCGTTGATCCGCTTGCGGGCGATGTCGGGGTCGACCGTCGGCGTCGACCATCGCAGCACTTTCGTGTACGGATGGGAGGGATTCTGCAGGATCTCGTCGGGTGGGCCGATCTCGACGAGTTCGCCGAGGTACATGATCCCGATCCGGCCGCCCGCGCGCTTGGCGAGATAGCGAGCGTTGGCCAGGTCGTGAGAGATGAAGACGTAGGAGGTTTCGAAGGTTTCCTGCAGGTCGAGGATGAGGTCCATCATCCCGACGCGCAGCGAGACGTCCAGCGCCGAGATGGCCTCGTCGGCGAGGATGACGTCGGGGTTCATCAGCAGGGCTCGCCCCAGGGCGACCCGCTGTTTCTCGCCGCCCGACAGCTGGTGGGGATACCGGTCGGCGTAGTCCTCGGGCGGCATCATGTCGACGAACTCCAGGAAGCGGTAGATGGTGTCCTCGCGCTCTTTCGGGCCGAGTTCCTGGCGCCACTTCTTCAGCGGGTCGGCCAGGATGGCCTTGACTCGCCGCGAGGAGTTCAGCGCGTTGGCCGGGTCCTGATGGATGACCTGCATCGCCTTGCGGATGTCGGTGAACTCGATATCCGCCTGGCGAGGGTTCTCCTTGGCTTCCCAGATGTCCTGGCCGCGGAACTTGACGGTGCCGCCGGTTGGCTTCTGGAGGCCCAGCGCGGCCTTGCCAAGCGTCGTCTTCCCGCAGCCGGACTCGCCGACCAGCACGACGATGTCTTTCTCCTCTAACGTGAGGTCGACACCGTCGACCGCACGGACCTTCTTGTCGGTCAGCGCCCGTTCGATGAGCCCGCCCGGCGTGAAGTGGACCTCCAGGTCCTCGATCTCCAGCAGGGGTGCGTCGTCGTCGCCGACGGTCTCGCTCTGTGTTTCCTCGTCAGCGCCGTCCGGTTCGATGTCGTCTGCGTCGGTGTCGTCTGTACTCATCTGTTAATCCTCCACGACCCCGTGGTCGAGACGGTATTCGAGTTCGCTGCGCGCCTGGTCGGTGTAGAAACACGCCGCGGTGTGGTCGTCGTCGACCGACACGAGACCGGGGTCTTCGATCTCACAGCGGTCGTCGGCGATCGGACACCGCGGGTGGAACGAACAGCCGGTCGGGATGTTCACCGGGTCCGGCCGTGCTCCCTCGATCGGCTGCATCGAATCCAGGTCGGAATCGATGCTCGGCACCGAGCGCAACAGCGCTCTGGTGTAGGGGTGGGCGGCGTCTTTTAGCAGCGACCGCGTGTCGCCCACCTCGATGAACTCGAAGGCGTACATGACGCCGATGCGGTCCGACAGTCCCGCGACCAGCGGCAGGTCGTGGGTGATGAAGACGATCGTCAGGTCGAACTCGTCGCGCAGCTCGCGCAGCATCGAGATGATCGACCGCTGCATGAGCAGGTCCAGCGCGGCGGTCGGCTCGTCCATCACCAACACTTCGGGTTCAAGCACCAGCGCCAGCGCGATGAGCGCCCGCTGTTTCATCCCGCCGCTCAGCTCGTGGGGGTAGGAGTTCATCACGCGGTCCGGGTCCAGATGCAGCGCCTCGAACAAGTCGTAGACGTGGTCCATCCGTTCGCTGAGGACCGCGTTGTGGGCCTGGATGGTTTCGTGGAAGTGGCCCTTGATCTTCATCGTGGGGTTGAACGAGTTCATCGCACCCTGGAACACCATCGAAACCTCCTCCCAGCGGAACGACTGCAACTCGCTGGAGTCGAGGCCCAGCACGTCCACGGAGTTGTCGCCGACCTCGTCGAACGAGCCGATGTCGTCTGTCGTCGGCTGGTCGTTCGTGTCCTCCTCCTCGCGCGGGTAGTAGGTCACGTCGCCCGAGAGGACCCCGGGGTCGTCGACGGCGTCCATCAGCGCCGAGGCGAACATCGACTTGCCCGAGCCGGACTCACCGACGACCGCGAAGATCTCCTCGCGGCGGATGTCCATATCGACGTCGTTCAGCACCCACGCCTGTCCGCGCGACATGCCGAACTGTACTCGGGCGTCCCGTACCTCCATGACGATATCCTCGTCGGCATCGTCCGCTTCTGTCTCCGTCTCGTCCGCTTGTGACATAGCCATATCAGTTCACCTCCGTCCGTCGGTCGAACATCTCAGAGACCACCCGGTTCCTCTTCTTCCGCCTCGGAAGCCGTCTTCGAGTGCCGTGCCAGCAGCCGCGGGTTGAACACCCGGTCGAGCCCCTGGGCGAACAGGATGGTGACGAAGGCCATCCCCGACAGCGTCACCAGCGGGAAGAACAGCCAGTGACCCGCTCGCTGCGGCGAGGCGATGGCGTTGCCCTGTTCGTAAGCCAACTGCATCATCACGCCCCAGTTGCTCGTGTCGTAGGGCAACACACCGATGAAGTACAGCGCGACCGACTGGAAGATGATCGCGACGGACGCCCCACCGGCGGTGATGAGAATAAAGGGCGCGAGCTTCGGCAACAGCTCCTGGCCGACGATCGTCGGCGTCGAGAGCCCGATCGACCGAGCCGCCTCAACGTAGTCTTCCTCGCGCAATGCGATGACCTGCGACCGAAGCTGGCGTGCCAGCCGCGGCCACTGGTTGATCGCGATGATAGTCCCGACGATGAAGGGGTCTTCCGGCGAGAAGATCGCCGCCAGGACGATGATCAGCGGCAGCCCCGGCAGCGTGATGAAGATGTCTGAGACCGTCATCAGTACGGTGTCGACCGTCCCGCCCTTGTACCCCGAGATCATGCCGACGAGCACCGCGACGCCGACCGAGAAGACGACGCCGGCGAGCGCCATCTTCAGCATCGTCGGCGTCGAGTGGACGAGCTGTTTGAGGATGTCCGTCCCCATGTTCGTCGTCCCGAGGGGGTGTTCCATCGTCTGGAACGGGCCGACGTACCGGGGCCCCTCGTTCATCTGTGGCTGTCCGATGACGACGACCCCGACGGTCCCCATCAGAATGTAGAACAGAACGCCGATCCCGCCGATCCGCGTCCGCCAGTCGCTCCAGGCCACCCGGAACGGCGTGGCGATGTAGAAGTCGAACGCGCGCCGTATGCGTTCGGCTGGTGGTGTCCGCTGTCGTTCGGCGTCCTCGCTGGTGCCGAAGATGCTCTCCTGGGTCACGCCGCCGTCGCTCTGTGGTTCTCCGGACATTGTTAGAAGCTCTCCCTGGAGGCGCCGCTACCTGCGCGCGGGTCGATCAGTCCGTAGGTGAAGTCGGCGATGAGGATTCCGAGGACGGTGATCCCGGCGAAGAACACGAACGCCCCCATCACGAGGGGGTAGTCCTGTTGGACCGCCGCCCGTAGCAGGTACCAGCCCGCACCCTGGTACTGGAATATCTCTTCGGTGACGACGTTCGAGCTGAAGATGGCTGCGATGCCGATCATAAAGCCCGTGTAGATGGGGAGGATGGCGTTGCGAGTCAGATACCGCGTCAGGATGCGGTTGCTCTTCAGTCCGCGCAGTCGCGCCGACCGCAGGTAGTCGGCGCCGATGACCCGGACGGTCAGCGCGCGCATCCCCAGCGCCCCGCCGGCGAAGCCGACGATGAAGTTCGAGAGGATCGGCAGCGCCGCGTGCTGGGTGATGCCGATCATGAACTCGAGGTTGAAACCGGGGTCGGCCGCCGGCGGCGCGCGACCGCCGGTCGGGAACAGGCCCCACTGGAAGCCCAGGAACGACAGCATCGCGATGGCCGCCACGTAGTAGGGGATCGACCGCATGACCATCACGAGGACCGTCGCGCCGGTGTCTATCTTCGTCCCTTCTTTCCACGCCATGATGACGCCCACGAGGATCGTCGCCGTGAACCCGAGCATGATCCCGTAGATGCTCAGGAACATCGACCACGGGATCGCGCGGAACAGGATATCGAAGACAGGGTCCTGGTAGAGGATCGACTCCCCGAAGTCCTGATAGAGGACGATATCCCGGATGTACTCGTAGAATGCGACAGGGATGGGTTGGTCGGGATTGACCCCGGTCAGCGACTCGACCATTTGGGCGATCTCTCGCTGGTTGATTGCGCCACCCTGTTCTCGCATGTCCTGAATACGCTGGGCCATGATCGCGTCGACCGGACCACCCGGAACCAGCCGATACAACGTGAACGTCAGGAACAGGCCGGCCACGAACGAGATGGCTGCCTGCGTCAGTCGTCGTATGTAATAGCTCATTGTGTGTGATTTGGTGTCGTACAGCGTCTTATATCTTCGGTCAGAGCGCCCCCACGACCTGGTAGGCGACGTAGAGCGCGTAGCCGACCGTCGGCACCGCCGCAACCCGGTAGGCCTCGGCGGTCGTCAGGTCCCGAACGTCCCTGATCGCGTAGGCGGTGATGTAGCCGGTCCAGGCGACAAACACGATACTGACCGCCACGGAGCCGACGACGACCGGGTCACTGCCGACCTGCGACCAGATCTCTTCGGCGACGGGGCCGGGGAGGCTGGTCTGGACGTCGAGGTCTTCGACTGCCAGGTCCAGGTTCGTCGCCGTCCAGAACACTGCAGCCGTGTTGACGACGTTCGCGATCAGCATCGGGAACAGCGCCCACGCCGTTCGCTTCAGCGCGAGGTAGGTCGTCCCGACCGCGGAGTACAGCCAGCCGACGGCGAACGACCCGATAGCGAACCACACCCACAGAAGCACCGCGCCGACCACCGGCTCGATGAGTCGCTGCTGGAGCTGGAACCGCGCGTTGTCGTTGAGCGCGAAGTCGAGAAAACCGATCTGCGTCGTCAGCTCGTTGAGCGCGAAGTAGTTGCCGGCCAGCCCGACCACACCGATGACCAACACGAGGACCACTTCCGACAGCATCCGCTGAGATCCGATGTACTCCTCGTAGAACCGCTCCGGGTCCGTCAACAGCGCCCGGTAGAGGCCGAACGTACGACTCAGGTACGAGCCCGGATTCCGGATCGCTTGTGAAACTCCCATGATAATCACTCCGTTGGGGCGTCAGGCCGGGGCCTCGATGGTCGGGACCGGGATCTCTTCGAGCACGTCCTCGACGATCTCCGACTTGTCCACGTCGTTGACCTGCGACTCCGCGGTCAGGCCGAGCCTGTGGGCGATGACCGACTGTGAGACCGTCTTGACGTCGTCGGGCGTCACGTAGTTGCGCCCCTCGATAACCGCCTGGGCGCGGGTCGTCTCGAACAGCCGCTGTGTCCCACGCGGGCTGATCCCCGTCTCGACGCGGTGGTCGTCGCGGGTCGCCCGCGAGACTGCCACGATGTACTCGAGCATGTCCTCGGTGACCGTCACCGTGTCAGGGACCGACTGCAGGTCCATGACGCGCTGGTGGTCGAGCACCTGACCGACCGACGGCGTCGTTGCCGTCCGGTCGTTACGGCGCCGGAGCAGCTCGACCTCGCCGTCGACGTCCGGATAACCGATCGAGGACTTGACGTTGAAACGGTCGATCTGCGCTTCGGGCAGCGGGAAGGTCCCTTCCTGCTCGACGGGGTTCTGCGTCGCGATGACGAAGAACGGTTCGGGCAGCTGGCGGGTGTCACCCTCGGTAGTGACCTGGGTCTTCGGCGGCGCGCGGTTGATCTCGTCCGCGAGGACGATGTTGGCGAAGATCGGCCCTTTGTTGAACTCGAACTCGCCTTCCTGTTCGTTGTAGATGTAGGTCCCGGTCACGTCGTTGGGCAGTAGGTCCGGCGTGAACTGGATACGGGAGAAAGACAGACCGAGCGCAGTCGCGAAACTGTTGGCGGTCAGCGTCTTCCCCGTCCCCGGCACGTCCTCGAGCAGGACGTGCCCCTTCGAGAGAAGCCCCACGAGCACTGTCTCCAGGAACTCCTCGTCGATAATGACCGACCCCTGTATCTCGTCGATCACCGCATCGATCTCGTCACTGGCCTCCTGGATGGATAGGTCGCTCTGTGCCATGGTAGTGTAGCCCGTACAGTCCACCTTAACATTGACGGTGTATGATCGTTATACAACCAGCTATGTGTCTGGTAGACGACCTAACTCGGCTGTTAGTGAGGGATCTGACTAACATGGCAGTCAGGAAGAGTGCCGGATCCACTCGGTCGGCCTCTCGTGCCGCGGGGCACTCGACTGCAGCAGTCGCTGTCGGCGGTCACGGGCACAGACAGGACAGTCGACGACCGGCCCGTCGAGAGAACCGACGAGTCCGACGTGGCGACTCTACGGGGCGAGAACGGAAAAACGGCGACGATTACGACCGGATGGCCCAGACGAGCAACATTGCGCCGAACAGCAGGAACGCGAGTCCGGCGACGGTCAGCTCGCCCAGCGGGACCAGGTAGATACCGAATGCCAGTCCGGCGGCCACGACGCCGACGGCGATGGTCGCGGCTGCGTGGACGACTTCGCCGCGGTTGGTGTCGGTCTCCGCGGAGAGCTGGCGGCCGACGCTGAATGCGTTGTTGGCCAGGTCGAACGCGATGATGTTGGCGAGCGTCCCGAACAGCAGGAACTCCGGCGGCGTCGGGCCGAACGCCCCGCTGACGATGACGCCGATGAAGACGATTCCGACGCCGGCGACGGTCAGCCGCTCGGACTGCAGGCCGAACAGGCCGCCGGCGACGCCCGCGACGCCGCCGACGCCGATGCCCAGCGCCAGCGTCTGGAAGATGCCGGTCGACAACACCGCCACGAGGGCGGCGCCGACGGTGATTGCGCTACTGATACGTGCGGGCGAGTGTGTGACCTCGACCGCTGCCATCTCGTCGTCAGTCTGGATGCTCATTTATGCCCACCTCGCCTGTGCTTTGTCGATCTCGAGTGAGAGCTGGTCGTCGGGGTTCCAGTTGAGAACGCGGATACCCCGCTCGCGCAGGTACCGCACCCGCGCCGTCCGCTCGATACGCGTCAGCCGCTGGCCGATCGTCTCGTCGACGGTCACGTCCGGACTGATGACCGTCACCAGGTGGCCCTCGGAGTCGAGCCGGCGGGTAGTCGTCCGCCAGCGGCGAGAACAGGAAGATCTGCGAGGTGCTCGGCAGCCGGCGGCGGACGTGGGTCATCGGGTCGATGTACTGGCTCTCGTGGTCCTGCCGCTCGGGTGGCCGCGGCGACAGCGCCGGGTGCTCGGCGAACAGCATCCGGGCGTTCTCCAGGTGACTGGAGCCGGCACCTGGCGCGTACCAACACGGCACCGTGTCGAAGGCGGCGACGCCGACGAGGTTACCCTGTTCGTACAGCGCGCCGAAGACGTCGCTCGCGGCGTGGACCGACAGGTCGACCGCGTGCGGGCGGTCGGTCGCCGAGGAGATGTAAGCGCTCTGGCGGGTGTCGAACAGGATCGTCACCGTCGCGGCCTTCTCCTGGCGGAAGTCGATCGTCGCCAGTTCGCCCGTGCTGGCGACCTGCTTCCAGTTGATGCGGTTCATCGGGTCGCCGGGCCGGTACTCGCGGACGGAGTGGAACTCCAGGCCGGAGCCGCCCTGCTTGGTGTCGACGTCGCCCGCGTACTGGGTCGTCTGGGCGCGGACGGGCACGTCGTTGGTGATCCGCAGCGGCGGGATACAGGACAGTTCCATGTCCGGCGTCAGCAGCGACGTCCGCTCGACGCCGCCGCTGAAGTCGCGTGCGACCGCCAGCAGCGGCCACTCGTACTTGCCGCGCTCGACGCGGACGGAGTAGGTGAACCGCGCGGTCGTGCCCGACTGCAGCGACGTGTGCAGCCGCGGGACGCCGTCGGTGACGACGAACGCGTCGGGGACGACGTCTATCATCCGCAGGTCCGGCAGGAACGATCCGCTCTCGTTGCGGACGGTGACGGTCACCTCGACCTCGTCGCCGGGCTCGGGGTCGTCCTCGTCGAGTTCGCGCTCGACGACCAGCCCGTTGGTCGCCGGGACCGCGGACACTCGCGCGTAGACGGTGTAGGCGATGCCGACCGTCCCGGCGAGCATCAGCCCGGGGTTCGAGGCGATGATGCCCAGCCCGACCGCCACCAGCCCGAAGGCGGTGACGCCCAGCCAGCGGTTGGTCCGCTTCAGGTCGACGTCGACGAACGGCTCGTCGGTGTCGAAAGAGGGGATCGAGGAGTGGCTGGTGTTCCAGTTGGCCTCGACCGGGCCGCTGGCGCTGCCCAGCCCGGACAGCAGCGAGCCGTCGTCGTCGTCTTCGTCGTCGTCGCTACGCTCGCTGACGTCGACGTCGCCGATCTCGATGAGCGCTTCGACGGCCGCCTCGAACTGGTTTTCGAAGGCCGCGACGTCGTCGGTGCCGCCCAGGACCGCCTGGGCGATGCCCGACTCCTCGGCGGCGGTTCGGTCCCCGGTGAACAGCGAGGCCGCGACCTCGTCGTCGGTCCACTCGCCGGATTCGAGGATCGCGCGGGCTCGCTCGACCGAGCAGTCCTCGCGGTTGCGGATGACCGCGATAGCCAGCCGTTCGAGCCGCTCTTCGAGGTGTTCGCGGTTCTCGTTGACACCCTGGCGGAGCTCGCGCATCTCGTAGAGCATCCGGTCGACGTCCTGGCCAGGCGTCGGGTTGTCGGCCGGGCGCTCGGGGTCGGGCGTGACCGTCTCGCTGATCTCGCCGTTGAGCCGCCGCCGGACGTTCCCGAGGCCGGTCAGCAGCGTGATCCCGCCGAGCAGGAAGATGACCTCGGGGCCGAAGGGCAGGGTCACGTTGAGCGCGATGATAGCGACCGCAGCACCGGTCATCACGATACCGGCGCCGATCAGTACCCGGTTCAGCAGGTCCTCAAGCTCCATCGTTGTCCTCCATCGTGTCCGTCTCTCCGTACTCGCTCTCGATGTTGCGGAAGACCGCAAGCGCGCTCTCCTCGCGGCTCTCGGCGTCGCGCTCGCCGTAGCGGACCTCCTCGAACAGCCGCGTCAGCTCGCTCACGTCGTCTCTGTCCAGCCCGACCGAGACAGCAGCGTCAGCGAACTCGCCGGGGGTGGCGCTGTCGGGGTTGGGCACCTCCAGTAGGCTGGTCATCTCCCACCACGCGCGGTAGACCTCGTTGTCGACGTCGGCGTTGTGTTCTTCGAGGCGGTCGGCGGCGCGGCCCGCTGCCTCGGCCAGGTCGGTGACGTCGGCCTGCTCGCCTTCGGGCGTCTCCTCCTCTTGCATCGCGGTGATGTCCTGGTCGCCGGAGGCGCGGTACAGCACCGCGGCGGTCGCCACGAGCACGAGCCCGAACAGCCCCAGGATGGCGGTCGGCGGGAGCGTCGTCAGCACGCCCTCCTGGGTGCCGCTACCGGGGCCGCCGCTGCTACTGAGAGTGCCGTTCCCGACGCCGGGACCGCCGAAGCTCGCACAGTCGGTCGAGAGGAAGTAGCCCAGCAGCGCCGGCGGCGCCAGCGCGTACAGTCCGAGGAACGTCGCCCCGAAGGAGTAGCGTCGCTTGATGCCGTAGAGGATCAGTGCGAAGAAGCCGAAGTACGCCAGGGCACCGTACCACGCCGTCAGCGGCCTCACACAGCCTGTGAGGTTGACGGTGCTCTGTTCGGGCTGTTCTTCGCCGGTGGTTACGTTCCCCGCAGACCCGGGGCCACCGCTAGAGCCGCCACTGCTCCCCCCCTGACTCTGGCCTGTCTGTCCGTCAGAGGAGATGGGCTCACCCTGTATCGGACCGGAATCCATCGTGGACGTGATGGTGCCGGCCCCCACCGCGACCGCCGTGATGGCCACCAGACCGATCACGACGAGCCGGAGGGTTTCCTGTGACACATAATCATCCATACTTCCTCTTGTGTCTGTCCCCACTATATGTTTTTTCCGCTCTCCCAGCGGCTAACAACAGTGTTAGTGCGGAGCGAGGCGTTTGGCCGGATGGGTTCTCGGCGGTCGACTGACGGAGGCCTTATCCCTCGGCGATGACAAGGGTCGCGCCGATGGATACAGGCGCCGGCGACGACGACAGCGCGAACTGGACGCGTCGGCGGCTGCTGTCGGCGGCAGTCGCCGGCGGCCTCGGCGCGTCGCTCGCAGGCTGTACCGAGACCAACGATATCGTCGACTCCCCGCAGGTGTTCGGTCACCCGTTCCCGTACACGCCCAGCAACGTGTCTGTCAACCCCTGGGCGGTCACACGGCCGGACCTGTTCCTGACGATGCTGTACGAGGCCAAGTCCCACGGGACCCGGGGTCGCCAGCCGGAACTGGGCGACATCGTCGAGTCGCTGGACATCGATGGCCCGACGGCGACGGTAACGTTCAGCGAGGGGTTCTCGTGGTGGAACGGCGACCCGGTGACCGCTCGCGACCAGTGGGTCAAAGACCGCCTGCAGTCCTTCGTCGGCGACCTCCCCGGCCCCTCGGTCGAACGCGTCGACGAGTACACCCTCCGCTACGAGTTCGAGGCCGCACTCGACCGGCGGCTGGTCGTCTCACGAGCCGCCCGCGACGTGGTCGATACACCGGCGTCGGTCTTCGAGCCGTGGGTCGGGCGGTTCGACGACGCGACCACCGATGCGGCCCGTGACGACCTCATCGATGGACTCCGGTCCGTCGACATGGGACTCGAACGCATCCGGGAGGAGGGGCTGGGAAACGGCCCCTACCAGCTCGCCGAGGTGTCGATAAACAGGTTGATGCTCGAACGCTACGACGACCACCCCCGGGCGTCAGACCTGTCGATCCCACGGCTGTGGTTCCCCGTCATCCAGGAGATCTCGATCGAGGACCTCATCAACCAGGGCTGGATCGACGGCGGCCGCGGACTGCTTGCCAACAGACGCGGGACACCACCGGAGAACCTCGAACAGCTCGCCAGCTACCACACGACCGGTGGGATCAGGCTGGCGACCGACTGGCGCAACGACCACCTCGCTCGGCGGGGCGTTCGCCGGGCGATCGCCTGTGTCCTCCCGCTGGACCTGATCGGCGACATCGAGGGCCAGGGCGACGCGACGACGCTCCAGACGGGGTTGGCCAAACCCGAAACTCGACGGTGGCTCGACGAGGGGTTGCGCGACCAGCTTCACCGCTACCCGGTCGAACGCGACGACGACCGCGCCGCCGCGTACCTGCGCGAGGCCGGCTACACTATCGAAGACGGCGACTGGTACGGACCCGACGGTCGCCAGCCGGACCTGACCGTCGTCAGTCCCGACTGGAGCGGCTGGGTTTCCGCCGGTCGCGGGGTCGCACAGAGCCTCGCGGAGTTCGGCTTCGAGACGGACTTCGACCCGACGCCCAACACCAACGTCTACAACGACCTGCGAAACCACAACTACGACCTGATGCTGTGGAGCTTCGACGGGCGCCCGCACTTCGCCTACGACGTGGGGAGCGACCAGCCGACGGCGCTGGGCTACGGCGTCACCGACCCCGGTACAGAGCGGTCGGAGACGGGCAAGCCGGTGACGGTGTCGGTCCCCGAGCAGCCGGGGGCGATCGACGCCGACGAGTCCGACCGCCGGACGGTCAACCTCGTCGAGACGTGGTGGCGGCTGCGCGGGCAGACTGACGCGGCGACAACCCGCGAGGCCGTCGCGACGTTCGCGACGTGGTGGAACGACGCGCTCCCCGATATGACGATAACGACGAGCGTCGGTGGCCTGTGGGCTAACACCCACGACTTCTCCTGGCCCGCCTACGACGACCCCGTCGAGTACGCCACCACCGGCCCGGGCGACAACCCGGTGTATCACCTCCTGAAACACGGCGCAATCGAGCCGGCTGGCGGCGAGTAAACGCGATTTTGCGGCGATCGAGCGCTGTCGCTGGTCCGAGCGACACCGAGTGCGTTCGTCAGTCCGACGACCGAGCGGCGGCGCTGATCGGGGCGACGACGCGAAAACGAAGCGAACGGCGAGCCGGGGCGACCCCGGTAGAGACGGAATCAGACCGCTGAGCGAACCGAGTTACTCCGGTTCGGGGAAGTCCGTATCGGTGCTGGCCTGGACGATACCGCCCTGCATGAGGACGTCCGGGATACCGAAGCTGCGCTCGTAGTCGAGCGCGCGGGCACCCGAACTCGGCCAGTTGAAGTCCCGCACGTTGCCGAACGCACCGTGCAGGTACTGGTGGAACGGGAAGTGCGGCACGTAGAAGTTGTAGTACCGCGCACAGGTGCGATACAGCTCCTGGAGGTCCTCCTCGGAGTTACCGGGCTCGCGGATGGCGTCGACTGTCTCGACGAGGTTGATCTCCTCGGACTCGATGCTGAGGTCGGGGCTGGGACCCGCCTCGTCGGGAGCCTCGATGGCGCCCGCCTCGGTGGGCACCTGCTGCACGATAGGCTTGCCCTGCGTGTCGAACTCGTCTTCGGGGTCGGCGTTGTACGGGCTGGCGTTGGTCGGACTGCCGGCGACCAGCGGGTTGTTCCACCACGCGCCGCGGTCGTGGTAGAACGCGAAGGGAGCGTTGCCCTGGTGCCACATCATCGTGGAGTCGTAGTTCAGCCCGCTGTTGGGGTCGATCGAGGAGTTCCAGCTCGACCAACTCATCGTAGTGAAGTTCACACCGAAGCCCCAGCT
>ENA-ORDC01001759-ORDC01001759.1-marine-metagenome-genome-assembly--contig:-NODE-1759-length-14983-cov-2.679592_pt1 | contig 14983 bp, 14 predicted proteins | sample MGYA00237783_ERZ508515 | MGnify/ENA primary metagenome ERZ508515 (study PRJEB26186, sample SAMN06268792) | marine metagenome | isolation source: Eden Landing Ponds, San Francisco, CA, USA | place... | reverse complement strand
GGAGGACCGCTACAACGTCCACATCAACGCCACTGCCATCGAAGGTAGTAGCGGGCTCGATACGGGCGAACAGGTTCGTCTCGACATCACGAGCCGCACTGGCGGGACGACGCAGGTTATCCTGACGATGCCCCAGCAGCTCGCTGGCAAGGACGACGGCGAACCGGTCGAGCTCTAAGCTCCGGTTACCGCCTCGAACGAATTTCCAATTTTCTCGCCGCCAAGGGCTAGCAGCAGCGCTTCCGCTGAGAGACGTACGATCGAAGCCGAGGAGGATAGAGCGCCATCTGTTCGTAACTGGGTCCGAAGGAGACTACTCCAAGCCGCCGGGATCCTCTTCGCCGAACATCGGGGGCGTGTCCCCCATCATCGAGAAGCCGGCCGCCTGCTCGTAGACCTCGATGCCGCCCTCGTCGATTTCGAGGGGAAACATCGAGTTCTTGATCGCCTGTTTGCGCATCGTCGCGACCCAGATGTAGCGGTTCGACGTCGAGCCGGCGGGTGACTGGATGAGGTAGATGTTCCCGTCGGTGAGGAAGTTCTCCAGGCCGATCTCGGTGTCGGGGAAGACCGCCGACTGCTCCATCGTCAGGATCGAGGTGAGCCCGCTGTCTTTCAGGATGTCGATGAACTTGAGGAGGTACTGCCGCTGTTCCTGCTCGTTCTCGAAGAAGAGCTGAAACATCGTCAGCGAGTCGAGGACGAGTCGGTCGTACTGGGTGTCCTGGAGGTCGTCGAGAATCGTATCGAGCGTCGAGGAGAAGTCGCCGCTACGGAGCAGCGTCCGCTTGTCGTACACCTTGATCTGACCCGATTCGACGAACTCGTCCCAGCGGTCGAAGCCGATCGATTCGGCGGCCTCGCTGATGTCGTCTTTCGTCTCCTCGAAGGTGAGGTAGATCCCGCCCTCGTCGAACATCTCGACGCCGTTGTAGAGGTACTGGAGCCCGAGGATGCTCTTTCCGGTGCCGGGGTTGCCGCTGACGAGCACGGCAGCGTTCTTGACGATTCCCCCGTTGAGGATCGAATCGAGGCCCTCGATTCCGGTCTTGACGAATTCTGGCATACCTGTGATCACTTCCTGTCGAGTGTTGGCTACGAGGTCGGTCCCGCACGCGGATAATACTTCGCACCCGGGGAGAACAGCCCCGGTCGTCGCGTTTGCAGCCCTCGTCGGATGCGATCGCCAGAGGAAGTGATGATGCGATCACCGGAGAAAGTGATAGATGATCGAATGCGATAGTAGCACCACTTGCAGTCGAGGACCGGAATTCCGGATGCTGTACTGGCTGGCGTACCTCGACTGAGCGATGCGGTTTCTGCCGTCGCGGTTCTCTATCACGAGCGATAATTTGGAGCGAACCTTCTTGTACCGAAGACTGGACAGTTAGGCCAATGATACCTGTTCCACCGAGACCGGACGACCGGACCGGTCGGACCACGCGGTCGGCGCGGCCCACAGAGCGTCGTGGCGCGCCGTGGCGACCGCGTCCGACGACGAGTGGCCGGTGCAGGGGTGACAGGAGGGGACACGGATGGGCGTGATGGACTGGATGGACGGTGACGACGGCGACGAGTCCGATCCCGTCGCGACCGACGGGCTCGGATTCGACGAGGACCTCGACGGCGAGATGGGAGATCTCGACGGTGAGATGGACGACCTCGACGGCGAGATGGGAGGGATGGACGACTTCGGCGACGATATGGGCGGTTTTGACGATGGCGGAGACTTCGGCGGTGGCGACGTCGACCCCGACACGATCGCCGATATGGAGGATCGGATCTCCGAACTCGAAAACCAGGTCAGTTCGGTCACCTCGGAGATGAACACCGTCCGCGAGGAGAACAAACAGATCGGCGAGACCGTCGAGGAACTCGACGACACCATCCGGAAGCTGCTGGACATCTACGAGATGGTGACCCGCGGCATCAACCCGTTCGTCGACGACGCACGGGAGATGGGTGGACTGGAAGGCGACGGAGCGTTCGGCCTCTTCGAGATGGAAGAGGAGACCGAAGACGATCTCGATACGGAAGTCGCGAGCGCCGACGCCGAGGCGTTCTTCGACGAGGACTTCGGCGACCTCGACGAGAACCAAGACGAGGCCGAACTCGCCGCGGAAGACGAACTCGCCGAAGAAGAGCACGAGGATCCTGCAGCGGAGCTCGACGAAGACGAAGGCGACGCCGCGACGGGCGGTTCCAGTTTCGACGATCTGAAAGCCGAGTACGAGGAGAACGACGGTTGGGACGACGTCGAAGGGGACGACGAGGAAGAAGACGACGCCGGCGAAGCGACCCCGAACGAGGAGGCGGACCTCGACGGGGAGTCCGATGAAGGACTGGGCGGCGAACCGGAGGACGTCTTGGACGAGGAATACTCCGGCGAGGAAGTGGAAACCGACGAGGAGCTGTTCGAATCCGAGGCTGTCGAGCAGTCGAGCGGGGCTGCGGAACCTGCGGTCGACGAAACGGCCGACTCACCGGCGACGTCACGGGAGGCCGAGGTGCAGACCCGAGGTACCGACGGCTCGGAACGGCCGTCGGCCCGTCACGGATCCGCCGGCGACGGGGACGTATACCTGTCGGCGCTCCCCGCGCGATACACCGCCGAATCGGTCGTCCTCGAGTGGACGCGGTTCCTGGTCGAGACGGGCGGCGCGATCGGTGCCGCGCGGGCGCTCCGGCAGTACCGCTCCCAGGGCTGGATCACCCGTGACGTCGAACGGACGATGAGCGAACACGTCCGAAACGCCGCCACCGCGACCGAGACGGAGCGGCCGCAGGACCTTCGCGTCGAACACCACAAAGAGAGCCTGACGTACATCAGTCGGCTCGCCGGCGACGTCGACGAGGCGCGGCTTCTCGAAGAGCTATCGGCGCTGGGAGGTGGTTCCCGTGGGATTCGGCGTTAGCGGATCGACGGCAGTCATCTTCCTCGGAGTCCTGATCGCGTCGGGGACGCTGTACACGGCCGCTGCGGGCAGTGCAGAACAGATATCGGACGCTCGGGACGGGGACAGCGAAGACCTCCTCGATCGGCGGAACACCGAGATAGACATCGCGAGCGTCGTCTACGACAACGATAGCGACGCTCTCGAAATCGACGTGCGGAACACGGGAACGACGACGCTGTCGGTGAACGGCACGAGCGTCCTCGTCGATAACGAACACGAACCGTCTGCCTCGACGGCAGTGGAGGGCGACGGCGGGACGGACGTCTGGGGCGGCGATCAGACGCTCGTCATCAATATCAGCGACGTCAGCGCCGAACCGGATCGCGTGAAAGTGATCGCCGAGAACGGGGTCGCAGACAGCAACTCGACGGTCGAGGTGATCTGAGTGGCCGACGTCTCCGTCCCGAGCCTGATCCTGTTCATCGCGAGTATCGTCATCGCGGCCGGCGTCGCGGGCGTCCTCATCGACACGGTCACCGGGATCAGCGGCGCGCTCGACGACCGCGGCGCGGACGTCGCGGACAACATCCGGACCGATATCGAGATTATCAGCAGCGCCGAGAGCGGGGTCTACGACGGGACGAATCAGACCGTCACGCTGTACGTAAAGAACACCGGCCGGCGGACGTTGCCGGCGACTGGCGAGACCTTCGACGTCATCGTCGACGCACAGTACCGAACGAACGTCTCCGTCGACGTCGTCGACGGCGGTGACGAGTGGACGCCTCACGGGGTCGTTGAGGTACAGATCGGCGATCTAAACCTGGGTACGGGCGATCACCGGATCGCGCTGACCGTCGACGGCGACGAAGAGATATTCAGGTTCAACCTATGAGCGCGAACCATTACCCGATCGGATTGAAAGATCACGACCGCCTCGAAAAGGAACTCGGCGGCGGTATTCCAAAGGGCTCGATCGTCCTCATCGAGGGCGATTACGGGGCCGGAAAGAGCGTGCTCTCCCAGCGGTTCACGTACGGGTTCACGAAGGAAGACGTCGTCACGACGCTCGTCTCGACGGAACTAGGTGTCCGCGGCTTCCTCGATCAGATGCACTCGCTCACGTACGACGTGGTGAAGCCGCTGCTCGACGAGGAGATCCTCTTCATCCCCGCTGAGATCGACGCGTCCGGGACGCTGACCGGTAGCGGCGAAGACGACGAGCGAAAGGATCTGCTCCGCCGAATGATGGAGGCCGAGACGATGTGGGACGCCGATGCGATCATCATCGACACCTTCGATGCGATCCTCCGTAACGATCCCAAGTTCGAGGCGCTGGTCCGGCAGAACGAGGAGCGACAGGCGGCCCTGGAGATCATCTCCTTCTTCCGGGATCTCACCACCAAGGGGAAGACGATCGTCCTCACCGTCGACCCATCGACCGTCGACGAGGAGGCGATCGGCCCGTTCCGTTCGATCGCCGACGTCTACCTGCAACTGGAGATGGTCGAGGTCGGCAACGACGTCCGGCGGAACATCTTCGTCAAGCGGTTCGCCGGGATGGGCGAACAGGTCGGTGACCGCATCGGGTTCTCGGTCCGCTCGGGGATCGGGATCGTCATCGAGTCCAGGAGTGTCGCATAATGGCGACCGAACACGGCTCCGCGAAGATCGGCAACGATCTGAAACAGCACGCGGGTCGGTGGCGACACCTCCGCGAGCACCTCAAGCGGTTCCGGCAGATCACCGGCGAGTTCCCGATGTACGTCGACGAACCCGACGGGTACGAGTCTCGACGGCCGAACGTCCTCTATCACCTCGGTGGCCCGGTGTACTGTCAGGTGTACGGGAACTTCGGTGAGACGACGAAGTACTACACCATCGAACCGGAACTCGAAGGGCCCGAGCGCGACATCTTCGGACAAGTCAAGGACAAGCTTCTGGAACGGTCGGTGACCAAGCCCGCACCGACCGACGAGACCGAGTACGAAGACCGGATCCAGGAGCTCCTCGAAGAGATCGTCGTCCTCGAAGACGAACGCGACGGCCGGCTGACGGAACTCATCCAGCGGCTCGACCTCGGGCCGCTCGAGGTCACCGAGGAGACGTATCAGAAGGTCCAGTACAGGCTCGTCCGCGATATCGTCGGGTTGGGGCCGCTCGAACCGATTATGCGCGACCCCGCGAACGAGGACATTCACGTCATCGGGCCGAATCAGGTCGACGTCGACCACGGCGAGTTCGGGCTGCTCGAGACCACCGTCGAATTCGACTCCAGCGAACAGTACGACAACTGGCTCCGGAATATGGGCGAACGGATCGGCGACCCGGTGTCGGATGCCCACCCGATCGTGGACTCGACGCTCCCGGACGGGTCGCGTGTCAACATCATCTACTCCTCGGACGTCTCCCTCAAGGGGCCCTCGCTCACCATCCGGCAGGGCGACGAGACGCCGCTCTCCATCTTCCAGATCACGAAGTGGGGGACGCTCTCCCCGAAGCTATCCGCGTACCTCTGGCTGTGCCTGGAAAACGAGCAGACGGTGTTCGTCGTCGGGGAGACCGCTTCGGGTAAGACGACGACGCTGAACGGCATTCTCTCATTCATCCCCCAGGACTCGAAGATATACACGGCGGAGGACACCGCCGAGGTTCTGCCCCCGCACAACACCTGGCAGCAGCTCCTGACCCGGGAGGGTGGCAGCGAGGAGAGCACCGACGTGGACATGTTCGACCTCGTCGCCGCGGCGCTCCGGTCGCGGCCGGCGCCGAGCCCCAGTACGGCGACTGCAAGCCAACCGAGCAGGAACGCACCGCCGCCGACGGGCACGATCGGCATCAGCAGGGTCCAGCCCAGGATCCCGGCCAGATACAACCCGCCGGGGAACAGCACCGCACCGAGGGCGAACGCCCAGGCGGCGACCTTGAAGGCGCGGCGCCGGCCCAGCCCCAAGGCGGCCGACGCCGCCGTCAGCCCGAGCAGCGCCAGGGCATGCACCATCTGGTAGCGGGCCCCGGTGTCGATCCAGTCCAGCCGCTCCGCGGCGACCGTTCCCTCCAGGCCGTGCGCCGCGAACGCGCCGATCGCCACGGCGACGAACCCGTGCGCCGCGGCACATACCAGCCATGCGTGCATATTTCTGTCCCGAAAACTGGAATCCGTTTGACACAGCCTATCGATGGGCACACTTCACGGTTGACGCTATGTTCCAATTCAACAGTAGCGCAGTGTCCCAGGCGTTCTCGCGACGCACGGAGTCGTCAAGTGGTCTTGGAATCAAACCAGTATTGTCGCATCCGACTGGTGACAAACTACGCAAAATTACTAGTTGATCCTACAAGCAGGGTGCAGGTAAACCGCGAACTGGGGCGGGCTCGCAAGCTGTCCGCGTGTGGGCGGAGTCGGGCATTGGCGGGAAGGACGGAAAGCGTCCAAAAATGGACGAAAAACGTCCGCTAGCGGCGAAAGCCATGAGCCAAAACAAAGATAACCAGTGAACCCCGGGGTAATTGAGAGAAGCATGAAACCGAATCCAGTTGACGTACATGTCGGGCAGCGGCTGCGCCAGCGTCGCGTGCTCGTCGGCCTGAGTCAGGAAAAGCTGGCCCGCATGGTGGGCATCACCTTCCAGCAGGTGCAGAAGTACGAGCGTGGCGCCAACCGCATCGTCGCCAGCCGCCTGTTCGAGCTCGCCAAGGTGCTTGACGTTCCGGTCAGCTACTTCTTCGACGATCTGTCGGCGAAGGTGGCGAACGACACCCACGACAGCGCCGCGAGCTCCGTGGCGTCCGGCGAGATCGCCAGCCACGACGTGATGGCCGAGCGCGAGACCCTCGAGCTCGTGCGCGCCTACTACGGCATCGACGACGAGCGCGTTCGGCGCCGGGCCTTCGACCTGCTGCGTTCGCTCGCGAAGCAGGCGCAGAGCGAGGCGTCGTAGCGCCACGCCGCCGTCCGAGTCAGGCGGGCGCGCGTAGGGCGGCGCCCCCCGGACCTGCACCCGCGTTCCCACCGGTCTTCCGGTGGGAACGCGGGTGCTCTTTGCGACCGGGTGCGCGACCCCGTGTCGGCGCGCTTTCGTGCGCCCGCCCTGTGCCGTAGCGTCGGGCGCATGACCGAGCCCGACGCCGCTCCGCCCGACCACGCCCCATCCGACGAGTCCCCCATCGTCTGCGACCCCGACGTGCTCGCGGAGGCCCTGCTGCGGCTCGACCGCGAGGATGCGGCGGCCGTGCGGGCGCTGTCGCGGACCGGCTGCCGGCAGCTGGCACGGGCGGCGGACGCGCTGGCGTTCCGCACCGCGCGCAGCGTGGTCGGCCAGCCCGGCCGCGAGGTCACGCAGGATTTCGAGATCGCCGACGAGGTGCCGGCGTCGAGCGCCTTCGGCGCCGCGGCGCGGCAGTTCGCCGCAGCCGTGAACGCGGCGCTCGACCGGCTGGACGACCCGCCGTTCGACGCCATCGTGTTCAACGACCGGGTGGTCCAGCGCTACCCGCCGACCGCGGCCGGCATCTCGCCACACCGCGATCACATCAAGTACGTCAAGCTGATCGTGAACCTGGCGATTTACGGCCGCGGGCGCTTCTACGTCTGCCCGGACCGCAGCGGTGCCGGCGCGCGCGAGATCCCGGCCGAACCGGGCGACGCGATCCTGATGCGCGGGCCCGGCTACCGCGGCAGCGACCGTCGCCCGTTCCACGCGGTCGGCGCGGTGGACAGCGACCGTCTGGTGCTCGGGCTGCGCGAGGACGGCCGCGCCGGTTAGGCCTTGGGCACCCGCGCAGGCGGTGCTATGCCTCTGCGCCCCGTCTCCGAGAGCCCTGGCTGCGATGCGCACCGACGACTTCGACTTCGACCTGCCGCGGGAGTACGTGGCTCAGCGGCCCGTCGAGCCGCGCGACGCCGCGCGCCTGCTCGAGGTGGGCGAAGACCTGGCCGACCGCACGGTGCGCGACCTTCCGGACCTGCTGGCGCCGGGCGACGTCGCGGTGTTCAACGACACCAAGGTGATCCCGACGCGCCTGCACGGGCACCGCGGCGAGGCCCGCATCGAGGCGACGCTGCACAAGCCGGTCGCCCGCCCCGACCGTCCCGAGCAGGCCGACACCTGGCGCGCCTTCGCCCGGCCCGGCAAGCGCCTGCGCGTCGGCGACACCGTCAGCTTCGGCAACGCGCTGACGGCGGAGGTGGTGGACAAGCCGGAGGGCGGCGAGGCGATCCTGCGCTTCGACCGCGGCGGGGCTGCGCTGCTGGAGGCGCTGCAACGGGTCGGCGCCATGCCACTGCCGCCCTACATCCGCCTCGAAGATGGCCCGGACGCGCGCGACGCCGCCGACTATCAGACGGTCTTCGCTGCCGAGCCCGGCGCCGTCGCGGCGCCGACGGCGGGTCTGCACTTCACCGACCGCGTCCTGCGGGCGCTGGACGCCCGCGGCGTTCGCCGGGTGACGGTGACGCTGCACGTCGGCGCCGGCACCTTCCTGCCGGTGAAGGCGGACGATCCGCGCGAGCACGCGATGCACGCCGAGTACGGCGAGATCCGGCCCGACGAGGCGGAGGCGATCAACGCCGCCAGGGCGGCCGGCGGACGGGTCGTGGCGATCGGCACCACCGCGCTGCGGCTGCTGGAGACGGCGGCGGACCCGTCCGGCACGCTGCACCCCTTCGCCGGCGAGAGCGACATCTTCATCCTGCCGGGCCACCGCTTCAGGATCGCCGACCTGCTGTTCACCAACTTCCACCTGCCGCGCTCGACGCTGTTCATGCTGGTCTGCGCCTTCGCCGGCCGGCGGCGCATGCTGCAGGCCTACGCGCACGCCCGCGCGCAGGACTACCGTTTCTTCTCCTACGGCGACGCCAGCCTGCTGCACCGGCTGCCCGACCTGGACGCGGGAGCGCCGGCATGACCGCCTTCGGCTGGACCCATTTGGCGCAGGACTGCGCCGCCCGGCGCGGCAGGCTGACGACCGCGCACGGCACGGTGGAAACCCCGGCCTTCATGCCGGTCGGCACCGCGGCGACGGTAAAGGCGATGCGCCCCGGCGACGTCGCCGCCACCGGCGCCGAGATGATCCTGGCGAACACCTACCACCTGATGCTGCGCCCGGGCGCGGAACGGGTGGCGCGCTTGGGCGGCCTGCACCAGTTCATGGGCTGGTCCGGACCAATCCTGACCGACAGCGGCGGCTACCAGGTGATGTCGCTGGCCGACCTGCGGAAGCTCGACGAGCGCGGCGTCGTCTTCAAGAGCCACATCGACGGCAGCGCGCACGAGCTGACGCCGGAGCGGGCGGTGGAGATCCAGGACCTGCTGGACGCCGACGTCACCATGCAGCTCGACGAGTGCCCGCCGGCCGGCTGGCCGCACGACAAGGTGGCGGACTCGATGCGCCTGTCGCTGCGCTGGGCGGAGCGCTGCCAGGCCGCCTTCCGGGCGCGCCCCGGCTACGGCCTGTTCGGCATCGTCCAGGGCAGCACCTACGACGACCTGCGGCGCGAATCGGCGCGCGCGCTGGCGGCGCTGGACCTGCCAGGCTACGCCGTCGGCGGGCTCGCCGTCGGCGAGGGCCAGGCGGAGATGTTCCGGGTGCTGGAGGCGACCAACCCGGAGCTGCCCGACGGCAAGCCGCGCTACCTGATGGGCGTCGGCCGGCCGGACGACATCGTCGGCGCCGTCATGCGCGGCATCGACATGTTCGACTGCGTGCTGCCGACCCGCTCGGGGCGCACCGGCCAGGCGTTCACGGCGCGGGGACCGGTGAACCTCCGCAACGCGCGCCACCGCGAGGACCCGCGGCCGCTCGATCCCGACTGCGGCTGCCCCACTTGCCGCGGCCACAGCCGCGCCTACCTACACCATCTGGTGCGCAGCGAGGAGATGCTCGGGCCGATGCTTCTGACCCAGCACAACGTGCACTACTATCAAGCGCTGATGGCCGGCCTGCGCGGCGCCATCGCGGCCGGCGAGCTGGCCGGCCACGCGGAGGCGCTGGCCGCGCGCTGGGCCGAGGGTGACCTGGCCCCGATCGACGCCGGCAACACGGGACACGCCACGGCATGAGCCAGGAGCGCTACCAGGACCTCTCCAAGCTGGGCCGCGACAGCGCGGTGCCGGCCTCGCCCGATGCGGCCGAGCTGGAGGTCGTCGACGACCCGCACGCCGGCGAGCTCTACCTGGTGCGCTTCGCCTGCCCGGAATTTACCACGCTCTGTCCGGTGACGGGGCAGCCGGATTTCGCGCACCTGGTGATCGACTACGCCCCGGACGGCAAGCTGGTGGAGAGCAAGTCGCTGAAGCTGTTCCTGATGAGCTTCCGCGACCACGGCGACTTCCACGAGGCCTGCACGCTGACGGTGGCGAAGCGGATCGTTGCCGCGATCCGGCCCAAGTGGCTGCGGATCGGCGGCTACTGGTACCCGCGCGGCGGCATCCCGATCGACGTGTTCTACCAGACCGGCGAGCCGCCGGAGGGCCTGTGGCTGCCGGATCAGGGCGTGGCGCCCTACCGCGGGCGGGGGTGATCTGTCTGACGTAGCAGGGGCCAGACTCGGCCAGGTCGGCGGCGACCTCCTCACCCCGGCCCTCTCCTCCCGCGTGGAGGAGAGGGAGTTGCGCATGGCATTCGGCTGAGTCCCCTCTCCGCCACGAGGGCGGAGAGGGACAGGGTGAGATGGTTGCCCGCGGCCCGTCCGGGCCGTCGCCCTGCTAAGCCGGCGCCAGCTTCTTCAGGTCGAAGCTGGGCGCGACCGGAACGCCGCCGGTCGTGTCGTTGGCCAGCGCCTCGATCTCGGAGACCTTCTCCTTCACGTAGCGCGTGACGTCCTTGTCGATGTTGGCGATCTGCTTCAGCCGCTTCTCGGCCGCCTCCTTGCTCAGGCGGCCGGCCTTGATGGCGCGGATCAGGCGCGCCTTGACCTTGTCCAGGTCGGTCATCTCGGTCAGCGTCAGGCCGCTGCCGTCCGGGACCCGAGTCAGCATCGCGTGCACGTCGTTCGAGGCGAGGCCGTACAGCAGCGCCTCCAGGGCCGGCTTGTCGCCGTTGCGCAGCGCCATGTGCAGCAGAGTGTCGCCGCGCTTGTCGCGCGCCAGCAGCGCCGACAGCAGCGGGTTCGCCGGCGCCGGCGAGTGCTTGTCGACGACCACCGGCTGCGGCTGCGGCTCGCCGCGCACCAGCTTCTTGATCGCCAGGTCGTCGTTGATCAGGTAGCCGGTCAGCTTGCGCATGTAGGCCAGCTTCTCCAGCCGCAGGCAGTGGAAGAACACCGTCTGACCGGCGCGGTCGCGGCGCAGCAGGCGTCGGCACAGCACCGCCTGGCGGTACACTTTCTTGCTGGCGACGTCGGGCGGCGCCATGCCCATCACCGTCTCTTCCGTCTGTACCAGCAGCAGCCGCAGCAGGTCGTCGAACATCGCCTGGTTGGCGCTGCCGATCAGCTTGTGGAAGGGGGTGGTGCCGTCCTCGGGATCGATGTAGTCGAAGAACAGCCGGCAGGTCGCCGAGCGCTGCTCTTTGTCGGTGTTCGACTGCACCGCCTGCTTGAGAATGTGCTGCGACAGCAGCGCCCGGTTCTCGGACAGGTCGGAGGCGAACAGCGTGCACATCATGTTCGCCTGCAGCTTCTCGTCGCCCTTGGCCTGCTCCATCACCGCAGCTTCGATGTTGGCGATCTGCAGGTGCTTGGTCTGGATCAGCGCGTTGATCGACTGCCACTTCGGGGTCGGCACCAGCATCTTGCCCAGCGGGCTGATGCCGTGCTTGTTGCGGCGCGCGAAGTCGACGTCGAGGTCGATCAGCATGCGGGCCATCTTCAGCGTATCGCGGCCCTCGGTCATGCGCAGGTTGTCGGCCAGATAGTGCCAGACGCCGTTGCCGTCGTCGTCCTCGGCGTTCAGGTAGGAGTCGAACTTGTCCTTGTCCCAGAACTCCTGCGCCGTCTGCAGCGCGGTCAGCGCCTGCCCGACCTCGTAGGCCGCCAGCCGGTTGAACAGGTACGTGGTGCCGCCGGCACCGCGCGCCCGATGCAGCCGCTCGGCGTTGTCCTCGAATTTGATCCAGTTTTGGAACAGCGTGGAATAGCGCCCGGCGCCGCGTTCCAGCCGGGCCGACAGCTCGGCGTGTAGCGCCTCTGCGGAGTCGTTCGCCATCGTGGCTCGCCACCTCGGATTCAGGTCAATTGCGCCCAGTGCGCACCATCCGGCCAATGTCCTTACCAATCGGTTGATCCGCAGGGTTAAGAATCAAGAACGCCCCGCCGGAGGGTCGGCTCCGACGGGGCGCAGGCGCTCCAGACCCAGACGCTCCAGGCGCAGACGGTGGGCGGCGGCTACTTCCAGCCGACGCGGTCGAAGATCTTCTGCGCCAGCGGCTGGTTCTCACCGTAGACCGCGACGTTCACGTCGTCGATCTTGAAGTCGCCCAGCTGCTGCAGCTTGGTGTTGGGCGCGACCTCGGGCACCGCGGGGTACTCGTTGTTGCCCTGCGCGAAGTAGCGCTGGGCGAAGTCGCTGGACAGGAACTCCAGGAAGCGGATGGCGTTCTGCTGGTTCGGGCCGTTCGCGACCACGCCGGCACCGGAGATGTTCACGTGGCTGCCGCGGCCATCCTGGTTCGGGAACAGGTGGCCGACATTCTTCACGGCGTCCGGATCGTTCTCCAGCAGGCGCACGTAGTAGTAGTGGTTGGCGACGGCGACGCCGCACTCGCCGGCGGCCACGCCCATGATCTGGTCGGTATCGCCGCCTTCGGGCTCGCGGGCGAAGTTCTCGACGACGCCGGCGGCCCAATCCTGCGCCTTTTGCTCGCCGTGGTGCTCGATCAGGCTGGCCAGCAGCGACTGGTTGTAGACGTTCGAGGAGGAGCGGATGCAGACCTCGCCCTCCAGGCTGTCGTCGGCCAAGCCCTCGTAGGTGGTGACCGGCGGCGCGTCGTAGCGGCTCTTGTCGTAGAAGATGATCCGCGCGCGGCTGGAGAAGCCGAAGTAGTGGCCCTCGGGATGGCGCAGGTTCTCCGGAATGCGTTCGTTCAGGGTGTCGCTGTCCACCGAGGCGAAGATACCCTCCTTCTCGGCGCGCCAGAGGCGGCCCGCGTCCACCGTCACCAGGATGTCGGCGGGGGTGTTCTCGCCTTCACTCTCGATGCGCTGGATCAGCGCGTCGCTGCGCCCTTGGATCCGGTTGATCTCGATCCCCGTACGCTCGGTGAACTCGCTGTAGAGCTGTTCGTCCGTCTGGTAGTGGCGGGCCGAGTAGATGTTGACGTCGCCCTGGGCGGACGCCGTGGCGGCGGCGCCAAGGCCGGTCGCCAGCGACACCGTCGCGGCCAGTGCGGCGGTACGCGCATGAATGCGCATAGCGGATGCCTCCCCTTTTTACGATCCTCGGTGACGTCGCTCCGGCTCGGGGCGCGGGCGCCCGCGTCCGGCGGCCTCGCACCGGCGGCCGACGAGTTGCATTCCACCCGGGGGCCCGTCTTCGGTCTGCCTGGCCCGAACGGATCCCGCCGGATGGCTGGTGATGGTGAACGGCCCCGAAAGCCCGTGGTGGTGCAGCCACCCGACGGGTTCGTCGGCACCCTGGTGGATCACCCCCGCTCCGCCCGAATGTTGGCGTCACGAGCAACTCGTCCTCCTCGAAGATCGCCTGAACGACGTCGAACAGCCGAGTCCAAGCGAGGCCCTCCGTGTCATGTGCTGTCGCCGCCATTGCACTCGGGGAATCGACGCCGAGTTGGTTAACGATATTTGGTGAATACCTATTCACACCCTGAATACTATTGCTCGGGCGGGCCTCTATTCACCACTATGGATGCCCCGTTCGAGGACATCGCGTTCCTCGCGACTTCGCCCAACCGGGTCGGCGTCCTCGAGGCCCTCGTGGAGGGGCCACGCGACAGACACGACCTTCAGGCGGAGCTAGGGATCTCCCAACCGACCGCCAGCCGCATCCTGCGTGATCTCCGCGACCGTGAGTGGATCGTCCGCCGCGGGAGCGAGTACGAGCTAACGCGGGTGGGCGACCTGACCTTCACGGCGTTCATGGACCTCTACGAGCAGCTCGACACTATTCACCATCTCAGCGGTGTCGCTCCGATGCTTCCCGAGGAGGGGTTCGACTTCGACCTCGCGCGGCTTCGCACGGCGGACGTCGTCCGGATTGCAGAAGGTGAGAGCGGGCTCGCGAGGACCCACGAGACCGCCCAGCTTGCATCGGCCGACCACGTTCGCATCCTCACCGCGTTCACCCCCCGCCAGGGCGTGAAGACTGTTTGGCGACAGGTCACGGAGGAGGACCAACGCTTCGAGCTCGTGATCGAAAACGGGACCATCCCGGGTATCCGGGCTGACGCCGATCTGGCCCGGTGGACACGGGAGTTGCTCGCTTCCGATAACGCCGAGATCTATCGATACGACGAGACCATCGCGTATCCGGTCCTTCTCACGGACGACACCGTCCACTTGGCCCTCCCGAAGGACGACGCGACGGGTGGGGCGTGGATCAGCACCGACGACGAGGTGGTACTCGATTGGGCAACGGCGACTTTCGAGGAACACCGAGACCAAGCGGTACGGCTGACGGAAGACGAAGTCTTCGCGTAGGGCGGTCCCAGCGCGACGGCGATTGCAGGTGTCGAATGGCTGTCTCATCGCCGTTCAGTGCTAGCTACGCGGGCGGTGTTACTGACTCAATCAATGCGAATGTGCAACAAGATTTGCGCTGTGTGTGCAACCCGGCTGGGTTGAACTACTCGGTGGCTGTCAGTAGCGGTGTGCGAGAGACAGGGGCTGTATCCAGTTCGGGCGCCGAGAGAAGTAGTATCTGGGGAGTCCGACACACCAGTACTAATTCGACACTGCGAAAATCCGTAGTGGGGGTTGGGTTCTGCGTGCGGTGGAAGGGGGGATGATTCCGGCACGCCGGTGGATACACCTCGTGAGGTGCATGGTACCAATTGAGATGATGTGCCAAACCACGTTTGTTGAGTCCCATATGGTGAGAACGACCCAATATCGAACCGGGGTTCGTGGCTACCAGTTTGCACTGGTCGATGCTCCGTTCACGGCGACGCAGGTGACGGCCCCGCTCTGG
>ENA-ORDC01001758-ORDC01001758.1-marine-metagenome-genome-assembly--contig:-NODE-1758-length-14983-cov-3.366832_pt1 | contig 14983 bp, 10 predicted proteins | sample MGYA00237783_ERZ508515 | MGnify/ENA primary metagenome ERZ508515 (study PRJEB26186, sample SAMN06268792) | marine metagenome | isolation source: Eden Landing Ponds, San Francisco, CA, USA | place... | reverse complement strand
GGCGGGCCGATCGGGTGGAAGGCGCAGGCGCGCGGCTCCAGCACCGCCGCCATGCGCCGGATCAGCCCGCCCTTGCCGCTGGCGTCCCAGCCTTCCAGCACCACCACGCTGCGCGCGTTGCCGGCGAGGTGGGCGAGCTGCAGCCGGCGCAGGCCGTGCTGCGCCTGCTGCAGCGCCGCCGGATCGGCGTGGCGCTGCCGGTGCGGCGGTTCGGTCGGCGCGCTGGCCAGCCGGAAGTCCGGGCCGGGCTGGGCGCTCACTGGCCGGCCCTTGCGGCGCAGTCGATGCAGGTCGGGGTGGCCGGGTCGACCTCCAGGCGCTTGCGGCCGATCGGCTCGCCGCAGGACATGCAATAGCCGTACTCGTCCGCGTCGAGGCGCTTGAAGGCGCTGTCGATCCGGGTCAGTTCCAGCCGCCGCCGGCGCTCGGCCGCCTTCGACATCTCCTGGCCCTGCAGCGCGTCGATCCGGCTGAGCCGGCCCTGCCGGGTCTGGTCCAGCTCCACGGTCTGCCGCGCTTCCTCGGCGCTGGCGCTGCCGCGCTCCAGCTCGGCCTTGCGGTCCTCCAGCAGCTTGCGGAAATGCGCCAGCTCGGCGTCGGTGAGGTCGTCGGTCATGGAGCAAGTGTACGAGATATGGACATGGCGTGGACAGCCTAGCGTCCCCTCTCATCCTATGGGGGGAGAGGGGACGCCCAATCCCAACTTTCTTGCTGCATCCGCACCGTCCATCCCATATCACGGGCGGCAAGCGACACGACCACAGGAGACCCCGTTGGCCGAAGCGGTCACCGACCCCACGCGGACGTCCGAGCCGCAGAGCCCGGTCGCGCGGGCGGCGGCGAACCGGCGCACCTTCGCGATCATCTCGCACCCGGACGCCGGCAAGACCACGCTGACCGAGAAGCTGCTGCTGCTGGGCGGCGCCATCCACATGGCCGGCCAGGTGAAGGCGCGCGGCGAGCGCCGGCGCACCCGCTCGGACTGGATGAAGATCGAGCAGCAGCGCGGCATCTCGGTCACCACATCGGTGATGACCTTCGAGTACGACGGCGTGACCTACAACCTGCTGGACACGCCGGGCCACGAGGACTTCTCCGAGGACACCTACCGCACGCTGACCGCCGTCGACAGCGCCATCATGGTGATCGACGCCGCCCGCGGCATCGAGAGCCAGACCCGCAAGCTGTTCGAGGTCTGCCGGCTGCGCGATGTGCCGATCGTCACCTTCGTCAACAAGATCGACCGCGAGGGCCGCGACCCCTTCGAGCTGCTGGACGAGATCCAGGAGACGCTGGCGCTGGACACCGCGCCGATGAGCTGGCCGGTCGGGCTGGGCGGCACGCTGGCCGGGATCTACGACCTCGCCGGCCGGCGCTTCCTGCCCTACGCCAAGCAGGGCGCGCACCCCGAGCCGATCCAGGCCGAGCCGTCCCAGCTCGCCGGCAAGGTGGCGGACGACCAGGCCGCGGCGCTGGCCGAGGAGGCCGAGCTGGCGCAGGAGGCCTGCCCGGCGTTCGACCTGGCCAGCTACCGCGAGGGCCACATGACGCCGGTGTTCTTCGGCTCGGCGCTGAAGGAGTTCGGCGTCGAGGAGCTGCTGGCCAACCTGGGCCGGATCGCCCCGTCGCCGCGGCCGCAGCCGGCCGAGCCGAAGACCATCGATCCCGCCAGCGACAAGGTCAGCGGCTTCGTCTTCAAGGTCCAGGCCAACATGGACCCCAACCACCGCGACCGCATCGCCTTCGTGCGCCTGGTCTCCGGCCACTTCAAGCGCGGCATGAAGCTGAAGCAGGCGCGCACCGGCAAGACCATGGCCGTGCACAACCCGATCATGTTCTTCGCCCAGGACCGCGACCTGGCCGAGGAGGCCTGGCCCGGCGACGTGATCGGCGTGCCCAACCACGGCACCCTGCGCGTCGGCGACACGCTGGTGGAGAGCGGCGACACCCGGTTCACCGGCATCCCCAACTTCGCCCCGGAGATCCTGCGCCGGGTGCGGCTGGACGATCCGATGCGGGCCAAGCACCTGAACCGGGCGCTGGAGGACCTGGCGGAGGAGGGCGTGACCCAGGTGTTCCGCCCGGTGATCGACAGCTCCTACATCGTCGGCGTGGTCGGCCAGCTGCAGCTCGACGTGCTCGAGCAGCGCATCCAGACCGAGTACAACGTCAAGGCCCACTTCGAGCCCGCGCCGTTCGACACCGCCCGCTGGGTGTCCTGCGACGACCCGGCCAAGCTCAAGCATTTCGTCGACCGCAACCGCTCGGCGATCGCCGAGGACCGCGACGCCGCCCCGGTCTACATGGCGCGCAACTTCTGGGACATGGGCCGGATCCAGGAGGACTGGCCGGACATCACCTTCTCGGCGACGCGCGAGCGCATGTAGACGCCGGGTGTCGGCGTCGCCGGCGTGAGCATCCGTCAGCATCCGTGAACAGGCGTGAACATCCGTGGACTCCGCGTCGGCCGGCGCGTGCGTGGTTCGAGACGCCGCCCTTCGACAGGCTCAGGGCGGCTCCTCACCATGACACTGAGGGCCGGATCACCGCTCAGTGCTGTCCCGACTGTGACACTGAGGGCCGGTTCACCGCTCAGTGTCATCCTGAGGAGGGCCTCCTGAGCTTGTCGAAGGGGCCCGTCTCGAAGGGCCGCCGCACGCCCCCTCGCCCCCGACGCAGCAGAGGCCATTGGCTCACAATCGACGATGTCCAAGAGCGCACGGCGCCCGCAGGCGCCACGCCGCTCACTCTAATGCGGGCTTGCGAACAATACAAGAACACTGTACAGTGGTGCGCTCGATGGGAGAGCTGCCATGGACATCATCGACCGGACGATCGCGCGCGAGGGCGGCTTCGTGGATCACCCGGAGGATCCCGGCGGCGCCACCAACATGGGGATCACCCGGCGCACCCTGGGCGACTACCTGGGCCGCGAGGCCACGGTGGCGGAGGTGCGCGACCTCACCCGCGCGCGGGCGCGGGCGATCTATCACGAGATGTATATGGAGCGTCCAGGCTTCGCCGGGATCGACGATCCGTGGCTGCGCGAACTGCTGTTCGACGCCGGCGTGCTGCTCGGCCCCGGGCGGCCGGTGCGCTGGCTGCAGGAGGCCGCCGGGGTCGCGGTCGACGGCGTGCTGGGCCCGAACACGCGCGACGCCGCGAATGCCGGCGATCCGGCCCGGCTCGGGCTGGCGGTGGCGGTCGCCTGGCTGCGCCACCACGGCGAGCGGGTGCAGTCCGGCGCCTCCAGCCACGCCTTCATCGGCGGCTGGATCAACCGCGTCACCGCCCACCTGCAGGAGATGCCCGGCCCGCGCGTCGCGGCGACCGTCTGATCGGCGACCGTCTGACTGGGGCGTCGGGCCGGCGCGCCGGGAACCGCGGGCGGCCGCCGGCGTTGGTCAAGCGACGGGCGGGTCCCGTCGCCCGCCCTCATCGCCCACCGTCCCGAGGGCGCGGACCTCCCCGCATCCCTGGTCTCCCTCGGGATGCGGGGAGTTTTTGCCAGCGCGATCGGCGGCACGGCCCGCTGGCGCACGCCGTCTCCCCGGACACCCGTGAAGACAAAAAAAGGGGGCGGGGTGCCTCGCTGGCGCCCGCGCCCCCGTCCCTCTAGCTGGCGAGGAAGGCGGTCGGTCCGACGCGCCGGGCCGTCGCGGCCCGGCGGCGATCAGATCGAGAAGTACTTCGCGTTCTTGTTCAGCAGCACCAGCGCGCTGGTGCTCTGCTCCGGGTGCAGCTGCCACTCGTCGGACAGCTCGATGCCGATCTGCTTGGCGTCCAGCATCTCCAGCATGGGCTCCTGGTCCTTCAGGTTGGGACAGGCCGGATAGCCGAACGAGTAGCGGCTGCCGCGGTAGTTCTGGTTCAGCAGCTTGTCCATGTCCTTGGCGTCCTCGCCGGCGTAGCCGAGCTCGGCGCGGATGCGCTTGTGGACGTACTCGGCCATCGCCTCGGCCATCTCGACGCCCAGGCCGTGCAGGTACAGGTAGTCCTGGTAGCGGTCGTCCTCGAACCACTGCCGGGCGACCTCGCTGGCCTTCTGGCCCATGGTGACGATCTGCATGCCCACCACGTCGCGCTTGCCGGGGCCGTCGTCGACGCTGCGCACGTAGTCGGAGATGCACTTGCGGTCGCCCTTGGGCTGCCGCGGCAGGGTGAAGCGGTGCAGCTCGGTCTTGCCGTCGGTGTCGAACAGCACCAGGTCGTTGCCGTCGCCGGCGGCCTTCCAGTAGCCGTACACCGCCTGCGGCACCAGGATGTCCTGCTGCTCGCAGATGTCCATCATCCGCTTCAGGATCGGCCGCAGCTCGGTCTTGGCCCAGGACATGTACTCGTCCAGCTTGCGGCCCTGCTTCCGGTAGCCCCACTGGAACTGGTACAGCATGCGCTCGTTCAGGTAGGGCAGGATCGTGCGCGCCGGCACTCGGGCCAGCACGGTCGGGCCCCAGAACGGCGGCTCCGGCTGGTCCTCGGTGTCGATCAGCTCGATCCGGCGCTGATTCAGCTCCTCCGGATCCAGTTTGGCGTAGGCGTCGTTCGCCGCCTGCTGCTCGCGCTCCTTGCGCTTCTGGCCCTTGTTCTTGCGCTTGCCGCTCTGGCCGTCGCCGCTGCCCTTGCCGCCGCCGGCGGCCTGCGCGAACTCGCCGTCGCGCACCTTGGCCATCAGCGTCAGCCCGTCGAAGGCATCCCGGGCGTAGGCGACGTCGCCGCTGGCGTATGCGGTGGCGCAGTCCTCCTCGACGTACTGCCGGGTCAGCGCGGCGCCGCCCAGGATCACTGGCACCTTCCAGCCCTGGCGGGTCATCTCCTCCAGGTTCTCGCGCATGATCACGGTCGACTTCACCAGCAGGCCGGACATGCCGATGGCGTCGGCCTTGTGCTCCTCGACCGCCTTCATGATGTCGGTGATCGGCTGCTTGATGCCGAGGTTGACCACCTTGTAGCCGTTGTTGGTCAGGATGATGTCGACCAGGTTCTTGCCGATGTCGTGCACGTCGCCCTTCACCGTGGCCAGCACGATGGTGCCCTTCTCGGCGCCGCTGGTGCGCTCCATGTAGGGCTCCAGGTAGGAGACCGCGGTCTTCATCGTCTCTGCGGCCTGCAGCACGAACGGCAGCTGCATCTTGCCGGCGCCGAACAGCTCGCCGACCTCCTTCATGCCGTCGAGCAGGAAGTTGTTGATGATGTCGAGCGGCTCGTGCTCGGACAGCGCGATGTTGAGGTCGTCCTCCAGGCCGTTGCGGTCGCCGTCGACGATGCGCTGCGACAGGCGCTCCTCGACCTTCTCCGAACGCGCCGCCTTCTCGGTGGACTCACCCTCGCGGCCCCGGAACAGATCGATGTAGGCGTGCAGCGGGTCGTAGCCCTCTTGGCGCTTGTCGTAGATCAGGTCGAGGGCGGCGTTGACCTCCTCCTCGGGGATCTTGTGCAGCGGCTCGATCTTGGAGACGTGCAGGATCGCCCCGGTCAGGCCGCGCTGCAGCGCCTCGTGCAGGAACACCGAGTTCAGCACGCCGCGGGCGACCGGGTTGAGGCCGAAGGAGATGTTCGACAGCCCCAGGATGACCTGGCACTCGGGCAGCTCCTCGCGGATCCGCTCGATCGCGCTCAGCGTGTTGATGCCGTGCTGCCGGTCCTCGTCGTTGCCGGTGCAGATGGTGAAGGTCAGCGGGTCGAAGATCAGGTCGCTGTCCGGGATGCCGTAGGAGTTGGCGAAATTACGCAGCCGGTGGGCGACCTCGAGCTTCTTGTCGACGTCCTTCGCCATGCCGTCTTCGTCGATCGTCAGCGCGATCACCGCGGCGCCGTACTTGGCGGCCAGCTCCAGGCGCTTTCCGGGCGGCTCCTCGCCGTCCTCGAAGTTGATCGAGTTGATCGCGCCCTTGCCGCCGTACAGCTTCAGCGAGGTGTCGAGCACGTTCAGCTCGGTCGAGTCGAACACCAGCGGCGGCGTCACCTGGCCGCGCATCCGGGTCACCACCTCGGTCATGTCGGAGACCTCGTCGCGGCCGACGAAGGCGGTGCAGACGTCGAGCGCGTGGCTGCCCTCGCGCTGCTGCTCCTTGCCGATGGTGATGCAGGTGTCCCAGTCCTCCTGGTCCTGGGCCTCGCGGAAGCGCTTGGAGCCGTTGGCGTTGCAGCGCTCGCCGATCGACAGGTAGGCCTTCTCCTGGCGCAGCGGGATCTGCTGGTACAGGCTGGCCAGCCCCGGCTCCCACTCCGGCTGGCGCTGCACCGGCTTGGGCCGGATGTCGTCCAGGCCCTGCTCCTTGGCGACCTCGCGCAGCATCTTGTCGAGCGCGCCGATGTGCTCGGCGACGGTGCCGCAGCAGCCGCCGATCATGTTGACGCCATCCTCGGCGACGAAGCGGCGCAGCCAGTCGGCCAGCTCGCGCGCGGTCAGCGGGTAGGAGGTCTGGCCGTCCTTCAGCTCCGGCAGGCCGGCGTTGGGCTGGATGGTGATCGGCTTGGGCCAGTGCTCGCACAGCCAGGACAGGTGCTCGGCCATCTCCTGCGGCCCGGTGGCGCAGTTCAGGCCCATCGTGTCGATGCCCAGCGAGTGCAGGATCGTGCCGGCGGCGGCGATGTCGGTGCCGACCAGCATGGTGCCGGTGGTCTCCACCGTCACCTGCACGAAGATCGGCACCTCGCGCTCGGCCTTCTTGAAGCCGCGGCGGGAGCCGTTGACGGCGGCCTTCACCTGCAGCGGGTCCTGGCAGGTCTCGATCAGGATGGCGTCGGCGCCGCCGGCGACCAAGCCCTCGGCCTGCTTGCCGAAGGCCTCCTCCAGGCTGTCGTAGTCGACGTGGCCCAGGCTGGGCAGCTTGGTGCCCGGCCCGATCGAGCCCAGCACGTAGCGCTGACGGCCGTCCTTGTCGGTGAACTCCTGGATGCACTCGCGGGCGATCTCCGCGGCCAGGTAGTTGATCGAGAACGCCTCGTCGGACAGCTCGAACTCACCCAGCGTGATCGGCGAGCCGCCGAACGAGTTGGTCTGGATCATTTCGGACCCGGCCTCGAGGAACGAGCGGTGGATGGTCTTCACCGCGTCGGGCCGCGAGACGTTGAGGATCTCGGTGCAGTTCTCGGCCCCACGGAAGTCCTTCTCCAGGTCCAGGTCGAGGTTCTGCACGGCGCTGCCCATGCCGCCGTCGCACAGCAGGACGCGCTCCTGAATCGCCTTGAGGATATCGGTCATGTAGTTATGCAGCCTCCTTCAGGCGCGGCTTGATCCCGAGGCGCCGGCACACGGCGTAGGTCAGCTCGGGCTTGTTCAGCGTGTAGAAGTGGTACTGGCGCACGCCCTCGGCCTGCATCCGGGCACACTGGTCGGCGGCCACCGAGGCGGCGACGAGCGCGCGCGTCTCCGGGTCGTCGTCGAGCCCGGCGAAGGTGTCCTCGAGCCACTGTGGGATGCCGGCGCCGCAGCCCTGCGAGAAGCGCTTCACCTTCTCGAAGTTGAACACCGGCATGATGCCCGGGACGATCGGCACCTCGATGCCCCACTCCGCGCAGCGGTCGCGGAAGCGCAGGAAATCGTCCGTCTCGAAGCAGTACTGCGTGATGATCCGGTTGGCGCCGTTGTCGACCTTGGCCTTCAGGTTCTCCATGTCGGCCTTCATGTTGGGGCTGTCCGGATGCACCTCCGGATAGCCGCCGACGGAGATGTCGAAGTCGGCGATGCGGCGCAGCCCGGCCACCAGGTCGGCGCCCGACTGGTAGCCCTCCGGGTGCGGCGTGAACTGGGTCTCGCCCTTCGGCGGGTCGCCGCGCAGCGCCACGATGTGGCGCACGCCGGCCTCCCACCAGCCGCGGGTGCGCTCGTCGACCTCGTCGCGGGTCTGGCCGACGCAGGTCAGGTGCGCGGCCGGCGGCGTGTCGGTCTCCTTCAGGATCCGGCGCACGATGCGGTCGGTGCGCTCCTGGGTGGAGCCGCCGGCGCCGTAGGTCACGGAGTACCACTCCGGGCGCAGCGGCGAGAGCTTCTCGACGGTGTCCCACAGGCGCGCCTCGCCCTTGTCGTCGGCGGGCGGGAAGAACTCGAAGCTCACCGACATCTCGTCGCCCGCGTGCGGGTGGCCGGCGTTCGGCTGGCCGGCGGGGCGGCCCTTGGAACGGTTCGAATTGGAGGTGTGTTGCATGGCGCTCAGGCGCTCCCTGCTCGTGCGTTGACTCGGTCTTGGCTCGCCGCGCGATCGTTGGCGACGTCGTTCGCCGGGCGCCGGCCGCACCACAGGCAGACGGTCAGCGGGCGGCCGGGCAGGCGGGTGGTCTGGCCGGGCACCAGCCCGGCGGCGCGGAACCAGCGCTCGACCTCCTCGTCGGAGAAGCCGAGGCGGCGATGGGCGTGCTGCTCGCGCAGCACCTCGCTCTGGTGCGGGGCGAAGTCGACGACGATCAGCCGGCCGCCGGGCTTCAGCACCCGGGCCGCCTCGGCGATCGCGCCGGCGGGATCCTCGGCGTAGTGCAGCACCATGTGCACCGTCACCGTGTCGAACGAGCGCTGCGAAGCCGGCAGCGCGTACATGTCGCCGAGCCGCACCTGCCAGTGGGACACGCCGGCGCGGTCCAGGTTGGCGCGCGCCACCGCCAGCATCTCGCGCGAGCGGTCGACGCCCACGGCGCGGTCGTAGCGGTCGGCGAAGATTTCCAGGATCCGCCCGGTGCCGGTGCCGATGTCGAGCAGCCGCCCGACCTCGTCGTCCGGCACCAGCCGACGCAGCGCCGCCTCGATCTCGGCGTCGTCGACGTAGAGCCGCCGCAGCTCGTCCCACTGCTGGGCGTTCTTGCGGAAGTACTCGTCGGCGGCGCGGGCGCGCTGCTCCTTGATCTGGTCCAGGCGCTCCAGGTCGCGGGCGTGCGCCTCGTCGTCCGCCGGGATCAGGTCGACCAGCGTGTGCGCCAGCTTGGCCGGCGCGCCGTCCTGGGCGATCCGGTAGAACGCCCACTGGCCCTCGCGGAAGCGCTCTAGCAGGTGCGCCTCCACCATCAGCTTGAGATGGCGCGACACCCGCGGCTGGCTCTGGTTCAGGATCTGCGTCAGGTCGCTCACCGTCAGCTCGGCGTGCGCGCACAACGCGAGGATGCGCAGCCGGGTCGGCTCGGCGACGGCCCGCAGGCCTTGCAGCAGCTCCTCCATGGTCGTGTGCGCGCTCCCGTGATCGTCCGGTCGGGCCGCCCGGGATGGACGGCATAACCATATAACGATATCCTTATGTCGTTATTTTCTGCGCCTGTCAATGCCGCACAAACGTAAGAAGGCGTCGCTCTGTAGCAATTCTGGAGTACGCCGGCGCCGCGCTGGACCGGCGGCGGGCACGAAAAAACCGCCGGAAACGGCGGTTCGGGCAGGCGGCGAGCAGGCGGGCGATGGAGCGGGCAGACGATGGGGCGGCGCGGGGGCTGGATACACGAAGCCCCGGCCGGGCGGCCCGGTCGGGGCTTCAGGTCGTCGAGATCATGGAATGTCCCGGGTTACAGGGCCGCGAGCGCCGCAAAAGCCAGCACAGCGATCGCCGCCACGTAGGACACACCGAACATGTTGAAGGCGGTCATCGAGCAACGCTCCCAACGCGGTTGCGCCGGACCGGCCAATTCCGATCCGCGTGCGCCTAAAATGGCCCGGCGCCACGCGCGCCACCAGTGCAATCGCCGATCATCCGCCTTGCCGCCGTTGCATGGGTTCCGGTTAATCGCGGCAACGGCTTCTTCACGATCGCCCGGCCCCGGCGCGCGCCCCGGACCGGCCCCGACCGGCCGCTCAGAACCGCAGCGTTGCCTGTACACTCACCAGGTCGATGGAATTCTCGTAGCGGCCGTCCAGATCGCCGCGGGCGGCGTTGCCGGGGTCGCTCCGGTCCAGTGACACCGTCGAGTCCTTGACGAAGATGTGCGTGTAGGCGGCGTTCAGCGTCAGGAAGGACATCGGCGTCCATTCGGCACCCAGCGACAGCCAAGTCCGGTCGCTGCCGGGAATGCGCGGGGTCCGGGTCGCATCGGGGATCGGCGATTCGTCGTAGGCGACGCCCAGGCGCAGCGCCAGGTCGTCGCGCGGCCGGTAGGTGGCACCGACCGCGACGAACATGGTGTCGTTCCACGCCTCTTCGGTGACGCTGTCCGGCGTGCTGTCGTCGAATTGGATGCGCAGGCTGTCGAAGTCGGACCAGTCGGTCCACTGCAGCTCGCCCATCACCGCCCACTGCGGCGTGATCTCCTGGTACACGCCGATGCTGGCCTGGTCGGGCGTGGTCAGGTCCGCCTGAACGCTGGTGTCGGTAAAGGCGCCGCCGCCCGCCAACGCCTGCCGCACCGCGCCGCCGCCGGAAAAGTCGGCGTCGCCCTCCAGTTCGTGCGCGACCTGACTGCGGTAGGACAGGCCGATGCGCGTGGTGTCGCTCGGCTCGATCAACACACCCAGGGTGCCACCGAAGCCGATGTCGTCGCCGCTGACCTCGCCGAGCCCGTCGGCGGTGCCCGGCGCCGCGCCGGGGATCCCCTGGGCCGCGCCGATCGCGCCGAAGTCGACCGCGTTGCTGAGTTCGGCGTCGGCGTACTGGATCTGCAGGCCGGCGCCGATCGACAGCCAGTCGCGCACCCGGTAGGCGACCGTCGGGTTCACGTTGATCGTCGTCAGGTCGCTGTCGAGCGCGTGGTAGCGCCCGGCCCAGCCGCGGTCGTACTCGGTGCTCAGGCCGAACGGGGCGTTGACCCCGAGGCCCAGCTTGAGGTCCTCGCTCAGCGACAGCATTCCGTAGAGCATCGGCGCGAGCGCGTTGACGGCGGCGTCGTCGCCGCCGTTCGGATCGACGCCCGGCTGCACCGCGGCGCCGGTCATGCCCTGCGGCTCCGACTGCGGAGCGATATAGTTCAGCCCGGCCGACACCCGGTTCCCGCTGTGCCGGGTCAGGCCGGCGGGGTTGAAGAACATGTAGCTGATGTCGGCGGCTTCCGCCGTGGCGCCGGCGAAGGCGTTTCCCTGCGCCGTCGCCGACTGCTCCTTGATGGCGAAGCCCGCTGCCAGCGCCGGCCCCGGCGCCATCGCCAGCGCCGCCAGTCCGCAGACCGCCGCGCCCCTGCTGTGTCCGTTCACGAACGTGCCCCCCGGCTCGATCGGCCGGGTGTGCCCGCGACGGCCCCGGCCCTTCTTGATCGTTGCGGCGCCGTCGGATTTCGCGCGGCCGTCGTGCCGCCACGGCGCCCCTCTGATGCCGGCAGGCTCACACGCCCGCCACGCATTATCCAGGGCAAAAGTCGCTCAGATTCCTCAGGAGTTGCAGGGACTTGCGCCACCTCGACCGGTGGCTGTCGCGGCGACAATCAGGGGCTGTATTGGCGCGGCGGCCTGCCACCAATTGGCGGATCTGCGGCTATTCCGCCGCCTCGTGCCGCGAATCGCCGCCCAGCGCCCGGCTCTGGTCGAACTGCAGGGCGGCGAGGCGGGCGTAAAGGCCGTCGCGCTCGATCAGCTCATGGTGGGTGCCGGTCTCGACGATGCGGCCGCGGTCCATCACGACGATCCGGTCGGCCTTCAGCACGGTGGCCAGGCGGTGGGCGATGATCAGCGTGGTGCGGTCGCGCATCAGCCGGTCCAGCGCCTGCTGTACCCAGCGCTCGCTCTCCGCGTCCAGCGCGCTGGTCGCCTCGTCCAGCAGCAGCACCGACGGATCCTTCAGGATCGCCCGGGCGATCGCGATGCGCTGGCGCTGGCCGCCGGACAGCCGCACCCCGCGCTCGCCCAGGAAGCTGTGCAGCCCGTCCGGCAGCTCTTCCAGGAAGTCTCGCGCGTGCGCGGCCTCGGCGGCGGCGATCACCTCGGCGTCGCTCGCCTCGGGGCGGCCGTAGCGGATGTTCTCCATGGCGTCGGCGGAGAAGATCACCGGCTCCTGCGGCACCAGGCCGATGCGCCGGCGCAGCGCGTGCGGATCGGCCGTGCGCACGTCGACGCCGTCCAGCGTCACCCGCCCCTGGCGCGGGTCGTAGAACCGCAGCAGCAGTTGGAACACGGTGGTCTTGCCGGCGCCCGAGGGGCCCACCAGCGCCACCTTCTCGCCGGCCTCCACGCCCAGGTCGAAGCCGGTCAGCGCCGCCGTCTCCGGCCGCGAGGGGTAGTGGAAAACCACCTCGGCGAAGCCCACGCGGCCCTGCGGCGGCTCCGGCAGCGGCGTCGGCTCGGCCGGGGCGTCGATCTCCGGCGTCGTCTGCAGCAGGTCGACCAGCCGCTCGGTGGCGCCGGCGGCGCGCTGCAGGTCGCCGATCACGTCCGACAGGCCGCCGACCGATCCGGCGACCACCACCGAGTAGAACACGAAGGCGGACAGTTCGCCCGGCGTGATCTCGCCGGACAGCACCGCGTGGCCGCCGATCCACAGCACCACCGCGATGGCGCCGAACACCAGCAGGATCACCATCGCGGTCAGCATCGCCCGCGCCTTGGTGCGCGCGATCGCGGTGTCGTACGCGGCCTCGACGCGCTCCTGGAAGCGGCCGCGGTCGATCGCCTCGTGGTTGAACGCCTGCACGGTGCGGATGTTGGTCAGCGCCTCGTCGACGTAGACGCCGACATCGGCCACCCGGTCCTGCGCCGCCCGGCTCAGCTTGCGCACCCGGCGGCCGTAGACCACGATCGGCACCAGCACCAGCGGCACCACCAGCAGCACCAGCCCGGTCAGCTGCGGCGAGGTCACCAGCAGCAGGATCGTGCCGCCGAGCAGCGTCAGCGCGTTGCGCAGCGCGATCGGCACGCCGGTGCCCACCACCACCTGCAGCAGCGTGGTGTCGGTGGTCAGGCGCGACAGCACCTCGCCGGTGCGGGTGGTCTCGAAGAAGCCGGGCGACAGGCCGATGACGTGCCGGAACACGTCGCGGCGCACGTCGGCGACGACGCGCTCGCCCAGCTTGGTGACCAGGTAGAAGCGGGCGTAGGACGCCGCCGCCAGCACCACCACCACGGCCGCCAGCACCAGCACCGCCTGGTCGAGCAGCGCGGCGTTGCCCTCGGCGAAGCCCTCGTCGACCAGGCGGCGCAGGCCGAAGCCCAGCGCCAGCACCGTGCCCGCCGCCACCAGCAGCGCCAGCGCGGCGCCTGCGACCTGCGCCTTATAGGGCCGCAGATAGCCCCACAGGTGGCGCAGCTCCTTGATGTCGCGGCTGCGCGGCCGGTCGTTCGTGCGGCCGGTTTCCGCGGTGGACTTCTGGCGCATTCTGATTTCCCGCGCTGTGTCGCCGCCCGGCCCCGGTGCGACGCCCGGCCGCGTCACCGGCCCGCGTCGCGGGGACGATGGCTACCGCACACGCCGGGCGGCGACAATGCAACCAGTTGACGCGCCGGCCAGCCCCTGGAAACGGGGGACCAGAGCCGGCACAGGGCCTTGCGTCGGCCCAGCGCAGTCCCTATAACACGCGCCGCGCCAGAGGAGCAGCCGCGATGAAGAAAGACATTCACCCCGACTACCACGAAATCAACGTCGTGATGACCGACGGCAGCGAGTTCACCACCCGCTCGACCTACGGCAAGGCCGGCGACTCGCTGCGTCTGGAGATCGACCCGAAGACGCACTCCGCCTGGACCGGCGTCCATCGCGTGGCGACCACCGGCGGCCAGATGGACAAGTTCTCCAAGCGCTTCGGCAACCTGGCCAACATGAAGGGCCGGAAGTAGCCACCCGGGCGCGCCCCGCCGGCGCGGCGGGGCTGCAGCGCCGGCACGGCGCAGACGGCGATGCTGGGCATCCGCGGAACCGCGCGGGTGCCTTTTTGCGTTGCCGCCTGCGGCGAGGGCGGGCTGCGCCGCCACGCCGGCAGGGCCGGGCACCGCGCCGACATTTTCCTTGGCCCGCCGCCGAGTGCGCCCCTATATCCACGCCAATGCCGTAAATAACGCTGCAAGCCTCAGCCAGGGGAGCGCACACGCCATGCCGGACGCCGCGCACGGGAAGACCGACACGGCCGTGGCGCACCGGGGCCGGATCTACGGCTCGGTGCTGGAGACCATCGGGGCGACGCCGCTGGTGCGGATGCCGCGGCTGAAGGCGCGCCACGGGGTCAAGGCCGACCTGCTCGGCAAGTGCGAGTTCTACAACCCGCTGTCCTCGGTGAAGGACCGCATCGGCTTGGCGATGATCGAGGCGCTGGAGGCCGAGGGCCGGCTCGACCGCGACACCGTGATCGTCGAGCCGACCAGCGGCAACACCGGCATCGCGCTGGCGTTCGTCTGCGCCGCCAAGGGCTACCGGCTGATCCTGACGATGCCGGAGACGATGTCGGTGGAGCGCCGCAAGATGCTGCGGCTGATGGGCGCCGAGCTGGTGCTGACCGACGGCAGCCACGGCATGCGCGGCGCCGTCGACAAGGCCGAGCAGCTGCTGCAGGACCTGCCCAAGGCGGTGATGCCGCAGCAGTTCCGCAACCCCGCCAACCCGCAGGTGCACCGCGAGACCACCGCCGAGGAGATCTGGCTGGACACCCAGGGCGGCGTCGACGCGGTGATCAGCGGGGTCGGCACCGGCGGCACCCTGACCGGCGTCGGCTCGGTGCTGAAGGCGCGCAAGCCGGACCTGCGGATGATCGCGGTCGAGCCCGAGGACAGCCCGATCCTGTCCGGCGGGCCGCCGGGGCCGCACAAGATCCAGGGCATCGGCGCCGGCTTCGTGCCGGAGACGCTGGACCAGCAGTTCATCGACGAGGTGATCCGGATCGGCAACGACACCGCCTTCTCGATGGCGCGCGAGGCGGCAGCGCTGGAGGGCCTGACCGTCGGCATCTCCTCCGGCGCGGCGATCGCCGCGGCGATCGAGGTCGGCCAGCGCCGCGACTGGGCCGACAAGCAGATCGTGGTGGTGCTGCCGTCGGGCGCCGAACGCTACCTCTCGACCCCGCTGTTCGAAGGCATGTAAGGGCCTGCGCTACGCCGTAGGGCGGCGTCGGAGCGCAAGCGACACGCCGCCGATCCGTCCGTGCCGCGGCACCGCCGGCCGGCGGG
>ENA-ORDC01001757-ORDC01001757.1-marine-metagenome-genome-assembly--contig:-NODE-1757-length-14984-cov-2.997250_pt1 | contig 14984 bp, 14 predicted proteins | sample MGYA00237783_ERZ508515 | MGnify/ENA primary metagenome ERZ508515 (study PRJEB26186, sample SAMN06268792) | marine metagenome | isolation source: Eden Landing Ponds, San Francisco, CA, USA | place... | reverse complement strand
AACTGGTTCCGTACGGACGACCAGCTCGCCGCGTTCGAGCCGGTACAACGTTCGATCGAATCGGGACGGGACTCGTGCCAGAGCAGGGAGCGATCGGCGAATGTCCGTCCACGTCTCTTCGATGATGGCATCGAGTTCGCTCTCGATGAGTCCCTGTTCGACGAGGAAGGAACGCACGACTGCGAGGAAGTCGAACTCGGGATCGAGCTGTCGACAGACGCCTTCTCCGACGGTCCCGACCCGAATGAGTAGCATCACGTCCGGCGGAATACGAAACGGGAAATCTCGAAGCATCGTCGTCAACTCCGTGATGATACTCCGCCAGGTAATCTCCGATCGGCCTTCGAGATTCTCGATGACGAGTTCGAGAACCCGGCTGACCTCGGCACGATTGACGTGTGGTTCGAGGACGTCGAGTGCGATGAGCGCGTCGACCAAGTCGTCCACGTCGCGACGGACGAGCGCCCGATACAGCCCGATGATGTCCTCCTGAACGGTGGCTGGAAGGCGTTCGCTCATTCCAAAGTCGAAGAGTAGCAGACGACCGTCATCAGTGACAGCGAGGTTACCCGGATGGGGATCAGCGTGGAACACCCCGTTGACGAGACCCATCTTCAGATACACTTTGGTGATCCGTGTTGCCATCTCGTGTGGCGTTACGTCGACATCGTCGAACGCGTCGTCGTCGGTTATTTTCCGGCCGGTCAGGTACTCCATCGCCAGCACACGCTCCGAGGACAGGTGTTCATAGATGTCAGGGATGACGACTCGATCGTCGTCGACGAAGTTCTCTTTGATATCAGCCATGATCGCCCCTTCTCGATCGAAGTCCAACTCGTTCAAGATGATGTCCTCGAAGTCCTCGGCGGCGTTTTTGATCGAATATTGCTGGCGGTCGCTCGCGAAGAGGCTCACCAGCGGAATCAGTCCGCGGACGACCCGAAGGTCACGCTTGATCACGGGTTTCAGTCCAGGACGTCGCACTTTCAGTGCGATTCTCTCGTCCCGATAGTCGGCAGTGTATACGTACGCGAGTGATCCACCGGCAATCGGTTCGAGCGTCGACCGATCGAGTTCGTCGCCAAGTTCTTTGTCGACGACTTGCTTTGGATCTCCCCCCGCGTCTTCGGGAACTTCATCTTGGAGGGTTCCGAAAACATCAGCATAGACTGGTGGGACGATATCGGGGCGTGTCGAGAGGACCTGCCCGATTTTGATGAATGCCGGTCCGAGTTCGAGCATCGTATCACGGATCTGCTCGGCTCGCTGGCGATGTTTCTCGTCAGGGACTTGCCTTCGTGAGCCGAACAGGATGAACCGTCGCCGGTCACGGAGAAACGCCAGTGCGAAGGGCAGAAATCGGAAGAGGAGGACGAGATACCGGCGGAGCAATCCGTTCATTCTATCGGGGTAAGCGATGATTGAGCGTAGTCAACTGGCAACACAAACCTCGTTTTCGAACGAATGGCATATGTAAGTGAAGGAGTGGTTGTATCGCCTCGTATAACCATCCACCCCTTTGGACCAGCCAGATCTTGCAGGTTTTCTTGATTCGTGAAGATAATCATCTTCACTTATTGTGGGGACAGACGCATCCTCAACCGGAGAATCCATATGTACGATACCGTCCTTATTCCCACTGACGGTAGTGACCATTCCGTTCGTGCTGCCGAACATAGGCACTACCTCGCACAATTGTTCGATGCAACGGTTCACGTGATCAACGTCGTTGATATCCAAGGTCCTGCTGGGATGTTTGATGCTGGAAATGTTGTTTAGAGTATCAATGATCAACTCATCGCCGAGGGCGAAACCGCGATCGAGGAAGTCGAAGCCGTGGTTGGCGAGCGAGATTCCGTGACGACTGCCGTCGTCATAGGCGAGCCATCTGAGACGATTCTCGAATACGCGGACGATCACGATGTCGATATGATCACGATGGGAATGCACGGCCGAACGGGACTAAATCGCTATAGTGCGGGGAGTGTAACTGAACGCGTCGTTCGTCTCGCTGAGGCCCCTGGGCTTCCTTGACGGCGAGGGCTGTATCCGCATCGCGATTGCCGATCGGGAGCGGTACAGTACCGGTTTTGAACTTGCACCAATGGTCCGAATTGCCCACGAACAGCTGACCGGACTGCTCGATGCAGAAGGTTGGATCGGTGTGACTGTCCGTCCCGAAGACGGATACAAAGTCAACCATCGCCCTCAACCGCAGGTAGAAATTAGCCAGTCGTCACAAGACCGGCTGATGGACGCCCTCTGTGCGTACAGCGACGCGCGCGATATCAACTGCTTTGTGACGACGCTTGAATACGACGACGATAGAGCCGACCAATACGTGTGGGGCGTCCAGGGGATCAGTACGACGCGGGACCTCCTCACCCCGCTCCGTGACCAGTTCATCGTCAAACGCGAGCAGGTTGACCTGTTCCTCGACGAGATCATCCCACGATTAGAGGATGGCGTCCACCACGACAAGGAGGGGTTCCTCGAGGTGATGTACTATATCGACCGCTTCAACGCGTACAAAGGCGGGAGTCGTGGCAAATACACGCTCGACTACTTCGAGGATCTCTGGGAGATGGAATACACTCCCGAGTAGCCGTATCTCGCGGTGGCCCCGGGAGAGAATCAGACGTGGTCACCTCTATTTTAATGAGCGCCGGACCAGCCCAAGCCCCACCGCCCCACCCTCCGCTCCCGGCCTCCCTCCGGTCGGCCGGCAGCCACAACCGGAGCCACAGCTTTGGGAGTGGTGTCCCCAGAGACAAGACCGCTGTCGAGACGGAGTCTGTTTATTTGCCCCCGGAGGGGCGGAGGGCACACTAGAACGTGCCCCTGAGCAACGATGTCCGAGGAACGTACTCTCACAGCCCGTGAACGACTTCGCATTCACCTCCGCGAAGCCCGCCGCACGACCGACTCGCCAATCGTGGAAGCACAGCTCGACGCCGCGCTGGACGCCTGGTGCGACCTGCCACCGACACCCCTGCGGGAGTGTCCCGTCTGTGGGAAGGTTGGCCTCCCAGAGCGGATTCGCAATCACGAGTGTACGCAGTCGCTGCGGCAGGAGTACCGCTAGTCGAGCAGTCCCAAACTCAAACACTATAAACGATGGCGCTACCAAACCAAGACAAGATGGCTGATTCAGCGGATCTTCGCGAGCATATTCCCGATTCCTGTCGTGACCTGCTCGAGCTGTCCGATCAAGAGCTCAAGTCGGAAATCCCGGCGCTGGCACGCGACCAAGGGCGGATGAGCGAGGTCGAACAGGCGGTCAAATCGCTGCCGAGTCACCACGATCTCTATCACGGCGATGCGCGCGACCTGTCGATGATCGACGACGAGTCGGTGCATCTCGCAGTCACCTCGCCGCCGTATTTCAATCTGAAGGACTACAACATCGAGAACGGCGGTGGGTCGGAAGGCCAACTCGGCGACATCGACGATTACGAGCAGTTCAACGAACTCGTCGATGAAGTCTGGGAGAACGTCTATGAGAAGCTCGTGCCCGGCGGGCGGCTCTGTGTGGTCGTCGGGGACGTCCTCCGCTCCCGGAGCGACCACGGCCGGCACCGCGTCCTCCCGTTACACGCGACGATTCAGGAACACGCCACCGATATCGGCTTCGACAACCTCGCGCCCGTCATCTGGTACAAGATCGGGAACGCGAGTCTCGAGGCTGGTGGCAACGCCCGGTTCCTTGGCAAGCCCTACGAACCGGGCGCGGTCATCAAAAACGACATCGAGTACATCCTGCTGTTCCGGAAACCCGGCGGCTACCGGAGTCCGGACATCCCAGAGCGAATTCTGTCGACCATCGAAGCCGACACCCACCAGAAGATGTTCCGGCAGCTGTGGGACGACATCAAGGGGGAGCGCCAGACGGACCATCCGGCCCCGTATCCCGCCGAGTTAGCCGAACGACTGATTCGGATGTTCTCGTTCGTCGGCGATACGGTGCTCGATCCGTTCGCCGGGACCGGAAGCACCGCCGTCGCGGCAAGTCGCTGTGGGCGCAACTCGATCAGCGTCGAGCTCGAGTCAGAGTATGTCGACATCGCGGAAGAGCGGATTCAGGCAGAGCGGGGAACCCTCACGAACTACGAGAACCTGACCGTCGACGTAACGCGGTAGAGCGCAAGCGTTTCGGAAGGCGGCCTGCGTTTTCTGACGCACTCACGAGCGTTCTGATGTACTACTTTTTATATAGTAGCCTCAAGAACCCGCGAGGTAATGTCGGAGCATCGATATGGTGATGAACGGATAATTGATTGGCTGAATCAGGAGCGCGACTGGAGTTATCCGCGGAACGTCCCGTATCATCCTCGGAGTGATTCACACGGGGGCGCGCAGTGTCGGTATTTTGTCGATGATCTTCTCTACGAGAGTGACGCGATTCGGGAGGCGGCCGCCGCCGGCGAGCTCGTGTACCAGGAGGATTACGAGGTCGGGGAGGGCGGCCTCTCGTGGAACACCGACCTCGTGATCGGCCCACCGGCCGACAGCGTCCAGGTATCGCTCGATGGCGACCGCGAGATGGCCCAGGCTGACCCCGCCGAAATCTTTCTCGCGGCCGACGCCAAGTCGATCATGACCGAACACCAGAAGGCCCGGCGCAACCGCCAGCGGGACATCAACTCCTTCGCGGATATTATGCATCACCACCACGAGAAAGCACTAACTGCGGGCATTTTGCTGGTGAACCTGGCCGAGCAGTTCGACTCCCCACTACGCGACCCCGATGATATCACCGACCATGTTCACATCGACCGCATCGTCGGGGAGATCATCGAGATGTTCGATTCAATCAATCGGAGCGAGGGCGAGATCAGTGCCAACCTTGACGGTGCCGGTGTCGTCGTAGTCGATCACACCAACCTGATCGATGATGTCGAGGAAACGAAATTAGTCACCGACTCGCCGGCCCCCCAGGAAGGAGACCGGGTACATTACCGGACGTTCGCCGGTCAGATGGCCGACTGGTTCGAAGATCGGTTCTTGTAGGCATTATTGTCGTTCAATAATACTGAGACGCACAACCTCTCGATTCTACTTCGAGTTCGCGAATATAGTTATTTAAAGCAATTCTACTATATGAGTGGTGATTGCTGTCTCGATCTCCTTATGTGCTGTTATACCACCATCACTTTCAGACCCATATATTGAGATACAAGGAATATACAGCTCGCCCACGCTATTTTCGATAGTCATCCTATCTGGGACTTCTGTAAAGAAAGGTATTACAGTCTGAAAATGATTTGATAAGACGGGTAGTGAGCAAAAATAATCAAAAACAGGATCTCCGTCGCCTAAAAGTTCTGTATCTACAGAGTCTTCAGAGTATTCATTTTTCCATCGCTGAGCTATACTCCGTATATTATCGTGGGTTACTGGGGGATCATCGTCACCTGATTCGATTTGAGATTCAATCGACACTGGTCGAATATCATATGTTACATTAATTTCTACTCGTTCTATTTCTGGTGAATCATGGAATGTCGGCGCGTTCACCACCCCGTGACTCGATTTTTCAAGAATCGTGGCTAAATTCTCAACATGGTCGTTGGGTAAAAACATAATCGGAAGAAGTTCTTCTAAGTCCCCAGATCCATCCATACCAATCCAGACGATCGACGAAACGGGGGGTTCATCAGATAATAGAAGCGACCTGTCAATCGTAAATATTGGGCCCCTATCTTTGATATTCCGTTTGATTTCCCGTCTATTCATCGATTGAAATTACAAGAGGAACCTTTCCGTGTAGCTCTGCGATCGCTTCAATATCGTAATCTTTAGCCCTGATTTCCCCCTCCTGAATTAATTCATTCATTAGCCGTACTGCTTCTGAGTCAAGTTCCTCTGATAGTTCCGACCCTCGGTTGTCAACCCACTCCTGCGCCTCTTGAAACGCATTTATTGCTTGTTCAGGCTCTTGATTTAATAGGTCTAGAATATCGATTTCTGTAGAGATTGAATCTGGAATTTCGTAATCAAATTGGTCATGGTACGTATCTATAATGGCCACAAGGTCATTCCACCGGCGTTCTAAATGGGATTCCCAATTTCGGTAATTTTGTTCAAAGTATCCCATCGAGTCTTGTAGATCACCAACAGAATCTACATTTTCTACATATTTGGATGGGCCCTCTGTGATCATCCCATCCTCATCAGGAACGTCTCGAGGTGAGACCTCCGAAATCCTTGTTGCTATCTCGTACTTATACGATATTTTCTCTATATGTTTCAGGGATTCGTGCAATTCATCTAGATTCTCCAGCAATTCATCTGTGCCCCCATCCACGATTTCACTGATTGTATTCGAAATTACCTCAGATATATCGAGAGAATTGTTTTTTATTTCAGAATATAGAACATCAATGTTTTCGAGTTTCTGAAGGTACTTGGAGAGATCAGCATCATCGAACGGATAGTTTGAAACCCTTTCTTCGATACGAGAGTCTTGTTCAGGAGCCCAGTCAAACTCCGAGAGTGTGTCAGCAATTTCTGAGAGATTATCATAGGACTTACTTGCTGTTTCAATCTCAGGCAAGAGCTTATCTCGAGGATTCAGGATAATCGAATCATTGTCTGGGATTATTTCTTGCAAATACGCTTGAGCAGGGTTTGGCAGATCCTCCATTTCCCCTTTTGCATCCTGATAATCCTCTCTTGTCGACTGTATCTCCCGGTCAGATCGATTACGAATTATTTCAACATAGTTGTCTATCTGGTCAGAAGTAAAACCCAATTGTAATTCATCCGTGATTGACCTGATAATCTCTCTAACAGTTTCAGCTATCGGTTCTCGATATGCCTCAGTCAGTCTATTGCGAACACCATTGATTTCATCAGGTTCTACATGCTCTTCACGGAGGTATTCAAATTCACTCAAGACCTGTTGGAACGATTCCTTTTCAGCGGAGTTTCGTTCCTGCCAAGATTCAATCGCCTCCTCGCACCATAGTTGGAAATTTGTATATTCATCAATATCACTCTTGATTTGCCGTTCAACGTTATCTAAGACCTCATCAAGGTCTTCATCTGGGAAATCAGTGTTTACCATTAATTATCACCCCCACCGGTCATAACAGTTTGATAGAATTCGCTAAAGGCTTCAGTGCTGTTCTCCTGCTCAGTTTCTCGTTCATCCAGAAGAGATTCGATTTTTTCCATTTGATCATTATACTCTGATAATCTCGACGAATTTTCCTCGGCCCACTCAATTAGAGCTTCAAACGACTCCTCATCAGATGGAGCGATGGATTCGTCACCGATTGGTCGCTGGAAATCAAATACAGCATTACCCACGTTCCGTAAAATCTGCTCAACCTCATCCTCGGATTTTTGCAAATATACTGTATGTTCCGATAAATCTTTCAAATTAGATTCAAACCGGTTATATTGTCCTTCTAGCTTCTTCAATTCCAATAAATTAGAGTCGTAGATCGTACCTTTGATGAAATCAACTTCTTCATCAAAACCGTGTAAATATGAATCCAAAATCGTACGATAAACGACAGCAATCGTACTCAACCTCTGCTCATTATTGAGTCGATCTGACAATACCTCAGTGAGATCTAAAACCAATTGAATGTGCTCCTCGTATTCCGAGAGAGTATCGCTCCGGATTTCGACACCCCGGCCCATCCCATCATGAGATGAGAGCTGCGAATTCCTATTTGTAATCCGATTTGATATCTGTGCAAGGTCATCGATCAGACTCTGCTCACGTGATATAATTTCTCCAACATAGTTCGCAACTTGCTCTTCAGACTCTTGGGCGATGGCGTCAAGGAGCACCCCCCAGAGGAATTGTGGAGCGAGTTGATTTTCGAACGATGTGCCGCTCAATACGTCGAAATCTCCAACCTCACTATCCATATCAGTGAGTCTTTGCAGTAGATTCTCCTCCTCGGTCATCTCAAGCAGATAATCTTGAAGATGGTCGACAGCGGTGTCACGTCCAACCGACTCATCTATGTAAAGCTCGCGAACATTTTGGACAGGGCTACTGAGTAGACCATCAGTAAACACATACTGTAGAAAGTTTTCGAAACCGAACTTCTGGCCCTCCACATCTATGTAACCTTCATCGATTCCTTCGAGCATTACATCAGGCAAATCCACGAATTCGTCCTCGGCAGATAGGCCACGCGCACTACAAATTAGCGAATAATCGAGCCCCTGGCGGGCAGAACTTCCAGCTCCATACATCCCAGGAGGTGAATCGTCATCAAGGTGATCGTCACCCCAAATTGGTTGATTCTTATCATCTCGTGAGTAATATTCTACGAAATTATCGAAAGCTTCCGACTGGGCGGTATTGGCGATGTTTTCGACCTGCTCGTACAGGCTTTGCACTGTATTTCTCTTTTCTCTATTTTCTTCATAGTCAATTATTTCTGATATTTTCCGATTAGTGATCGGCAGAGATACGTTATTCTCAACAGTGACGTAATGATAGAGATGGACTACAAAATCCCAAAGACGTCCTGCACTCTCTTCGTGAAAAGTGAGCCGTTTGAGACCTACTGCTTCGATAGACTGTGGGTCTACACCCAGATCCGATGGTGACTCAGGGGTTACTACAACATAGGTTGTTGTTAGCTTCTTTGAAGATTCCGCTAGATCAATAACGGTATTGAGGCTTGACTCGTTGGGACAAAAATAAACTTCACAAGAGCAATTCAGCCGCGACGTCTCGCCTTTGATCTGGATGCCGGATGTGATGTCTGCTTCGATCCTCTTACGGGTAGAATCTGATAGATTGGTTGGATCAACCCCGACGGCTGGGTACGCTTCAGCAACAATAGATGGTTTGATTGACCAAGCTCCGTCGTAATCTGCAAGGTAATTATGATATCTGTCCGTCCATCCAACCCGGAAGGCATCGTTGTCAATATCCTCGATAGCTCCGATGGCTTTGGCCCTCCTTTCACCTCTTGCTTCGAAAGAAAGTATCAGATCCTCCAATAAATCTAGGTAGCCGTTGGCTTGGGCCCGGTCTGTAATTAAATTCGCAGGCAGGTAACGACTCTCAGAATTGGACTCAGTGATAGGGGAAAGTGCGTCACATAGTCGTTTTAAATTACGTTCAATAATTTCCTTACTATCCGGGGAAAGAGACATACTGGTTTCGTTCAAAATAATATCTAAGCTTAAGCCCGCTGCATCGCTGACTGTCATTGACTCCCCGGATCGCCCGCTAACCTGCCAGTCCTCATACTCTCCTTGTAAAAAGAGACTCGCGCGACGGGCCTGATCCCATCTGTTTTTATCAACCGTCGACTCAGTCCACACTTCTTTGTTGATGGGTGTGAGGCCGTCAAAATTGAGTGTACCTAATGAACTGATCCAATCAGACAGACCCTCTTCCGAAGCCGGGGCTTCTTCAACGAGTTTGTTAATCCAACCAATGCGTCCGCGAGCGAGCCACCAAATTCCATTAGCGATCTCGGTAGTTTTGTCTTGGTCATCCAGCCGTTGACGGACATCATCTACCGTAAGCAACGGTAATCGAACTTCCTCAAATCGAGCATAGTCAGCTTCACCAAGGAATTCATATGCTGAAACCAGGCCAAAGGCCCATATCTGATATACACCCTGAGTGTCGTCTAGAAGAACTCGTAGTGGGTTTTCATCATCAACAAGATCATTTGATCGTAGATGGGTGTATGCCTGCTCAATTTCATCTACTAGTAAAACAACACGACTGGTGTCAACAGATTCGAGTTCCCCAACATCAGCTATGAAGTCTTCTTCTAGTTCAGAACTATCCCAATTCGGAAGCCAGTCAGCTGAGTCCCCGTCAAGAAGCGATTCGATCTGAGAGGTGACACGGTCCGACAGCCATTCAGAGATAGTGTTGGCGTCACTAGCTTCGAATTCGTCGAAGATAGACTGGGCGTCCGTGTACAACGCAGGGATGCCGTTATTCCAAGCACAATGAAACGAGTGGTACAGTAACTGAGTTTTCCCAGCTCTATAAGGACCGACGACCGCAAGTGGATCATAATCAAATTCAGAAGGTTCATCTTCATCGATAGATTCGATAATATCCTCGACTGATTTTCTAAGAGACTTGTGTTGCGGTGTTATATCCGCCCAGGGTTTCTCGGGGCTCGCCAGCCGCTGCTTCATAACGGCTTATCATATTGTAGGTGTTAATTTGTTACGACTAGTCACCCGCCTTTACTTTGGTTCGGTCACTAACAATTGAATATCCCAATCCCGGTTTGATACGGAGTATAATATAAAAAAACGCATCTCCATTCTTTTCAAGCGGCCCACCCCGTACGTGCAGATCAGTAAGTTCTTTTCCAGGTTCTATGGTCAGCGCGTTTCTATCTTCTCCACCGACCGTTGTCCAAGATTGTATCAAGCACTTGTTTTGGTCATAAACTTGAAATTGGATCTTGGGCTTTCTGACTACTCCACTTCCTAAATTTTGTATTTTAAATGTGGTTTTGAATCCGGTTTTTTCGCCTTTTACCTCTACCTCAGAAGTTTCAAAATCAGCGTTGTCCAAGTAGTCTTCATCGTAGTTATTGACATTTGGGTCAATCACAGGCATCGGAACTGCGCCTCTGAAAATCGAATTGAATAACAAAATACCTGCATAGAACATCGTCACTAAGACGATCGGCCGTGCGCTCGTATATTTCCATAATAAAGCAACGCTGACTGTTGAGAATATTGCCACTGTAATTGTGGGGTTCAAATACACGGTCCGCACCGCCCTTTCTATTACTGTCGAGATTTTTGTATTATAATAAAACCGTAGTATATCGATAACACAGGCCATTAACGACACAAACTTTCGAGCCTATTTATATATTGACGTTATCTGCGAGGTCTACAATCCCCTTGGAACGATACCAAAGCCGGTGTCCCCCCCACATTCACATACGACAGCATAATCGTCTTCCCAGAGCGCGACCACCACTGGTGGGAAGAGTAAGGGGCCAAGGACCTTCTTTTTCTGGTGTGAGCCCCGGCCCAGGCCCCGCCGCCCCGCCCACCGCTCTATGCTCGCGCCCGTTGGTCGCTGCGCGCGCAGCCACAACCTCAGCATTAGATCAGCCAACGAATCACGTTACTGAGAATCGGTTAATTCCCGAATTTCGTTAAGTGCCTCACCTATCGAGAAATCTCCCGGCAGGTTCGCCTGTTCACGATGCCAATCACTAGGCATTTCCTCAGGAGGATTGAAATTCACGCGTTGCGTCTTTCCCATTTCATAAGCAGGCACATATATCGCTGTACCCTCTTCGTGGATGGCACCAGCAAAGATATCGACAGTACCATCGGAATATCGTTCCGGAGAGATTTCCAGCTCATAACGATACTCATCATAATCGCTCGCGGTTTTTACTTGAACTCGTAATAGATCCCACCCAACGTCGATTATCAGGTCGTATTTCTGCTCGTGACCATGGGGATAAGCTACACCATACCCATTTCGAAGGATATCTGCCGCGACCAAGGCTTCTGACGCATCACCCCGCCAACCTCGTTCTATATCCATACTACCCTACAGATACTGCTACTACAGAAAGGTACGTCTGATTACTCCCCATCAACGAGTGACCTACTCGATTACTCGATCATAACTGGATACACTACAATAACTCAAGAGCCGTCGTCTGAGCCCTAATCTAGCTGAATCTATATGCGGACTCGATAGCGTTTATTGTCCCCTCGATAGATGGAGGGCTCGCCGTACTGGCGGGCTCCCTGAATTCGGTGAGAACAATGGCAATCAGAGACATCTATGAGACTGGATTCGACGAAGACATTCAGACGGACGGATCCACGAACCAGTGTCCCGAATGCGATGGACACGTCACCACGAATGTCAAGGAAACCGTCTGCGAGGACTGTGGCCTAGTGATCGAAGAGCAACGCCTCGATCACGGGCCGGAGTGGCGGGCGTACGATGCAGACGAGCGGGAACGGACGGGCGCACCGCTGACCGCAGCCCGGCACGACCGAGGCCTCTCAACCGAGATCGGCCACGGAACCGATGCCCACGGGAACGAACTTTCCGTACAGAAGCGCCGTCGGCTGGCCCGGATGCGACGTGAGCAGACCCGTGGTCGGTGGCGATCAAAGGCCGAACAGAACCTCGCACACGGACTCGGTGAGGTGCGGCGTCTCGCGAGCGCACTCGACCTCTCCGAAACGCTTCGCGACCAGGCCTGCCAGATTTTCCGGAGCGCTCAGAACGAGGATCTGCTTCGTGGCAGATCAATCGAGGCGATCGCCGCGGCCAGCGTCTACGGGGCCTGCCGATGTAACGGCCGGTCGCAGCTCCTCGACGACATCGTAGCGGTCGCGAAGGTTGGAGAATCACGAGTTACGAACGCGTACAAGACACTCAACGAGGAGCTGGGGCTCCCGGCCAAACCCGCGACGCCGGCGATGTACATTCCGCGGCTCGCATCCGATCTCGACTGTCCGGATCGAATCCGACGTCGGGCACGAGCTCTTGCCGAGACGGCTGAGGACGCCGGCGTGACGACCGGCGTCCATCCCGCCGGGTTCGCCGCTGCCTGCCTCTACGAGGCCGGGCGACAACAGGGTCAATGGATGTCACAAACAGATGTGGCCACAGTCGCTAACGTCTCGACGGCAACCATCCGGTCTCACCGCGATACACTAACCGGAATGGGGTGATGAGATCCGTATCGTCTCTTCTCAAAGCCGCGCTCGTGGTTCGTGGGGTGGTTAGCCGAGTGTGACCTGATCAGACCCGGCTTGCCTGAACTATATTCGACAGACGATTCTATCTCAATCCAGAACGATGGACGCACGACGCATCGACCACGTTCACCTCCGCATTCCGGAGGACGAGATCGAGCACGCAATCGAATTCTATCAGGGTCACCTCGGGTTTCCGCTCGAAGGATTCGACGAGTATGAACAGGGTGAAACGCCGATTTTCCACTTCCGGCTGTCACCAGATACGATTATCCACGTCAGACCGACCGACGAGTTTGTCCACCCCGAGCGGGAGAACTTCGACCACCTCGCAATCGTCCTGAACGAGGACATCACGGACGTCAAGCAGGAACTCGAGGACGCCGGGGTCATTATCGAGCGAGAAGGGACGCCCGATGGGGCGACTGGTGAGGCTCCAGCCATCTACGTTCGCGATCCGTTCGGCTACCTCATCGAACTCAAAGAACCCGTCGCGGAGACGGCCTAATCAACTCACACACGATCATCAACAGAACATAGGTCAGCATATATGGGACGCCTCATCGACGGCCACTGGAAGACGACCGACGAATTGACCGAGGATGACCAGAGTCGGAGTGGAGATGCATTCCGCGACCGCATCTCGCCCGACTCTCAATACCCGCCAGAGTCAGGGCGTTATCACCTGTACATCGCCCGCGCCTGTCCCTGGGCACACGGGGCTGTCCTCGTCCGGAAGCTACTCGGGCTTGAGGACGTCATCTCGATGGACATCGTCGACCCCTATCGCGGAGCGGGAGGCTGGCAATTCAGCCCCGACAAACCCGGCTGTACGCCGGATTCTATCCATGGCGCTGATTTTCTCCACGAGGTATACACGGCAGCCGATCCGGAGTATACTGGCGGCGTCACGACGCCAGTCCTCTGGGATCGAGCGGAGGAGACCATCGTCAACAACGAGTCCATCGAGATCATGGAGACCCTCGCGACGGCCTTCGCCGATCACAGCGACGAGTACGACCTGTACCCGGCGGGCAAGCGTGACCGCATCGATGCGGTCGTCGAACAGCTGTACGAGCCGATCCTCCAAGGCGCCTACACCGCCGGATTCGCGGACTCACAGGACACCTACGCGACGGCGGTCGAGACTATGTTCGACGCCCTCGACCGTTGGGAGGACGTGCTCGGCGACCAGCGATTCCTCGTGGGGGACTCGCTCACCATCGCCGACCTCCGTTTGTTCCCCGCACTGGTCCGGTTCGACCCTGTTTACTACACGCATTTCAAATGTAATGTCCGACGGCTCGTTGACTATCCGAACCTGTGGGGGTACACGCGTGATATCTACCAACACGACGGGGTCTCAGAGACGGTCAATCTCGACCACATCAAGCACCACTACTACCGGAGTCACACAGATATCAACCCGACCGGATTCGTGCCGGTCGGCCCGGATATCGATTTCACGAGGCCCCACAACCGGACGCGAACAGTCAGTGAGTGACACCGGTCTCATAACTCCACATATTCAAAGTCACAGGGGAGAGAAGGAGCCCGCGTGAACCGTTCCAACGCGCCCGACACGGGGTTCATCGACCCGAGTGGGGCGAACGCCGACGCCATCCGGGACCTCGCCGAGGGCGTGCTCGATCAGCTCCTCGGACAACTCGGAGCGGCGGCAGACCGGTCGCCGTTACCGGACGAGTCGGCCGCCCCTGCTGGCACGATTCCGGAGTCGCCGCGGTCCCGGACTGACCTCCTCAGCGATCTTGAGACGATCGTGGAGGGATCGATGAATCCCGCTCATCCGGGATACATCGGTCATATGGACACGATGCCGACGACCGTGTCGGTGCTGGGTGACCTCGTCGCATCGGCGGTCAACAACAATATGCTGAGCGTGGAGATGTCGCCAGTATTCTCGGAACTCGAGGTCCAGTTGACCGAGACAATCGCCAGCGAGTTCGGCCTCGGCCCCGACGCCGGTGGGGTCCTCGCCAGTGGTGGCTCACTCGCGAACCTCCACGCCCTCTCGGTTGCTCGGAACCAGGCGTTCGACGTTCACGAGGGGGGCCTCACCGGACTGGATGGTGAGCCGGTACTGTTCGCATCAGAGGTGGCACACACCTCCCTGCAGAAAGCCGCGATGCTGCTGGGCCTCGGGACCGACGCCGTCATCGCGGTCGAGACGGACGCGGACTCCCGGATGAAGCCGAGCGCACTGAATCAGGCGGTCGAACAGGCCGAACGAGACGGTCGCCTACCCTTCTGTGTCG
>ENA-ORDC01001756-ORDC01001756.1-marine-metagenome-genome-assembly--contig:-NODE-1756-length-14987-cov-2.763112_pt1 | contig 14987 bp, 13 predicted proteins | sample MGYA00237783_ERZ508515 | MGnify/ENA primary metagenome ERZ508515 (study PRJEB26186, sample SAMN06268792) | marine metagenome | isolation source: Eden Landing Ponds, San Francisco, CA, USA | place... | reverse complement strand
AGCTTGCTCTTCCGGAGCGAGCACGTCTGCCTCCGGTTCAAATCCCGCCTCGGGCGCCTTCTCGATTTCAACACCGTGAGCGGCTGTTCTTGGCGTATCGCGAGCTTTCGAAATCGGTGAGCGGCTGCAACGGGATGCGACCTCTCTCAGGCGCGCGCAGCGAGCCGATCGGTCCCGCCTCGGGCGCGTCTCGAAATTCGAGCGACGCGGAGTCCCCGTCTCTGCGTCAGCCTGACGTCTCGAACGCCTGGCTCGCGGGTGTGAACTCGATCTCTTCGCCCAGATCACGTTCCAGGGCCTTCTCGTAGAGCATGTGCGCGGCGGCGACGGTCTCGATAGCGGTGCCGCCGCTGTCGAAGACGGTCACGTCGTCGGCCGACCCGCGGCCGGGTTCGGCGCCGGCGACGACCTCGCCGAGTTCGGCGTGGACGTGGTCGTCGCCGATAGCGCCCGCTTCGCGGGCCAGCAGGTAGGCGCCGGCGTCGCGGTCGACACGAGCGCGCAGGTCGGGGACGTACGTCGCCCGCGCGACCGTCCGGGCGTCGATCTCCCGCTTCCCGGGGTGGTACTGACCCATGCAGGTGACGTGAGCGCCGTCGTCGAGCGCGTCGCCGTCGAAGACAGGCTCGGCCGCGTTCGTCGCCGTGACGACGACATCAGCACCGGAGACGGCGGCGTCGCTGGAGTCGACGGCCTCGACGGCGGCGTCGAGTTCGTCGTCCAACTCGGCGGCGAAGGCCTCGCGGTGGTCGCGGGTGGGCGAGAAGACGCGGACCCGTTCGAAGTCGCGGACGGTCGCAGTCGCGCGCAGTTGGCCGCGGGCCTGCGAACCGCTGCCGATCAGCGCCAGCTCGGTCGCGGACTCGCGGGCGAGCGCATCGACGCCGACGGCGCCGGTCGCCCCCGTCTTAAATGGGTTCAGGCTCGCGCCGTCGAAGACCGCCAGCGGCGCCCCGGAATCGGCGTCGAACAGCGGGAGCACGAAGTGGGCGTCACCGGCGCCGAAGCCGGCCGCGTACATGTACCCACCCATCGCGCCGGTGTCGGGGAGGATCGCCGAGTAGCCGGTGAGCATGCCGGGCGGGTCGCCGCCGGTGAGTCGCGTCCGCGGGCGGGCAGGCGCGCCCTCGCCGCGCTGGCGGTACCCCTCGCGGACCGCGCCGACGTACTCGCCGGGCGTCGCCAGCCCCGATACGTCCTCGCTGGTCAGAAACAGCGCCGTCGCTTCGGACATACTCGCCCTTAGCCGGGAACGGTCTTAGACGTACGGAGTGCGGGTCGGGGAGAGCAGCGAGAAGAGAGTAAGAGAGACGGAGAGATGGAGAGCGGGATCAGTCGGCGGTCTGGTAGGAAGTATCGCCGGCGGCCGACTCCGCGTCACGGTCGACCGGGCCGTTGACGAACATCGCGTGCCCGACGAGGCCGATGGCGACGACCGAGGCTGCCGGAACTGCCGTCGTGACGGCGAACCCGAGCGCGAACAGGACCGCGGCGATAGCGCCGAACGTGACCGGGATCAGCCCGAGAACGAGGTCGTAGTACTGCGTCATATCTATCACGAACTATTGTCGATAGCGACATAAGTGTTGCTCATAGCCACCGGATATAATTTTTGGTAGCCACTCCGTGAACCTCAAATAGCCACTGAAAAACCTCTCTGTAAGTTATGAGTGGGTTTCCTCGCGTGTCGGTCCCGAAAGCGGCCTGGTACGCGCTCGGTCGCGGCGACGACCGGTCGGTGACGACGGCGCGGGACGGTGGCGCGCGCTGGCGACGGACGAGTTCCGGTCGCCACCGCCGACGATGGCTGGGTATCGTGGTCGAAAGCCACGCGAACCCGCCAGGCGCCCCGATAGTGTGGTAAGGCCCCTCAAAGTCTGCCGGGCGGGAGTTTCAGTCCAGCTTACCGTTGTTATCTCGGATGATACTCTCGGGCGAGCGCTTAATACCCGGTATCGGTAAGGTGAGCATGGAGGCAGACGGGGCGGCTTCGGCCGCTCGGTCACACACATGACGCCAAATGCCACGGACAACTCCGATGGACGGCCCGCGACGGACGACCAGCGAAGATACGCCGAACTGAACATCGGCGACGAGGAGTTCGTCGTCTACGACCGCGAGAACCACCAGGCCTGGGTCCAGTCGACAGTGGCCGTCTCCCTCGAGGACCACAACTAAACTGGCTGTCAGACTCCCTTGACCGTGGCGCGGCGTCGCCTCCACGGTCACGAAGGCATCCCCCACCCCACCCCACCCCACCCTTCTTTCCCCGGCTGCGCGGCGTTCGGCGCCGCGCGGTTCCTGTCACCCTGTCCGCTCAGACGCCGGGCTCGACTCGTGCGACGAGGAAGCGCCACCCGGCCAGCAGCGCCGCTCCGACGAGGACCGAGACGACGAAAAACGACAGTTGCGCTCTGCCGGGGAACGTCGCCGTCGACCGCAGGCCCTGGGCGACGACGGCAGCCCCGACCCACGCGGGTACGACTCTGCGGAGCGTTCGCCGAACGGAACGGGCGTCGACCGCGTAGACGCCGACCAGAAGCGACGTGAGCGCCCACCCGCCCGCAAAAGAGACGTAGGTCAGTCCCATCCGGCCGAACTGGTCGATCGTTCCGTGCTGGACGCCACCGAGAGCGACGAACATCGCGATACAGACCAAGTCGCCGACCGCTGCGGTCGCCGAGAGCGGTGTCGCGTCGACGCGTCCCCTCGCCGCCGAGACCACGGATGCCATCGGTCGACGTTACGGTTCGCGGGACTTCACTGGTTCGAAGCGAGACTGGAACGACGGGCAGTCGGCGGTCCGAACGGTACATCCGTCCGGGACTGCTACCCGCCGACGATGGAGTTCGAGTTGCTGGGCTGGCCGGCCGACGGACCGACGCTGGAGCTCGATTACCGGGAGTTCAGCTACGCCGGGAAGTTCGTCATGTCCTCGACCGGGAAGGCGGTCGCCCGCGAAAGCACCGCAGCGACTGGGGGTGACGCCGACGAGGGCGATGCGACCGCCGACATCGTCGCCGCCGCGGCCTTCGACGAGGACCGCGACGACCCAAGGACCAGTCGGATTCGCTACATTACCGTTCGGTCTGATCGCCGCGGCGACGGCATCGGGCCACAGTTGGCCGCGTTCGTCGCCGAGCGAGCGCGCCAGCGGGGGTACGACCGCGCACGGATCGCCGTCAACAACCCCTTCGCCTACCAGGCGCTGTACCGCGCCGGCTTCTGGTTCACCGGCGAGGAGACCGGCGTCGCCGAGCTCGTCCTCGACCGCGCTTTCGGCGGAGAGGCCGACCGCTCGCGGGCGACCTACCAGTCTGGACTGGACGTCTACCGACAGCGGGATCTCTCGGCCGAGGAATCGGCGTTTCTCGACGACAAGCGCCGCGCCGGCCCGCCGGCGGTCGTCGACGCGCCCGGCGCCACCTGAACGGGACGACTTACAGGGAGGGACGACTCACGGGGAGGCCCAACTCGCAACGGTTTGGCCCGAACCCGGTGTGGGTCCGGAAAACGTTACGGGCACGAAGTGCAAAGACGTGACGAGATGGACGACACTCCGACGCGCAGGCGATTTCTCGCGGCGAGTGCCGGCGCGCTTACGACCGCGTTCGCGGGCTGTAGCGCCGCCCCCGGCGCGGACTCGACGGCGAACGGCGAGGGGTCCCAGCCGACTGCGACCGCGACCGCCGACGGGTCGGGCACCGCCGACGGGTCCGTCGACCCGGGGACCGGCATCGCGCTCACCGAGGACGTCTACAGCGAGGTCTACCGGGAGACGATCGACTCGGTCGTCCTCGTCGAGGTCCCGGGGGGCCAGGGGACCGGCTTCGTCTTCGACGACTCTCACGTCGTCACGAACGCCCACGTGGTCGGCCGGGCCGAGGAGGCCAGCGTCAGGTTCAACGCCGGCGAGTGGAGGACGGGCCCGGTCGCAGGCGTCGACCCCCACAGCGACCTCGCCGCCGTCGAGGTCGACGGCGTCCCCGACCCGGCGACGCCGCTCTCGCTCGCCGACGAGCCCCCGACCGTCGGCCAGGTCGTCGCCGCCATCGGCAACCCCTACGCGCTCAACGGGTCGGTCACGACCGGCGTCGTCAGCGGCGACGACCGGCTGATCCCCAGCCCCAGCAACTACCGGATCCCCGACGCCGTCCAGACCGACGCCGCTGTCAACCCCGGCAACTCCGGCGGCCCGCTGATGTCGCTCGACGGCGATGTCGTCGCCGTGATCAACTCCGGCGGCGGCGACAACATCGCCTTCGGCATCTCGGCGGCGCTGACCCGCCGAGTCGTCCCCGAACTCATCGAGAACGGCGACTACGACCACGCTTCCCCCGGCGCACGGTTCACCGACGTCACGCCCTCGATCGCCGAGGCCAACGGGCTGGACGAGCCCCGCGGCGTACTCGTCCTCGACGTTCGCCAGAACGGCCCGGCCGACGGCGTCCTCCGCCCCAGCGACCAGCGCCGGTTCGTCGACGGCAACCCCTTCCCCGCCGGCGGCGACGTCCTGCTGGCGGCCGATGACCGGACGCTCTCGACCGTCGAGGACTTCTGGAGCTACCTCGGCCTGGAGACTCGACCCGGCGACAGCGTCGAGTTGCGACTGCTCCGGGACGGAACTGCACAGACGGTTTCGCTCGAACTCGGGACCCGTACGCTCTGAGCGGGTCACCGCTGACGCTCGCGAGTCACTCCGCGACCGTCGCCGCGATCCGGTGATCACACGTCTCACAGCGCTTCTCGACGAGCGACCGGTCCGAGCAGCAGCCGACCGACCGGCGCTCGGTCACCAGCGCGTCGAGACACGCCGGACAGCGCTCCCGGAGCGTCCGGAGCCGTTCGCACAGACGCCCGCGCTCGCTTGGCGACAGCGACGCCCAGCCGTCGGCATCGGCGAGCGCGTCCGCCGCCGCGAGATCCGCCGCGAGGGCCGCCCGCGACTCCCAGCGACCGACCCGCCGACCGTCGACCGTCGCGACGACCGCGGGGCCGCTGTCGGCCAGCCGAAGCTCTCCATCGTCGATGCCCAGCCCGGCCAGATAGGCGCTCAGGCCGTCGGTCCCGTCCGCCTCGCGGGCCGCGTGGACGGCGTCGAGCGACGTCCGCCAGCGCTCGCGAAACCGTTCGGTCAGCCGTTCGTTGCCGTCGCTGCTCTCGCCGCCGCGCTCGGTCGCGCCCCACTCCGACAGCCGTCGCTGAACGTCGACAGCGGTTTTGTCGCTGCCGTTAGGCCGCCCGCCGTCGGGGGGCACCTCACCACTGCCGAGCCGTCGGTCGACGCCCCGGGGGACCGGCGAGACGGGTTTACCGAACGCCTCTCTGACTGGTCCGGGGAGGCTGCGGGCCAGCGTCGGCGTCTTCGGGACGAGATACCCTCTCAGCCAGACCGACGCCAGCGAGAGCGTGAACAGTCCCGCGGCCAGCCCGGTCGCGACCGCGGGGAAGCCGGCGACGGTCACCCACAGCGCGACGAGGACGCTCCCGGTGGCGGCGACGCCGACGTTCAGCACCGTGCAGGCGAGACAGCGGTTCTCGCCGGTGTACTCCGGGCGGCGGAAGCGCTCGACTGGACCCAGCCGTGACACACCCGGGATTCGCGCTCGCCGGAATTGAAGCTGGCGACCCGCGGGAGACGGCGCAGCCGTGGGGCGTCGGCGCCGGTGGGTCGCCACAGAGGGGCGGCTTCGGCGGCGGGTGCGGGGGATTCAAGCCGTCGACTCCCGTAGCGGGCCGCGATGGGAAACGCAGACCTCCGGGAGCTGGCGGCCGTCGAGGACGTCGCCTTCGACGAGCTGGCCGGCTCGGTCGTCGCGGTCGACGCCCACAACTGGCTGTATCGCTACCTCACGACGACGGTCCGGTGGACGAACGACGACGTCTACACGACCCCCGACGGCGAGGAGGTCGCCAACCTGGTCGGCGTCGTTCAGGGGCTACCGAAGTTCTTCGAGCACGACATCACGCCCGTGTTCGTCTTCGACGGCGCCGTCGTCGACCTAAAAGACGACGAGGTCTCCCAGCGCCGCGAGGACCGAAAACGCCGCGAGGAACAGTTAGAAGAGGCTCGCGAGGCCGACGACCAGCTAGCGGTCGCCCGGCTGGAATCCCAGACCCAGCGACTGACCGAGACGATCCTGACCACGACCCGGGAGCTGCTGGACCTGCTGGACGTGCCCGTGGTCGAGGCGCCCGCCGAAGGCGAAGCCCAGGCGGCGCACATGGCCCGGGAGGGCGCCGTCGACTACGTCGGCACCGAGGACTACGACGCGCTGCTACTGGGCGCGCCGCTGACGCTTCGACAGCTCACCAGCAAGGGCGACCCCGAGCTGATGGACTTCGAGGCGACGCTCGCCGCCCAGGACCTCACCTGGGAGCAGCTGGTCGACGCCGCGATCCTCATGGGCACGGACTTCAACGAGGGCATCGACGGCATCGGGCCCAAGACCGCCGTGAAGGCCGTCCGCGAACACGGCGACATCTGGGGGGTCTTCGAGGCCCGCGACGTCTACGTCGACGACGCCGACCGCATCCGCGACCTCTTTCTGGAGCCGGCGGTCACCGACGACTACGAGTTCGACCGCGAGATCGAACCGGACGTGGCGGCCGCTCGCGCGTTCGTCTGCGAGGAGTGGGCGGTCGACGCGAGCGAGGTCGAACGGGGCTTCGAGCGCATCGAACAGTCCGTCGTCCAGACCGGGCTGGACCGCTGGACCTGAAGCGGGGCGCGTCGGAGCCGGTCAGACCACGTCGGCGTCGTCGATAGTCGCGCTCTCGTCGGCGGCGAGGCGGAAGCGGTCGACCAGGTCGTAGACGTCCCCGCCCATGTCCGAGAGGTGGTCGGCGGAGTGGGCCACCTCGTCCATGGCGGTCGCCTGGTCGTCGAGCCCGGTCGAGATCTGCTCGACGGAGGCGGCGATCTCCTCGGAGAGGGCGGTGTTGTCCTCGACGATGGCGCTGACCTGCTCGGCGTTGTCGGCCTGAGTCTCGACGGCCCCGGCGATCTCGCCGACGCCGCGACTGGTGGCGTCGACCCGCTCGCGAATATCCTCGAGGTGGTCGCCGACGGCCTCGACGGCATCGGCGCCGTCGTCGACCTGTTCGTTTGCCTGGTGGATACTCTCGACCAGTTCGTCGGTCTGGTTCTGGACGCGCTCGATGATCTCCGCGATGTCCTCCGCGGAGTCCTGTGACTGCTCGGCGAGACTCTTGACCTCCTCGGCGACGACGGCGAAGCCCTCGCCGGCCTCGCCGGCCCTGGCGGCCTCGATGTTGGCGTTGAGCGCCAGCATGTTCGTCTGGTCGGCGATCTCGGCGATCATCTCGACGATCTCCCCGACCTCCGCCATCGACTCTTCGAGCGAGTCGATCCGCGCCGCCACGTCGCCGGTCGCGTCGGTCGCGTCACGGATCTCCCCGACCGCGTGCTCGACCTCGTCGACACCGTCGTCGGCCAGGTCGGCCGCCTCCGCGGACTGGGCGTCGATCTCCTGGACGGTCGCGGTGATCTCCTCGATCGACGCCGAGAGGTCGTCGACGGTGCCGTTTGCCCGCTCGGTGCGCTCGGCTAAGTCATCGGCGCCGTCGGCCAGTTCGTCGCTGGCGGCGTCGATCTCCTCGATCGAGGCGGTCACCTCCTCGGAGGAGGCCGCCAGCTGGTCGCTGGTCGTCGCGAGGTCGTCGGACTGGGCGGTCAGCGACTCGACGACCTGGCGGATGTTGTACACCGCTCGCCCCAGGTCCGAGTTCATCTCCTCGAACTCCGCCTGGACCGACCGGACAGCCTCGAAGTCGGCGTCGGGCTCGGGCACCGACGGGTCGATCGTCAGATCGCCGTCGGCCAGCCGCGCCAGCTTCGACCGCAGGTCGTCGAGGACTCGTTCCTGATAGGTCTCCAGCGCCCGCTTTCGCTCGCGCTGGCGCCGACGCTCGGTCACGTCGTCGTAGACGGCCATCGCGCCGGTACACTCGCCGTCGTCGTCGTACAGCAGCGTCACCGTCCGGCTGACCGGCGTCTCCTCGCCGGCGATCGACAGCGTCGCCTCGTCGTCCTGAATGTCCCGGCGCTCGGCCAGCGCTTCCGAGACCACGTCCGCCACCGCCGAGTCCCACAGGTCGTGGGGCTCGGCGCCGACCGCCGTCGCCGCGTCGGTCTCGAACAGGGCCAGCGCCTGGTCGTTGACGTGGGTTATCTCGCCGTCGGCGTCGACGACGAGCGTCGGTTCGGTCAGCCCGTTCAGGACGCTGCGAACCAGCGCCTCGGCGTCGTCGTCGCGCCGTTCGACGCCGCTGTCGTCCGTGCCGTCCGTCTCGCCGGACAGGTCCGTACTACCGGCCTCGACCCGCGATGCCAGGAGCGACCACATGTCCTGTGATCGGTTCGCACACCCTATCAGCCGTACTCCTAATCTGATTGGCCGCCGCTACACGAGAACCTATGCGTATAGGTGTCGCCACGCCGGCGCATTCTCACGATCGAAAACAGCGGGCCCGATGAGCCCGATGCGGGACTGCGGATCGGCCGACACGGGAGCTGGGTCGGCCGACACGGGAGGCTACGGGTCGCGGTCGTCGACCAGCGTGGCGAGCAGTTTCGCCTCGGCGCGACGGAGGTGTTCGGCGAAGGTCGGCTGGGAAACCGACAGGTCGGCGGCGACGTCCTCGCCGGCGCTCTCGCGGGGCCACTCGAAGAACCCGGCGTGGTAGGCCGCAAGTAGCGCCTCGCGCTGGCGGTCGGTCAGCGCCGACAGCGGGTCGGTCGCTGCGTCGGTGCGCTCGCGGCCCCGCTGTGCGAGTACGTCGACGCTCCCGCCGGTCGCCTCCAGCGCAGTGACGAACGACCGGCGGTCGGCCGACGGGGGGAATCGGGCGACCAGCGTCGCGGCGTCGCCGTCGAAGACCGTCTGGACCAGTTCGCCGCCGAAGGCCGCGACCGTGTCGGCCAGCGTCCGTTCGTCGGTCGTCAGTTCGAACCGCGTCCGCGGGCCGTCAGTCGAGACCGCTCGGCCGTCAGCGACACCGGGGACGGACTCGACGGCCCGGGCGACGGCATCGGCCCCCTGGGCGATCGAGCCGTACAGCAGCGTGCGGTCGCTGTCCCGTCCGACGGCGGCGTCGACCCGCAACCCCGACAGCGCCTCGGCGACGGCGAACAGCGGGGTCGTCCCGCCGGCGACCCGGACGGTCAGCTCGACGGAGCCACCGGTGCGGCGGGCGTGGCGCCGTTCGACGGCGCTGGCGACTCGCGCGACGGTATCGGCGAGATCAGCCAGCACGTCGACGGTCTCCGCGTCGAAGGCGGCCGCCCGGTCGGCGTAGACGCCGAGGACGCCGTGGTGGACCCGGTCGTGGTCGAGCGGGAGTGCCACGACCGACCGGAAGTCCCGTGTCAGCGCCTCCCGGCGCCAGGGCTCGGACTGGAAGTCGTCGCCGACGCAGTCGACGGCGACGCGTTCGCGGTCCCGGGCCGCGAGCGCGACCGGCTCCGTCGAGTCGCCGTCGACCGCGGCCAGATATCCACGGCCGGCGCCGGCGCGGGCCCGCACGTCGAGGTCGCCGCCGGGACCGCGTTCGCCCACCCAGACCAGCCCGAAGTGCTCGACGGCCGCCAGCCGCTCGCAGACCAGGTCCTCGACGGCGTCGCGGCTGTCGGCGCCGACCAGGTCGTGGCCGATCCGGCGGACTCGCTCGTTGATCCCGTTGAGCCGTTCGAGCCGGCGGTTCTGCCGTTCGAGTTCGGCGTCGCGAGCCGCCAGCTCACCCCTTCGGGCGACGTTGTCGAGCGCCGCCTCGGCGTTGGCCGCCAGGATCTCCGCCAACTCGACCGTCCGGTCGTCGAAGGCGCCGACGGCGGTCGAGCCGGCCAGCAACACGCCGTGTTCGCCGACGGGCACCAGCAGCTCCGACCGGACGGCCGTCTCCGGGTCGTAGACGTCCTCTGCGCCGCGGACGTCGTCGAAGACCGCCGTCTCGCCGCGCATGAAGACGTTCCAGGCGACCCCCTCGCCGGGACCGAACGCCGGCGGCTCGCCGACGACCGCGTCGGCCCCTTCGCTCTGTGCGACCGGCCGGAGGACGTTGTCCCCCTCGTCGAACAGGAACGTCCCCGCGACCGCGATGTCGACCACCTCGCTGGTGGCCGTGACGATCCGCTCGCAGACCTCCCGCTCGGAGCCGGCCCGTAGCAGCTCCCGGGTCGTGTCGTGTAGCTCCGCCAGCGTCGCCTCGTACTCGCGCTGGTCGGTCACGTCGCGGCCGACGCCGGCGAAGCCGACGACCTCCTCGCCGTCGGTGATCGGCGTGGTCGTGAACTCGTAGGGTATCCGCTCGCCGTCGGCGGTCGCCAGCCGCAGTTCCTCGGTGACGGTCTCGCCCGCGTCGACGGCCGACAGCCCCGCCGCGGCCCGGTCGCGGTCCGGCTCGGCGACGAACGACAGCGCGTCCGCGCCCGCGATCTCGGCGACGCCGTAGCCGGTGACCGCTTCGAGCCGGTCGTTCCACTGGACCGGCGTCCCGTCGGGCGTACAGGCGTAGAGCACGCCCGGAACCGTATCGAGCAGCGTCTCGGTGAACGCCCGCTGAGACCAGACACCCTCGGCCCCGCCGTCGAGCTCGCGCTCGACCAGCCGGGCGACCAGCCGCGCCGCCGCCCTCGCCCGGTCGGCATCGACCGCTCGACCGGAGCGTCCGTCCCCGGTGAAGCAGACGGCACCCACCGGCGCGTCGTCGACGGCGAGCCGACAGCCGACGAACCGCTCCCCGTTCGCGTCGTCGACGACTGCGCCGTCGCTGCGGAGCGTTCGCCGGAGGGCGTCCTCGGGGACGTGAGTCGCCCCGGAGCGACCGCGCTCGTCGACGGCCGCGACGGTCGTCCAGGCCTCGGTCGTCCCCCGGACGACTGCCCCGGCGGTCGCACCCAGCGCTACCCGGCCCCGCTGTAGCGCCTCCGCGAGCCGGTCGGGCACCGACGGCTCGTCGCCGTGGCTCGCGGGACCCCCTTCGCTGTCGCGGCTCGCAGAGCCGCGTTCACCGTCGCGACTGGTGGGGTCGCCCTCGCCGTCGCTGCCCGCGGGGCCGTCCGAGTACGGCTCGCCGTCGCTGGCCGGGCGTCGGTCCTCCGACATCGTCGTCAGTGGGTACTCGTCCGGTCGCATAAGCGTCAGCCCGCGAGTATCAGATCGGAGAATCCGCGGCCGCACGGTTGGGCCGCGAGCGGCCCCTGCGGTCGACCCGTCGACTCTCAGCTCCCCGGGCAGGTGAACTCCGGCGGGTCAGACAGCAGTTCTGCGGGCGGGTCGACGGTGACCGGCCGGCCGTAGTCGCGATAGCGGGTCGTCAACGACGTCGACGCGCTCGCGTCGCCGCCAGAGACCTCGAAGGTCAGCGTTGTCCGGATCGGCCGGTCGGTCTCGGCGTCGAACCACGCTTCGAGACGGGCGTTCTCGATACCCGGGCCGTCCGGCAACGACTCCGACCGCCGCTGCTGGTAGAGGGTCAGCGCGTCCTCGGTCGGTTCGCCGACCAGCAGCGTCGCCTCCCGACCGTCGACGGTCGTCGTCCCGTTGTACAACAGCGACCCCGACTCCAGCAGGGTGAGCTGTCGCCCGGCGGGGGTCAGCGTCGACCAGTTCTCGGTGGCGGACTCGTCGGCGCCCCACTCCCTCGCGCGCGACGAACACTCCCGATAGCGCGTCCGGTTCAGGAGATACGACTCGGTGGACTGGCGGTACCGGTCCCCACCGCCCGAGACGTTCGTCCGGCCGCCCATACGTCGCTCGGTGAGACTGACGTTCCCGGCGGCGCGGAGGTCGACCCGCTGGGACTCGTCGTCGCTGGTCGCGACGACCGTCGCGTCGGCCTCGAAGCGGTACGTCTCCGTCTCCGCGAGCGCCGCGTTCGCGGCGGCCAGCGTCGACTCGGCGCGGTCCTCCCGGACGTAGTCGGGTCCGAGGGCGCTACACCCGGCGGTCACCAGACACAGCGCCAGCAGGAGGGGGAGGGCGCGGCGGACCATGTCGGCGGTGACGGACGTATCCACAAAGGGTCTTGTGACCGGCCCACGGCGGCGTTGGCAGGGATGGGAGTCCGGGCGACCCTCGGAGCGTCTTCGGTGGCTTTTACGCCTCGCCGGTCGACGCTCCGGACGTATGAGCGACGACGAGTTCCGCACGGAGGAGGACAGCCTCGGCGAGATGCAGGTCCCGGCCGACGCCTACTGGGGCGCACAGACACAGCGCGCGGTCGAGAACTTCCCGGTCAGCGACGAGACGTTCGGGCGACGGTTCGTCCGCGCGCTGGGCGTCGTCAAGAAGGCCGCCGCCCTAGCCAACGACGACCTCGGGACGGTCCCGAGCGACAAGGCCGAGGCCATCGTCGCGGCCGCCGACGAGGTCATCACCGGCGAGCACGACGACCAGTTCCCCGTCGACGTGTTCCAGACCGGGTCGGGCACCTCCTCGAACATGAACGCCAACGAGGTCATCGCCAACCGCGCCACCGAGATCTACGGCGGCGAGGTCGGCACTCGCGAGATCCACCCCAACGACCACGTCAACTTCGGCCAGTCGTCCAACGACGTGATCCCGACGGCGATGCACGTCGCCGCGCTGGAAGCCGTCGAGAAGGACGTCCTGCCCGCCCTGGAGACGCTTCACGACGCGCTCGAAACGAAGGAAGACGAGTTCGACGACGTGGTGAAGACGGGCCGCACTCACCTCCAGGACGCCACGCCGATCACGCTGGGCCAGGAGTTCTCGGGCTACCGGACCCAGGTCTCGAAGGGTATCGACCGCGTCGCGGACACGGTTGACCGGCTCTCGGAGCTGGCGCTGGGCGGCACCGCCGTCGGCACGGGGCTCAACACCCACCCCGAGTTCCCCGAGAAAGCCGCCGAGTACATCAGCGAGGAGACCGGCCTGGAGTTCCGCGAGGCCGACAACCACTTCGAGGCCCAGGCCGCCCACGACGCGATGAACGAGGCCCACGGCGCCCTCGAAACCGTGGCGGGCTCGCTCAACAAGGTCGCCAACGACCTGCGGCTGCTCGCCTCCGGCCCGCGCAACGGGCTGGGCGAGATCGACCAGCCGGAGAACCAGCCCGGCTCGTCGATCATGCCCGGCAAGATCAACCCCGTCGTCGCCGAAGCGGTCAACCAGCTTCACAAGCAGGTCGTCGGCAACGACGCCGCCGTCTCGGCCGGCGCCGCCGAGGGCCAGATCGATCTCAATCTCTACAAGCCGGTGATCGCCCACAACTTCCTGCAGTCCGCACAGCTGATCGCCAACGGCAGCGAGGTCTTCGCCGAGAAGTTCGTCGCCAAGCTCGAAGCCGACCGGGAGCACTGCGCCGAGCGCGTCCAGCAGTCGATGGCGCTGGCGACCGCCTTGAACCCCGCCATCGGCTACGACAAGGCCAGCAAGGTCGCCAAGAAGGCGCTGGCCGAGGACAAGACCATTCGAGAGGTCGTCCTCGAAGAGGGCTATCTCGACGAGGACGAAGTCGACGAGGTGCTCGACCCCGCGAAGATGACTGAACGCGTGATCCTCGGCGACGACTAGCGAGGCTCGACCGCAGGGAGAGCCTCGGAGCGGTGGAGCGGGGAACGAATTTACCCGCGAGTAGCGAGACGGACCCAGAGCGGTCAGCCGTCGCCGTCGTCCCAGTCGGGCGGGTCGACGGTCGTCTCGTTGATCCCCTCGTAGGTGAAGCTGTAGCGAACCCGTCGGGGCTGGCTCACGGAGCGCACAGTGTAGGAGACGTCGAGCGACCGGACGAACCCCTCGGGAGAGACGAGGGCGACGGCGACGTAGTCGGTCACGCGGTCGTCGCCGCGGGTCCAGTCGCGGCCGACGACCTCGTAGTGGCGGCGGTCGTCGACGCTGACCGCGGCGACGGTCGCGCGCTCGACGGCGAGATAGCGGTCGATGGCGTCGCCGGCGCGCAGGCCGATCTGTCGGTTCCGGCTCGCGTCGACCGGGCTCCGGCGCCGGTACTGGGAGGCCGACTGACCGACGTGTCGGTAGCGGACGACGCGCTCGGCACCGTCGGCGTACTCGGCGTACTCGGCGACGTTCGTCAGCACGGTATCGAGACGGACGCGGTCGTCGGCGACCCGGACGTGGTACTTCGAGTCGGACTCGACGGTCGCGACGGCGCGGTCGAACAGCGGCACGGAGCCGTTCCCGGCGGTCGACCCGCGGCGCTCGCGCCAGACGTACGAGCGGTCGGCGGTCGCCGCGCGGTGGGCCGCGACGAGCGCGCCGCGGTCGGCGACGGCGTCGCCGGTGAGTCCGGGCGCGACGGGCCACTGGTCGGGCGTCGGCGTCGTCTCGGGGACCGGCACGGGCGTGAGCGTGTCCGTCCCAGAAGAGCCGCCAGCCAGCGACCCACACCCGGCGGTGAGTACGACCGCGACCGCGACGAGGAGGCGCCAGCGCATCGACCGTGTTACGGGCCCGGACGGCAAAAACCGTCGTGTCGGTCACGCCGGGTGCCGACCGGGTCGCGTGCCACGGCCTCACAATACTGGCCCGAGACAGAAGGGTTATGGTTCGGACCGGAAGACGATCCGGTGGCTGCTTCCTGGTTGTGGCAGCCTCGCCCGTGTCTGACTACACACGGGCTCTTTCTGTTTCGAGATCGAACGTTTGTCCACTTTCACCGGACAGCGGTGCACGGTCGCGGGTCGCGGACGGCCGAACCGTATGCGAGACGGAGTGCTTTTTGTCCACCCACTCGCAGACACGCCCAATGAGCGAGGACGCCTTCGACTACGACGATCTGGGGCTGGTCGCCGGCCTGGAGATCCACCAGCAACTGGACACGGCGACGAAGCTGTTCTGTGCGTGTCCGACGACGCTGCGCGAACCCGAGGAGTCCCGGCGGCGCTTCAGTCGCTTTCTCCATCCGACGAAGAGCGAACTCGGCGAACTCGACGAGGCCGCCGTCGAGGAGAGCGTCGTCGACCGCGAGTTCGAGTACCTCGC
>ENA-ORDC01001753-ORDC01001753.1-marine-metagenome-genome-assembly--contig:-NODE-1753-length-15002-cov-4.199799_pt1 | contig 15002 bp, 8 predicted proteins | sample MGYA00237783_ERZ508515 | MGnify/ENA primary metagenome ERZ508515 (study PRJEB26186, sample SAMN06268792) | marine metagenome | isolation source: Eden Landing Ponds, San Francisco, CA, USA | place... | reverse complement strand
GTCGTGAAGCTCGGCGGCGCGCGCGCGGTCGACCCCGCGGGCGCCGTCGGCGACGTGGCCCACCTCGTCGCCAACGGTCGCGACGTGGTCGTCGTTCACGGCGGCTCCACCGCCGTCGACGACCTGCTGGACCGCCTCGGCATCGAGTCGGAGTACGTCGAGACGCCCTCGGGCGTCACCGGCCGCTTCACCGACGAGGAGACGATGGCGGCGTTCACGATGGCGATGGCCGGACAGGTGAACACGGACCTCGTCACCGCGATGAGGAACGTGGGGGTCGACGCTGTCGGCCTCTCGGGCGTCGACGGCGGCCTGTTGACCGGGCCGCGCAAGTCCGCCGTCCGCGTCGTCGAGGACGGGAAAGAGAAGATCAAACGCGGCGACCACTCGGGCACGCCGAAGCAGGTGAACGCCGACCTCCTGTCCACGCTGCTCGCGGGCGGCTACACCCCCGTCGCCTCCCCGCCGATGTTCGGCATGGAGTCCGAGAGCGAGGGGACGCCGGTGAACACCGACGCCGACCGCGCGGCCGCGGCGGTCGCTGGTGCGCTCGGCGCGGAGTTGGTCGTCCTGACGGACGTGTCGGGCGTGTACGCCGACCCCGACGACTCCGGCACGCTCATCGAGTCGGTCGCCACGAGCGAGGAGTACGACCGCCTCACCGACGCCGCCGAGGGGTTCATGACCCGGAAAGTGATGGCGGCGACCGAGGCGCTCGAATCCGGCGCCCGCACGGTCACCGTCGCCGACGCGAACGTCCGCGACCCCATCGTCGCCGCGCTCGACGGCGCCGGAACCCGCATCGAGCGCTCCGCCGTCACGGACTCGACCGACGGCGACACCGCCGCCGACGCGGAGGTGGACGGATGAGCGACTTCGGGGATCTGAACGGCGCGGGCGAGGGGTTCGTCTTCTCGGAGAAGCCGATACACCTGGAGTCGGGCGAGGGCGTCCACCTCGCCGCCAGCGACGGAACCGAATACCTCGACTTCGGCGCCAGCTACGCGTGCACGCCGCTGGGTCACTGTCCCCCCGCCGTCGTCGACGCAGTGCAAGAACAGGCGGCGAACCTGCTGTACGTGCAGGCGTCGTACCCGAACAGCGCCCGGACGGAACTGTACGAGCGCCTCGGCGCGGTCGCCCCCGGCGACATCTCGAAGGTGTGGCTGTGCAACTCCGGAACGGAGGCGAACGAGGCGGCGATGAAGTTCGCACGCTCGGCCACCGGCCGCGAGAAGATCGTCGCCACGAAGCGCGGCTTCCACGGCCGGACGCTGGGCGCGCTGGCGATGACGTGGAAGAAGAAGTACCGCGCGCCCTTCGAGCCCGTCGCCGGCGGCGTCGAGTTCGTCGACTACGGCGACGAGGACGCGCTCGCGGAGGCGGTCGACGACGAGACGGCCGCGGTGTTCCTCGAACCCGTGCAGGGCGAGGGCGGGATCAACCCCGCCGACCCCGAGTACCTCCGGTCCGCGCGTGATCTGACCGAGGACACCGGCGCGGCGCTGGTGTTCGACGAGATCCAGACCGGGATGGGCCGCACGGGCGATCTCTGGGCCTGCGAGGGCGCGGGCGTCCAGCCCGACGTCCTCACGACGGCGAAGGGCGTCGCGTCCGGCCTCCCGCTGGGGGCGACGCTGTGTGCCGACTGGATCGCCGACGGCGCCGCGAGTCACGGCTCGACGTTCTCGGGCAATCCGGTCGTCGCCGCCGCGGCCAACGCGACGCTTTCGGAACTCGTCGCCGAGGACGTGCCCGGCCACGCGGCGACGGTCGGCGACTACCTCACCACGCAACTGGCGGAGGCGGTCGAGGAGCACGACCTGCCCGTCCGCGAGGTGCGCGGCGAGGGCCTGATGATCGGCGTCGAGGTGAAGCGGGGGGCGAACCGCTACCTGCGCGAGTTGGCGATGGAGCACCGGATCCTCGCGTTGCCGGCGGGGCGCTCGGTGCTTCGCCTGCTTCCGCCGCTCGTGATCAACGAGGGGCACGCCCGCGAGGTCGTCGACGCGCTGACGGAGGTACTCTGAGCATGGGGGAGATCGCGTGATGGCGGTGTCGAACCCGCTCGACCCGACGGAGGCGCTCGACACCGAGGGTCGCCGCCTGCTGTACGATCTCGTGTCGACGCCGTCCGTCTCGGGCGAGGAGTCCGATGCGGCCGCCGTCCTGGTCGAGTTCCTCGAGGCCAACGACCGAGAGGCGTACACCGACGAGGTCGGGAACGTGCGCCCGAACCAGGTCCAGGAGCTCCGTGCCGTTGGTGGCCGAGCGGACGTCATGACCGGCTCGCTCCAGCCGGCCGCGCAAACTCTCCAGCACCGCCGCATCGTCGTCGGCGATTGCGATTTTCAGCATTCCTGCTTTCGGTCCTTATCCGTCGCGAGAGGAAGATACATGTCGAAGCGCGCGCCTTCTCCGGGCGCCGTCGCAACCGACATCATGCCGCCGTGCTGGCGCAGCAGGCCGTGCACGACGGACAGGCCGAGGCCGGTCCCCTGGCCGACCTCCTTGGTCGTAAAGAAGGGCTCGAAGATGCGCTCGACCAGCCAGGCCGGCATGCCGGGCCCGGAGTCCTCCACCGATAGCCGCGCATAGCTGCCCGGAACCAGCTTATTGCCCTGCAGGTCGCGCACCTCCTCGACCCGTTCGGGGTGCAGCTCGACGCGCAGCGTGCCCTTGCCGTACATCGCGTCGCTGGCGTTCACGGCGAGGTTGGTCAGCACCTGGGTGACGTCGCTCGCGCTCAGGCTGCACCGGCCCGTCGCCGGGTCCAGGTTCGGCTTGACCAGCACGCTGGACGGGATCGTCCGGCAGACCAGGCGCACCGCATCCTGGACCAGGGCATGGATGTCCTGCCATTCCGCCGCCGGGGGCCCGTCGCGGCTGAAGTCAAGGATCTGGCGGATCAGGTCCGCCGCGCGCTCCGCCGCGTCCAGCACGCCGTTCAGGGACGCCTGGACCGGACTGTCCGCGGGCAGCGCGTCCTTGGCATCCTCGGTGAACATGAGGATCGGCTGCAGCACGTTGTTGAAGTCGTGCGCGACGCCGCCGGCGAGCGTGCCCAGCGATTCCATCTTCTGCGCCTGGTCGATCAGCGCCTCGTGCTGACGCAGCTCGGCTTCCATCCGGCGCCGCTCGGTCACGTCGACGAGAGAGGCGCAGTACGCCGGAACGCCTTCGAACTCGACCGGTTCGGTGGTCAGCGAGGCCCAGAAGACGCGGCCGTCGGCGCTGCGCATCTGGCACTCGTAGTTGGCGACGCGGCCGTGCTCGTCGATCTGCGCGCGCATCGCGTCGCGATCGGCCGGGTCGACGTAGTGGTAGACCACCGACAAGCCGTCGGCGGGCGATTCCGGGTGCCCGAACTGCCGCAGCGCCGCCGCGTTGGCGAACAGAACGCCGCCCCGGGCCCGCTCGGTGATCACGACGGGGACGGGCAGCAGGTCGGTGACCGCCCGCAACCGGCTTTCGCGCGCCTTGAGGGCGTCCCAGGCGGCCTTCTGGTCCGAGACGTCTTCGAAGATCGACAGCACGCCGACCGCCTCGTCGCCGACCCGCAGCGGCGACACGTGGATGCGGGCGTCGAAGCTCGACCCGTCGCCGCGCAGGCGCCGGCCTTCGATCAGCCGAACGGTCCGCGCCTTCATCACGCTGCGCACCCGCTTGACGAAGCCGCCGCGCTGGCGATTGCCCACGATCGGCGCCACCCGGCCCAGCACCTCCGCCTCGGTCCAGCCGAAAATGCGTTCGGCCGCCGGGTTCCAGCTGGTCACCCGGGCGTCGCGGTCGAACGTGACGATCGCCAGGGGACTGGCCTCGCGCTGCGCCTTCAGGAACGCCGTGGTCTCGACGAGCGACCGCTCGCGCGCCTTGAGTTCGGTCACGTCCTGGATCGCGAGCACACACCGACTGGCGCCATGCGCGTCTCCGTCCTGCGGATGCACGATTTCCTGCAGCACCCTGACCCGCCCGTCCGGATGGACCACGCGGTACTGCTGCTTGCCGGGCTTGCCGATTTCCCGGCACCGCTTGAAGAATCGCCGGTATGCCGCCCGGTCGTCGGGATGCACGCGCTCGAGCATGCCGGGCAGCGACGCGGGCCCGCCGCGTGGCGCATCGGCGGAGACGCCGAGCAGGCTCGGCAGGTTGTCCGAGCAGTCGACGATCTGCCGGGCCGCCGTGTCCCAGACCCCGAACCCCAGGCCGGCGAGGTCCGCCGCGGCGCCGATCATCGCCGCATTCTCGACAGTCCTCGCCTGGGCACGCCGGAACCGCAGCGTCGCCTTCAGACCGTCGGCGACCTTGTCCAGCAGGTTGCGCTCCTCGGCAAGGAACGGATCGTCGGCCGCCGCCTCATGGGCCCCGTGATAGAACACCTCAACGGTACCGCCGTCGCAGTCCGGCGACGCCGGGATCGCGCTCGCCAGGCGCCGCCCGGTCTCCGCGAAATTGCGCGAGCGGTAGCACCGTCCGCCCAGCGCGATGCGGGCGCAGCAGTCGTCCGGGTACTGAAAGGCGGCCGGCAGCCGGTCGACGACGGCCTGCAGGATCTCCGGCAGGCTCGCGTCCTCGTTCCAGCGGATCTCCGACACGTCGTGCAAGCAGGAGAGCTCCTTCACCCGCTCGTTGAGGGTGGCTTCCGCCCGGCGGCGATCGGTGACGTCGGTGATGTAGCCGACCGTCTCGAGCGGCGCCCCGTCGGCGTCGCGGCTTACGTGCAGTTGCTCGCGCAGCCAGCGGTAGGAGCCGTCCGGCTGGCGCAGCCGGTAATCGAGCGTCAGCGAGTCCCGCCGCGCCAGATCGTCCAGCGCCGCCAGGGTCGCCGTCCGGTCCTCGGGGTGCAGATGCTCCGGCCAGACCTCGGCGCGCTGCCGGAACTGCTCGGCGGTGTGACCGGTGACCTCGAAGACGTTCGGACTGACCGTGTGCGTGGTGTAGGGCGCGACGACATCGGCCGTGTAGGTCGCGGCCGGCCCGTGCTGCATCGCCGCGCGCAGGCCCCGGTCGGCGGCGTCGGCCGCATCGATGTGCCGCCAGGTGACCACGGTGTAGGCCAGGCCGCCCGCGGCGTCCGCGACCGGCTCGCCGACCTCCCGGACGGTCCGCACTTGGCCGTCGGCGGCCAGCGTGCGCACGTCGATCTCGTGCGGGCGCCCGCCCCGAACGGTGGTCTCCCAGAGCGCCCGGTAGCGCGCCCGCTCGGCCGGGTGGATCCGGCCCAGAACGGCCTCCCAATCGCCCAGGTCCGTCGCCGCGGCCAGGTCGGTCCCCGCGGCCCCCACCGCGCCGCCGGCCTCCGCGGCCCCGTCCTGCGGCACGGACCAGCCGCGCGCCCGGGCATGGTCCCACACCCAGTGCTCCAGCCGCACCAGCCGGTCGGCCCCGCGCCGCATCGCCGCGGCAACGGCGCCGGCGTCGGCCGGACGCCACGACGGCGCGCCGGGCGCGGCGGGGTCGCCGCCATCGATTGGAGTTCGGGTCGCGCTCATCGGACGTTTGCGAGGCCTGGACAGGTTACGACGCTGCAACCGCAGTTGCACGGCCGCCGCCAACGCGCGAACAGCATGCACACAGGGACGTCGCACCGCCGGTCGGCAGGCCGTTCGCTTGAATATCGTATGCGAACACCGAGGTTACCATCTGCAAGTCTACTTACGCGCCGGGATCGCCGACCTTAGCACCGGCCGGCGGCGCCAGCCGGCCCAAGTCGAGGCCAGGAAAGGCGGCGATCCGCCGCGGTTTCTCGACAATATTTGTATGCGAAAAATGTGCGAATATCGGATCATCGGCGCTTTTGGGTAGATCAGGACCATGCGCTAACGACTCTTTAATTGCGCTCGGCCACAGTCGCGCTCACCAGGACAATAAGCGCGGCCGAGCATGTCGAATCCGCCCCGGCACACCTCTCTTTCTCCCTTCGTTGCGCGCCTGCGCGACGCGCGGCCGGCAGGCCCGGCCGTCGGCGCGGTCGAGCTGTGCCGCTTCGAGGACCTGCGCACGGCCTTGGGCTACCGCGCCGCCGACGCGGTGATCGCGGCGCTGGGCGACGCGTTGCGGCGGCTCGTGGGGGTACCGGCCGACGTCGTGCGCTTCGGCGACGCCAGTTTCCTGGTGCGCCTGCCGGACGACCGCCCCGCCGTCGCCTTCGCGGCCAAGACGCTGGCCCACTTCGAGGCGCCGCTGCGGGTCGGCCCGCGCGACGTGCCGGTCGACGTGGCCATCGGCCTTGCGGCCGCGCCCCGGGATCCGACCGATCCGCACCGCGCGATCGACGACGCCCTGGCGGGGCTGGCGACCGCCAAGCAGCACGGCTCGGGCTACGCTTTCGGGGACCGCGGGGAGAGCCCGGCACCGGGCGCCCTGGAGACCGAGATGCGGCTGCGCGAGGCGATCGCCACCGGCGGCCTCGACGTCCACTTTCAGCCGCAGCTGTCCGCCCCCGACGGCCGCCTGCAGGGCGCCGAAGCCCTGGTGCGCTGGTCCGACCCGGACGGCAACCCGGTGCTGCCCAACCGGTTCCTGCCGCTCGCCGAGACGTCGGGTCTGATCGGGCCGCTCGGCGAGGCCGTGCTGGCCCGCGCCACCTCGGCATGGGCGCGCCGGTTCGGTCCCGACGGCGGCGGCCTTCGGGTGGCGGTGAACGTGGCGCCGCGTCAGCTCGCCGACCCGTGGTTCGCCGACGAGGTGCTGGCGATCCTCGAGCTCAGCGGCCTGCAGCCCGGCGCGCTGGAGCTCGAGCTGACCGAACGCGGCGTGCTGGACGACATCGATCGCAGCGGCGCGACGATGGCCCGGCTCGGGCGCGCCGGCGTGCGCTTCGCCCTGGACGACTTCGGCACCGGCTATTCCAGCCTGCGCGTGCTCGCCGATCTGCCATTCGACGTGGTCAAGCTCGACCGCAGCCTGCTCGCCGACCTGCCGGACTGCCGGCGCAAGCAGGCCATCGTGCGCAGCGTGGTCGCGGTGTCGGCGGACCTCGGTCTCGCGGTCCTGGCGGAAGGCGTGGAGAGCGCCCGCCAGCTGGCCTGCGTGCGCCGCCTGGGCTGCAGCCTGGTGCAGGGGTTCTACCTGGGCCGGCCCGGCCCGCTGGACGCGCTGGCGGCGGAACCGGTGGCGGCGGCCGGGTCGGTGGCGGCGGCCTGAGCGGGCGCGGCGCGCTCCAGGCACGATAGAGAACAAGACAGAGGAAAGGAGACCACGGCATGTCGGGCCTCTCGGATTGCCGGCTGCTGATCGCCGACGACCAATCCATGATCCGCGACGCGATCCGCCGCGTGCTGAGCAGCCGCAACGTCGAACTCGACATCGCGCGCGACGGCGAGGAAGCGCTGCAGCAGCTGGACCGGCGCTCGGACTACGCCGGCGCTGTGCTGGACCATCGCATGCCGGGCTGTTGCGGGCTGGACGTGATGCAGCGGGTGCGCGCCGGGCAGACGCAGGCGCCGCACGGGCTGCCGCTGGTGCTGATCACCGGGCACGGCGACCGTGCCGTGGTTGCCGTCGCCGGTCAGCTCGACATCGACGCCGTGCTGGCCAAGCCGTTCACCACCAAGACCTTCCTCGACCGCCTTGAGTGCGCCCTCGCCGCCCCGGCGCAGCGCAAGGACGCGGACGCCTACGCCGCCGTCACCCTGCCGCAGGCCGCCCGGGCGCCGGCGCGCGAGGGCACGCTGAGCCCGCACGTGGTGCTGAGCGGCAAGCCCCTTTGGGCGACTGCCGCCGACGTTCACCGCGATGCCGGGAACAGCCGCGGCGGCCAGCCCGGCACCCGCCTGGTCCCGGTCGACAGCCTGCGCGACGGCATGCTGCTGGGCCAGGCCATCACCTCCGCCAACGGCCGCCTGCTCGCCGGCCCCGGCCTGGAACTGACCGCCCGCCTGATCGCCAAGATCCGCACCCTCGCCGAAGACGACGCGAGCTACCGCTTCGTCGAGGTGTTCAAGACCGACGCGACCGTGTGAGCCCTGCCCGAGGCCTCCGCTGACTCCGGCGCGGCCGAATCCGCTCGCGCCGATCGTCGACCGCCGGGCGAACGTCCAAACGGGCAGAAGCTCCGTCGATCGTCAGTCCGACCCGCCTTCGCCCTGCAGCCTACGTCTCGCTTCCATCACCGCCGATTCGACCATCCGCTGGGTCGCAGGGCTGGTCCCAAGCGCCCGCAAACACCCGTGCACCAACCCCTCGCCGAGCTCGAGCCTAGACAAAGTCCCGGCCTCCTGCAGTGCCTGGTGAAGGGCATAGCTCTCGTCGCGCAACGGATCGTGCTCGACCGGCAGCATGAGTGTCGGAGGCAACCCGTCGAGCGGCCCGAGTATCGGCTTGCTTCGCCAGTCAGGTGCCTGGTCCGCGCCCAGGTAGTGGTCCTGATAGGCGCCGACATCGCTGGCCTTGAGGAGCGGCGCCTCAGCTTCTTCCACGTACGAGGGCAGGTCCGGCCCAGCGCCGAAGGCTCCGTAGAACAGAATTTGTCCGGCGATAGGTGGGCCGCCCCACGTCCGGTTGGCGATGCTGACCGCGACAGCCAGGTTCGCACCTGCACTGTCGCCCGCGAGAACGATATTCGGGCTCACCAACCCGAATCGATGGGGTGTGGTCTGCAGCGCGCGCAGGGCGGCTAGGCAGTCGTCGAACGCGGCTGGAAAGCGATGCTCGGGCGCCAGACGGTAGTCCACGACGCAGACCTTGACCGGAACGTCCGCGGCCAAGCGCGCCGTGACGATGTCATGGCTGTCGAGCCCACCCAGGATGAACCCGCCCCCATGCAGGTACAGCAGTGCCCCGTCGGAGCGCGCGGGTCCAGGATCGTAGACACGCACCGGGATGGTCTGTCCTTGAGGCCCCTCTAGGGTGAAATGCTCAACCGTCATCCCCGCTGGACGCGGCGGGTTGAAGGCCGTGCACATCGCATCGTAGCGGGCTCTTTGCTCGGCCAACGTCACATCGCCCGCAGCCGAGGGCATCAAAGCCTCGGTGCGTTCGATGAAGGCGTGCATCTCAGGTTCGAGGGTCACGCGTCACCTGCCGGGGGGCTGGTCAGTGAACGGGTCTGATGATGGGGAGCGCCTGGTCAGGCCATCCACCAGCGCTCGATCGCCTTCCACCCGTCCAGGGCCCGGTTCGACGCCAATTCGCCGTGCGCGATGCGATCGGAGTGGGCGAAGACGTAGCTCGCGTACATCGGGATGATCGTGCCGCCGTCGTCTTTCACGAGCTCCTGCATCTCGTGGTACATGCTGCGGCGCTTGTCCTCGTCGAGTTCCGCCCGCGCCGCCACCAGCAGCTCGTTGAAGCGCTCGTTCTGCCAGTGCGATTCGTTCCACTGCGCATCCGCCGCGTAGGCGAGCGAGAACATCGCATCCTCGGTCGGCCGGCCGTTCCAGTAGGACGTGCAGAAGGGCGTCTTCAGCCAGACGTCTGACCAGTAGCCGTCCTCCGGTTCGCGGGCGACGTTGACCGTGATATTCGCCTTTTGCGCATGTTCCTTGAACAGGACCGCCGTATCGACGGCACCGTTGAAGGCGGCGTCCGAGGCATGCAGGTCGACGGAAAGGGAGTCCATGCCCGCCTTCTTGAGATGATGCTTCGCGCGGTCCGGGTCGTAGCTGCGCTGCTCCATCTCTGCGTTGAAGAAGCGGTTCGCCGGCGTGATCGGGGAATCGTTGCCGACGCGCCCGTAACCGGAAAGCACCGTATCGACCAGCGCCTGCCGATCGATCGCATACTTGAGCGCCAGCCGCACGTTGACGTCGTCGAACGGCGCCTGATCGCAGAACATCGGCAAAGTGTAGTGCTGCGTGCCCGTGACCTCGTCGATCTCGATGCCCTGCCGCCGCTTCAGCAGATGCACCGTGTTGACGTCGACATCGTTGATCGCGTCGACGTCGCCGACCGCAAGGGCGTTCGTGCGAGCCGTGGAATCGTTGATGTTGGTGATCTCCACCTCGTCGAAGTGCGCGCGCCCCTCCTTCCAGTAATCCGGGTGGCGCGTCATCGACATGCGGAGTCCCGGCTGGAAATCGGTCAGCTCGTAGCCCCCGGTTCCGGCACCGGATTGCCAGTCAATCTTGCCCTCGCTCGAGGGGAAGATGACAAGGTGATAGTCGGTCGTGACGAATGGAAAGTCCGCGTTGCCGCTGTTCAGCTCGAAGATCACGGTGTGCGGACCGTCGGTGCGGATCTCCTTGATGCCGGACAGGATCGTCTTCGCGCCCGACTTCGACGCTTCGCCGCGGTGGTGGTTGAAGTTGGCGACCACGTCTTCCGCCGTGAACGTCTTGCCGTTATGGAACTTGATCCCCTTGCGCAGTTTGAATGTCCAGGTCCGGGCGTCGGGCGACGTCTCCCAACTCTCGGCGAGCTCCGGAACGACGTTGCCGGTGTGATCGATCTCGCAGAGATTGTTGCAGACGTTCAGCATCGCGATCTGCGTCGTGCTGGTTCCGTAGGTCGCCGGATCGAGGGACGCGGACGAACTGCCGCCGGTCAGCCCGAGCCGGAAACGGCCGCCCTTCTTCGGCGAGGCCGCAAGGGCACGGGGTGCGATCCCGAGCATCAACCCCGTGGCGCCGGCCTGCTGCGTAAAGGCGCGCCGAGTGATCCGTGGGATGGCGGCGTTTCCCGTCATCGTTCTCTCCCAATGTTCGGAGGTGCGTCGGATTGTTTGGACAACAAGCCTGATCAGCCGCCGGCATCGTGCCATAGCCCTCGACCGATTGCACATGGGCGTATGCCTCGCCCTGGTGGACGCCCGCAACATCCGCCCGAAACGGGTCGTGCCCCCTATAGTCCCTGCAATGAAAGCAGGATGGCATGGTCTCAGCCATCGTTCAGGGTGAGTGATTCGCCTGCTTCACGGCGCGCTGGCGCGCCTCGGTGACTGATACCAAGAGTCACCGAGATTGACCGACCGCCGCCCATTGGCGGGCGGTGATGGATTGCAACAGGGCGGCGTCGTCGGCGATATCGTTCCAGGCGGTGCAGCAGGCCTCGACGATGGCCCGATAGCTGTCGAACACCAGCGCCGAGAGCGCGGTCTGGCGCAGGTACTCCCAGAGGGTCTCGATCGGGTTGAGCTCGGGGCTGCGCGGCGGCAGCAGCAGCATCGAGAGGTTGTCGGGCACCCGCAGCTTGTCGGTGGTGTGCCAGCTCGCCTGGTCCATCACCACGACGCCGTGGTGGCCGGCGCAAACCCGGCGGCTGATCTCCTCCAGGTGCAGCTGCATGGCGCGGGTGTTCGCCTTGGGCATGACGACCGCGGCGCCGGCGCCGCGCTCGGGGGCGACCGCGCCGGACAGCTTGCTCGACGCCGCAGGCGTCAACAGGTAGGCCGACTGGGTGCGCTGGTCGGCGGGCTGGTGCGGCCGGGTGCCGGTGCGCGTCCACACCCGCACCTGCGGGTTCTTCTGGCCCACCCGGGTTTCATCCTGGAACCAGACCTCGACCGGCGTGTGGGTCGGCAGCTCGGCTACGCAGGCCGCGACGCGGGCGCGGAAGTTTTTTTGAACGCGGCCTGCTCGGCCGCCGGCGGCTGGCCGACGTGCTGCGGGCGCGCGCTGATGTGGGAGAAGCCCAGCTCCTGCAGCAGCCGGCCGATGTGGCGCTCGTGGTAATCCCCCCCGAAGCGCTCGCGGATCACCCGCCGCAGATCGCTGCGGCGCCAGCGCACCACCCGGTCGCGCTTCGGATCCGGGCCGTGCGCGACGATCTCGCGCAGCTCGGCCAACTGCGCGTCGGTGAGCCGGCGCGGCCCGCCCGGCGCCTGCCGGTCGATCAGCCCGCGCGGGCCCTCTGCATTGAACCGGTGTACCCAGTCGCGCAGCGTCTGCCGGTCCATGCCGCCCAGCTCGGCCGCCTCATGCCGGCTGCGGCCCTCGGCCACCGCCGCCAGCGCCACCAGCCGCGCCGCCTGCCGGGGCGTCGCCGCCTTGCGCACCAGACCCCGCAGCTCCGCGGCCGTATAGTCCGCGCGCAGCGCAACCGCATTCGCCATCGCGCACCTCTTCTTCGCCGATCTCGTCACAGCGAATCACACATGACCCCACATGTTGAAGGGCTGCGAAGAGTCAGGCTCGATAGCTCTTGGTATGAGTCCGCACACAGCAGCGCCCGTTCAATGTGATCTCGGCTGCTTCCGACCTGCTTCCGGGCACAGAAAAAGGCCCTTAGCGGGGAACCGCTAAGGGCTTGATGTGCTTGGTTGCGGGGGCACGCAACCGACTGTGCCGAAGCACCAAGGCATAGGGTTAGCGTACGGCCTTCGGAACTTTCGAATTTACTCTATTTGCGGAAGTTCGGCGGCGCTCTTACAAAACCTGCTTTTGCTCACTTGCCGACACTATCCGCGCCTCACAAAGCATTTAATCTTACCGTCGTTTCTAATGGCGAAGAGAAATTCCCCAGTCTGCAGTTGCGTATCTTGGGGGTTGGCGCAATGCTAGTGGTTCAAGCCTGACGGAAAGTACCCGGATTACACCGACGGGTGCCGGCGATATCGGCGGACTCGTCTGTCGGAGTTTCACCACTAGCCTCATTCTCCCTGACTCCTTCGCTGCGTGCGGCCCGGATGGCCAGGTCGTCAACTTCGGCGTCATGGCCTCTTACGGAACACAATAAGGAACCAGATCGCGCTGCCCCTACACGATGACGATATCACTGCTTGCGATGCCGGGTTTGCCGAGCGTTGCCACGGTCCAGGCGGAATTCACCGCTTCAATATTCGTGGTGAAGTCCGCGTTCGACACGGTCGCCGCGAACAACTTTGTCGCCAGACCGGTCGAGGCGTTGAGACCCAGCACCAGAAACGATGTCGTCCCGAACGTCGTGTGACTCGCCTCCAAAGTGTTGCGGATGAAATTGGAGAACGCGGTCACACTGGCTCCGGCTGACGACAGCAGGACAGGATTGACGGCGGTTGCGCCGCTTGCCGCCGCGGCACTGGTCAGGGCGTTGGCAGGGTTGGTTGCCGTCGCGACCTTGAGTACGTTGCCGTTGAAGGCGTTGGAGAAGAGATTGGCGACGCCCTTCTCGAATGTTCCCGCACCCTGGGCATTCGTCACGGTGCTGTTCGTGGACCCGGTTGTGCCGGCCCGTCCCGCATCCAAAATCAGCTCGTCGGCCCCGGATTCGAAGTCGGTCAGGGTATCGCCGAAATCCTTGCTGTCGACGTAGCGAAACTGGTCGGGTCCGTCGCCCCCTGCGAGGTCGTCCTCGCCGTGGTTGCCGCGAATGGTGTCGCTCTCCCTCGAACCGACGATCGTATTCACGCCGTCGGAGCCGAGAAGCGTCGTACCGGCATTCGCGGAGGCATAGCCGGTCGCGTCGATGTGGAGCGCGGCCTGATTGCCGATCTGCGACGTGGTGGTGCCACCGTCCACCGAGAGCGTCGCTGGAACGGCCGAGACGTCGACCTGCACGGCACTGGCGCTGGATGGGTTCTCGCCTCCAAGCACGACGGTACGGCCGTCGAGGGTGGCCGACACCGGCACGGTGCCGAAGGTCAGCACGCCGTCGCCGTCCGACGTGATGGTCGCGCTGGCTGCAAAGCCGATGTTGATTTCGCTGGTCTCGACGCCCGATCCATCGTCCGAGGTCTCGATCACCAGACGATTGGCGTCGCGATTGATGTAGACGTCCTGGTCGCCGTCAGCGGCCAGGGCGCCGGCGTTGCTGGCCAGCGTGTCGCCGCTCGCAAGGCCGAACGCGTCTTCCAGATCGCCAATATCGGAAACGTCAATCTCGTCACCGGTTGTAAGGCCGTTGATGGTGTCCCGGCTGCCGGCACCGCTGCCGCTGTCGCCGCTCTCGATCACGATCGTGTCGTGACCGCCGCCGACGTTCAGCGTGTCCGCGCCGGCCCCACCGTCCAGGGTGTCCGCGCCGGGCCCGCCGTCCAGGGTGTCCGTGCCGGGGCCGCCGTCCAAGGTGTCCGCGTTCGGGCCGCCCTCCAGGGTGTCGTCGCCGGCATTTCCCTCCAGCGTCGTGCCCTCGTTGTCGGTGGCGGTCAGGTGGTCGGACGCGGACCCGCCGATGAGCCGCAGGGGATCAACGTTGTCGAAAACCTCGCTACCGTCGAGCGTCAGCGACCCGGTCGCGGCGCTGCCGTCGACCGTGCCGAGATCGGCACCGCCGAAGTCGATCGCGAACGGCGCGGCGCCGCTGATCGTCGCATCGGTGTCGGCGAAGATTCGTCCGTCAGTCCCCAGGTCCGTGACGACGTTCTGTGTGTCGCCATTCGAAATGATCTTCAGCGAATCGATCGTGCTCAAGGAGTCGTCGATATCCGCCACCGTGATGCCGCCGGCGAGTTCTATTGTCGCAAAGTCGCTAACAGTGGTGGCCTTGTAGCTGTCGATCTGAATCGTATCGAGATCGGTCCTCGCCTCGATCGTGGTGTCGGATGAGAGATTCTCCACAGTCACGGAGTCAGCTTCGGAGTCGCCATCGGCGATGCGGATCTCCGTCAGATCGAAGCTGTAGTTGGCTCGATCGACGATGAGGGTCTGCGCCACCCCTTCGTCGAGCGTGGTGATGTCGAGAACCTCGATGTTCTTGGCCTTCGTCCCCGAGCTTAAATCAGGGAGGTCGTTTGTGCCGGGGTCCACGTCCGTCACGACGAGGCCGTCCGTGCCGCCGCCGCCATCGAGGACGTCGCCCACCTCCAACTGGGGATCGTCCGCGGTGCCGTTGCCGTCGTCGTCCTGGCTGGCACGGATGAGGTCGGCGCCGCTGCCACCCACGACCGTGTCGGCACCGTCCATTATATCAGTCGGAATATTGTCGGCCGACAACTGGGTCCCGCCATCGACGGTGAGGGTGATGGTCTCTTGCGCCGTCGCCCCGGACGGGTCCTCGACGGTGATCGTCAGGTCCTCGGACTCGCCAACCGCAGAGCCCTCGGCGATGGCGCTCAGCGTCCCCAATGTCGTATTGACGTCGGACACCGTACCGTCGACCACCAGCGTGCGCGTGCCGGCCTCGGCGGCGACGGTTTCGCCGCTGCC
>ENA-ORDC01001752-ORDC01001752.1-marine-metagenome-genome-assembly--contig:-NODE-1752-length-15005-cov-10.711616_pt1 | contig 15005 bp, 10 predicted proteins | sample MGYA00237783_ERZ508515 | MGnify/ENA primary metagenome ERZ508515 (study PRJEB26186, sample SAMN06268792) | marine metagenome | isolation source: Eden Landing Ponds, San Francisco, CA, USA | place... | reverse complement strand
CCCCCGCCTGCCCGGCGGCCAGCGCCAGCTGGTGCTGATCGCCCGCGCGCTGGCGCAGGAGACGCCGTACATCGTGATGGACGAGCCGACGGCGAGCCTGGACTTCGGCAACCAGGTGCGGGTGTTGGGGCACGTGCGGGCGCTGAAGCAGTCCGGCGTCGGCCTGATCGTCGCCTCGCACGACCCCGACCAGGCGCTGCGGCTGGCCGACCGGGTGCTGGTGATGGCCGACGGCCGCCTCGCCGCCGCCGGCCCGCCCGCCGAGGTGCTGACCGGCGCGCTGCTGCAGCAGGTCTATGGCGTCGAGGCCGCGGTGGCCGACGTGGTCGACGGCGGCCGCACGCTGGGGCGGACGTGCTTTCCGGTGTAGGCGGGGAAGGCTGCGGCGGAGGCAGGGACCGCGCGTCGGTCCTTCGACTCGCACCTGCGGCCCGGCTCAGGATGAGCGGACCCCGACAGAGGCTCAGGCTGAGCCGGCCCTGAGCCTGCGAAGGGCCGACTCGAAGCCGCGACGCTGGGTGTCGGCGACGGCACGAGACCCCTCTCCCATCAAGGGAGAGGGGTGTATGTGCGGTCGGGAGAGGCGCCGCCTACGCCGCCTTGTCGCGCAGCGGCAGCTCGACGCGGACCAGCTGCGGGTCGTCGGGTGCGTTGCGGGTCTGAAAGCCGAGCTCGCGGCACATCTGCAGCATCGCCCGGTTCTCCGCCAGCACGTCGCCGACGATGCGCTCGCAGCCGCGCTCGCGGGCGTAGGCGATGATGCGCCGCATCAGCAGGTAGCCCAGCCCCTTGCCCTTCAGGCTGGAGCGCACCTCGACCGCGTATTCGGCCTCGACGTCGTCGGGGTCGCAGGCGATCCGGACGATGCCAAGGATGTCGTGGCGCGCGCCCGGCGGGGTCGCCACCAGCGCCATCTCGCGGTTGTAGTCGATCTGCGTCAGCCGGGCGGCGAACTGGTGCGACAGCTCCTTCATCGGGCTGAAGAAGCGCAGTCGCACGTCCTCCGGCGCCAGGTGCTTGAAGAAGGCGTGTAGGTAAGGCTCGTCCTCCGGCTCGATCGGGCGCAGCTGCACCTGGGTGCCGTCGGCGGTCTCGCCGACCGACTCCAGCTCCTTCGGGTACGGCCGGATCGCCAGGCGCGCGCTGCCGTGCGCGCTCGGCTCCTGCATCTTGATGCGGGCGTCGACCGCCACCACGCCCTTGTCGTCCGCCAGCAGCGGGTTGATGTCGAGCTCGGCGACCTCCGGGTGATCGATGACCAGCTGCGACAGCTTGATCAGCGTCGCCGCGATCGCGTCGATGTCGGCGGCCGGGTGGTTGCGGTAGCCCTGCAGCAGCCGGAACACCCGGGTGTCCTCGATCATCCGCCGGGCCAGCTTCATGTTCAGCGGCGGCAGCGCCAGCGCCTGGTCGCGCAGCACCTCGACGGCGGTGCCGCCCTGGCCGAACAGCATGACCGGGCCGAACTGCGGGTCCTCGGTGGCGCCCAGGATCAGCTCGTGCGCGCCCGGCCGGCGCACCATCTGTTGCACCGAGTAGCCCTCGATGGTCGCGTCGGGCCGGGTCTTGGCGACGCGGCGCTGGATGCGCTCGACGGCGGCCCGCACCTCATCGGCGCTCTCCAGGTCGAGTTCGACGCCGCCAACCTCGCTCTTATGCGTGATGTCGGCGGAGATCACCTTGACCGCGACCGGGAAGCCGATCTCCTCGGCCGCGCGCAGCGCCGCGTCCAGGTCGCCGGCGATCCGGGTGTCGGCGATCGGCACGCCATAGGCGGCGAGCACGTGCTTGGCCTCGGGTTCGCTCAGCCAGGTGCGCTCTTCGTCGAGCGCGCTGCGCAGATAGCCGTGCGCGGTGTCGGGATCGGGCTCGAACTGCTCGGGGATGCTGGGCGGCGTTTCCATCAGCTCTTCCTGGCTGCGCTTGTGGCGCACCAGGTGCAGGAAGCCGCGCACCCCGTCCTCCGGCGTCTGGTAGCTGGGGATCCGGCGCTCGGCGAACAGCGCGCGTGCCTCGCGCGCCGCGCCCTCGCCGAGCCAGGCGGTGAACACCGGCCGGCGCCGGCCGCCGATGGTGCGCACCACCGCGTCGGCGGCGTCCTTCGGGTCGGCCACCGCGACCGGGCAGTTCAGCACCAGGACGGCGTCCGATTCCTTCGCCTCCAGCAGGATCTTCAAGGCCTCGGCATAGCGCTCGCCGGGTGCGTCACCGATGATGTCGACCGGGTTGCCGCCGGACCAGGTGGCTGGCAGGTGCCGGTCCAGCTTCTGCACGGTGTCCTGGCTAAGCTCGGCCAGCTTGCCGCCGCCGCCGATCAGCGCGTCGGTGGCGAGCACGCCCAGCCCGCCGCCGTTGGTCAGGATCGACATGCGCTCGCCCTCGATCCGCGGCGCGGTCGCCAGCGTTTCGGCGGCGTCGAACAGCTCGTGCAGGTCGTAGACCCGCAGCATGCCGGCGCGGCGGAAGGCGGCGTCGTAGACCGCGTCCGAGCCCGCCAGGGCGCCGGTGTGCGAGCTGGCCGCCTTGGCCCCCTCGACGTGGCGGCCGCCCTTGATCACGATCACCGGCTTTGTGCGCGCGGCGTGGCGGGCCGCCGACATGAACTTGCGGGCGTCGGTGATCGCCTCGGCGTACAGCAGGATGGCGCGGGTGTGCGGATCGCTGCCCAGGTAGTCCAGCATGTCGCCGAAGTCGACGTCGGCCATGTCACCCAGAGAGACCACGTGGCTGAAACCGATGCCGCGCGGCGTCGCCCAGTCCAGCATCGCCGTCACCATCGCGCCCGACTGGGTGACGAAGGCGAGGTCGCCGGTCTGCGGCGCGATGTGGGAGAAGCTGGCGTTCAGGCCCAGGCCCGGCAGCATCACGCCGACGCAGTTCGGGCCCACCAAGCGCATGGTGTGCGGCCGCGCAGCGTCCAGCACCGCCTGCCGGCGCGCCGCGCCTTCCTCCTTGCCGCCCTCGCCGAAGCCGGCGGTGATGACGATCGCCGCCCGGGTGCCGATGTCGCCGAGTTCGCGGACGATCTCGGCGACCGTGTCGGGCGGCGTGGCGATCACCGCCAGGTCGGGCGGGAACGGCAGGTCCTTGACGGTCTTGTAGGCGAGCACGCCCTCGATCGCGTCGTGCTTCGGGTTGACCGGCATCACCGGCCCCTCGAAGCCCGAGTGGAACAGGTTCTGTGCCAGCACCTTGCCGACCGACCGGGCCTTGCGGCTGGCGCCGATCAGCGCGACCGACCGAGGCTTGAACAGGGAGTCCAGATTGCGAACGCTCAACCGTCTCGCTCCCGCATGTCCGACCATTTCGCGCGCCGCCCGCAGCCTTCATGCTGCAGCGCACAAAATAGGCCGAGCGCGGCGTCCGCGCAAGGTAGGAGAGACACCGGTGCGGAGGAAAGCGGTGAGCGGCTACTCCGCCGCGCGGACCACCGCGGGCGCGCGGTCCAGCAGGTCCTCGACGAGGAGCAGCGGGTGCGGGAGGCCGCCCGAGAGTTTCAGGACAGCGAGGCGTTCTTCTTCGTCGGCCGGTCGCTCGGCGTGCCCGTTGCGTTGGAGGGCGCGTTGAAGCTCAAGGAGATCTCCTACGATCACGCGGAGGGGTTCGCCGCCGGCGAGCTCAAACACGGCCCGTTAGCGCTGGTGACGCCAGAGACGCCCGTGATCGCCGTGTTGACTGACGGGGCACGGGCCGACGAGACGATGAACAACGTCACCGAAGCGCAGACGCGGGGCGCGCCGGCGTTGGGGTGCGTCTCCGCGGGCGACGAGTACGACACCCTCGACGCGTCGTTCGACGTGCCCGACGTGGGCGTCGTCGAGCCGCTGGTGGCGAACGTGTACCTGCAGCTGTTCGCGTATCACGTCGCCAACGAGAAGGGGCGGCCGATCGACAAGCCGCGAAATCTGGCGAAGAGCGTCACCGTGGAGTGAGGCCCGCCCGACCCCGGCGACGGCGCCCGTCTCTCGATGCAATAACCTTTCCGTGTGGCACACCTCACGCTCGTATGACGATAGCTACTGGCGATTCTGTGACGCTGGAGTACACGGGACGGCTTGAGGACGAAACGGTGTTCGACACCTCCCGGAAGTCCGTCGCCGAGGAGACGGGGCTGGCCGAGGCTCAGCCCGAACGAGAGTATGCGCCGCTGACTGTCGAAATCGGCGCCGAACAGGTTATCCAGGGAATGGAGGAGGGCCTGATCGGCTTGGCGGCCGGGGAGACCGAGACCCTGACGATTCCGCCGGAGAAGGCCTACGGCGAGCCCAGCGACGACAACGTCGAGGAGTTCGACACCGAGGAGCTCCGGGAGATGCTCGGCGGCCAGACGCCCGAAGAGGGCTCCTACCTCGAGGCCCAGAACGGCAGCCAGGGCGAGGTCGTCCACGTCGACGAGGAGGTCGTCCGGGTGGACTTCAACCCTCGCCTCGCCGGCGAAACGCTGACGTTCGACGTCGAGATCGTCGACGTCAACTGAGGTCGGACGGAGGTATTTGAGGTCGGACGGAGGTATTTGAGGTCGGACGGAGGTATTTGAGGTCGGACAGAGGCACTTTGAGGGCGGACAGAGGCACTTTGAGCGATCGGCGCTAGCGGCACGATGAGGGCTCGACCGGCCATCGGACGCACGGCCGTATTTATGTCGAACCGCGAGAGAGGCTCCGCTATGACGACTCCAGACGTGGAGGGACGCGAACTCTCCCGCATCGGGTCGGTAGAGGCGATACACACCATCCCGGAAACCGGCGGGGGTCCCGAACCGCGCGACTCGGTCGAAGCGGCCGCCGGTCGCGGACTCGAAGGAGATCGGTACTACAAGGGAGATGGAATTTATAACGAACGGGACGACCTCGAACCGAGCGACGTGACGCTCATCGAGGCGGAAGCACTCGCTGCGGCACACGAGGAGTACGGCGTCGATTTTGGCCCGGGAGAACACCGACGAAACATCACGACCCGCGAGGTCTCGCTCAACCACCTTGTCGGGGAGCAGTTTCACGTCGGAGAGGTCGTTTTGGAGGGGATCGGACTGTGTGAGCCGTGTGGGTATATGCAGTCGCTCGCCGACCAGCCCGACGCTGCGGAGGCGTTGACACACCGCGGCGGTCTCGACGCACGTATCATCGAATCCGGAACGATCGGCGTCGATGACGAGATCATCTGGTGAACTGTCTCCGATCGAGTTCCGAGCTCTCGGCGAGCCGCCTGCGGGAAGCCGCTCTGTGGCCGCCTCCGGGTGAGAGAACCGGGGCATTGCCCTCTGTAGGCCGGTGAGTCGACAGACAGCTAACACTTCGGCTATTATTTCGACGCCTCGGCCGTTATTTCGACACCCCGGTGACGGTTCCCCATCGCTGAGAGAACGCCCGATCGTCTCGCGATTCCCCGGTGGTTTCTGGAAATCTCGTGTTTAAACAACGAGCCGCTCGTTCACTACTTAAACCCGGGGCGTTTTGACACGTAGTAATATGAGTAGATCCGCCAACTCCATCCGCGTCCTCCACGTGGATGACGATCCGTCATTCGGTGAGCTGGTCGGCATTTACCTGAGCCGGGAGGACGACCGGATCACCGTTCAAACAGCGACCAGTCCGGGCGAGGGGATGGATCGCTTAGCGGCTCACGACATCGACTGCGTCGTCTCAGACTACGACATGGCCGAACAGAACGGGATCGAGTTTCTCGAATCCGTCCGCGAGCGGTATCCCGATCTGCCGTTCATTCTCTACACGGGCAAGGGCTCGGAGGAGATCGCCAGCGAAGCCATCTCGATGGGGGTCACTGAGTACCTTCAGAAGGAGTCCGGGACGAGTCAGTACACGGTTCTAGCCAACCGGATCAGCAACGCCGTCGAACAGCACCGCTCTCGGCAGGCGGTCCAAGAGACCGAACAGAAGCTCTCGGAAGTCGCCGAACGGACGGACGATGTTCTGTTCATGTTCAGCGGTGACTGGAGCGAACTGCTCTTTATCAACTCGGCGTACGAGGAGATCTGGGACGGATCGGTCGAGGAGCTCGGGGAAGACCCGACAGTGTTCCTCGACTACGTCCACCCCGACGACCGGGAACGAGTCCGTGCGTCGGCGGAACGGCTCGCGACGGGAGAAGCGTCTCAGATCGAGTACCGAGTGGTCCGGCCGGACGGCGAGCAGCGGTGGGTCCGCGGCGGCGCCCAGCCCATTCTGGACGAAGACGGTGACGTGGCACGGATCGTGGGGCAAGTCCGCGATATCACGGAGCAGAAGGAGCGAACGCTCCACCTCGAGACGATCATCGGGAACCTCCCGGGGTACGTGTACCGCCACGAGTACGACCCGGAGTACCCGCTCCAGTTCGTCAAGGGCGACGCCGAGTCGATCACGGGCTACACGTCAGCAGAACTGGAAGACGACGTCGTCCTCGCAGAGGAGATTATCCACCAAGACGACCGAGAGGACCTCTGGTCCGATCACAGCGAGGGCATTGAAGCGACGGGACGGTTCGATTCGACGTATCGCATCGTCACCAAAGACGGCGACACGCGGTGGGTTCACGATCAGGGGCAACTGATCGAGGACCCGGTAACTGGAGAGGAGGTGATCGACGGGTTCATCACCGACGTGTCAGAGCACGTCCGACGCAAACGAGAACTCAAGAGCCAACAGGAGCTCATCAACGAAAGTCTGGGTGCGCTACAGGACGTCTACTACGGGTTGAGCGAAGCCGGCGAACTCCGCCGCTGGAACGATCGCATTCCGGAGATAAGCGGCTACTCGGAGGCGGAAATCGACGGGATCGACGTCACCGAGTTCTTCGTCGAGGAACACCGCGACCGGATCAGGGAGAGCATCGAGGAGACGGTCGAGACCGGTTCGGCGTCGGTTCGCGCGAACGTGATCACAGCGGAGGGCGAGTCGGTCCCGTACGAGTTCCGGAAGGCCCGCTTGTCGGTTCCCAACCGGGAGGGGATCGCGGTCGTTGGTGTTGGTCGCGACGTCTCCGAGCAGGCTGCACGCGAACACGAACTCGAACGAATTCGCGACTTCTTCACGGAGGCTGAGCAGTTGGGGAACCTCGGCGCGTGGGAGCTCAACGCGGATGGATCGCTCGTGTGGACGGCCGGGACGCGCCGGATTCACGGCGTCGACGAGGCGTTCGAGCCAACGGTCCACGAGGGGCTCGACTTCTTCCATCCCGAAGACCGGCCCGCGATCGAACGGGCGGTCGAAGCGGCGCTTGAGCACGGGGAATCATACGAAGAAGAGCTCCGCCTGATCACTGCCCAGGGCGACCAGCGGTGGGTGCGAATACGAAGTAAAGCGCTTGCCGACGGCGAGCAGCAAACCGTTCGCGGCTTTATCCAAGACATCACCGAGCAGAAAGAGCGCGAGCGAGAACTCCGGACCGCCAACGCTCAGTTAGAGAACGCGATCGAAGCGGGGGCCGTCGGTACGTGGGAGTGGCATATCACGGACGATCGGCTCGTTGCGGGGAAAGAGTTCGCGAGGACGTTCGGCGTGGACCCGGAGTCAGCCCAACGGGGAGTCGAACTCGATCAGTTCGTCGCGAAGATCCACGAAGACGATCGCGATCGGGTCGAAGATCGGATCGAGGCTGCGGTGGCGGCGTGTGGCGACTACGAGACGGAGTACCGTGTCTGGAACGATGACGACGAGCTGCGGTGGGTACTCGCTCGCGGCCAGGTGGCAAGCGACGCGGACGGAGATCCGATCCGATTCTCCGGCGTCCTCGTCGATATCACCGAGCGAAAGCGGATGGAACGGCAGTTGGAACGGCACAACGAATCGCTTGAGGAGTTCACCGGCGTCGTGAGCCACGATCTCAGAACGCCGCTCAGCGTTATTCGGGGGCGCGTCGAACTCGCTCAGGACGACTGCGAAAGCGAGCACCTCGCGCAGATCGAGTCCGCGGCCGAACGGATGGAACAGATCATCGACGACCTCCTCTGGCTGGCTCGGGAAGGTCAAGATATCGGATCGGTGGACCGGGTGGTGATCGAGAACGTCGTCAACGACGCATGGTCGATCGTCGCCGACGGTGCGGCCGAAGCCACGCTCCAGTACGCAGACACGGATGAGCTACCGACGGCGATCGAGGCGGACGCGGATCGGCTTACCCAGCTCTTTGAGAACCTGCTCCAGAACGCTCGCCAGCACGGAGACACCGACGTCACGGTCACGGTCGGGGGGCTAGACGGCGGGCTTTACGTCGAAGACGACGGTCCCGGTATTCCCGAATCCGATCGCGAGACCGTGTTCACGACGGGGTACACGACCGCCGAAGACGGCGCCGGCTTCGGACTCCGCATCGTGGAACAGATCGTCGACGCCCACGGCTGGGAGATCGGCGTCACAGAGGGGACGGATGGCGGCGCACGATTCGAGATCACGGGTCTCGAGGTTACAGCGTAGGGGATTTTCGGCTCATCGGATTCGTCGACATCCGCCTCGCCAGCGGCGTTCGTCGGGTGATCGGGTGTCGGCCGTCATCGACCGCGCCTTCTGTGAAGGAGTACGACGAACAAACAGATCGCCGGTCGTGTTCACACCGCGGGAGAGCGGCCCGGCTCTAATTGCCGCCCGCACGTTGGTCTTCGCCTCCGTGTTCCATGATTAACCGCTCTCCGACGGCGTTTTACCTCTACGGATAAGGTCGCTACACGTGGATCCTGACACCGTCCGAGACACGTGGGAAAACCGGGCGGGCGAATACTCGCCGGCGTACTACGCATATTACGGTCCCAATGAGACGAGTACGCTGATCCGGGACAGTCTCGGTGAGCACCTCCCCCGTGACGCAACCGTCCTCGAACTCGGGTGTGGTTCGGGCCGTCACCTCGCACACCTCGCCGACCACGGCTTCGAGAACCTCTCTGGCATCGACATCAACGACGAGGCGTTCGACACGATGCGGGAGGCGTATCCCGCACTCGCCGCCGACGGAACGTTCCACTGCGACCCGATAGAGGACATCGTCGCGGAGTTCGACGACGGGCAGTTCGACGCGGTCTACTCGGTCGAAACGCTCCAGCACCTACACCCCGACGTCGAGTGGGTCTTCGAGGAAGTGGCTCGAATCACCGACGACGTTCTCATCACGGCGGAGATCGAGGACCCAATACGCGAATCGTCGTCGCCCGACCCGGACGTGAACTACGTCGACGACGACACCCCCCTGTACTACCGAGACTGGGGCCGCATCTTCACCTCGCTCGGTCTCGTCGAAGTCGATGTCGTCCGCGGGGACAGGGACACCACGCGGACCTTTCGCGTGTCTGACTAACTTCGAAACCCGAACGCCCCCGATCTCGGGCGGATCGCGGCCGAATGGGGGTGTGCGACGGCGAGTGTGAGCTACCGGCTGGCAGTAATCGCTGGGGACACGGAGGTGCCATTCAGCACCGATCCGGGAAAATCAGCCTCCGAGAGGCGTCTCCCCCCGCCACGATCGAAGACCGTCAGATCGCCGACGTGAAGGCGGCGGTCAGACGGCTCCGAGCGAACGCCGAGGCGTACGGCTTCGACCCCCACCCCGTCGCGGCGTGGGTCGGGCCTCGCGGAGTACTACCGGAGCAGCGTCCGCCGTGTGTTCGCGGCGACCAGACCACCGCCGACGATGACCGCGAACGCCGCCGACAGCGGGGTGAAGTACCCGGCGGCCAACGCCAAGAGAGCGATTCCGTTGTAGGAGAACGCGAGGGCGTTGTTCTGTTTCACGCGACGGCGAGCCGCGCCCGCCAGGTCGAAAGCGGTTTCGACGGAGCGGATGTCGTCGTCGACGATCGCGATATCGGCGGCGTCGGCCGCTAACGCCGTGCCGCCGCCCAGAGAAATGCCGAGGTCCGCGGCCGCGAGCGCCGGGGCGTCGTTCGTTCCGTCACCGACCATCGCGACCTGGCCGTCCGATTTGAGCCGCCGGATCGTCGCCGTCTTTCCCTCCGGTGGGACCGTCGCGAAGACGTGCGTCACGTCCTCGTGCCGCTTGAAGAAGTCCGTCGCTTCCTCGTCGTCGCCCGTCAGAACGACGACATCCGCGTCTCGCGCACCGAGCCGAGAGATCGTTTCGCCCCAGCCGTCCCGCGGCTCATCGCCCACGACGATCAGCCCCTCCGCGGCTCCGTCGCGACCGACGACGACCGGAAGCTGACCGAAACCCCGAGCGTCGGCGACGCGAGAGCGGACGTCGTCCTCTACGGTCCATCCCCGTTCCGCGAAGAGCTCGAGGTTTCCGACGAGATACGCGGTTCCGTCGATCACCCCTTCGACACCGGACCGGTGGTTCACGAACTCGCTCACCCGGCCGGGGTGCTCCGTGTCGTTGTCGTCACCGGCTACCTCCGACCGATCGTCGAGGCCGTGGCCCGCCGCAGTCCCGCCGGCGAACGCCGTGGTGATGGCGTTTGCGGCGGGATGTGACGCCCGCTGTTCGAGCGATGCGACGGCGTCGAGAAGATCCGCGGGCGCGTCCGCCTCGATCACCTCCATCTCCCCGGTGGTGAGCGTCCCGGTCTTGTCGAAGACGACGGTGTCGATGTCTCGAAGCCGTTCGAAGACCGTCTCGTCGAAGATGATGATCCCTCGCCGCAGCGCGCTTGCGATGCTCTTCGCGACCGAGAGCGGCGTCGCGAGTCCGAGGGCCCACGGCGACCCGGCGAGGAGGACCAGCAGTGCGAGGAGAAACGCGTCTGACACGCTCCTGCCGAACGCGATCGCGCCGGCGCCGCTGATCGCGGCGGCGGCTCCGACGACGAGGAGGACCGCGTACGACGCGAGTCGGTCGGCGTGGCGTTGGACGCCGTGAGTCGCGCTCTGCAGGTCCCAGACGGCAGCCGTTATCCGATCGATGCTGCTCGTCACGTCCGGGCCGACGCGGACCAAGGCCGCGCCGTCGGTGACGATCGATCCCCCGATGACCTCGTCTCCGGCGCGTTTCGGCACCGGGAGCGACTCCCCGGTAACGATCGCTTCGTCGACGGTACAGCCGCCTTCGATCAGTTCCCCGTCCACCGGGACTCGTTCGCCCTGTCGGACGAGCACGACATCGCCCGAACCGAGGTCCTCGACGCGAACCTCCTGAGTCTCCCCGTCCGAGCCGTACGTCCGTGCGCGCTCGATCTGTGAGACCGTGAGCTCCGTAAGGCGATCGAGCGCGCGCTGCTTGATAGACGACTCGTAGAACGCAACCGCGGTGACCGCGGCCGTGACGACGATCGCGAGGTCGTAGAAAATGTCGTTCCGCCCGAGGACGACAGCGGCCGTGCTGTACGCATACGCGCTGATCGCGGTGATCGCCACCAACAGATCGGTGTTTGGACGCCGCATTTTAAGACTGATGTAGGCGCCACGCAACACCGGGAGGCCGGTAAAAACGAGAATGAGACCGGTCATGACGAAGTACAGCCGGAGGAACACGAACGCGCCCTGGCCGTTCAGCCGGAACGCACCCTCGAATATTTCGAGCGCTTGCCAGTCGAATATCGAGGCGAGGTGCGCGGGGTAGAGAATTGCGACGTACGGCACGAGCAGGAACGCACCGAAGAGGAATCCAACTGAGTATCGCATGCCCAAGAGTTGGTCGTCTCTGCGCTTTCGAATACCGTCCATCTCCCGTGCTCGGCGAGTCGTGCCACCGGTCTCGCCCGCCTCTGACGAGGCGTCGTCACGGAGGTATGCCGTGTACCCGAGCGTACTCAACGCGTCACGCAACGCGTCCTTCGAAGCGGTTTCCGGATCGTGGTCGACTCGGACTGTCTCCGTGACGTAGCTCGCTTCGGCGCTGATCACCCCCTTCTGGTTCTCGACGAGGGATTCGAGATACGCCTCACACGTCGCGGAGTACATGCCGTCGATCCGGAGGAACGTCCGAGAGCGGTGCTGATCGGAATGGATCGCGTCCGCCTCTCTGTCCGTCCCGTTCTCAGTCGAGGGCCCGGCCGCGTCGGAGGAGTCAGCCGCCCCGAGCGTCGTATACACGTCGTAGCACCCGCTCGAACAGAACGATCGTTCACCGACGGTCTCGAACGTGGGCGATCGGACCTCTCGACCACACAGGTCACAGCTATCGGTCATGATCAGAAGCGGTGAGTCCACCTGTCTGTCCGACACCGGACCTGTCTGAAGAGAGACGATGGTACATCCTCAATGTGATCCCCGAGTCGACCGATCGGGAGAGTGTCATCCGAATTTAGAAGATGAAAGGCAAAAACCCACGGCTTTGGCCGTGGACGGAGGGCGAGTCGTCGTCGCTTTCTCGTCCAAGTGCTCCCTGCGGTGACCAAACGTATCGGTGGTGAACGCCGCGCCTGCACGGAACCTCCGAACGTGTGGGGTCCCGACGGCGAGCGCGTCGAGCGGTTCGTCGCCGGCGAGACGATCGTCGACGCCGAGTAGTCGACCTCGTCCGCATTGCGGGGTGGCTTTTTACGACCGCCTGTCGTCGACCTATCTATGACCGATCCGTTCGTCGTCGTGGGTGCGGACGCGGCCGGGCTGAGCGCGGCCAGCAAGTTCCGCCGCGAGGCCCCCGACCGCGAGGTCGTCGTCTTCGAGAAGGGCCGGTGGATCTCGTACGCCTACTGCGGGATGCCGTACTTCATCGAGGGGCGCGTCGAGCGCATGTCGAACCTCCTCTCGCTGTCCCCGAGCGAGGTCGACGAGCGCGGGATCGACCTCCGGCGCGGCCGCGAGGTCGTCGCCGTCGACCCGGACGCGAAGACCGTCGCCGTCGAGACCGCCGACGGCGACTCCGTCGAGCAGGCCTACGACGACCTCCTCGTCGCCACGGGCGGCCGCGCCTCGATAGGGTCCTTCGACGTGCGCGGACTGGACGGGTCGTTCACCCTCCACGACATGGACGCCGCGGCCGCGATCGACGCGTACATCGCGGAGCCGGACGCGTACGACTCCGACCGCGCCGACGTGAGCGCGGTCGACCGCGACCGCGTCGAGCGCAACGCGGCGATGCCGGCCCCCGAGACCGCCGCAGTCGTCGGCGGCGGGTACGTCGGCGTCGAGATGGCCGAGGCGCTCGCGGAGCGCGGGCTCGACGTCCGCGTCTTCCACCGGTCCGGGCACCTCCTCTCGCCGTTCGGCGAGGCGGTCGGGAACCGCGTTGAGGACGCGCTCGAAGCCGAGGGCGTCACCGTTCACACCGACGCCCCGGTCGAGGCGCTCGTCGGCGACGACCGGATCGAGGCGGTCGAGGTCGGCGGCGACCGCGTCCCGGTCGACATGGCGGTCGTCGGGGTCGGGATCCGACCGAACGCCGACCTGCTCGACGGCACCGGGTTCGACCGCGGGCCGGGCGACGCGATCCGCGTGGACGACCACGGCCGCACCAGCCTCCCGGACGTGTACGCCGCGGGCGACTGCGCGACCGCGCGCCACGCGGTGACCGGCGAGCCCGACTGGACGCCGCTCGGCCTCACCGCGAACCGCGCCGGGCGCGCCATCGGCGCGACGGTCGCGGGCGACCCGACACCGGTCGGCGACATCGCGGGGACCGCCGCGGTGAAGGCGTTCGACGCGGAGGCCGCCCGCGTCGGGATCCTCGACCCGGACGCCGCCGAGGCGGCCGGGTTCGACCCGGTCCGCGAGACGGTGACCGCGGGGTCGCGCTCCGGCTACTACCCCGGCGCGGCCGAGACCGACGTGACGCTCGTCGCCGACCGCGACACGGGCCGCCTCCTCGGCGGGAGCATCGTCGGCACCGACCGCGCGGCGATCCGGATCGACACGCTCGCGACCGCGATCGAGGCGGACATGACCGTGCCCGAGGTGGAGCGACTGGACCTCGCGTACGCGCCGCCGTTCAGCCCGGTGTGGGACCCGATCCTGGTCGCGGCGAAGGTGCTGAACGGGAAACTAGACGGCTGAGCGGCGACGGATCCCTCACCGGGAGGCGTGAAATCACTCCCGTATCCGACCGACGAGGAACCCGACCACCGCCGCCGCGAAGCCGACGGCGACGGCGACCGCGGCGGCGAGCGCGAGGGGCGCGGTGACGGTCGCGAGGGGAGGGCCGCCGGGTCCGCCCGGGAGCGCGTACGGCGCCGGGCCGAGCGCTCGGAGCAGCGTGCCCGCGAAGGGGCCGTACGCGAGCAGGGCCGTCGGGAGGGCGCCGCCGCCGGTCGCGGCGAAGGCGACAGCTCCAACCGCGGCGACCGCGGCGAGTCCGCCCGCCGTCGCCGCGGGACCGACGCCCGCCGCGGCGGCGGCGTCGAAGGCGACGTACGTCAGCGCGAGCCCGACCGCGCTCCACACCGTCGCCCGCTCGAAGCCGGTCTCGCCGAGGGCGATCCGGAGCAGCGCCGCGCGCCGGGACGCGGCCGCGCTCCCCTCGGTCGCGCTCGCGTCCGTCATTCCGGTCGGGTCGCGCCCCGCCCCTCCCGGTCGGGGGTGAGGTTGCCGTGTTCGTCGATCTCGCCCGCGACGATCCGCGTCGAGGAGATCCGCTCGCCGTCCTCGGCCGCCACGTGGTCGACGACGACTAGGTCGAGCGGGTCGCGGTCGTGCTCGGCGCGGATCTCGTTTATCCGCTCGCCGCCGCCCTTCGTCTCGGGCGAGACGATCAGCGCGTCGAACTCCGGTTCGACCGCGATGCCGGTCGGCTCGGTCAGCTCGCGGACCTCGTACTCGCGGTCGTGCGCCTCCGCTAAGGGCGCCAGCTCCGCCTCCAGGTCGCGCTCGCGTCGGTCGTAGGGGCGGACGTAGCGCTCGACGTGCCGGGTCTTCGGCGCGAGCTCGTCGGAGGTGAGCCCGACGGTGACGTCACCCAGCTCGAACGCCCGTTCGAACAGCTTCCGGTGGCCGTCGTGAACGGGATCGAACGTACCCCCAAGCGCGACGTTCATGCCTCTCCGTTGCGCGGGTCGAACTTAAAACGTCCCGAACCGCGACCGTCGCCGTCGCTCAGTTCGTGGGCTCGGCCTCGTCGCCACCGCTCGCGTCGACCGCGTCCTCGTCCGCGCTCGTCGCGTCGCCCTCCGCGTCGACTTCTCCGTGGCT
>ENA-ORDC01001749-ORDC01001749.1-marine-metagenome-genome-assembly--contig:-NODE-1749-length-15012-cov-3.609441_pt1 | contig 15012 bp, 16 predicted proteins | sample MGYA00237783_ERZ508515 | MGnify/ENA primary metagenome ERZ508515 (study PRJEB26186, sample SAMN06268792) | marine metagenome | isolation source: Eden Landing Ponds, San Francisco, CA, USA | place... | reverse complement strand
GAACGCCGGGCCGTAGGTGCGCTCGTCGTCCTCCCAGCCGTCGATGCGAACGGGGTCGAGCGCGTCCATCCGTGCGCGCGCCTCGACGCTCCCCTCGTCGAGTTCGACGTTCAGAGTACCGGGGAACGGCTCGTAGCCGAGCCGCTCGGTGAACTGCTCCATGTAGCCGGGGAGCGAGATATAGTGGCGGCCTTCCCCCATCCCGCTCGTTACGGTGCCGTGGAGCGCGACGGCCGCCTCCCGCTCGAAGACCCGGCGGTACTGCTCGTAGACGCTCCGGAGCGCGCGCTCGCCGTCGGCCGTCACCGAGACGCGCTGGCCGTCACCGAGCAGCTCACGCTCGATCGTCCCCGTCTCTTCGAGCCGCTGGAGCCGTCGGGACGCGGTCTGGTTCGACGCGTCGAGCCGCTCCGCGAGGGTCGCACACGTCACCGTCACGGGGCCGTCGAGCCCGCCGAGCAGCGCGAGTTCCCGCAGCGTGGCGAGTTCGTCGGGGCTGACCGACGCGACCTGTTCTTGCATGGCCGCGGCTACGGGATGACTTCTGATAAGCGTACCGAACGCGTTATGCGTAACAGAATCGTTACGGACGTCGACGCCCGACGCCTCCGACTCACTTGTGGCTCGGAGGGGCCACCTGAAGAGGGTTTCGCGTCAGGCGTACGGGTCCGATGCCCAGAAGTCGCTGCCGCCCTTCAGTTCGGGCACCATCGTGTCCGCCTCCGTGGCGAGCAGCGTCACTCGCGATTCGGACACCTCGCGGAAGGTGTCGTGCTCGGGGAGGTGTTCGGCGACGGCTTCGGTGAACTCCCGGACCGCCTCGTGGGAGGGGGAGTTCTCGTAGTCGAGTCGCCCCCGCGAGTGCCCGACGTGCATGTACGCCTTCATCTCGACGAAGTCGACGTCGGCGCGCTCGCACATGACGGCGTACCACTCGGGGGTGTGCATGTTGACGCCGTCGACGAGCGTCGTCCGAATCACCGTGCGCGTCTCCTCTTTCTCCGCGAGGACGTCGAGCGTGTCGAGCAGCTTCCCCCACGCGTCGTCCTCGAGCGCGCCGACCGTCTCGTCGAACGTGTGGCGGTCAGCCGCGTCGACGGAGACGTACAGCTGCGTCGGGTCACACTCGTCGAGCACGTCGGGACGCGTCCCGTTGGAGACGAGGAACGTCGTGATGCCGCGCTCGTGGAACGCCTCGATCAGCTCCGGAAGGTACGGGTACAGCGTCGGTTCGCCGTCGAGCGAGATGGCGACGTGGCGCGGCTCCATCGCCTCCTCGAACGCCTCCCGCGGGACGGCGTCGTTGCCGCCGAAGCCCGACAGCAGTTTCCGCTGGAGGTCGATGGAGGCGTCGACGACCGCCTCCGGGTCGTCCCACTCGACGTCGTCGAGTTCGTAGGCGTGGCCGGCGTGGTCGCGCCAGCAGAAGACGCACCGCTCGTTGCATTTCACGACGGGGGTCATCTGAATACAGCGGTGTGACTGAATCCCGTAGAACGTGTTCTTGTAACAGCGCCCCTCGCCGCGGAGGGCGTTCGCCGTCCAGCCGCACGTCTGGGCGGCCGTGTGGTTCTCGTGGTGGTAGTCCGGGTCGTCCACCTGTTTCGGCCCGGAGTCGCTCATACGTCGGCGTCGGTGCGTGGCCGCGTAAACCCGTCGCTCCGTGTGTGGTGCTTTACGACCTCTCCGCCGCCCCGTGCGTGGCCACGAGCAGCCGGAGCGACACGCGAGCCGCGATGCCGGACGAACGATTAAGTTACCGCTCCATCAACCGCGCGCCATGGGTACGTTCGATGAGTTCGGCGAGAACACGCAGGCTGCGGTCCGGGGGGAGTCGGCGACGCTGTGGAGTCGGCTACTGTACGCGACCGCGATTCTGTATCTCGTCAGTGGCGGTGTGGCGCTGCTTCCGAGCGGTGGGTTCTTCGACGTGGTACTGGGGCTGTTCGCGCTTGCGTTCCTGGCCTGCTGGCTCCCCTTCCCGCTCTGGCTCTACAAGGACCGCAAGCGCGTGCGCGAGGAGACCGACTACCGGCCGTCGAAGCTCTACTATCTGGGGTGGCTCCCCGGCTATCTGGGCGTGGCTGCGATCTTCCTGTACCTCCATCGGCGCGGCCGGGCCCATCGGCGACAACTCGACAACGAGGCAGACGGGGAGGAGACGAACCTCCGGGAGGCCGAGCGGGACGCGATGATGTGACCGGCGAGCGGCGTCCAGCTGGCTGACGATGCCCTTCGCAAACGCCTTTACGCGCCGTCCAGAACCCCGCGTATGTTCATCGCCTTCCGCCGCGAGGTCTCGTCGGTGCTCGCCGACGCCATGGCGGCGTGCGGTTATCCGACCGATGACCTCGGTATCGAACAGCCGCCGGAGGGGGTCGACGCGGTGCTCGCCTCCTCCGCGGCGTTCCGGCTCGCCGGCGAGGCGGGCGCACCCCCGCCGCAGGTAGCCGCCGACCTCGCCGAGGCGGTCGACCTCGCCGATGCCGACTACGTGGCGTCGGCCACGCCACAGGGACCGTACGTGAACTTCACGCCGAGCGAGACGTACTTCGCGGACGCGCTCGCCGTTCGCGGCGAGGCGGGGCGGCTGGAGCCGACCGGCGACAGCGTCGTCGTCGAGCACACGAGCGCGAACCCGACGGGGCCGGTCCACGTCGGCCGGGCGCGCAACCCCATCATCGGTGACGCCGTCGCGAACCTCCTTGCGTACGCCGGCGACGACGTGGAACGGCACTACTACGTCAACGACGCCGGCCGGCAGATGGCCGTGTTCACGTGGGCCTACGAGCGGTTCGACGAGTCCGACCTGCCGGCGCCGGAGCGCGACCGCGTCGAGTACGACCTCGTGCGCTACTACCGGAAGGGCAACGAGTTCCTCGAGGGGGATGCCGAGGGGGCGACGCCCGAGGCGATCGCGGACGCCGAGGCGGAGATCGACGCCATCCTGCAGGGGCTCGAGTCGGGCGACGAGGGGACGTACGAGCGGGTGAGCGAGGTCGTCGACCGGGTGCTCGACGGGATGAAGACGTGTCTCGCTCGGCTCCCGGCGGAGTTCGACGAGTTCGTGAAGGAGACGCGGTTCATGCGCGACGGCTCCACGGACGACGTGGTCGCGCGGCTGAAGGCGCTCGACGAGGCCGTCTACGAGGAGGACGCCTGGCAGCTCGAGCTGCCGAGCTTCGAGAAGAACCTCGTCTTCCTGCGGTCGGACGGGACGAGCCTCTACACGACCCGAGACCTGGCCCACCACGAGTGGAAGTTCGACAACTACGACCGGGCGGTGACGGTACTCGGCGAGGACCACAAGCTGCAGGCCGGGCAACTGCGCGAGGCGCTCGACCTGCTCGACAACGACACCGACCGGCTCGAATCCGTCATCTACTCGTACGTGAACCTCCCCGAGGGGAAGATGTCGACGCGCGCCGGTACGGGCGTCGACCTCGACGACCTGCTCGACGAGGCGGTCGACCGCGCCCGCGAGGAGGTCGAATCGCGGCTCGACGACCGGACCAGAAACGAGCTCGACGACGACGACGTCGAGCGCATCGCCCGGCAGGTCGGCATCGGTGCGGTCCGCTACGACATCGTGAGCAAGCAGCCGACGAAGGCTATCACCTTCGAGTGGGACCGGGCGCTCGACTTCGAGGCACAGTCCGCGCCGTACGTGCAGTACGTCCACGCGCGCTGTTGTGGCATTCTCGAGGAGGCGGGACAGGTGCCGGATGACGCCGACGTGAGAGTCCTCGACGCGCCCGAGGAACGGGACCTGCTGCGCGAGATCGCGCGGTTCCCGGGGGTCGTCGACCGGGCGGCTTCGGAGTTGGAGCCGCACCGCGTCGCGACGTTCACTCGGAGCGTCGCGGAGACGTTCAACGCCTTTTATCGGGAGTGTCCCGTCCTCACGGCCGACGACCCCGAGGTGGGCGCCGCGCGGGTCGCGCTCGTGGCCGCAGCGCGACACACGGTGGCGAACGCGCTCGACGTGCTCGGCGTCGAGGCCCCCGAGTCGATGTGAACTCGAGGGCGATGGCTGTCGGTCCCGATTTCGGTCTCTCCGGCACGTCCCGGGCTCTTGCCGGGGTCGATTCGTTCGTCGGCCGTCGGTGATTCCAGAAAACGTCCTGCTGGCGCGAACTTATGCGAAGCCGCACCGCGGCCACACCACGACTCTCTCGTCGCCGTCCTCACCTCGGCTCGTGGAGTCAGCTGCCGCTCACACCAGCGAAATGAAGCCGGCGATGAGGCTCCCGCCGACGAACTGCACGGCGGCAGCGCCCAGCCCGAGCGTCAGGAGCAGGAAGATGACGATCCACGAAAGCGGTATCGAGGAGTCCGTGTCGTCGGCATCGGTCATACTCGTCGGTTGCGCAGTCACGGCTTAAACCCTAGCGAAACCGGACGCGGACGGTCAACAGTTACTTACCGCCCATCGGCCTATCTCGGACAATGAGTCAACAGGAACAGGATCACTCGGACAAACAGAAGTACGAGTTCCGACGCGTCATCGAGGAGCTCCAGGAGTACGAGGGATCAGGAACACAGCTCGTCAGCATCTACGTCCCCGAGGATCGGCGCATCTCCGACGTCGCGGCCCACATCACCCAGGAGCACTCCGAGGCGTCGAACATCAAATCGAAGCAGACCCGCACCGCCGTTCAGGACGCGCTCACGTCGCTGAAAGACCGGCTGAAGTATTACAAGAACCCGCCCGAGAACGGGATGGTGCTGTTCTCCGGCGCCATCAACACCGGTGGCGGACAGACGGACATGGTGACGAAGGTGCTCGAGTCGCCGCCGGACCCGGTCGAGTCGTTCCGGTATCACTGCGACTCGGCGTTTCTCACCGAGCCGCTGGAGCACATGCTCGCGGACAAGGGGCTCTTCGGGCTCATCGTCCTCGACCGCCGGGAGGCGAACGTCGGCTGGCTGAAGGGGAAACGCGTCGAACCCGTCAAGTCGGCCTCCTCGCTCGTCCCGGGCAAGCAGCGGAAGGGGGGACAGTCGGCACAGCGGTTCGCCCGCCTCCGGCTCGAGGCCATCGACAACTTCTATCAGGAGGTCGCGGAGATGGCAAACGACCTGTTCGTCCCGAAGCGACACGAGCTCGACGGCGTGCTCGTCGGCGGCCCGTCGCCGACGAAAGACGAGTTCCTCGACGGGGACTACCTCCACCACGAGCTGCAGGACACCGTCCTCGGGAAATTCGACGTCTCCTACACGGACGAGTCCGGCCTCTACGACCTCGTCGACGCCGCCGAGGACGTGCTCGCCGAGACCGAGGTGATGAAGGACAAAGCGGAGATGGAGGAGTTCTTCAAAGAGCTCCACGACGGAGAGCAGGCCACCTACGGCTTCGAGCAGACCCGTCGCAACCTGATCATGGGCTCGGTCGACCGGCTGCTCATCTCCGAGGACCTCCGCAAGGACGTGATCAGCTACGAGTGTCCGAACGGCCACGAGGAACGGGAGGTCATCGACCGCCGCCACGACACGCCGGACCACGAGTGTACGGAGTGTGGGGAGACGGTTTCCGCCGATGACGGCGAGCGCGAGGACGTCATCGACCACCTCATCGAGATCGCCGAACAGCGCGGCACGGAGACGAAGTTCATCTCCACGGACTTCGAGAAGGGCGAACAGCTGATGACCGCGTTCGGGGGCGTCGCCGGCATCCTGCGCTACTCGACGGGCGTCTAGAACTCCCACTTTTTGCGCGGGGGCCGGAGCCCCCGGCAAAAACTTGGGGGAAAATATGCGCGGCTCCCTCCAGCCGCGCTCTCACTTCGTTCGCTCGCGGACGGGCCAACGGAACGCACTTCCCCGGCGACGGCCTCGGCGAATGCATGGACTGTGACGAGTGTGGCGGCCCGGTCGTCGCCTACGAGGTGCCCAAACCGCTCCGGGAGTTCGTCGACCGCGAGTACGCCGCGACGTGTACCCGGTGTCTCGCGCTCTCGGAGGCCGAGTTCGGCGGCGACCCGGACTTCTCGAACGTCTCCGACGAGTTCCCGGAGGGGGATGCCGGCGCGGCGATGGCGCTCGCGCTCGGACTGCTGGATTCGCTCGCCCTGAACCGCGCGGCTATCGAAGGGCTGCTGGAGGCGGTCGAGCGCGGCGGGGCGGACCCGCTGCTCGTGCTCGACCGGCTCGCCTCACAGGGGAACGTCAGACTTCACTTCGACGCGAGCCGCCGGCGACAGCAGCTCGAACAGCTGCTCTGACCGTTCTCGCGACTGCTACTCCTCGGCGTCGAGTTCGAACTGTTCGTTCTCGACGACGGTGTTGAGCACGACGCTCGTGTTCGACTCCTTGATGTCCGGATCGACGAGCAGCTCCTTGATCTGGTCGTTCATGTGGTCCGTGTCGGTGAACTTCCCGATGGCGATGATGTCGTGGTCGCCGGTCACCTCGTAGACGGAGACCATCTGGTCGTGCTCTCGGAGTCGGTCGGTGATCTCCTGCAGCGCCGACCCCTCGCATTTCAGCTGGATGATGGCCGTCACGTCGTAGCCGAGCTTCCCGTAATCGACAATCGGGGTGTAGCCGGAGATGACTCCCCCTTCCTCGAGGTCGGAGATGTGGTTCGACACCGTCGTCACGGAGACGCCGAGCTCTTCAGCGAGCGACCGGAGCGACGCCCGTCCGTCCCGAAGCAGCGCGTTCACCAGCTTCTCGTCCAGGTTTTCGTACGTCATTACACCCAGGCTCGCCCGGCACCCACTATAACTTTACGAACATCCAATTGTTTCGAGTTCGTGGAATCTTTTGCGACGATAGGTAGGGCTTTATTACTTCGGATGTTCGGAACACCTGTCCGAACAATGACTGCGGAATCCGCCCCGGATGGAGGGCTTTCGGCCGATGCACAGCGCGTCCTCGACGAGATAGACGAGAAAAACGTGGAGTTCCTGCGACTGCAGTTCACCGACATCCTCGGCACGGTGAAGAACGTCTCCGTCCCCGCCGACCAGGCGGAGAAGGCGTTCACCGAGGGAATCTACTTCGACGGCTCCTCGATCGAGGGGTTCGTCCGCATCCAGGAGTCCGACATGCGGCTGAAGCCGGACCCGTCGACGTTCGCCGTGCTGCCGTGGCGCGACGGTCACTCCGCCCGGCTCATCTGTGACGTCATCGACACCTCGACGGGCGAGCCGTTCGAGGGCGACCCGCGCCGCGTACTGAAGAACGCGCTCGCACGCGCCGAGGAGATGGGATACACCGTCAACGCCGCGCCGGAGCCGGAGTTCTTCCTCTTCGAGGAGGACGAGGAGGGGCGCGCGACGACGAAGACGAACGACGCCGGTGGCTACTTCGACCTCGCGCCGAAGGACCTCGCCTCGGACGTGCGCCGCGACATCATCTTCGGTCTCGAGGAGATGGGCCTCGACGTCGAGGCCAGCCACCACGAGGTGGCACAGGGCCAACACGAGATCAACTTCGAGTACGCAGACGCCCTGACGACGGCCGACAACGTCGGGACGTTCCGGACGGTCGTCCGTGCCATCGCGGCCCAGCACGACCTCCACGCGACGTTCATGCCCAAGCCCATCCCGCGCATCAACGGCTCCGGGATGCACACGCACATCTCGCTGTTCACCGAGGACGGCGAGAACGCGTTCCACGACGAGGACGACGAGTTCAACCTGAGCGAGACGGCGAAGCAGTTCACCGCCGGTATCCTCGACCACGCGCCCGCGCTCGCGGCCGTGACGAACCCGACGGTCAACAGCTACAAGCGGCTCGTCCCCGGCTACGAAGCACCCGTCTACGTGGCGTGGTCCGACCGGAACCGCTCGGCACTCATCCGCAAGCCGGCCGCGCGTGTCCCTGCCGCCTCGCGCATCGAAGCGCGTTTCCCGGACCCGTCGTGTAACCCGTATCTCGCGTTCGCCGTGCTCATCCACGCCGGCCTCGACGGCATCGAGCGCGACCTCGACTGCGACGACCCCGTGCGCGAGAACATCTACGAGTTCGACGAGGCGAAGCGCGAGGAGTACGGCATCACCACGCTCCCGTCGAACCTCGGCGAGGCGATCGACGCGCTCGAAGCGGACGAACTCGTCCTCGATGCCCTCGGCGACCACGTCGGCGAGAAGTTCCTCGAGGCGAAGCAGTCGGAGTACGACGACTACCGCGTCGACGTCTCCGACTGGGAGCTCGACCGCTACCTCGAAACGTTCTGAGCCGAGCGCCGCAGGGCGCTCATCTTCGATTTTTCTTCGTGCCGACCCGTCACCCTCGGGTTTACAAACCAAGCCAGGACCAGACGGCGCGTGACGTAACCGTCGTCGCGGAGCGGCCGAGGCGGGTGTGCGACGCACCGCTCCGCGTTTCCGTCGCGTCGCCTGTCAGCCCACGATTCGGTCGGCAACCAGCGGTGCGGCCAACACGACCACGACCGACAGCCCGGTCGCGAGGAACCCTGCGACCGCCGTGTCGATCGTCGATCCAGCAGCCAACAGCCCCCCGCCGCCAAGGAGCCCGACCAGCGCCGCGACCGTTCCCTGCCGCGTCGACGGCGCGGACAGCCGCCCGCCGACGAGTGTCCAGCCGAGTCGCCCACCGAGCGCGCCCCCGAGTGCAGAGAGCGTGTCGACGGAGTGACTCACCGCCGCACCGCCGAGCGCGACGAGCAGTGCGAGCGAGAACGCCCGCTTGACCCGGTCCCCCCCGGTGAGTGTCCAGACGACCGCGAGGTAGCCCCCGCCGACGGCGACGCCGAGGAGAACGTCGCCGAGGTAGTGGACGCCGATGGCGACGCGGGAGAGGGAGACGACGGCAACGACCAGCGCCGCGGCGACGTAGCGACGGCGTCGCCGACCGATCTCGAGCGCGAGCGCCGCGGCCCCGTAGGTCGCCGCGCTCCCGGTCGCGTGGCCGGACGGAAGCGCGAACCCGTCCGCGGTCGCGACGTTCTCCCAGGCGGGACCGAGCGCGGCCGGGAGCCACGCGAGTTCCCGTGCCGTTCCGGCGCCGGGGGGTCGCGGGTGGAGGAACAGCTCCTTCAGTCCGACCGAGAGTGCGAGCGCGCCGAGCGCGACGGCCACCACGAACGCGACCCGTTCGCGGCGTATCGCTGTCCCGATTCGCGGGAGCGACCCGGCGTACGCGTACGCGAGCGTCAGCGCGAGTAGGTAGAACCACACGTCGCCGAGCTGCGTCACGAGCGCGAAGAACACGACGACCGCGTCCGGTGCGTCGCGAAACGCCGCGGTGACGCCGAGCCCGTGGCTCATCGGTCGCGAACGTCCGAGAGCCGGTCGCGGAGCTTTCCCGGCACCGACAGCGCCTCGAACCCGACACCGACGAGCAGCATCAACGCGTAGAGACCGAGCGTCGAGAGCCAGACGACGAGCATCGCGAGGATCGCCCATCCGCCGGAGAGCAGGTAGAAGGCGCCGAGCGTCATCGCGGTGCCGTACAGCAACACGAGATACGGCCCCCAGCCGCGGGCCTTTCCGGCGCGCATTCGACTGCGGACGTACCGTTTCAGGTCGCCTTCGAGTTCTTCGCGGTCTACCGTCCGCTCTTCGACCTGCTCTTCGAACTCGGCGAGCCGCCGGCGGAGCTCCCGGAGCTCCGCCTCGGTGTCGTCGTCCACGTCTACGTCGTCGATGGAACCGCCGGGTGATAAGCTCCGTTGGTCCTCGGTCGCGGTCGGCGTGTCGGTATCGAAGTCCGCCGCCGAGTCGATGCGCCCGGCGAGCACGGCGTTGAGGACGACGCCGACGAGCAACACGAGCCCGCCGAAGTAGAGGAACGTGATGAGCAGCAGGACGCCGCCGAGCACGCCGTACGCCTCGTAGCTCCCCGCGAGCCCGGCGTAGACGCGAAAGCCCGTCTGGAGTGCGGTCCAGCCGACCGCGGCGAACGCCGCGCCGGGGAGTGCCTCCCGGACGGTGACGGCGCCGCGGTCGGGGAGGACGTAGTAGAGCGGGAGGAAGACGAGCGTCAGCCCACAGAGCAGGAGCACCGATCCGACGACGTTTGCGAGGTCGAGGCCGACGACCGTGCGGTCGATCTCGGCCGTCGCGATACCGAGCGCGACGGTAACGACGACGCCGGCGCCGACGCCGAGGAGGGTCACCGAGCCGTCGCGGAGCTGGTCGAACAGCGTCTGCTCTGCGGCCGTGCCGTAGACGGTGGAAAACGCCACGTCGAGCCCGCGGAACAGCTTGAGTCCGGACCACAACAGGACGGCGGTCCCGACGAGCGTCGCGCCACCCCGGCCGGCGGCGTTGGTGAGCGCGCTTTCGACGAGCGTGCCCGCCTCGTCGCCGAACGAGGCCGTCGCCGACTCGCCGAGCCGAGCCGCGAGCGCCGGTCCTCCGAGAACGCTCGCCGCAACGAGCGTGAGCAACAGCAGTGGGAGCAGCGAGATGAACGCGTAGTAGGCCAAGCTCGCGGCGATGAACGTGATACGGTCGGACTGTACGCCCGTAGCGACCGCGCGTACGATGTCGACGACTCCTGACACCCGGTCTCTCACGTCGTCGGGTTCGGCGACGGCGTACAAATAGTCGGCGGGAGCCGGCTAGCGGAGTGCGTCCCGTATCTCGGTCACGGAGGCGGGCGTCTTGAACGTCGTGCCGCCGTAGTGGCTCCGCGAGGCGGGATGGCCGGCCTCCCGGAGCGCGTCGAGGAACTCGTCCATCCCGATGGCCGGTTCGCTCCAGTTGCCGTACAGCTCGTGTTGGTCGTAGTGGGTCGGGTCGTGGCGCTCTTCGGCCAGACGGTCGCAGAGCCGTCTGGCCTTCGTCGCCTCACCCATTCCGTCGGTGACGCGTTCGCCGACCGCCTCGGCAAAGTCGCGGTCGTGTGTCGGACCGAGCCAGAGTGGGCCTGCCGTCACCGTCTCCGTCCCGCAGTTCGGACACGTATCGGTCGGGGACGCGATTAGCCCTCGCTCGTGGTCGCGCCAGTAGCAGTCGCGACACCAGTCCACGTGGCCGAGCTCGCCGATGCGCTCGTCCGCGCGCTGTGCCCCCGAGTCGACGGCGAGGTAGGTGCGGACGTAGTGGCTCGTCGCATGAGTGAACACCGGCGTCGCGGCGATGTCGTAGCGTGCTGCGGTCCGGATACACGCCGACAGCAGCACCCGGACCCCCATCTCCGGATGGAACTCCGTGTTTCGCGGCACCGTTCCGTACTTCCGGACCCCGCTCTCGAAATGCGCGCCACACAGCGGCGCGGTGTCGGTGGCGGTGACACAGAGCAGCTCGCCGGTGCCGTCGAACGCCGCGTCGAGGAACGGCACCGGAGTCCCGAACGGATCGAGGTCGACCACGTCGTAGTGGTTCGTGTGCAGGTGCGCGTTCGCGTTCGCGCGCTCGCAGTCGCCCGCGAGACCGTTTCGGTCGAGGTTCCGTTCCGCGAGGCCGACGGCGTCCTCGTCGATGTCCGTACACGTCACGTCCCAACCGGCAGCCGCCGCCCGGACGCCTCTGACGCCCGAGGCGCACATCGCGTCGAGATACGTGCCGGGCCCGTCGCCGCCTGCATCCTCGTACCCCGCTTCGGCCCACGTCCGGAGGACCGCGACGGTGAGGTCGCGGTTCAGCTCCTGTGTCGGGTTGAAGAAGACGCCGTCGCCGGCACCCTCGCTCGCGCCGTGGCGCGCTTCGGGCACCGTCACCGTCACGTCCCCCTCCGAGATATCCATGCCTCTTCTCCCGTCGCGTCGGCGAAAAGCGACACGGATACGCTCGCCTGCGGTCGCACCGAACCCTTTTGCACGGCCACCGAGAACCCGGTGGCGTGAACGCGGTCGAGGAGTGGCAGTCGACGCTCGACGAGTCGGGGACGCTCAACCCGGACGTAGTCGACCGCATCCTCGCGACGCACGGCGAACGGGGGGCGAAAGCCATCGACGCCGTCGCCGAAGAACGGGTGAAAGCGTACAAGGACTTCACCGTCGTCGTCGGCCACTCCGAGGAGTACGTCGTCGAGGACGGGGGGTGTCAGTGCCGCGACGCGCAGTACAACCTCGACGCCGAGGACCCGACGGAGCTCTGCTGGCACGTCATCGCCGTCGCCGTCGCCGAGCGCGTCGAGGCGGTGGACCACCACGACATGTGGTACTCCGAGGTCCGCGAGTTCCTGTGAGCTTTTCGCAGTCTCCGCCGACGCCATCGGTGTGAGCGACGGTCCAGAGATAGTGCGGACGGCGCTGTCCGACGAGGCCCGCGAGCCGGCGGCACGAGTGGATGAGGACGTGGTGGAGCCGCTGGTGGGGCAAGCCGTTGCGCTCGCGTCGGAGGATGAGGAGCTGACGGGGTGGCTGTACTCGTTCGCGCTCCGCTACTCCGCGCAGTAGTCGACGAAGTTCCTGAGGATGCGAAGCCCCGTCTCGCCGGACTTCTCGGGGTGGAACTGCGTGCCGAACACGTTGCCAGCCTCGTTGGCGACGACGGCGGGAAAGTCGACGCCGTAGTCGGTCGTCGCGACGACGGCTCGCTCGTCGTCCGGGCGGGCGTAGTAGGAGTGGACGAAGTAGGCGTGTTCCCCATCGACCCCCTCGACGATCGGGTGGTCGCGCTCGACGGAGAGCTCGTTCCAGCCCATGTGCGGGACCTTCCGCCCCTCCGCGAACCGGACGTTCCGGCCGGGGACGAGGTCGAGTCCCTCGGCGTCACCCTGCCCTTCTCGCTCGGCCTCCTCGCTGGAGGTGAGCAGCATCTGCATTCCGAGGCAGATGCCGAACAGCGGCTTTCCCGAGTCGGCGTACTCGACGAGCGCGTCGCGCAGCGGCGCGGCGTTCTCCATCCCCTCGGAGAAGGCACCGACGCCGGGGAGGACGACGCCGTCGGCCGCGTGGAACGCGTCCGGGTCGTCGGTTATCTCGACGGTCGCGCCGGCGCGTTCGAGCCCGCGAGTTGCGGAGCGGAGGTTTCCGAGCCCGTAGTCGACGAGCACGACCTCCGCGGTCGTCTGGACGCTCATACCACCGCTTCGCGTCGCCGGGTCAAGTGGGTTCCGCACGGCGGTTCGGAACCACAGTTCTATCGTGTTCTATATAGATGGAACCGGAATTTTTATGCATGTCATACGGAAGTTCCACGTGTTCATGTCGAAGCGACGTGCATTCCTCAAGACCGCGGGTTCAGTCGGTATAGCTGGGCTCCTCGCGGGCTGTACGGGTGGGTCGAACAACGGCGGTGGCGGCGACGACCCGACGGCGACGGACGAGCCGACGGCCACGCCGACGGAGACAGCCGATCAGATGACGTTCGGCGGCGACGGCTCCGTCGACTTCGGCATCTCGCCGTCGGTCCCGCAGGAGGACCTCGAAGTGCAGTACGCGCCGCTGATGGATCACGTCGGGAGCTACCTCCGAGACAACTACAGCACTCCCAGCGGCCTGGAAGTCGAAGGAACCGTCGGGAGCAACTACAGCGCGATTATCCAGTCGCTCGGTCAGGGGACGACCGACTTTGCCGAGACCGGACCGTTCGCGGCCGCCCTCGGCGTGAAGACCGGCAACGCGGAGATCATTCTCCAGCGATACGGCTACGGGAGCTGGGAGTACAAGAGCATCATCGCGACGCCTAACGACAGCGACATCACGGAGCTGTCCGACCTCTCGGGCAAGACCGTCGCCTTCTCCGACCGCCTGTCGACCAGCGGTGCGCTGTATCCGCTGTACAGCATGTCCAGCGAGGGTGGCCTCGACGTCGGTGAGCTCCCGGAGGGGAACGGCTCGCAGGCCGAGTTCGACGCCCGGTTTGCCGGCGGCCACGTCGGCTCCTACACCCTGCTCGAACAGGGCCAGGTGGACGCCGCCGCGATGGGCGGGTTCGTCCGCGACACCAAGACCGGTCCGACGCCCGAAGAGTGGCAGGAGGTCGCCACGACGCTCCACGAGGACTCCGGGCTGCCGCGGGCCCCCATCGTCGTCTCGCCGGAGCTGAGCGGCGAGGCTCAGACCGCGATCCAGGACGCGTTCCTCGAGGCCGCCGACAGCGTCTACTACGGCTCGGACGGGGAGGACGGCACCGACGACGACCTCTGGTTCGGCGACGTTCGCGAGGCCGGACAGGAAGAGTATCAGTCGGTCATCGACGTCGCGAACGAACTCGGCGTCGGCACCGACATCTTCGAGTAGCTCTCCGACCCGGTCGGCCGTCACGATAGTTCGGGCAGTTTTTCCGCCGACCGACCTGTCGTTCACAGAAGGACCCACATATGCCCACGATCGAATTCGAGAACGTCACGAAGGTATACGGGGAGGACACGGTCGCGCTCGACGACGTGTCGTTCGCCGTTTCCGAGGGCGAGTTCGTCATCCTGCTCGGGCCATCCGGGGCGGGCAAATCGACGATGCTCCGGGTGCTGAACGGCCTCACCGCACCGACCGAGGGCTCCGTCCGGATCAACGGCGAGGAGATCTACGGGAACCGAAGCGAGGTCGGTATGGTGTTTCAGGAGCACTACCTCATCGAGAGCAAGACCGCGTTCGGGAACTCGCTCACCGGCGCGCTGTCCCGGAACGGTCTGCTCCGGAGCGCGCTCGGACTGCACGCGGAGTACGACAAGCTCAACGCCCTCGATGCCCTCCAAACCGTCGGCCTCCTCGACGAGGCCGGCCAGCGCGCCGAGTCGATGAGTGGCGGCCAGAAACAGCGGGTCGGGATCGCCCGCGCGCTCGTTCAGGAGCCGGAGATACTGCTCGCCGACGAGCCGGTCGCCAGTCTCGACCCGAAAGCCGCCCGCGAGGTGATGCGCTACCTCAAGAAGGCGGCGACGGAGCAGAACCTGACGTCGGTGACGAGCCTCCACCAGGTGAACATCGCTCGCGAGTTCGGGGACCGGTTCCTCGGCATCCGCGACGGGCAAGTGATCTTCGACGGTGACGCCGACGACCTCACGATGGACCAGATGGACCGCATCTACTACGGCAGCGAGGACGCGGACTCTCTCGTGACCGACCCGACCGGCACGGATACAGTCCCCTCCGAGACGTCCGAACCGACGAACGCGACGCCCGACGGGGGTGACGGTACATGAGTT
>ENA-ORDC01001743-ORDC01001743.1-marine-metagenome-genome-assembly--contig:-NODE-1743-length-15046-cov-3.125125_pt1 | contig 15046 bp, 12 predicted proteins | sample MGYA00237783_ERZ508515 | MGnify/ENA primary metagenome ERZ508515 (study PRJEB26186, sample SAMN06268792) | marine metagenome | isolation source: Eden Landing Ponds, San Francisco, CA, USA | place... | reverse complement strand
CGCAGGGGTCGCACTTCGACTCCTCCCCGATCCGCGGCGGCGGGTCGTCGATCTCTCTGGCCGCCCGCAACGCGGCCCGGAAAGACGCCTTGCGCCTCGTCCCGATTCGGATCGTGCGAACGGTCCCGTGGGCGGGGTACTCGACGAACGCGCGCTCGACCGGCGTCTCCCGCTCCCAGGCCAGTGCCTTCGACGCCGCGACCGCGCGGACGCTCTGGGGCTTCCAGACGCCTTCTGCTGGTGGGTCGCCCGGTGAGACGACGACCGGCGCGAGTGGTTTTTGGATCACCTTGTGGGCGATCCCCCGGCAGTTCCGTCCTTCGAGAAACACGTCGCGACCCGCCGGATCGGCGAGCGCGTCCCAGGCGTCGAGACGTGCCTTCGCGCACCCCAGGTTCGACCGGAACTGTGTCGGCGTCACCGCGATCGGTGCGCCGTCGAGGATGTCCTCGCCGCCAGGTGCGAGTGCGTCCGCATACCGGAAGGCGAGATCACGGAGCGCCTCCGCCTCCGCGGGTGGCTCCCGATCGCCCTCACGCCGCCGGTAGTACAGTTTTCGCGGACAGTACGCCGCGAGCGCCAGATCCGAGAACGACTGCTTGGTCACGCTCTATGGTGGTCGCGTTTTCGGGGATAAATCTCCGGGCCAGGCCCGGTGCGCGCCGGTCGGGCCGCCGCCGGTCACATGAAGTCCGCGATCCCCGACTGCTTGTTGTGGTCGAATTAGCCCCCGACTTTGGGGGCATACCCCTCCATTCATTACCGTGGCGCATAAAGGGTGGGGTGGGTGTTTCCCCTTGACCACCCCACGACAAAAGTACGAACGGCGAAAGGAAACGTTTTCTGAATACGCAGAAGTTGGCGAAATTGACGAAGATACTGTTGCTGCAATACGCGAACTACTGAATGCTTATGACGATCACAATGTGATGGCCTCTCCACCTAAAGGAGAGGGACCGCGAGAAGTTGGAACCTTACTCACTTGGCTGTGGACTCTAATGACGATAGGCCGCGAACGAAATTTGACTACTGCCACGGCCACGGAATTGAACAAAGACATGCAAAGCATGCTTGATGGTGAGCACCCGCATGTCAAGGATGATGGGTTAGAGAAAATCACCGTCAGAAACCATCAAGTTTCGTTGCGCAACTTCTATGGGTTCCATGACTTCCAGGTTGATCCCACGGACATCCCTATCTTCTCAAAAGGTGCGTCTCCGGTTGATCCGACTGATATGCTCACTCGGGAAGAAATACAGGAGGCCAGGGAAGCTACAGATAATCCCCGAGACAGAGCAATTTTTGAATTACTCCTCTATACAGGCCAGCGTCGAGAGGCAATTCGTACTCTCCGCCTCAAAGACGTGAATATTCAGGAGGGTACATTTCGTCTGAATCCCACCGTAGATGGGCTGAAAGGCGCTGCTGAACGTAATGGGAGTCGGCCCCTCCTGGGTGCCAAAGGCCCATTGCAAAATTGGCTGAATTACCACCCTGACACGAGCGATCCAGAGAATCATCTGATAACTGCTCGACCCAGTTACGCGAAGGTTGATCCGAGCACTCCTGTCTCTGGTGAAACAATACGTAGAGTAATGGCCGATATCAAAGTAGAGACAGATATCCAGAAGCCTATGCATCCTCATGCGATGCGGCATAATTTCGTGACTATCGCCAGACGTGATTACGATATGCCAGAAGATACGATAGTCTATCTCATCGGTCACAAACCTGGCAGCGATGTCATGGAGACAACGTATGCACACCTATCTGGAGAGGATCACGTGCAGCGTGCTGAGGAAGCGTTTGGTATTCGAGAGCCTGAGGAAGAATCCCCTCTCACACCAGATATCTGTAAGGTGTGCAGTAATCCACTCGAACCAGAGGCAAAGGCCTGCAGTAGGTGTGGAACAGTATACACTCCAGACGCCAAATCAGCTCAAGAGATGGTAGAAGAGCTGGCCCTCAGCGGAATGCGAGCAGCAAAAGATGACCAAGAAGCTGACGCAGTTGATGACTTCCGACAATCGTTGAAAGACAATCCAGAACAGGCGGTGAGGATTCTCAGGGAAGAGCTATAGAATATCGAGGGCCCTCTCCGCTGCATCGGCCATAGGGTTCTTCCGTTCGATTAGGAGTTTGAGTGAATCTTTAAGATCTTCGTGTTCGTCTCCGATATTGCTACTCTCATAGCTGTGCTGTTCCTCAGTTGTGTCTGGACTCTGCTTATCGATTAGTGATTGAATGCTCATTGGTGCGAGTATAACAGGGGATTAGTCTTCCAACAGTCCAAGTTCCTCTAAGCGATTGTAGATCGTCTGTCTGGAGACATCGTACTTGTTGGCAAGATACTCCACATTTGCCCCATTCTCGTACTGTTGTTCGATCCGTTCTAAGGGCAGGTCTTTCTTCGGTCTGCCAACTCTGCCTTCCTCCTTTGCCTGTTGAAATCCTGCCTCCATTCGTTCTCTCGTCAGCTTCCGTTCGTAGTCAGCGATGACGGACAGGATATTGAACAGCAATTCTCCCTCAATAGTCGAGGTGTCAATACTTTGCTCCGTAGTGATGATGTCGATGCCTTCCTCGTTGAGATCGTTTGCCCAGGTACTCAATTGATTGAGGCTGCGACCGAACCTGTCCAAGTTGGTAAACGCGACAGCATCGAACTCGTCAATTCGCTCCATCAGGTAGTCGAACCCAGGGCGATCATCAGCTACTGCGGAAACCCCGTCATCCTTGAACACCTCATACTCGTAGTCTCGATACTCAGCCCAATCTGTCAGCTTCTTAATTTGGGGATCAATGTTCTGGTTGTCAGTCGATACTCTAGCGTATAGCGCCACGGTTTCTGGACTTGTCACATTCCAATAGGGTTCTTGGACACCTATGTCAATAAATCCTATTGTAAGTAAAACAATAGGTTGGTGGACAGATGAGTCGCATTCCTTGAGATACGATATTATTGTTTAGATAAATTTTTTCTCGATGGTCAAATAATTGTAGAACTCATATTGAACGGGCTCTAAATCTATCATGGTACTTGTAATCAAATTCTTTTAGGTTTGGGAGGTGATTGAAATGAGATAGGACATGCAAGAGTTTGAGATCAGTGGATACTGGTATCCATCTGATGCTCCCTATGATAAGAAACCTGGGACGTTGGAATTTGATCCTCTTGAAGGATTGACTCTTGAAATCATGGGACGGTTTAGAAGTCACACAAAAGTTTCATCTGAGACAGAACATAGGACAGACATTGACACTATTTTCGGCCAAACAACGAGTGGAGGAGATGTAACTCTAACTGAATGTAGTATTGGTAAATATTCACTTCCGAGGGAATATGATCAGAAGAGCAGGGGTACAACTCAGTATCATCCAGAATACTGTTTTGCTGGGGATCATGCTGAAGACGGACCCAAATTTAAGTCTATAAATTTCCGTCTGACAAATTTAGACCAGTGGATACACCATACAGATATAGAAGACATTGAATTTCCATTAGATGACAATACTAAATTCTCGCTTTCTTATACTACAGCACCACCCAATCCCCAAATGCGAAACTTTGATGAAGATGATTACAGAGCCTCTTTCTTTTTCGATGACTCTTTAGATTTTGAGTCCATTCGTTCAGACTTCATTAAACCGTTCCAATATCTCATCACATTTGGACTAAGTGTACCTGTGTTTCCACTGCGTATTTTTGGGAATACGCAAGTAGATAGTGGCCGTCCTTTTGGAAAACGGTTCCCTGGCTCAAGGGACATAGAGGCATTTTCAAGTATAGGCACTTCGGTCGTATTTCCTGAGTCAAGATACCGACTGAGACACGAAGGACGAGCTCATCCAATGTGGACATTAGCCTATATTGAAGATGAGGTGGAGAGAATTTTGCAGAATTGGTATTCCGTTTATCATAAACATCAACCTCTGTTTGATCTATTCTTCACGTCCATGTACTATGACGATGACGAGTATCCCTCTGTGATAATTCTAAACTTGACTCGCGCTTTGGAAGCCTACCACAGAGAATCAGATCGGTATATCAATTATTACATTCCTGAGAAAGAATATAAAGAATATCGTGAGGTGTTAGAAAACACCATCCCAGAAGATTTTCCTGATCAATTTACTGACCATTTGAAAGATGGGACTTTCAAGTTTGCCAACCGAGTTTCATTGCGGAAACGGCTAAAAGATATAATTGAGGATCAAGAAGAAGTACTACAGTATCGGTTTGGAGAGGAACTCGACAGCAGTGCGATGGCGAGTGAAATTAAGGAGATCCGGAACGATTTGACTCACCTCTCTGATGAAGATATCTCTGAATTTAATGTAGAGGGAACAATTCTCTACAAGTTAAGATATTTGATAGAAACAGTAATCGCGGATGAAGTAGGATTTGATCCCGAGATATTCCCATTCTACCGGAAAAGGAAACAAGCAGAGGAAGAAGAGGATTGAACGATTCTCCTCTTTCTGCAGGGTTGTATTGAAACTTGAAAATTCCAGGGATAGAGAGCCTAAAAACGGCTATCTATGACCCACGTATCGCTACTGGTGGGGTTAGCGGTCAAAGAAGGCCCGTGAAAACCATCGGTGAGTGATGGGGCGTTAAATGGCTCAACCGATCAGACTATTGCGTCAGTCGGATCTGACCTTTCGGCGATATTTGATCCATCAAACCCAGAGTCCTCTTCGTTCTCATCACCCCCCTGTTCCTCTTGATCTTCCTCTGGCTGCTGGTCCTGCTGTTCTCTTTCAGGGAGTCGCTTGATCGTGAGGAGTGCGTTGATTCTCGGAAAGTCGTAACCACCTCTGGTTCTAATCGGGTTAGATCTTGATGTGTCGATTACAACATTATTGAATGGGCCAAAGATCTGCATTCATGCAAGGGCTGGAGGCCATGCAAATGGCTGGTTGATTACCTCATTGAAGGACTCCCTAACTGAGTCAGGCAAGCCCAGTGCTTCCTGGGTTTCATCGTCCATCTCGAACTCGCTGGAGTGGAGAGGCCCTTGAGAAGCGCTCTGGTAAACGTAGCCCACTAACGTACCACCGTTACTCTGGATAACTGGAATTGCCTTGATCACGTAACCTGGCTCAGTCCGAACGAATGCGGCTTGTCTATCTGTGCGTCTGTACTCACTGAGACTCGTAACGTCGTCTTGATCTTCTGCTGCTGCCATATTTGTACCGGCATATAGATATATCAAATAGTTGATAATAAAGCCTGGGGTCGGTTACGTTCTACCCACACGGGTTTATAAAGGCCCCTCGATTCTGTCCTTCAGCCCGCCCATCGAAGTCAATAGATACAACCGTTTTATATCTGCTTCCCCTCTTTCCTTTCTGTTGTACTCACTATCGTATTCGAGGAACTGATTTGCGTACTCGATGCATTCGTTGATGCCTGCAACCTTCCCCTCACCGATGTGAGGCAAATCGTATTTCTCGATGATTTCCTCCGTTAGTTCTCTTCCAGTGAATACTGGCCCTTGCTGGTTATCTCGGAACACTCGGAGCTCCCACTCAGTTGATCCGCTCTTCACGATTGGGATTATTTTATACTGAGCATCCTCTTCCCGATAACTGTACACATTGAACAATTTGTCTCTATTTCGTAGCGCCATCGTACAAGCATATCTTATCAAAACACCAACTATTAAGCCTTGGGGAACCGATGAAAGCACCATGGCAGTCGGATCGGTCTTGAATAATGAACGGTACAGGAAAATCTTAGAATCCGCTATCGAAGTAGAGCGTGAGAACGAACATGGCTGGAGGTTAGATCAAGTCGGAGCAACGGGAGGCCATATCTCCAAGCTCAAGGCAGAAGGGTTGGTCAAAACAGTCATTGAGAGGAGTAGCAAATCGAACTGGTACAAGCTCACTGACAGGGAGGAAGTAGAAAAGGCGTTGGAGGAGATCGAGGAAGAAATGAAAGCAGGTGGAGTCATAGAGCATGACTGGGATATCGAGCCTCCGTCGTTCGATTCTGTGGTTGGATTGGATGATATGAAATTCATTCTCAGGAAGGCATTGACTGCTGACGACAGGGTGAATGTGCTATTAGCCGGTCCTCCGTCACTTGGCAAGAGCGTGCTGCTGATGGAGATAGAGCAGGCAATACCAAACGCCGAGTTTGGGTATGGGTCCGAGGATTCGGCTGCCGGACTAATTGATATGCTATTCGACAAGCAGCCTCAGGTTTTGCTGATAGATGAACTGGACGAAATGGATAGTGACGACTACTCCGTTATAGAGCAATTGGGCGAGCACGGCAGAGTTACAGAACGCAAGTATGGAAAGACGAGAGAGATAGAACTCGATACTCGCATTTTCGCCGCCTGCAACGATCTCGAAGTAATTCCCTCACCAGTCAAATCCCGGTTTCAAACAATGACTATCGAGCCCTACTCCGAAAGTGAGTTCCTCGAAGTAGTGACGAAAGTATTGAACGACAAGGAGGATTGCTCTGAGCAAGTTGCTGCAGAAATCGCTGATAGAGTGTACCATGAGTACGATAGCGATGACATCAGGGACGCAATCAGGGTATCCCGAATGGTCGATGCTCCAGAAGAAGTTGAGGGGGTTATCACTGCTCTACAGAATCACAGCTGAACCTGAAAATGCCTGTGTGTATGTTCACCAAACCTCCAAGAAGTCATCTATCACTGAGACCTCATTATCGTCGAGATCGTACACATCCTTGAGAATCAGATCATCCAGTTGTTCCTGTAGACGATCTGCCTCGTCTTCTAGTTCTTGGATTCTGGTTTTATCTTCTTCAAACTCATCCATGAGTGTCATAACATCATCTCTGGTGGGGGTACCCATGTTGAGAATATCTGATTGATTAAGTCGTTTATTTTGTACTTTGAGAAGCTTGAACACGAAATCTCGGATCTGTTCGTCATCGAAATTGATGACATGTCCGCGCTTCATCACTACCTGATAGACCCGCTCGCCGTCAACCTCCATTCTGTCGTTCATTCGTATGGGATCTTGGCGGTAGTCGTCATCAGATAGGTCAACCGATTTAGCGAGGTCAAGGATAGTCCACCTCCGTTCGTAGGCTTGCAAGTAGTTGAAGATGTCATCAGCACGAACCTCCAATTCAGTGATTGTCTCAATGGTATCCCGGATGTCATCTGCGAGAGTTGAAATTCGGTCTTTGTGTTCAGAAAGAACGACGGGTAAGGGTTCTAAGAACGTTTTCCCATACGAGTAGAACTTGCTGTTGAAAATGAAACTAATATGCTTGTGATAGAACTCTATAACACGCGAGTTGAGCAAACCACCGAAGTAGAGTGTATCCGACCCTGTTGGAGCGTATTCATCCCTAAGTCGAAGAGCGTATCCACCTGCCGTTCCTCCGCCCACGAAGTAGTACCTTCCTTCGGTATCGGGGACGAACGAAGGTTCCTGACGTAGAACACCCAGCATAATCTTGTTAGAGTCGAACTTGGTGAGGTTCTTCGGATAGACATACGCATACCACTCGTCTTCGTCCCGAAGTGCATCATTACCCCGGCTCTTGATTGCTTCTTCATGCTCTTCGTGGGTGAAAAAGTCCCATGCTTTGGGATAATTCTCAATGAGCCATTGCTGAGAGATCGGTTTGGAATCATCTCCTTGGATTTTGTAGGGAAAGATGACCCAGAGTCCCTTCCAGTCAACCTGCCAACGATGAATTTCATCTCCTTTTAGAACCCGTCTCAGGATGTTCTCTTCGATGGGATAATACTCATTTTCTCCAGTCGGCTTGAACTCTACAAGACCCTCTTCGTTGTGTTCTCTGGTTTCACCTATATAGACTCTATCTGCACTGGTCTGCATCCCGACGAAGATGTCTCTCGCTACATCGTCAAGACGAAGATTTGCCCTTTGGTCGATTTTGTCGAAAATTTCGCGTTCATCTTCGGGCATAGGCTTCCAGATCCCCGGAGTCCCTGCATTATCCTCTGATAACTGTGCTTGTGGGTAGTTGAATAGGTCGTAACCTTCTGTGTCCTCTGGAGATATCCACTCATCCAGATGGTTGATCTCATCTAATGCACCATCGTTCTTCTCTGCAAAGCGGGCGCATCGAACCTGATTGTCTTCTACTGTTCGTTCTCGGTCGAGGGTGATGATGCAGGGGTAGGGTGTTGGGACATCAAAAACATCTGTCTCCTTAAAGTCGATGAAGTGAGTAATCGGTTCGTCAACCAGTTGATCTCGGATTTCCTTCGCATAGTCCGCCATCACAACCCGATCAGGACAGATGTAGGCTAACTTTCCATCGTCTGTAAGCCAGTTCACTCCCCGCTCGATGAACGGAACGTAGATGTCGAAGTTTTTGATGGCGCTTGCATAATGATCCGAGTAAGTGTCTTTCATCCCGCTAAGATTTTGGATACGGACATACGGAGGATTTGCCACCACTATATCAAACTCTTCTTCGTCCTTAATGTGATCTACCGTGTTCCGATCTTCAATAAAGGATCTTGCTCGCCCATTATATTCCACAAATTGATTGAGGCCTGATTGTTCGCTATCAGAATCCGTACCACCTGATTGCTTTTCACGGAGTGTGGGGGATAATGTATCAGCAACATGGATCTCGAAACCATCCATTGTATAGTATGGATCTTTCTCTGTCACCTTGTCGTAGAGATCAATGGTACGGAACAGTAGGTTGATTTGCGTGATGTGAGCTGCGAAGGGATTTATGTCGATTCCGTAAACGTTGTCCTCAACTCGTTCAAGAATCGTCCGTGCTTCATCAGGCTCCAACTGATGTACGCTTGTCTTGTTGAATTTCCGTAAGAAGTGTTGGATGAGTCGCTCGGTTACTTCGGTAAGGAATGTTCCACTCCCACATGCTGGATCAAGAACTTGCTTGCGTCCGATTTCCTCTCCAGCACGATAGTCCACAGAGTCAAGCATGAATTGGACAACCTCAAGCGGAGTGTAGTACTCACCCAGTTCCTTGCGCTCCTGCTTTGGAAGATAGTCTTCGTAGACATGTCCCAGAATGTCGCGGTTAACATAGCTGAAATCAAATCGGTTGAGTCGCTTGAAGACAGTTCCCAGAGAATAGTCAAGTTCGTCTTCAAGCTCTCGCTGACTCCGCCGCTCCTCATTTGAGAATGTCCCTCGTTTGTCTTGACTCACCCACCACCAGTCAAAGATACCGAGTTCGTAGAGATCGGGATAGTGGTCATCTATGTCATCGTAGGTGTCCATGAGTCCATCCAGATATGGTTGGTCCTTGTCACGCTCCAATGCATCAGCCATCCCTCGATGTGACAAACGAGTGCGCCCAACGATCTCTTTGTCCTCTGCAATACGAGCGAAGAGTGCCCGATTCAAGATGATGTAGGCCGTCTCTCTACAGAATGCTTGCTTTGCATTTTCCGTTCGCCCAGTGTACTCTCGCCAATCTTTCCAGTCTGGAAACGTAGTATCTAAGAACTCCCTGGGATAGGAATCCTCGCCGCGCTCGCGGTAATTTTGAAAGAATCGCTTGAGAACGTCCGTAAGTTCATCCAGGGAATCCTTGACAGCATCGAGGAAGAGATCATACCCTTCATCGTCTGTTCCAGGCTGATACTGGACAGGGACCTCTTGATAGGTTTCTCGGAAAAAGTCAGCAGCTCCGAAATCTATGTAGCGGTCATGCCGAAAGTATTTCAGTTCACTTATTGCATCACGCTGAGTCTGCGTGAGGTTTTCCAGATCAGTCGTAGCTATGGTCTCGATATCAAAGTCCTCGATAGACCGGAGTGTCCGCTCATCAGAATTGTATCTGTAGAGTCGGAATGTATGTCCGTTTGTGAGGATGCCATATTTTGCGCTCCCTACACCATTCATATACGTTTCCAACTGCTCTACGTCATCCAGATCAAGATCGTGGGAGGGGCGTTTTGTCTCACATACGATAACGGGAAATGGGGGATCATTGTCATCATAGCAGAGAACGTCTTTACGGTCATCCTCGAAATTGACATGTCCCTCACCCTCCCTTCGAGGCCAACCAAGAGCATCTGTAAAAAGATGGTCAACAAGACTATAACGGAAGTCAAACTCACTCCCTTCCTCTCGAATCTCTTCATTAACCGAGATAAATGCTTGATGCACCTCGGAGAGAAAGTCGCTGGCCATGGTCTGAGGATCCAGCCCCGGTAAGAAAAGTTTTCGTGAGACGGTCTTGACCAAATCAAAAGAAATCCTTGATCTCACAAATTTTGCTACGACAAACCCCGGTAGCTGACGGCTCTATACCGGGAACGATATTTTCCGCCCCCAGAAGCCCTGCTCAAAATGGGATAGACGCCCCAACACGTTGGTTCTCCTTCGAGAGAGGTTTCCGAATTTTCTGTTAGTGCTACCGTTGGGGTTTGGAGTGGCTTCACCCACCCATGGAACCTTACTCGGTCAGAGACTCGTAAGAGGCGGGATTCTGTACGTCCCTACTTTGTGATTGACACCTCCTGAACATCCCAATCTGGATTCTGCATTTTCAGCGTCTTCTTTTGCTTGTCTACTAATTCGTCTATGGCTTCTCTATGCTTATCCTTGCTCAGTTCACAACTCACTCCCCTCCTGTTCGTCGCCATTGCTGCTCGTGCCACTGCGTAGGAGCCACCGTAGGGATCGAGCACAGTATCACCCTTATCTGTGGAAAGCTCGATCAATTCTTCAAGCAGGCTTCGAGGTTTCTGATTCAAGTGTACCCTATTCGGCTTGCTATCAATCTTGTACTTCAGTACGTCATTGTGGGTCTTACCGTTGAAAGTTCCATCACCGTACTCAAAGCACAGTATCTGCTCCTTTATCCGATTCCAGTAGCCACCAGCAGCATTGTGGTTGTGCTTGACCCAGGTGAGCAAGTGACCGAACTCAAACCCTGAGGCTGCTTCAAATCGACTTTGCGTTTCAACCAGGTTCTGGCCGATGCAAAACACAAAGACATGGCTATCGGGACTGAGCACTCGTTCCAATTCTTCGGGGATGCCATCTAACCCAGACATTCCATCCCATGTCTCATGACGTGAGTACTCTTCTCCTTCTTCCCAGTTTGCCTCAAACGATCCACCATATGGCGGATCAGTGATGACGCAATCCATGGAATTGTCAGGCAGTGATTGAAGGAACGATCCTGCATCATCGCAATGCAGCTTGGGATAATACATCAGGGTCGAATCATTGTCCTCTGATTCAGACTCGCTATCTTCATCATCAGGACCGTCTTGAGTCGTACTGGATATCTCCTCACCTGTTCCAGATCCATCAGCACGGGGCTTTTTGTTTGAGATTTCAGGCCCCTGATATGCAGTGAGACCTTCTATTTTCTGATCAAGAAGCGAAATATTGACGTGACTCCCTTCCTCTAAGTCTGACCTGGCAGCCTCGATCTCATCTTGATCTTCATGGTACTTGGCCCATTTTATCAGCTTCCTCGCGCCATTTCTATCTAGATCCTGCTCTTGGATCTTGGCACAGGTCAACACCTGCAGTCGTTCATCCTCAATCCTCGCTAACCGAGCCAGTCTCTTTTGCGATGGATCATCTGTCTGCTCCAAAACCATCTCGTGGATTTCTTGGGGAACAGAGACTGCTTTCAACCATTGCTCGATAGATCGAAGTGACTTGCCGAACTTATTACACACAGTAATGAAGGCATCCCGCCCACCAGGTGGGCGACCTCCGTGTTTGTCCCAGTCGGGCTCACGATCTCGCCTTAGTGACGTGAGTACATTTGCGATCTCAGAGGGCTCCAGTTCAATCCCTTGTTGTCGAAATGCCGTGTAGACCCCATCACCCTTCTCCAATACATTAGGATCAGTTCGATTGATGTTCTCGATAATTCCCTGGGAAGCCTTCTGCATATCAGATACCTCCACGATATGAGCAGCAATCTCTTCTCGGTCAAGATATCTATGTGACCACCATCTCGTTTCTCCGAAGACGAGTTGATAGGATTTCTCTCCACCAGGAGTAACTCGAATAGGCTGCAGTAGTCCCTCTTTTTCAATCGTCGAGGCTGTTTCTATGATCCCTGCTGCAATCTTTTGTTCATTCGTAAGATCCAGATTATCCGAATGACTGTCTTTTAGCTCCTCAACTTCTTCCAGCAGCTCCCACATTCTCGTTTCATCTGGAATCATTCGATGCTGGTACGGATTCTGCGTTATTTTCTGAACGGGAATATACTCAGTTGATGGTGTTTTCATTGAACTCATTTTTCAGTTCTTCTCCTTTAGGAGGATCAGTAGATCGCGTTTCTCGCAACCCGTTTCGATCACCGATTCCCCCACTAGTGTGCGCCGCTGATCGATCGATTTCAGACGTGAGGAGAACACCGGCCTGAGAAAGTCCGTACCCTCACATTCTCGGGGGATGTATTAAAAGTTACGATGTGATGACAAGATATTTTCGACATTCTTCAAGACTTCCTTGAAGACATATTTCAGCATTACTGCTCCAGGTTTTCCTGAAGATACTGAAGCAGTAAATCCCATTTCTAATCCCATATATAACATAATATTGAAATATATGGGATGTTTTGAATTGGGTTTATACGAGTACACGAGAATTAGGAAATATGGAAAATATCGCTCACCCAGCAGACCAGCCATATACTGAGGGAGATCGAGTACGAGTTTATCTTGCGGAGAGTGATACTGATTCACAGCATCACGGGAAGACTGGAATTGTAACTGACGTACTCGAAGACACTCTGGACCAAGAAACAGAGCGTGAACTGGACTCCTACTCATATCGGATCAAGGTAGACGAGGAAGAACTGGATATCTGGTTCAGGCATAGGGATCTAGTGCCAGTAAACAACTAAGGATCACACCAACCGTTTCGGAAGAACTGTACTTCTCGGGAACAGACACATCTACCGGAACAAGTTGCCGGGACTGTAACAGCGTAACACTGTGTTACCCTACGGTACTAGTAGGCGGGGCCGTCACCCCCGCCGCCGCCACCGCGTTTATGCCCCTTCAGGAGCACTCACTGATGACCTCTTCCACATCATCAACGAACCTCTCAAGCATATCAGGACATGATTGCTCCAATTCCCCACGGACTTCATCACTATATTCGGAAGTCAACGCAGTAAATAGGCTTCCATACATCAGCAATTCAAGCTTCTTCACCTTGTTCTGAAGTTGTGATGATATGCTTTCAATTTCCTCCTCAATTTTCACCCTTCTCGGCTTTGCGATCTCATCAAGGTACCCTAATTCTCGTCCTGCAAGCAAGATCGCAAGCTGGAGCACATTCGACTTGGGAACATTGAGATCCTCCGAGAGACTGCTCGCATAGAAATGCTGGTACCACATGATGCGATACTGATCTGAAATTTTTTGTGGAGAATTGACATTTAACTCTTCTTCGTCGATATCAGCATACGAAAAAACACCCACCTCCAGATACTCAGACGTGATTACTATGGCTTTTTCCGCGCTGTTTATCCTTTCTACCTTATCACCATATTCGAGATCTATCTCTGGAAGGCCAACACGCAGTAGTTTCTTGATTGTTTCCTGAGTACTGTTTAATTTATAGTTGATTTTGGCTTTCTCGATTATTGTCGACTCCAAGCCTCCAGTTTTGATGCGACAGTTGTACGTGATCTTGTGGTCACGAGGAGGGTTGTTCTCCCTGGGTGTGTATTCCGTAGTCAAGGATTCTTGGATCGTCCAGCTTCGCTCGCTCGCGTGTTTGACGCGCTGTGCAGTATCCTCATCAATCACATCCGCCAGATCAACACTCATCAACACCACCTGCTGAAAGCGTCGATGAGTCTGCACAGGAAGTGATTATTAGCCGATACGACCGGTACTCTTTTGGGGGTAGTGTTCTAACGTTCATATGTTGGTTGTTTGATTTGTTTGTGTTGGTCGTCTGGAATCGATACTGAGCCAGAATCCTCACCTCAAGGCATTACGGGGATTCGCCCTCCCCGTTTTCGACAGTCCAACAGCGACAGCTCTGGTTAGGGTCTACCTCCGATCACGGCCTTCTTGCGAGTCTCGTCGTGTGCTTCATACAACAGATAAAACCATCCTATCTCCCGGTGGGATAGTCGCTGATATTCTCCAGGGAGGGATTCCTCGACTTCTCGGCCAGTCCCTTCCACCGCAGATAGAAGTTCATGTATATCACGTTCAGAATTAAGATCATCTACGAGTTTGAGAAATGACTCTGCTGTTCTGAATTGATTCTGTACATTATCCGTGTTTACGATTTCCTTGTTTTCGCTCATTCTGTCAACCTCAATTTTTATGTTGTTTGTACAGTCGATCCTCCTGAGATTCCGCAAGCTCTTCAAGACGAAATTTGAGCAATCCTCAAAACACGCTCAACCTAAGATTTCTCGCTGATCAAATCAGCCATTGCCCCATATTGAATATCATCATCCATATCTCCATCATCGGAATCTTTGACTTTTCTCTTAATCACAATTTCATAATATGATCCAGACTCAATATCCGAGTTACGTCTTTGGAGCTTTGTTGGAATCCTAAATCTGAAGTCTTGATGAAGTTTAGCGATTAACTTTACATCCTGCATCTGCAAGTGCAATTTACGGCCCTACTAATATAAAAGTACCGGAGGTGTTCACTTGAGATAGGGTATACGGCATCCCCTTCACCCACCATACGGGTGATACTAAGATCGCCAGAGGGCTACAACCACTATTGAGTATATAACCCGTTCAATAAGGCCACTGGTGAGGCTTGCAATTCAGAACAGACCCTAATCATTGCGTCCCATATTTAAGGTCGAATTATGTTCCGATTTAGGTCCTACTTGTCAAGTATTTAGGGTAACATACTTCCGTTTGGGTATGTGATTGATAAGTATGGATGAAATTCAAGAAATTCAAGAGGAGTATGGTTTAGACAGTGTACCATCCCGTGAACCAGTATATGAGTTTGAAGACGAGGATAAGTATGAGATAATTGGATGGCTCAAGGCTAGCGAGAAACGGAAGCGAATCTTAGAAATGTTGCTGATGGAGCCAATGACCACAAAC
>ENA-ORDC01001742-ORDC01001742.1-marine-metagenome-genome-assembly--contig:-NODE-1742-length-15048-cov-3.683521_pt1 | contig 15048 bp, 11 predicted proteins | sample MGYA00237783_ERZ508515 | MGnify/ENA primary metagenome ERZ508515 (study PRJEB26186, sample SAMN06268792) | marine metagenome | isolation source: Eden Landing Ponds, San Francisco, CA, USA | place... | reverse complement strand
CGCGCCATCCGCGAGGAAGAAGCCGACGGCGTCGAGGAAGTCACGAAACTCATGGAGGCCAACCGATGACGACCCAACACATCAGCGACCGAACGGGGGGACCAGCGTGAACACCGCAGACCAGTACCTGAAAGCCATCTACCTGGTACAGGAGACAGAAAACGGTCCGGCCTCGACCGGCGCCATCGCCGACATGCTTGAGGTCAGTCCCGCAAGCGCCAACGAGATGATCGGCAAGCTCGAAGACCAGGGCCTGGCCGAACACGAGAAGTACAAGGGGGTCACGCTCACCGACGAGGGGATCGTCCGCGCGAGCGAGGCGCTCCAGAACTACTGCATCATCGAGCGCTTCCTCGTCGAAGTGCTCGAAGTCGAGGAGTTCCGCGCCGAGGCCCGCCAGCTAGAGAGCGTCATCGACGAGACGGTCGCCGACCGCCTCGACACGATCATCGACCGCGAACCGCAGTGTCCCGACTGTTTCGACGCCGAGGACGACGTCTGTGCCCTGCTGGAAGTGCCGGCCGCCGCCGACGACTGAGGCCTTTCCGCGGCGGCGTTCGAACTCCCGCCGTCAATCGTCGGCGGTCACGCGCTCGACGAACTCGTCGGGCAGCTTCTCTATCTCGCCGACCTGGACGTGCCAGAGGTTCGCGTAGGTGCCCTCTCGTTCGAGGAGCGTCTCGTGGCCGCCGCGTTCGACGAGGTCGCCGTCGTCCAGCACGAGGATGTCGTCGGCGTTTCTGACCGTGGAGAGCCGGTGGGCGATGACGAACGTCGTCCGGTCGGCGGTCAGCCGCCGGAGATTGCGCTGGATCAGCACCTCGGTCTCGTTGTCGACGTGGCTGGTCGCCTCGTCGAGGACGAGAATCTCGGGGTCGCCGACGAGCGCACGGGCGAGTGCGATCCGCTGGCGCTGGCCGCCCGAGAGCTTCACGCCGCGCTGACCGACCTCGGTGTCGTAGCCGTCGGGCAGGTCCGCGACGAATCCGTGCGCGCCGGCCTCGCGGGCGGCGGCTTCGACCGCTTCGCGCCGTGAGTCGTCCTCGGTGGCGGCTCCGCGGAGACCGTAGGCGATGTTCTCCCGGACGGTGCCGTCGAAGAGGAACGGGTCCTGGTCGACGTAGCCGATGGCCGACCGCAGGCTGTCGACATCTACCTCGGACACGTCTCGGCCGTCGACGCGGACGGTCCCCGAATCGGGGTCGTAGAAGCGCGGCAGGAATTTGAGAAGGGTCGATTTCCCCGCTCCCGTCGATCCGACGACGCCGACCGTCTCGCCGGGTTCCACGGTGAAATTCACACCGTCGACCACCCGCTCGTCGCTCCCGGGGTAGGAGAACGTCACGTCCTCGTACTCGACGCGGCCGTCGACGGCGTCCAGGCGCTCGGCGTCCGGGTCGTCCGCCCGCTTGCGGTCGGCCTTCCGGACGCCGACGATGCGCTTTGCGGAGGCTTTGGCGCGCTTGTACATGTTCACGAGCCCGGAGATGTTGCCGATGGGCCCTTCGAGCCCGCGCAGGTAGTACACGAAGGAGATGAGTTGTCCCGCGGTGAGCGCGCCGGTGAACAGCCAGGGCGCGCCCTCGACGACCCAGAGACCGCCGACGAGCAACACGGCGGCCATCGTCACGCCGGTGACGCCGCTGACGACGGGGTCCTGTCGCATGGCCACGCGCGAGCCGGCCCACCGCTTGTCGACGAACTCGCGAGACGCCTCGCGCAGGCGAGTCCGCTCGAACGCCTCGGCACTGTGGGCCTTGATCACCTCGATGCCGGCGAGGCTCGTCTCGATGCGGCCGTTGAGCGCGCCCGCAGCCTGTCGCATCGGGTCGAACAGTCGTTCGAGGACCGTCGAAAAGTAGTAGTTGATACCGACGAACACGGGAACCGCGACCAGCACGAGGAGCGTCAGTTGCCAGTTCAGCAGCGTCATAAAGAGGAGCGCGCTGCCAATGTTGGCCGCGCCCAGCACGCTCCAGTGGATGCTCCCCGAGAGCGACGACTCCAGGCTGTTGACGTCGCTGTTGAGGACTGTCATCAGGTTGCCCGTCTCGTAGCGGTCGAAGAAGGCCAGATCCTGGCGCTGGGCGGCGTCGAACGTCTGGACGCGCACGTCGTCGAGCGTCCGCTGGCCGAAGCGGTTGAAACACCACTCCTTGCCGAACGCCGCGGTCAGTCCGAGTACCGCGACGGCGACCCACAGCCCGCCGATGAACCAGAGCCGACCCAGTTTCGACTCGGGCGCCCAGGCGTCGACGACCGGCAGCCAGATGTCGGCGTCGCTGAACACCACGTCGAACGCCGTGCCGATGAACAGCGTCGTCACGTTCCCGAGGATGCCGGAGAGGATCGCCGCCGCCAGCCCCGCGTAGAAGTAGGCGAGATGGGGTCGCGCACCGCGGCGGAGCACGTGCAGGAGCGGCCACTCCACGTCGGCCTCGTCGGCGAGTGTCTCGTCGCTCATCGGTCCACCTCCCTTGCGTCCGCGCCGGCGGCCCGACCGCCGTCGGCCCGCGCCTCGTCCGCCACGCGGTCGAGGAACGCCTCGGAGACGGAATCGAGGTCGCCGACCTGCACGCGCCAGAGGTCTGCGTAGACGCCGTCGCGCTCCAGCAGGTCATCGTGGGCCCCCTCCGCGACGAGTTCGCCGTCGTCGACGACGAGGATCCGGTCGGCGTTCCTGACCGTCGAGAGCCGATGCGCGATGGCGAACGTCGTCCGCTCGCCCGCCATCGACGCCAGGCTCTCCTGGATGCGCAGTTCCGTCTCGTTGTCGACGTGGCTGGTCGCCTCGTCGAGGACCAGAATTGCGGGGTCCCGGTAGAGCGCTCGCGCGATGGCGACCCGCTGGCGCTGCCCGCCCGACAGTTTCACCCCGCGCTCGCCGACGGTCGTGTCGTACCCCTCCGGGAGGTCGGTGACGAACTCGTGAGCGCCCGCGAGTTTCGCCGCCGCTTCGACGGCCTCCTCGTCCGGGTCGGGGTCGGCGTAGGCGACGTTCTCCCGGACGGAGTCGTTGAACAGGACCGGGTCCTGGCTGACGTAACCGACCGCGTCGCGGAGACTCCGGCAGTTCACCGTCGTCACGTCCTGCCCGTCGACCTCGATGGTCCCCGAGTCCGGGTCGTAGAATCGGAGCAGCAGTTTCAACAGCGTCGATTTCCCGGCTCCGGTCGACCCGACCACGCCGACGAGTTCCCCTGGTTTCGTCTCGAAGGAGACGCCCGAGATTGCCGGTTCGTCGGCGCTCTCGTAGGTGAACGAGACGTCCTCGAAGGTGACGACGCCGTCGGTGACACTGATGTCCGGTCCGTCGTTTCGCTCGGTCGCGTCGGGGTGGTCACGCACCTCGCGGACGCGCTTCGCCGAGGCCAGCGAGTCCTCGTAGCTGTCGATGGTCTCGACGAGCACCTCCTTGACGGGACCGAACAGGTTGGTCGTGTAGAGCATGAACGTCAGGAGCGTCCCGGCGGTGAGGGGGCCTGAGAAAAAGAGCGGCGGCCCTCGCAGTACCCAGTAGCCGCCCAGCAGGAACAGGGCAATCGTCCCCGCGGAGTTGGTCCCCCACGTCGAGATGTCGAACCCCACTTTCAGCCGGATCGTCTCCCACTTCGACTGTCGGAACGCTCGCGAACTCTCGCCGACGCGCTCGCGCTCGCGCGGTTCGCCGCCGAAGGCTTTCACCGTCCGGATCCCCGACAGCGCGTCCTCGACGCTCGAATTGATGGCGCCGACGTTCTCGCGGACGCGCTCGTAGCGTGGCTCCAGCGCGCGGGCGTAGAGCCTGCTCGCCACGCCGATCAAGAGGGGGATGACGAGCACTGCGAGCGCGAGTTGCCAGTGCAACAGCGCCATGAACGCGAACGTGACGACGACGCGAGCCACGTGGGAGACGCCCTGTTTGACCGCGCCGACGATGCCGAGCGCGTTGATACTCTCGTCGAAGACGACGCTGGTCAGGTCCCCGGTTCCCCGGTCGTCGAAGTAGTCCATCCCGAGCGCGGTCGTGGCCTCGTAGATGTCGGTCATGAGGTCGTGTCCCGATTCCAGGACGGCCCGCTGGGTCAACCACGCCGATGCCCAGTCGAGGAGATTTGCCAGCACGACAGCCCCCGCCAGGAGCGCGACCGTGAACCACAACTGCGCCACCCGTCCCTCGGGTATCACCCCCTGTGGAACCAGCGGGAGCGTGTACGTCCCGCCGGGATACAGGACGGCGTCGAGCGCGACGCCGATCAGCACCTCCGGCGCGCGCTGTGGCACCCGCGCGAGCAACATCGTGCCCAGTCCCGCACCGTAGTATCCGGCCCGCGGCCGAACGTAGGGCCACAGCAGGCCCACGAGCGGGTTCTCCGATCCCTCACCGTCAGTGTCAGTTGCCGTCGACATTCGTGACCCGTCGATGACTGCCGTCGGTCTCCACCCGATTCCCCTGTGTCGGCTGTCTGACCGGATCCGTCGAAGCGGTCAGTATTATAACTGTTCGTTGTGCGCATCATGTTGTCTCATGACATGATATGGCCGGAGCCCGCCGGATGCGGAACGGCTCGCCTCGTGGTCGAGCTGGCTCTCGTCGGTTAGTACGTTTATACCGGAACGCGCTACCACCGGTCGTATGGACGACGGAAGTCCGACCTCCGCGAACCGGGCCGGTGCCGTTGCAGAGAATATCGTCTCGACTCGACTGATCCGGGCGGGGTACAACGTTTCACAACCGGAGATTCCCTGTCACTACGACATCGTCGCGGACATCGACGGCGACATGGTGAGAACCCAGATCAAACGCGGATTCGAGGACAGTCGTGAACGGACATTGCGTGTCAATATGATGGGGTCTGTTCACAGGGGACAGACAGAGTACGAAAGCGTTAGATACACTTCCGACCAGGTAGACGCATTTGCTATATACGACCCAGTGAACGACGAGGTCTACTGGCTGTGGTTCGACGAGGCTCCCGAGACGGAGCTAAGAAGAAAGTATAATTCGCTCGTGGAACATAGACTGGATCGTAAACTGTAGTCTCGTGGTGTAGTGGCCAATCATAGCGGCCTTTGGAGCCGCTGACGGCGGTTCGAATCCGCCCGAGACTATATAAAATATTTTATATTAATTCGCAGTCCCTCACCGGTCGGTGGACCGTGCGATACCCGTCGTCGGTCGACTCGACGTCTTCCACCGCGTAGAGGCGGATGTCGCGCTCCTGTTTGGTGCGAACGGGGAAGTCGTAGTGCGTGGCATCGTAGGCCAGTTCGTCGCCGTCGGCCGCGCACTCGGCGACGAACTCGCGGTGGCGGTCCAGACGGCGTCGCGCGACCGACTCGGAGAGGGCGGGCACCCCCGCGACCTGGTCGGCGAAGACGTCGACGAACTCGGACTGGCGTTCGACGCCCACGGAGTCGCGGCCGGCGACCATCGCGGCCAGCGACGTCGTGCCGGTGCCCCAGAACGGGTCGAGGACGGTGTCGCCGTAGGCCGAGTACATGTTGATCAGGCGGTAGGGAATCTCGAAGGGGTAGGCGGCCGAGCGCTCGCGCAAATCGCCGTGGTCGAGCGCTTGCAGGTCGCCGTTCACGTCGGTCCAGACGTCGGAGAACCAGCGGTTGCGCTCCTCCCAGAAGTACGCGGCCTCGTAGCGACGGTCGGCGCCGGGTTCGAACGAGCGCGAGTCGCCACCGTTGCGAAAGACGAGCACGTACTCGTGTTCGAGGGTGACGTAGGCGTTGGGCGGGACCATCCCCGAACCCATGAACTTCGCCGCGCTGTTCGTGGGCTTGCGCCAGAGTACGTCCGGAAGCGGGTCGAAGCCGAGCGACGCGAACGCCGAGAGGACGCGGGCGTGATTGGGATAGACGCGGAAACTGTCGCCGACGGTCCGGGTCGCGTCGCCGACGTTGACGCAGGCGATGCCGCCGTCGACGAGCACGCGTTCGAGTTCGGCCCACACCTCGTCGAGCACTGCGTGCATGGCCTCGTAGGCGCGCTCGCCGTCGCCGGCGTCGAGGGCCTCGGCCACCGCGGACGACTGCGCGGCGAAGGCGTCGTCCCACATCTCGATCATGGGATAGGGGGGCGACGTGACGACCAGTTCCACGCTGTCGTCGGGGAGGGCGATATCGCGAGCGTTGCCGACGACGACGCGGTGGCGCGTCTCCATTGGGGATTCCCTCGCCCTCCCCGGCCTTCAGTGTCCCGACACTCGTCGCGGCCGGCCCGCGACACCGGTGTCCGGCGCGTCTACGCGAGGCCCCGGCCCCCCGCCGAGGTTACAAATCCTTATTATCTCACCGCGGCTGGATTAGCATATGACCGTCGTCAGCGTCTCGATGCCGGACGATCTCCTGGAGCGCATAGACACGTTCGCGGACGAACACGGCTACACGGGCCGGAGCGAAGTCGTCCGCGAAGCCGCGCGCAACCTGCTGGGCGAGTTCGAGGACAAGCAACTCGAGGAACGGGAGCTGATGGGTGTCGTCACCGTCCTGTTCGACTACTCCTCGTCGGGCGTCGAACAGCGGATGATGTCGCTGCGCCACGAGTACGAGGATCTGGTTGCGTCGAACGTCCACAGCCACGTCGGCGACCACTACTGTCTCGAACTGTTCATCCTCGAGGGGTCCCTCGCGGACATCTCGACGTTCGTCGGGAAGATCCGAGCGACGCAGGACACCCTCTCGATCGATTACTCGGTGATGCCGGTCGACCGCATCGACGCGCTTCCCGGCGAAGGCGGGGTCTGAGCGCGGTCCGAAACGGACCGGACCTCTGCCGCGCCCTCAGAGATAGGCGACAGCCTCAGAGATAGGCGGCGTCCCAGCGCGTGGGCTTGCGAGTGTTCCCGCAGTGGTTGCACTCGATGCGCCCCATCGAGTCCATCGCGTTGGCGAGGTTGTCGCAGTTCGCACAGAAGTAGCCGTACTGGCTCGTCTGCGCCTCGTCGCCCCAGACGGTGTAGAAGTGTCCGACGGACCCGGTGTCGGAATCGGTGTAGTCGACGTAGACGGCCCGGCCCTCGTCGGTCTCGACGGCCTCGATCCCCGAACTCTCGTGGAGCGTCCAGACGTTCTCGACGTGGGTCCGGTCGCCGATCTCGACGGTGTCCTCGCCGACCTTCTCGAGTCCGCGGGCCTCGTAGAAGGCGTTGCCGTCGGTGTTGTCGTCGAGCACGCGTCCGTAGATGTGCTCGAACCCCTCGGTCCGGAGCTGGTCGACGGTGACGTCGAACAGTTCGGTCGCGATGCCCTCGCCCCGATACGAGGGGTCGACGTGGAGCCACAGCAGTGTCGCCTCGTCGCCGGACTCCGAGTGGACGCTCTCGGAGAAGCCGACGACCTGTTCGTCCCGCTCGACGACCAGGAAGAGGTGTGCTGGGTCACCGAAGCGCTCGGCCAGTTCCGCCTCGTCGTACCACTTCTCGACGGCAGTCGTGATCGCCTGCGGACTCAGCGAGTACGACCGCTCTAGCGACCGCCGTGCGACGTCCCGTATCGCCGGCCTGTCGGCCGGTCTTGCACTCCGGATCTGCATGTCCGATGAGTCGACGGCCGTGCCAATAAAACCCACAGTCAATCGACGATCAGCGTGACGTTCGTTTCGGTGATTCCCGTCTGAGTTACCGGATCGACGGATCCGTCCCCGCAACGACCCGTCCGGTCGGCCGACTCTCGAAGGCTCCAATCGAGAGCTACCTTCGAGGGCAAGCGAGGATCGAAACGGAAGCGGGCCGTGGCATCGCACTCGGCGGGCAGGGGGTAGTGAGGTGTGGATACGTGCAGTCGGTGGTGTGGGTACGTGCAGTCGGAGGTGTGGGTACGTGCAGTCGGTGGTGTGGGGGCGGGCGGTGTGCGGACAGTTGTCGTAACGCCTAAGAGTCGAACGCGCGTTTATATTCGTAAGATGACCAACGACAACGCGATCGGGAGGTGGTTCCGTGGGCGTCGAGATTAGGGAGTCGCCGGTCTCCGAGGAGGCCTTCGAGGAGATGAAGGCCTTCGTCCACGACTACCTGGCCGCCAGCGTCGAGAGCGAAGACGACGGCGGCCGAATGCGGTGGTACCCCTGGCACTCCGCCGAGTATCGGTACAACCACATTCTCAACGTGGTCGACCTGGCCGCGGAGATCGCCCGTCAGGAAGGCGCCAACGTCGACGCGACCCGCGTCGCCGCCCTGTTTCACGACATCGCGAAGCTGGAGGTCGACCAGGACCTCCACGCCGAGGAGGGCGCCCGCATCGCCAGGGAGTACCTCACCAGCCACGGCGACTACCCCGCCTCGTTCGTCGACGAGGTCTGTGCCGCGGTCGAATCGCACTCCTACCAGGGAGAGCTGACGGACCTGCCGCTTGAGACGCGGTGTCTCATCGAGGCCGACTTGCTCGACAAGGTCGGCGCCAACGGCACCGCCCTGATGCTGTTGCGGATGGGCTACGAGTCACGCACCCACGTCGACGCCGCCGAGATGGTCGGGCGCGTCCTCGAACGCGGTCGTGACGCCCGCGAGCGCGTCGAGAGCGACACCGCCGAGAGCATCGTCCACCGCCGGCTCAAGCGCGTCAAGTGGTTCAAGGAGTGGCTCGAATCGGAGGTGGCCGACATCGACGGCGGCGACCCGCTGGAAGACGTGCCGACCGGGATGAACGAAGACGACTGAGTCGGCAGTTCCGCGCCCGCCGCCCCTGGTCCCGCCACTCGCACGTCTCGCTCTCCCACACGTCCGCGTCGCCCGCGTTCATAGCGCCAGCGACTGCGCCGCCGTCCAGAGGAACGTGACGCCGAAGCCCGCGAGGACGACCGCCGACACCGCCGCGACCGCGGGAGCGAACGCGTCGACTCGCCGTCCCGCCCGCACGAGCGCCGCCGGGAAGCCGACGATCCAGACGACGATCCCGCCGAACAGCCCCACCAGCAGCGCCGGACTCCCCGTCTGAACGACGAGCACGCCGGTCAGCGACTCGCCGACCGCCGGCAGAAACCGCAGCACGTCGACGGTCCCCGGCTCCAGCAGGCCGACGCCGACGGTCAGCCAGAACAGGATCTGGTAGGGGTTGGTCAGCGCCAGCGCGAACGCCTTGCCGAACCCCCGTAGCGCCGTCCGGTCGGTGGGCGCCGTCGGCTCGTCGTCGTCGCGGCCAGTGAAGTCCGACCGGACCTCGCGGACGGCGCCGTAGGCGAAATACAGCATGAGGAACCCACCTGCGCCGACCATCGCCCCCCGAACGGTGGGTGCGCCGTCGAGGACGGCGACGGCGCCGGCCAGCGACAGCGCGAAGAAGACCAGGTCGGCCGACATCGCGCCGAGGCCGGCGGTGAAGCCGGAGACGAACCCGCGGACGACGCTCTCCTCGGCGATGACGGCGTTCATCGGCCCCGGAGGCGCTGCCAGCGCCAGTCCGAAGACGACGCCGACGCCGAACGTCGCGACTTGGCTCAGAAGCGACACGGGACGGCGTAGCGTCGCCGCCGACAAAACGGCTGCGAGTCCGCGGAACGCCGTCAGCGTGGTGGTCTACTGGTACATGCCCATCGGCTGGGCCTTCGAACTCTCCTCGCCGGCCTCCTGCATGCGCTGGGCCAGTTGCTCGCGCGCCTGGCTGATCTCTTCGGCCTGTTCGACGAGGCGGTCAGTCGTCACCTCGACGTCGGCGATAGGGCCGACGCCGTCGAGCAGGAGTACCCGCGCCGCCTCTGGGTCGGGGAAGTTCCGGTTGGACTCGACGACCAGTCCGACGGCGTCCAGGTCGTCTCTCTCGGCCTCGTACAGCAAGGCGCCGGTCGGGCCGCTGACGACGCCGCCCTCGCTCGGCGGGTCGATACCGTGTTCGTCCAGTATCGCCGTGCCGCGGCCGTGTGCGACGCCGTAGAGGTCCGGGACGCCGTCTTTCTCCGCGGGAAGCCCGGAGACGTACAGCGGCGTGGCGTCGACCGCCGAGAGCCACGCCGTGAGACAGCCGGCGAACTCGTCGGCCGCCTGCGGCGAGACGGGCACGTCGCTCTGCAGCGCCAGCAGGTCACGCTGTTCGTCGGCGTACACGCGGACCGGCGGCTGGTACTCGGGGTCGCCCTCGTCGAAGACGGCGACCTCCGGCAGGCCGTCGCAGTGGCAGGAGGCGAAGTAGGTCATGTCGAGCGACTCGACCAGGTGGTCGGCGGCTATCTTCCCGACCAGCCCGACGCCCGGCAGCCCTTCGACGAGCGTCGGCGACTCCAGCTCGATATCCTCTCGGTGTACCTGGACGTGCGCCATGTGCGTGTCCCCGACCGCCACCGTCGTAAACCCGTCGGCGACACCGCAAACGGGACTCAGTCGTCGTCTTCGACGGCGTCGAGCGCCTGCTGGGCGACGCGCTCGCTGGCCTGCTCGACGAAGTCGTCGGGCAGTTCCTCGATCTCGCCCGCCTGGACGCGCCAGAGGTTGGCGTACAGCCCGTCGGAGTCGAGCAGTTCGTCGTGCGTGCCTCGCTCGACGATCTCCCCGTCGTCCATGACGAGGATGGTGTCGGCGTCCCGGACCGTCGAGAGGCGGTGGGCGATGATGAAGGTGGTGCGGTCGGCGGCCAGCTGGTCGATCGAGCGCTGGATGAGCATCTCCGTCTCGGTGTCGACCGCGGAGGTGGCCTCGTCGAAGACCAGGATCGAGGGGCGCTGGAGGATGGTGCGGGCGACGGCGACGCGCTGGCGCTGACCGCCCGACAGCTTCACGCCCCGTTCGCCGATGTCCTGGTCGTAGCCGTTCGGGAGGTTCGTGATGAACTCGTGGGCCTCGGCGCGCTTGCAGGCGTCGACGACCTCCTCGCGGGTGGCGTCGAACTGGCCGTACTTGACGTTCTCCGCGACGGTGCCGTCGAACAGGAAGTTGTCCTGGCCGACGTAGCCCATCGACCCCCGCAGACTGGACAGCGTCACGTCCCGGACGTCGTGGCCGTCGACGCGGACGGCGCCCTCGTTTACGTCGTACAGGCGCAACAGCAGTTTGACGATAGTGGTCTTGCCGGCGCCGGTCGGGCCGACCAGCCCGACCGTCTCGCCGGGCTCTGCCTCGAAGTCGACGTCTTCGAGGACGGTCTCGCCCTCGTCGTAGCCGAAGGTGACGTCGTCGTACTCGACGTGGCCGTCGACGGCGTCGAGGTCGACGGCGTCGGGCTTGTCCTGGATGCGCACCGGCAGCGTCATCAGTCCGAGGATGCGCTTGGTCGAGGCCTTGGCGTCCTCGTAGCGCTCGATGACGTTGGCCATCTGGGCCAGCGGATTGACCAGTCGCTGGGTCAGAAGCAGGAAGGTAACGAGCGTCCCGACGGTGAGTTCGGTCGAGAACGGCCCCGGCGGCCCCTGCAGGATCCAGACGCCGCCGACGATGAACGTCGCGATAAAGGACAGCGAGGTGAGCACGCGCAGCCCCGGCCGGTAGATGAAGTTGAGCCGCAGCGCCAGCCAGTCCAGTCGGAAGTACCGGTAGGAGTGGTCCTCGACGCGGTCGTCCTCGTACTCCTCGGTGTTCGAGGCCTTGATGACCTGAATGCCGTTGAGGTTGTTCTCCAGCCGGCTGTTGAGGTCGCCGACGGACTCGCGGATGTCGGCGTACCGCTCCTCGGCCAACTGCATGTACCAGTAGGTGAACACCGCCGACAGCGGGATGACCGTCAGCGTCACCAGCGCCAGTTCCGGCTGAAGCGCCACCAGGATCACGGCGGTCCCGCCCATGAGGACGACCAGCTGGATCATCTCGCCCATCATGTCGTCGAGGAATCGCTCCAGGCGGTTGGTGTCGTTCGAGAGGATAGACATGAGCTCACCGGTCTGCATCTCGTTGAAGAAGTCCATGTCCAGGCGCTGCATCTGCTGGTATGTGGCGGTTCGGGCCTCGTGTTTCACGCGGTGGGAGAAGAGGTTCAGCGAGGAGGCCCTGGCGAATATCAGTATCGCCTGGCCGACCATCGCGACGCCCATCAGGCCGATGGCGAACCAGAACTGGGCCATCCCCTCGTCGGGCAGCCAGCCTGCGGGGACCAGCGGCAGCGTGAACGGCTGGGGGTCCTCTGCGAAGATGGCGTCGATGGCCGCCCCCAAGACGACCGGCGGTATCAGCGAGAAAAAGCGCGAGCCGATGCTCGCCAGCACGCCGACGACGAACCACCGCTTGTGGCCGTCGCCGAACCGGTCGATCAGCTGCCACACCGGGTGGTCGATCTCCTCGCGGTGTCGCTCGATGTACTCGGAGTCTAACGCTTGGTCTGTGCTCACGGTCGGGCTGTCAATCGTGTTAGTCAGGATCCCCAAAAAGGGGCCGGTCTTCGAGAGACTCGCCGCTACCCCTCGCGCCAGGGCGACGCTAATCCCAGAAGCTCCGTGTCCTGGCGTACTCGCGTTCGCGCCGGAGGATATCCCGATAAAATTCGTCTTCGTCCTCGCGGAGCTTGTTGATGATCCGGGCGGCGTTGTGCGGGCCGACCCCGCGAGCGGCCAGCGCGACGACCGCCTGCCGGCCGTGGCTCTGGACGAGACTCGCCGACTGGTAGGCCCGCTCGGTCATCTTCTCCTGTTCGTCGTCCTTGTCCTCGGCTCTGACGGCCGAGACGACCTCGTCGGCCCATGGATTGAGCGCTGCGATCCGGGTCGACCCGCAGTCGGGACATTCGGGCTGGTCGCGGACGCGCTTGACCTGCTTTGTGCGCTCGTAGTCCTGGCAGTGCAGACAGAAGAGGATCACCCGGTCGGACTGGATGCGCTCGCGGACGGTCTGGATGACGCTCGCGTCGGCGTGTTCCGGCGAGAGCAGTTCCTGACCGGCGCTGCGACCGCCCAGGCCGATCGCGGTCCGCTCGCCGATAGCCTCGACCGCGAGGTCACCCGACTGGACGCGCTCTAGGACCGTCATCACGCCGTCGACATCTAGGTCCTCGTGGAGCATCTCGCGGACGGCCTCGTCGTAGACGGGCGTGTCGGCCAGCGCGTCCAGCAGCCGGTCGCGGCCGAAGCGGTCGCTGCTGCCCCGACCGCGCCAGCGCTTCAGCGCGCCGAACTTCGTCGCGACCTGTGCGACCTTGAACTTCAGCGCATCGGCGTTTTTCAGGCTCAGTTCGATGAGGTCCGGGATGTGCTCGGGGTCGGTCTCTTCCAGTATCTCGATCACGTCGCTCGCGCTGACGCCGCGCGGGACTTCGAGTTCGATCCGGTAGGGGTCGACCTCCATGCCGACCGACGAGCCGGTCCGCTGGCCCAGAAGCGCCGACAGCAGCCGGCCGAGCGTCTCGTTGACCTTGTGGCCGAAGGCGGCGTTGACGACGAGTTCGCGCCCGCGGAACTCCACGACGACGGTGTCGTCGGTCGGCAGCGGGTGGTCGGCGCCGTAGTCGGCCAACTGTTCGAGCCCGCCCGTGATCGTCTCGACGTCGCCGTCGTAGCGGGCCGTGAACTCGCGTGCGACCGACTCGACGGGCGCGCCCGACTGGAGCTGTCGGCCGGCGATCCCGCGCATCTCGCCGACCTCCTGTGCGACGGCGTAGGGGACCGGGATCTCGGAGCCGGTCCAGGAGGGGACCTCGCCGCCGGGGTCCTCGACGGGCGAGACGGTGACGACTTCCTCGTCTTCGTCGATCTCGGTGATGCGCCACATCTCGCCGCGCTGGATGAACACCTCGCCGGGCGAGGCGAAGTTGACGACGAACCGCTCGTCCAGGGTGCCCACGTCGCGGCCGCTCGCGACGTCCTCGACGCTGTAGGTCGCCTCGTCGGGGATCATCGAGAGGTTGTGATAGAAGTACTGCCAGGTCCCCCGCCGTTTCTGGATCTCGTCGACCTCCTCTTCCAGCCAGACGACCTCGTTGCCGGCAAGTTCCCGCACGACGGACTTGAACTCCCGCTCGGAGAGGTCCCGGAACGGGTGGGCGCGGGTGAGTATCTCGTAGGCGCGCATCGCACGTATCTCGCCGAAGTCCATGACGAGCCCGGCGATCTGGTTGGCGACGGTGTCGAGACTGCCGTCGTGGATGTCCGCCGACTCGACCTCGCCCGCCCGGGCGCGACGGGCGATGGCCAGCGCCTCCAGCGTGTCGTCGGGGTGGGTGGTCACGACAGTCCCTCTCGAGACGAGGTCGCGGCGATGGCCGGCTCGCCCGACGCGCTGGAGCAGGCGCGTGACCTGCCGCGGGCTGTTGTACTGGATCACGTGGTCGACGTGGCCGACGTCGATACCCAGCTCCATCGAGGAGGTACAGAGCAGCCCGTCCAGCTCGCCCTGTTTGAACGCGTCCTCGACCTCGATGCGCGACTCTTTGGCCAGCGAGCCGTGGTGGACGCCGATATTCGCGTCGAGTTCCTTGAACCGTGAGCCAAGTGCCTCCGCGAGCTGTCTGGTGTTGACGAAGATCAGCGTCGACTCGTAGTCGTCGACCAGGTCGCGGATGTACCGAACGTGGCTGGCGAACTCCGGCTCGGTCATCAGTTCGCCCGCGAGGCGTTCGTCCTCGTCAGTTATCCCGGGCGAGCGAACGGTGACCTCCAACCGGCTGCCGACATCGATCTCGACGACCTCACAGCCGCGGCCGCCGGTGAGAAAGCGGCCGACCTCCCCCGGATCGCCGACGGTCGCCGAGAGCCCGACCCGCTGGACCCGGCCCGACAGCTCCCGCAGCCGTTCGAGGCCGACGGTCAACTGCGCGCCGCGTTTCGAGACGGCGAGTTCGTGGACCTCGTCGACGACGACGTGGTCGACGTCGGAAAGCGCTTTCCGGAGCTTCGAGCCGGTGAGCATCGCCTGGAGCGTCTCCGGTGTGGTGACGAGCACGTCAGGCGGGTCGTCGGCCTGTTTCTGGCGCTGGTAGTCGGTGGTGTCGCCGTGGCGCACCTGCACGTCCAGGTCCAGCCGGTCGCCCCACCACTCCAGCCGTTGGCGCATGTCGCGGTTCAGCGCCCGCAGCGGCGTCACGAACAGCGCGCCGATGCCGAACCGCTGGTCGCCGGCCAGCGCGTCGAAGACGGGGAGCATCGCGGTCTCAGTTTTGCCCGTCCCGGTCGGCGCGACGACGAGGACGTTCCGGCCGGCGACCAGCGGCGGG
>ENA-ORDC01001739-ORDC01001739.1-marine-metagenome-genome-assembly--contig:-NODE-1739-length-15056-cov-3.642767_pt1 | contig 15056 bp, 17 predicted proteins | sample MGYA00237783_ERZ508515 | MGnify/ENA primary metagenome ERZ508515 (study PRJEB26186, sample SAMN06268792) | marine metagenome | isolation source: Eden Landing Ponds, San Francisco, CA, USA | place... | reverse complement strand
ATCGCGCGGTCGCTCGCGGTCGACCCCGAGCTCCTCTTGATGGACGAGCCGTTCGGCGCGGTCGACGCGCAGACCCGGGAGATGTTACAGCGCGAACTGCTCGACGTGTGGGCGTCGACCGGCAAGACCGTCCTGTTCGTCACGCACGACGTGGCCGAGGCGGTGACGCTCGCCGACCGGATCGTCGTGATGGCGGCCGAGCCGGGTCGCATCGCCGAAATCGTCGACGTCGACGTGTCGCGTCCGCGAGAACGCGGAGACCCCGCCTTCGGCGAGCGCGTCGCCCGCGTGCGGGATCTGATCGGCGCGGGACCCTGAGGCGAGTCGGCACGCCCCGCCCGCTTACTCCGCCTCGTCGGCGTCGTCGACGGCTGCGGCCAGTTCGTCGATGTGCGTCCGGAGCACAGAAATCGTCGCGTCGGCGTCCGCGTATCCCTGATCGTAGCTGTCCAGCCTGGACTCGGTCTCGTCGAGGAACCGTTCGACCGCGTCTTCGATCGACTCGTCGCTCATGGGCAGCGGTTCGGTCGCCGGTCCGTTAACTCCTCGGAGATGGCTTCTCCGGTCCCGACCGCGAGCGATCGACTCAGCGCCGACGCAGCGCGTAGGTCGCGTAGCCGACGGCGACGAGCAGGCCCGCAGACAGCAGGCTCCCGAACACCGCCGGGGAGGTCGTGACGAACCCGCCGAACGGGTCCGTCAGCGCGAGCACGCCGACGATGAGCGCGACGGAGATGAGGATTCCCACCGCGCCGAACGCCTTGAACGCCGCGTCGAGGTCTATTCCCCGCGATCCGCGCCCAGCCGAATGACTCATACACCACCGTAGGTGCTCCGCTTATAAATGGATGGGACGGCGTTCTCACTGCGAGAGAACGCGGTTCGCGCGCTCCCCTCGCCCGAGTTAGCCCTCCACGCCCGGGTTAGCTCCCCTCGCCCGTGCGCTACTCCGCGCTCTCGGGATGGCCCTCGACGATGGCGACGCCGGAGGAGGCGCCGATCCGGATCGCGCCGGCGTCGAGCATGGCGATCGCCTCGTCGTAGGATCCGACGCCGCCGGAGGCCTTCACCGGGAGGTACTCGCTCATCAGTTCGACGTCCGAGACGGTCGCGCCGCCGTCGGCGAAGCCGGTGGAGGTCTTCACCATGTCGGCGTCGGCGGCGACGGCGGCCTCGCAGGCGCGGCGCTTCTCGGCGTCGTCGAGGAGGGCGGTCTCGATTATCACCTTCACCGGGACGGGCACGGCCGCGACGACGTCGGCGAGCTCGTCCGCGACCGCGCCGTCGTCGCCGGCCTTCAGCCGGCCGACGTTGATCACGAGGTCGATCTCGTCCGCGCCGTCCTCCCACGCCGCGACCGCCTCGTCGCGCTTGACCGCGGGGTCGTGCTGCCCGTGCGGGAACCCGACCACGGTGGCGATCGCCTCTGGCTCGGCCTCGGACGCGACCGCCTCGGCGACGTAACACGGCGGGATACACGCGTTCATCCCGTGGGCCGCGGCCTCGTCGAGGACGGTCCGCACGTCGGCCCAGGTCGTCTCCGGGCCGAGGACGGTGTGGTCGATGCTGGCGGCGAACTCGTCGCGGTTCATGCGTCGTCCGTCGCGCGCGGAGCTAAAAGACGTGCGGGGTCGACGCGACCGGCGCGGGGCCGGTCGGTCGCGACGGCGGTCCGGAGACCGCGGGGGTCTCAGACCGAGCGCGTCGGCGTCAGCTCTCGATCTCGATCTCCGTGCCGCTGACGGCGTTCTCGACCGTCACCGGAAGCCGGACGCTCAGGATGCCGTTCCGGTACGTGGCCTCGATGCCGTCCTCGTCGATCGCCTTCGGGAATCGGAACCGCCGGTGATACGTCCGGAGGCTCCCGCGGCTCTCGTCCTCGTGCTCGGCGGCGACGTTGAGCACGCCGTCGTTCCACGAGGCCGTGATCTCCGTCGGGTCGAACCCCGGAAGCTCGACCGAGAGGACGAACTCGCCGTCTTCCTCGTACAGTTCGTAGTCGTTGCTACCGGATTCGAACAGTCTGCTCGGGAAGTCGAGTCCCTGCGTCCACGCGTTGGCTGGCTCGAGCATGGGCATCGCTGACCACCTCGAACTCACATAGTAATAGGCTCGCGATTCTATAAAAATCTATCGTATCTTGGTATTTTATAACATATCACGATCGACAGCGAATCCGACCCGGGATCGCCCTCCGCGCCACCACGCCGCCGAGTCCGGTCGCCGTCGCGGACGCCGACGAGCGACCGATAGTTGGAGATTTCTCCAACGTTCGCGCATCCGCCCCGGATTTATTTCGTCCGCGTGCCACCCCGGCTCATGGATCGCGACACCGCCACGCCTGCGGTCGACGACCTGCCGGGCGAGCGCGCTCGCGAGTGGGTCGAGTACCACCACGAGTCGGCCGCGCCGAGCACCTACGTCTACGAGTTCGTCTGGGACCGCACCGCCCCCGCCGAGGGCCCGTTCTGTACCGACGTCGACGGCAACGTCCTCCTCGATTTCACCAGCCACGTCGCCGCCGCGCCGCTCGGGTACAACAACCCGCTGATCATGGACCGGCTCGCGGAGTTCGACTTCGTCGACCCGCTGAAGATCGCGGGGCAGGACTTCTACGCCGCCGGCGGCCCCGCTCCCGACGACGGGATCCCCGGTGCCTCCGGGCTCATGGACCGCCTGACCGACCTGACGAGCCACTACGACATGGACACCGTCTTCCTCTCGAACTCCGGCGCGGAGGCGGTCGAGAACGCCATCAAGATCGCCTACGACGCCTCGGACGGCGCGAAGTACGCGATCACCTTCGACGGGGCGTTCCACGGGCGGACGCTCGGCGCGCTCTCGCTCAACCGCTCGAAGTCAGTCTACCGCCGGGAGTTCCCCGAGGTCAGCGGCGTGATGGACGTCCCGTACTGCGACGACCGGACCTGCTCGCCCGAGACCTGCTCGTGCGGCTTCTTCGCCGACGGCGTCTCCCGGCTCCGCCGGAAACTCGACCCGAAGCGAGGGAACGTCCACCCGGACGACGTCGCCTACCTGATCATGGAGCCGATCCAGGGCGAGGGCGGCTACCGGTTCCCCTCGGACGCGTTCACCGACGAGATCGCGGCGATCGCCGACGAGCACGACATCACGCTGATCGCCGACGAGATCCAGTCGGGCGTCGGCCGCACCGGCGAGATGTGGGGCTCGGACCACTACGCGTACGACCCCGACGTGATCACGAGCGCGAAGGGGCTCCGGGTGGGGGCGACCGTCTCGCGGAGCGACGTGTTCCCGGAGGAGACCGGCCGCCTCTCGTCGACGTGGGGGGCCGGCGACCTGATCGCCTCCGCGCAGGGGGCGCTCACGCTCGACGCCATCGAGGAGGCGGACCTCATGGACAACGCCGTCACCCGCGGGCGGCAGTTCAAGGAGACGATGCGCGACGCCGCGCTCGACGGCGTCGAGGATGTCCGCGGGAAGGGGCTGCTGCTCGCCGTCGAGTTCGACACCGAGGAGCGCCGCGACGCGGTCGTGAAGCACGCGTTCGACCGCGGCCTGCTGACGCTCGCGTGCGGCAACGAGGTCGTCCGGATCCTCCCGCCGCTCGACGTCACCGAGCGCGAGATCGACCTCGGCTGCGACCTCCTCACCGACGCGATCGCGGCCGCGGCCTGAACCGCCGGGGAGAGAAACCGAGCCTCAGCGGTCCGCGTACCACTCCGCGAACTTCTCTAACGCCCGGCCGCGGTGCGACACCGCGTTCTTCCGGTCGGTGTCCATCTCCGCGAACGTCTCGCCGTCGTGTTCGAAGATCGGGTCGTAGCCGAAGCCGCCGTCGCCCCGCGGCGCGACGATCCGCCCCGGGACGTACCCCTCGAACAGCTTCACCGGGAGCGGGTCCGCGCCGTCTCCGGCCGCGTCGCCCTCGCCGTCGATCTCGCCGCCCACTTCCGCGTCCGGCCCCGCCGCCGCGGCCGCGTCGCGGTCGCCCCGGTCGACCGGGTCGGGGCTCGCGGCGAACCCCTCGCCGTCGCAGTAGCCGAGCGTACACCGGAAGGCGGCGCGGCGGTCGTCGAGCTCGCTCGCGATCTCGTGGACGCGCTCGATCCCGAGCGTCTCCTCGACGTACGAGGAGTACGGGCCCGGGAACCCGTCGAGCCCCTCGACGAACAGCCCCGCGTCGTCGACGAGGACCGGCGCGTCCGCGTGGCGGTACGCCTCGCGGGCCCCCTGGGCCGCGATCGGCCCGAGGTCGCCGGCCTGGACCTCCGTGTAGTCGAAGTCGAGTCGCTCCACCGAGCCGTCCGGGAGGTACCGCTCGGCCTCGCGGACCTTCCCCGGGTTCGTCGTCACGTACCTGAGCACGGATCGACGTGGGCGCGCCCGCGAGGAATAGCCGTCGGTCGCGGTCGCCCGGCCGCCGGGGCAGTACGCTTTTGTCGGACCGACGACACCGGTCGCGCATGGCCCTCCCAACGTTCGAGAAGAAGCGGCTCGTCGGGCTCATCGCGATCCTCTCGTTCGGGCTCACGTCGCTGTCCGCCGTCCTCCTGCCGAGCCCCGTGGCGCCGCTCGGACCGGCGCTGTTCATCACCGGGTTCTTCATCCTGATCCCGCTGGTGTTGGTCCTCGGCGAGGACTTCCCGCTCGTCGCCGCGGACGTCGCCGACGCGGAGGCGACGTCTCCCGCCGCCGAACGACCGGTGGCGGCGCTACGGGAACGCTACGCGACCGGCGAGATAGACGAGGCCGAGTTCGAGCGGAAGCTCGACCGGCTGCTGGCGACCGAGGACCTCGACGAGCGGTTCGACCGGACCGCCGCCGAGGTCTCGGACGGCTCCGACGAGAACAGCGCGCGCGAGTACGAACTGGAGTGAGTCGCCCGCCGTCGCTCAGGGGTCGACGCGGGCGATCCACGCGTCCGGGTCGTCCAGCTCGTCGCCGGTCGGGAGGTTCTCGGCGCGCTCCCACACCGCGCCCGCGGCCTCGATGCCGCGCTCGTCCGCGACGTGCCGGAAGAAGGCGGCCCCGCGCTCGTACTGGCGCCGCTTGAGACCCAGCCCGAGGAGGCGCTGCGCGAGGCGCCGCACCGGGCCGCCACCGCCGCGCCGGTCGTCGAGCTTCCGGCGCAGGTCCGCGTACTCGCCGTCGAACGCGCGGTCCATCAGCACCTCGGCGTACCCCTCGACCGCCGTCATCGCGGCCTGGAGCTCCGCGAACGCGTCGGGGTCGAGCCCGCGGTCGGTCATCCCCTCGACCCCGCGCTCGACGCGCGACTCGAGGTACTCCGGGAGCCACGGGGCCGCGCCGAACTCGGCGGCGTGGGTCACCTCGTGGAACGCGATCCACCGCCGGAAGCGGGGGTAGTCCACGTCCAGCGTCCGCGCGACCGCGACGATGTTCGGGTGGACGAAGTAGAGGCCGTGGTCGGCGTCCGGCTCGTCGGCGAGGAGGAGGGGGTCGTACTGGCCGAGGACGTTCCGCGAGAGGAACCCCAACGCGAACGCCATCGACCCCGTGTTGGCGACTCGGCTGACGTCCTGCGCGAACGCGGGACCGCGCCTCGCGGGCGTCGCGTCGAACGTCCCGTCGGGCCCGCCGGGGTCCGCCGCGGCCGCCTCGATCGGGTCCATCACGCGGCGGAACGTGCCGACGCTCGCGTCGATCCAGTGGTGGCGGTTCTGTACCTCGACGGTGTCGGGCACGTCGAACTCGATCCCGGCGACCTCGGCGAGCCGCGAGCGGGCGTCGCGGACGTCGGCGGCGTACCCCGCGCGCTCCGCGTCGGAGAGCGCGATCGACCCGGGCTCCGTGGCGCCCTTCGCGGCCGCCGCGGCCCGGTCCCAGTCGACGACGCCCGGTCCCTCGGCCTCGGCGACGGCCCGGACGCTTCGGAGGATGTCCATACCGATCGGACGAGCGGCCGCCTCAAAGCGCTTGTGTCGGTCGGTGCGTCGGGCGACCGTGGTCGACTCCGGTGTCTTCTTCCCCGACGCCGCACAGCCTCGCGCATGGACGAGACGCGCCGCGCGTTCCTCGACGACCTGCTCGCGACGCCGAGCCCCTCGGGCTTCGAGACCGCCGCCCAGCGAGTGTGGACCGACTACGTCGGCGAGTTCGCCGACCGGGTCGACACCGACGCGTACGGTAACGCCGTCGCGGTCCACGAGGGCGACCCCGACGCGCCGACGGTCGCCGTCACCGGCCACGCCGACGAGATCGGGTTCATCGTCCGGGACGTGCTCGACGACGGATTCCTCCGGATCGGGCGGATCGGCGGCGCCGACCGCACCGTCTCGAAGGGCCAACACGTCACGGTCTACGCCGACGACCCCGTCCAGGGCGTCATCGGGCAGACCGCGATCCACCTCCGCGACGGCGACGAGGAGTACGAGGACGTCGCCGGGCAGTTCGTCGACATCGGCGCCGCCGACGCCGACGAGGCGCGCGACCACGTCGAGGTCGGCGACCCCGTCACGTTCTCGTCGGGGCTCCGCGACCTCGTCGGCGACCGGATCGCCGCCCGCGGGGTCGACAATCGGGCCGGCACGTGGGCGGCCGCGGAGGGGCTCCGGCGCGCCGCCGAGGCCGACGTCGACGCCACCGTGTACGCCGTCTCCACCGTCCAGGAGGAGGTCGGGCTCCGGGGCGCGCGGATGGTCGGCGTCGACCTCGACGACGTCGACGCGTTCGTCGCGGTCGACGTCACGCACGCCACCGACAACCCGGACGTCGACCGCGAGCGGCGCGGCCCGGTCGAGCTCGGCGCCGGCCCGGTGATCGGCCGGGGGAGCGCGAACCACCCGGTCCTCGTCGACCTGGCGCGCGACGCGGCCGCGGACGCCGACGTCGACGTCCAGCTCCAGGCGGCCGGCACCCGCACCGGCACCGACGCGGACGCGTTCTACACCACCCGCGGCGGGACCCCCGCGCTCAACGTCTCGATCCCGAACCGGTACATGCACACGCCGGTCGAGGTGATCGACACCGCGGACCTCGACGGCGTCGCCGACCTCCTCGCGGCGGTCGCCGCGGCGGCGGGCGACCGCGAGGGAGCCTCGGATCCGTTCGCCGTCGACGTCTGAACCGGTCGCCGTCGGCGTTCGAACCGGCCGCCGCGGGTCGGCGAGCCACGACAAACCGGGGCACGGCGGCGTCGAAACGGAACTGTTTTAGTATCGTCTTTCCTACCGTAGAACGCGACGAACGGACGTGCTCTGGTGGTGTAGTCCGGCCAATCATATCACCCTCTCACGGTGATGACCTGGGTTCAAATCCCAGCCGGAGCATCTCTCTTTCCGCTTTACCGCGCACTGTTTCCGAGTAGCGGCCCGCCTCGGTCGAACGCGTATTCTTGCGACCGTCAGCCGCAGTAACAGTGGTCGTCCATACAGAACGTCGCTTCCATGTCGCCGAGCGGCAGCCCGAGCGAGGCGAGCGTGGCCCGGACGTCGTCGACGGCGCTTCCGGCCGGCCTGACGGTGCCCGCCGCCGCTCCCGTCGGCGCCTCGCCGGCCTCGATCGTCGCGACCACCGACCGGGAGGCGTGCTCCACCACGGCGACGTGGTTCGCGTCCTGGACCGGCACGTACAGCTTCTCGCGGTCGGGTCCCCACGCGGCGGAAATCGCGCTCCCGCCGACGTCGATGGTCGTCTCGTACGCGAACGTCTCCAGGTCGATCACGCCGACGCCCTCGCCCGGGATGAGGAGGTACGCCGCCTCGCTGGCCGGGTCGACCTCGCTCGTGATCGGCGCGCCCGGGAGCCCGTCGTCGCGGGTGACCTTCGCCACCTCCGCCGGGGCCTCGGGGTCGGAGACGTCCCAGACGCTCTCGGAGCCCTCGCGCGGGACCGCGGGGTCGCTCCCGAGGGTCCCCTCGCCGTTCTCGACGAGGAGGTACTCCCCGTCGAACGTCGCGGTACACATGAACGGGAGCACCTTCCCGTCGGTGACCGGCTCGCCCGCGTCGACGCGCGCGACCGTCTCGAAGGGGTCGACGCGCACCACGCGGATCGACTCGTCGGCGATGTCGGCGACGAAGCCGTACTCGCCGTCGGGGCCGAGCGTCGCGTCGCAGGGGCCGACGTAGCCGGTCCGCATCTCGCCCGTCACCTCGCCGAACGCGTCGCTCCCGCGGTCGGCGTCGACGCGGAAGATGGCGTGGTCCGGGGGGTCGTCCGGGTCCGGGTCGAGCCCCGTCGTGCCGCCGGACGCGATCAGGAGGTGATCGCCGTCCGGGGTCACGTTCGGGTAGTTCGGGCCGAAGCCCGTCTCGACGAAGGCGAGCTCCTCCAGGGTCCCCTGGTCGAACGCGCGGACGCCGCCGGCGACGTTGAGCCACAGCACGTCGTACGCGCCGTCCGGCCCGGTCGAGTACTGGTTGGCCGGGAACGACGCCGTGGTGTCGAGGAACGCGGTCGCGACCGCCTCGTCGCGCTCGGGATCGATGACGCTCACCGTCCGGTCGCCGTTGTTGAACGCGAACACCGTGGGGCGCGCTTCGCCGCCCCCCTCGCCGGCTCCGCCGCCCCCGCCGCCCGAACAGCCGGCGAGCATCGCAGCGGCGCCGACCCCGCCCGAGGCGCGGAGCAGTTGGCGCCGGTCGACGCCGTCGGCGAACGGATTCTGCCGGTCGTCGTTGGCGAGCGCGGCCCCCTTCGACGGTCGCGGCTCGCCTGCGGCGGACCGGGCGTCGTCTCCCTCCGGGTCCGGGGCCGCCCCTCCTCGGCGAGTCCTCGCGCATCGTCCGCGACGGCGGTCGTCGGTCATGCTACCGATCTCGGGCTCGCCGGCTAAAGTCCCGCCGGCCGTCGCGGCGGCGTCCGAGGTAGCGGCAGGCGTCGAGGCGGCGAAACGGATTTATCGCGGTGGGGTGTGAACAGTTGCCATGAGCGACGCCGCACACCCCGCCCCCACCGCCGACGAGGCGCTCCACACGACCGTCGACCTCCCCTTCGAGGACGCGGTGCCGTTCGTCCAGCTCGAACACGAGCTCGCCGACTTCGAGACGGTGCGCGTCACGCGGCTCGACGAGATGATCGAGGGGATGCTCGGTCACGACGACGCCGAGCGGACGGCGCTGATCGTCGTCTGTCACCCCGAGATCGCGCACGACGCGCTGCGGATCGACCCCACGCTCGCCGGCATGCTCCCCTGTACCACGGTCGTGTACGAGCGCGCCGGCGACGATCGCGTCCACGTCCACCACGTGTCGGCCACGAAGGCGATCCGCGACCTCGGCTGCGCGTCGGCCGCCGGCGTCGACGGGGCCGCCGTCGAGGACCTCGTGGCGAAGACCGGCGAGCTGATGGCCGTCGTCTGGGAGAACATCGAGACGCACGGCCGAGAGTAGCCCCGGACGGGCCGCCAGCCGTCACCGGTTCAGCCGCCAGCGGATCACCGCGGCGGCGAGGAGGACCGTCCCGAAGGTGACGCCCCCGGAGATGAGCGCGCCGCGCGCGCTGGTCGCGCCCGTCGCGAACGCGCTCACCGAGGCGGAGCCGCCGACCAGCGCCGCGCCGCCGGCCAGTCCGCCGAAGCCGATGCAACAGAGGCTCAGCAGGCCCACGGCGGACAGCGACCCGAGGATCCCGTCGTCGCTCATCGCTCTGGGTCCCCCTCGTCTCTCCGGCCACCAATAGCTACTGGGGTCGGGCGCGGCGGACGCGCGACCGCCGGCGGGACGGGCCCCTCGCTGCGGGTCGGACCCGGCCCCGCGACGGTGCCGCGTCCGACCGCCAAGCGAGGGTTTAATTCCGCCAGCGCGCGAGGGCGTCGTGTGGACCCGACCCGGATCCCCGGCGAGTTCCCCGCGCCGAGCTTCCGCGGCGCACAGGAGCGGGCGCTCGCCGACATCCGCGACGCCTTCGCGGCGGGCAACGAGGTCGTGCTGGTGCGCGCGCCGACGGGCAGCGGGAAGTCGCTGCTGGCCCGCGCCATCATGGGCGCGGCGGAGACCGCGGGCGAGGCGGCCCCCAGCGAGGCGACCGGCGCGTACTACACGACCCCGCAGGTGTCGCAGATCGACGACGTCGAGGCCGACGACCTCCTCGACGACCTGGCGGTGATCCGCGGCAAGTCGAACTACGACTGCGTGCTCCCCGGCGAGCACGACACGCCCGTGAACCGCGCCCCCTGCGCGCGCCAGCAGGGCTTCGACTGCTCGATCCGGCACCGCTGTCCGTACTTCTCCGACCGCGCCATCGCCTCCGGCAACCGCTTCGCGGCGATGACCCTGGCCTACTTCATGCGCACCGCCGGCTCCGAGGTGTTCCGGAAGCGCGACGCGGTCGTGATCGACGAGGCGCACGGGCTCGCCGAGTGGGCCGAGATGTACGCGACGATCGAGATCTCGCCGGAGCGCGTCCCGGTGTGGGACGACGTCGGCGTCCCCGACGTCGCGGCCGACGCGGGCCCCGAGGAGGACGCGCTCGACCGCACCGCGCGGTTCGTCGAGGCGCTGCGCGACGTGGCGATCCGCGCGAAAGACGAGCTGGTCGGCCGCGAGCTCGACCGCGAGGAGGTCGCGCGCCGCGACCGGCTCCAGGAGCTGATCAGCGAGCTCGGCTGGTTCCTCGAGGACTACCGCGATCCCCAGTCCCCGACTTCGTGGGTCGTCGACCAGCCGGGCGGCGAAGGGGCCGCGATCGAGATCAAACCGCTCGACCCCGCGCGATACCTGCGACACACCGTGTGGGACCGGGGTAACCGGTTCGCGCTGCTGTCGGCGACCATCCTCTCGAAGGAGGCGTTCTGCCGCGGCGTCGGCCTCGACCCCGCGGACGTCGCCCTCGTCGACGTCGAGCACACCTTCCCGCTCGCGAACCGCCCGCTGTACGACGTGACGCAGGGGTCGATGACCTACGAGCACCGCGACGAGACGGTGCCGAAGATCGCCCGCCTGATCGTCCGGCTGATGGCCGAACACCCCGACGAGAAGGGGCTGATCCACGCGCACTCGTACGACATCGCGGAGCGGCTCACCGAGCGCCTCGGCGAGTTCGGCGTCGCGGCGCGCGTCAGGCGTCACGACAAGCGGAACCGCGACGACGAACTGGAGGCGTGGAAGGCGAGCCCGGACCCGGAGGTGTTCGTCTCCGTGAAGATGGAGGAGGCGCTGGACCTGAAGGGCGACCTGTGCCGGTGGCAGGTGGTGTGTAAGGCCCCGTACCGGAACACGAACGACTCGCGGGTCGCCCGCCGGCTCGAGGACGGCCAGTGGGCGTGGTACCACCGGACGGCGCTGCGCACCGTGATCCAGGCGTGCGGCCGGGTCGTCCGCGCCCCGGACGACCACGGCGCGACGTACCTCGCCGACGACTCGCTGCTCGACCTCTTCGAGCGCGCCGCGGCCGACACCCCGTCGTGGTTCCGCGACCAGATCGACGCGATGACGACCCCGTCGCTGCCGGCGTTCGACCCCAGCGCCGCGCTGGCGGGGATCGACGCGTCCCCGTCGGTTACGGCCGGCTCCGGACGGCGGCGGGACCGGCGCTCCGGCGAGGCCGACCGCGGCGGCGCGACTGACCCGTCACACGGCGAAGCCGGCGGCGGCGACGACGGCGACGCGACCGCCGACGGCCCGAGAGGGGGCGACGACTCGGTCCGCACCCGCTCCGAGCGCGACGCTGAGCGTCGTCAGAACCATCCGCTCTCCGACGTGTGGGGCGACGGCTGACGGAGCGGACGAGGCTCTCGCGGAGAGCGGAGACGCATGTCGGACGAGGAGCGACGGCTGCCGAGCGTCGCGAGCGCGCTCTTTGCGAGGCGGTCGCGGCGCCGGCCACTTACAGCAGCGAGACGCCCCAGGCGAACATCGAGCTCACCATGAGGAGTGCGAAGAACAGCGCCATGAGCTGTTGTCTGTCCATACCCGCGTGTCGGCCGTAGGGCGGTATAACTCCTGCGGGCGAGCGGGGCGGGCCGACCGACGTATTACGATCCCGGTTTCGATCGGCTGTCAATATATATCGTATAAGGTGTATCAGGCCCCTCAATGAAGTAGTAACCTTCATAATCCCTCACGCGACTACTGGATGTATGGCCACGAACGGGCTGTCGAGTGCGCTGACGCTGTACGGTGCGCGAACCCTGACGCTGTCGCAGGCGGCCGCACAGGCAGGGCTCAGCGAGGCCGAATTCATCGAGCAACTCGAACGCCGCGGCATCGAGGTAACGGAGTCCGAGCGCGCCGCAGCGCTCGGCCAGGAGCAGCCCGCCCGCGCCGACTGAGCGGTGTCCCCCGCGGTCGGGGATGCCGACGCGTCGACGGTTTTCGCGACGCCGTCTCACGAACGATCAGTTCTACGGCCGTCCAGCCGTCCTCGTAGCGCGTTCGGTCCGGCTCGCAGCGATCCCTCAGTTGCCGCTCCGAGCCGACTCCGCGGTCCGCGCCGCCCCCTCCTCGGGCACGAGGTGGACGTCGCCGCCGTGCTCGAAGGCGAGCACCGCGTCCGCGTCGTCGTCGACGAACGCCGGGTTCGGGACGGTCTTCGCCTCGTAGGTCACCGGGTCGAGCACCTGGATCGCGTTCTCGTCTTCCACGGTCACCACGGTCGTCTCGGCCGCGTCCCCGCGGGTGCCGAGCCGGGTCGCGTCGGGGGCCTCCGCGTCCGCGAACGCCGAGGTGTACTCGGCGCCCGTGGCGAGCCGGACCCCCTGGAGCCGGCCGGAGACGCCCGTGACGAGGACCGGCCCGTCGCCGTCCTCAGGGTCGACGATCTCGCCTTCCGCGTACTTCGGGAGCCGGACCGCGAACGTGACGCGGTACACCTCGTTGCCGTCGCCGTCCTCGGTGACGAGCGTCGGGTACGACTCGAAGCTCCCGCCGAGCGACTCCGTGATCCGCGTCGCCACGTTCTGCGCGAGCCGGTTCGAGGAGAGCTTGATGTTCGGTCCGTCGTCCGTCTCGTTCACCTCGGTGATGAACGCCTCGCGGTCGCCGTCGGCCTCCTGGTCGGCGACGTACGACTCCGCGACGTCGAGCGCCTCGGCGCGCTCCGCCGGAGTGAGGTCGCGCTCGTCCGCGCGGACCTGGACGATCCCGGCGTAGTACCCGCCGGCGATGCGCCCGCAGCGGTCGCAGGTCCCCCGCGAGATCTTCACCGGGACCGTCACCTCCGCGGAGCGGAGCGTCCCGCGCACCACGCCGGAGAACCGGCAGTGCATCCGGACCGTGTTCTCGTCGACCTGCTCGGGCTCGACGCCCCACTCGACCTCCTCGGCGTCGACGTGGACGCCGAGCGCTTCGGCCACCTCGTCGACGGCGACGTCGGTGTAGTCGCGCGCGCCGACGTCGCGCCACGACTCGCCGCGCCTCACCGCGCCGCAGCCGGAACAGACCAGCACCTCGATCCGGTCGGGCGCGTCGACCAGGTCGAAGTCCTCGAAGTAGCAGTCGTCGCACAGCAGCGCGTCTCGCCCGCGCGGCTCGCCCGGAAGGGGGTCGCGCCGCTCGGGGACCGGGTCGCCGCAGCGCGGACAGAACTCCCGCGAGTCGCTCATTGGACGAGGCTACGCCGAGGATCCGTTTAAACGGCGCGGACCGCCCCCGCGGCGCCCGACGAGCGCGGGGCCGAATCCGGCCGTTCCGCGCGGGTCGCGACCTCCGAAATGGTTTTTCGCACGGACCGAGAACGGGGCTGTATGAGCGGGAACCCCGACGACGAACGGCTCGAGGAACTGCGCGAACAGAAGATGGAGGAGCTCCGCGAGCGCCAGGGCGGCGAGGGCGACGCCGCCGAGGCCCAACAGCAGGCCCAGGAGCGCGCCGAGGCGCAGCAGGAGGCGGTGCTGAAACAGTACCTCACCGACGGCGCGCGCCAGCGGCTCAACGCGGTCGAGATGTCGAAGCCGCAGTTCGGCGAGAAGGTGAAACAGCAGGTCGCCGCGCTGGCGCAGAGCGGACGCATTCAGGGACAGATCGACGAGGACCAGATGCGAGACCTGCTCAAAGAGCTCCAGCCCGAGCAGAAGAGCTTCGACATCCGCCGCCGGTAGATGGAGCTCGCGCTGCTGTACAGCGGGGGGAAAGACTCCTCGCTGGCCGCCCACCTGCTCGACCGGTTCTACGACGTCCGCTGTGTCACCGGGAGCTTCGGGCTCACGGACGACTGGGAGCACGCCGAGCGGGCGGCCACCGAACTCGGCTTCCCGTTCGAGCGCGTCGACCTCGACGGCGAGGTGGCCGAGGGCGCCGCCGAGACGATGGTCGCGGACGGTTACCCCCGGAACGGGATCCAGCGCGTCCACGAGCACGCGCTAGAGACCATCGCCGCCCTCGACGTCGACGCCATCGCGGACGGGACCCGCCGCGACGACCGCGTCCCCACGGTGTCGCGGGCGCAGGCGCAGAGCCTCGAAGACCGCAACGGCATCGACTACATCTCTCCCCTCTCCGGGTTCGGCCGCCACGCGGTCGACCAGCTCGTCGACGCCACCTTCGACGTCCAGCAGGGGCCGAGCGAGGAGGTGCCGAAGGCGGACTACGAGGACGAGCTCCGGACGCTCATCGCCGACGAGTACGGCGAGGGCACCGTCGGCGAGGTGTTCCCGGACCACGACCAGACGTACGTCCACGGGCGGACCGACTGACCGCCGGCCCGCCGGTCCTCGCTCGCCGCAGCCGGCCTCCCGGCGTCCCGCCCCGTCCGCGGCCGGCCGACTCCCGCGGACTTGGAACCGGCGGAACTCCTTTCGACCCCACGAGCGTAGCCTCGGGCATGTCGTCAGAACGAGTCGTCGACCTGCTTCGAACGGCGTACGCCGACGAGATCGAGACCGTGATGAACTACCAGACGAACGCGATCGTCCTCGACGGCGTCCGCGCCGAGGAGATCAAAGAGAGCCTCAAGCAGGACGTCCAGGAGGAGCTCGGCCACGCCGAACAGCTCGGCCAGCGGCTCAAACAGCTCGACGCCCGTCCCCCCGGCTCCGCCGAGTTCACCGCCAGGCAGGAGTCGCTTCAGCCGCCCGAGGACTCGACGGACGTGCTGGCCGTCATCGACGGCGTGCTCGACGCTGAGGAGGACGCGATCGCGACGTACCGCGACCTGACCGACGCCGCCGAGGC
>ENA-ORDC01001738-ORDC01001738.1-marine-metagenome-genome-assembly--contig:-NODE-1738-length-15056-cov-7.298218_pt1 | contig 15056 bp, 14 predicted proteins | sample MGYA00237783_ERZ508515 | MGnify/ENA primary metagenome ERZ508515 (study PRJEB26186, sample SAMN06268792) | marine metagenome | isolation source: Eden Landing Ponds, San Francisco, CA, USA | place... | reverse complement strand
CGACGGGCCGCGCCCGCGGTTCGAGCCGAGCGATCCGGTCGAGCCGCCGGAGGAGTAATCGCGAGCGGCCGTCACGCCGCGAGCGGGGTGATCGCGCGGCCGTCACGCCGCGAGCGGGGTGACGAGCCCTACAGGTCGCCAAGGGCGTCGACGAGCACGTCGAGGGCCTCGTGGGCGCGGTCGAGCGACCGCGGGGGCGCGAGCATCCCCGCGAAGCCGTGGATCATGTCGTCGAAGTGCTCGTGGGCGACGGGGACGCCCGCGTCCCCGAGCGCCTCCGCGTACGCGACGCCCTCGTCCCGGAGCGGGTCGAAGCCAGCGGTGAGCACGGTCGCCGGCGGCAGGCCCGAGAAGTCACAGGCGTTCAGCGGATAGGCGTAGGGATTGCGGAGGTGGATGTCGCTGTCGACGTACTGCCCCTCGAACCACTCCATGTCCTCGGTTTCGAGGAAGTACCCCTCGCCGTTCTCCCGCATCGACGGCCAGTCGTTGTGGGGGCTCACGACGGGGTAGACGAGCGCCTGGTGGTCGACGTCGGGGCCGTCCCGGTCGCGCGCGACGAGCGCGGCGACCGCCGCGAGGTTGCCGCCGGCGCTGTCCCCCAGCACCGCCAGCCCCCCCTCCGCGCCGCCGAGGTCGCCCCGGTTCGCGGCGGCCCACTCGGTCGCCGCCACGGCGTCCTCGACCGCTGCCGGGAAGGGGTGTTCGGGCGCGAGGCGGTAGTCGACCGAGACCACGACCGTCTCCGCGGCGCGACAGAGGTGGCGACAGAACGTGTCGGCCATGTCGAGGTCGCCGATGACGAACCCGCCGCCGTGGAAGTAGACGACTGTGGGGACCGCAGTCGAGTCGGCGCCCTCCGGGCGGTAGATCCGGAGCGGGAGGTCGCCGCCGGTGCCCTCGATGGTCCGGTCCTCGACCGCGCCCACGGCCGGTTCGCGCGTGACGGGGCGCATCTCCTTGGCGCGCTCGCGGGCCCGCTGTGGGGACAGTTCCCGGAGCGGCGGCATCTCCGCATCGTCCAGCGCGTCGAGCATCGCCTGAGCCTGGGGGTGGGGGTCGTCGGCTCGCATGGGTCTTTAGGCGACGGCGAGGGCGAAAAATCCTCGCACGTCGAGGCGGGCGAGCGGCCATCAGGGACCGGAAGGACCTGCCCGAGCGGGCCGGCTCACAGTGGTCGTCGTCTCGTGGCGCCCCGGTGACCCGGGAGCGCTCACCGACGCTGCCCGGGGGGCCGAAGTCGAGACGCGAGCGCAGTCCCCTCGTCCGTGAGGGAGACCGAATCGGGGTCCCGGCTGTACTCGACGAGTCCGACGTGTTCCATCTTGGGGACGTGGACGTGGTAGAGTTCGAGGTGGATCGACTCGACCGCGTCCGGCGGGACCTCGGTGCCCGGGACGTCTCGCTCGCGCGTCGCGACCGCGTCCGCGAGGTCCGCGAGCGTCGTCGGTGCGTCGAGTCCGTCGAGGAGGGAGAGGGCCGACCGGCGGCGATCGTTCGAGAGGACGTCGAACAGCGCGTCGCTGTCGAGGTCGCTGTCGAGCACCACGTCGATCTCCCGGGTGACCGAATCCTCGGCTGTCATCGCAGAGCGAAGGGCCTGCTGCACGTTCAACCACAGCGCTCACCAGTAATGCCGTTTAAATACGGGGACGGTCCCGCTCGGGGTCGTCGGTCTGGAGGGTCGAACGGACGAGCGTGTCGCTCCCGCGGCGGATGCGCTGGGACGCGGCGTTCGCCGAGATGCCGAGGTGGCCGCCCAGCTCCTCGATCGAGAACGAGCGGGGAACGGAGAAGTAGCCGTTCCGGGCGGCCACGGCCAACGCCTCGTACTGCTCCTCCGTCAGCCCGTAGATGCGCTGGCGCGCCTTCCGCGGCCGGACGAGTTGGTTGACCTCGAAGCGGCGCCCGGTCTCCTCGAAGTGTGACTGGAACGTCGTCACCATCCCTTCATCCGCGAAGCGGAGGCGGAGGTTCCACTGGTCGTCCCTGGCCCGCGCCTCCGTGATCCCGGCGTGGTGGTCCACCATGTCGTCGATCAGCGCGACGAATTCGTCGTCCCACTCGATCCGGTAGAGGGTCTCCGAGGCCGTCTCTTCGGCGACGTCGACGTCGACGACTGTCGGGTCGTCGTCGAGCGCCCGCCGAAACGACTCGAAGTCGCCGCCGGTCGCCCAGACGAACGGGAGCACCTCCGTGGAGCTGTGGGTGGCGAGTCGGTCGGCCTCGACGGTCATCTCGGGGACCGCCGTCGTCGCGTGGTGCAGGGCGAAGGACTCGGCGGGGACGGTGAAGTCGCCGATGATACTCATACCGGGTGTGCGCGTCGCCGCCGAATAAACCACCGGCGCGTCGGGGAACGGGAGATACTCGAAACGCTGAACGTGGCCCGCGCGCGTCGATCAGGGCAGGACCGACTCCGGCGCGTCGCCGGCGAGCGCGGCGAGGAACATCGCCTCGAAGGCGTCGGTGTCGACCGATTCGACGACGCGGGCGTTCGCCGGCCGGTCGAGGACGCCGTTCTCGTCGACGAGGCTGTACCCCGGGTCAGCCCCTCGCGCTCGTCGACGTCGAGGTGGTAGCCGCCCACGGACTCGCGGATCTCGGGCGCGGCCATGCACGCCGCCGCCAGGCCGTCCGGCTGGGCGATTCCGTCGACGCCCTGTTCGTCCTCGGTGAACTCGCGGGCCGGTTCGGCGATCCGCGCGAAGAACTCGCCGGCGGGCGTCCCGAGCGCCGCCGCGCGCTCGGCGGCGTCGCCGCCGATCACGCCGTCCCGGAGGGTCACCCCCCAGTCGACGACGTGGACGTCCAGGTCACGGCAGACGCGCTTTGCGGCGTCGGGGTCGACCCAGAAGTTGAACTCGGCGGCGGGGGTGACGTTTCCGAGGCAGTTGACGGCGCCGCCCATCACCCACACCTCGTCGACCAGGTCCGCGAGGTCTGGCTCTCGGGCGGCCGCGAGCGCGACGTTGGTCAGCGGCCCGAGACAGAGCAGACTCACCTCGCCCGGGGACTCGCGGACGGTTCGGAGGATGTACTCGACGGCGTCCTCGTCGGCGGACTCGATCCCGGTGTCGGGGAAGAGGTCGCCCCCGAGGCCGCCCTCGCCGTGGACGTAGTCGGCGTGCTCCCAGTCCTTGAGCAGCGGGCGCTCGGCGCCCTCGTACACGGGGACCTCCGTGCGCTCGACCACCTGGAGGGTGTACTTGGCGTTCTCGACCTGGGCGTCGAAGGCGACGTTGCCGGCGACGACCGTGATCCCCTCGACCCCGAGGCGCGACGAGCGGAGCGCGAGGACGAGCGCCTGGGAGTCGTCGCCGGCGGTGTCCGTGTCGACGATGACGCGGCGTCGATCCATGCGCTCACGTCGGGAGCCGAGCGTATCAGTGTCGGGGTGGCGGGGCGTGAACCGCACGGCGGAGCGTCAATCGGATGGCAGAGCGTGAACCGCACGGCGGAGCGTCAGTCGGATGGCAGAGCGTGAACCGCACGGCGGAGCGTCAATCGGATGACGGGACGTGAACCGGACGATGCGTCAGCGGGTGACGACCTCGACGGACGGCGGATCGAGGGGCGTCCCGAACAGCGCGTGGGCGAAGCACATCTCCTCGGCGGCGTCGAGCACGTCCCGGGCGGCGGGCGCGCCGCCGGGGGTTCGGATCGAGGCGTGGGTCTGGACCGGTGCGGCCCGACCCGGGCCGTCGGTGGCGGCGCCGACGGCGTCGGAGAGATGCAGGTCCTGGACGAGTCGGAGGTCGGTCACCTCGACGTCCGCCCTCTCGGCGTAGCGGGCCGCCTGCGTCATGAAACAGAAGCCGACCCCGGCTGCGAGGTAGGTCGCGGCGTCCGGCGCGCGTCCCCGACCGCCGCGCCCCTCGGGCTCGTCCGACCGCAGTTCGAAGATCGTCGCGGCCGGCGTGTCGAACATCGCGTCGACGCGCTTGCGCCCGTCGTCGTCGACCGCACACGTCGCGCGGACGCGGAGCGTGCGGTCGTCGGTCTGGGGTACGTCGGCGCCGTACTCCCGGAGCGGCCGGGTCGCCGCGTCGGGGCGATCCGCTATCGACTCGCCCGTCCGGACGACCAGCGGCGGGTCGCGCTCGACGGCGTCCCGACCGACGACCTCGAACGGGTCGGGACGCTCCGGGGGGACCGGCACGTCCAGTCCCGCCTCGCGTCCCGTCTCCACGGCTTCGCCGTCGACGCTCAGCGCGAACGCGCTGGGGTGTTCGCCGGTCACGACGCCGCGGATCGGGGAGCGCCGGGTCGCCGTCGCCACGAGGTCTCGGAGCGCGGACTCGTCGGCGTCGCCGTCGAGTCGCACGTCGAGGTCGAACGGCAGGGCGCCGCCGGACATGGTCCCCCGCAGGAGCGACCCCGAGACCGTGAAGTAGCAATCGAGGTCGAGCGCGAGGTCCCGGACGTCGACCCCGCGCTCGTCGGCGACCGCGCGGATCGCGGTCGCGTAGGCGCAGACCGCGCCCGTGGCGAACAGCGCGAGCGGCGCCGGCGCGACGTCCGCGCCGTCGAAGTACTCGCCCTCGTCGCTGGCGAGGCGCCAGGTCGCCCCGGAGACGCCGCCGGTCACGAGCGCCTCCTTCTGCATCGTGTCGAGCGCACGAAACCGGGCACGGTGGGACTGGCCGAGGCGCGGTTCGGGGGCATCGAGTGCGGCGCCGCCGGCGTCCCCGACGCGGAAGAAGAGCGGATAGCCGAGCGCTTCGAGCGGCGAGGTCATCTATCGGCCTCGGACGCGGAGGGACAAAATACCGTCGCGTTGTGGTGACCCGGGCCGGGACGTCACGTCGGCCCGGCTCGCGTCACCCGGTCGTGACCTCGACGTTCGGTCCGTCGAGGGCGGTGCGGCAGAACGCGTGCAGGAAGCAGGTCTGCTCGGACATGTCGAGCGCGTCGCGGGCGAACTCGGGGCCCTCGGGGGAATCGAGGTAGACGTGCGTCTCGACCGGATCGGCGCGCGCCGGTTCGACGTCGGCGGATTCCCCGGCGTCGGCCGTCCCCGCGTGGGCACCCGCGACCCCGCCGGAGAGGTGCGTGTCCTGGACGATCCGGTAGTCGGAGAGCTCCTGTTTCGTGATCTCGGCGTAGCGACCGAACTGCGTCATGAAACAGAAGCCGATCCCGGCGGCCATGTACGACGCTGCGTCCGGGGCCCGCCCCCGACCGCCGTGGCCCTCGGGTTCGTCCGACCGCAGCTCGAAGATCGTCCCCTGCGGGCTGAAGATCTTCACCGTGATTTCCTTGACTCCTTCCTCGTCGAGCGAGCAGATCCCGCGCAGGTGGAGGATCCGGTCCTGTTCCTCCTCCAGGCTCGACCCCTCGCCCGCGGTGTACTTCCGGTCGGCCTCCGGGAGCGACTCGGTCGTCTTCCCGGTCCGGTAGACGTTCGGAGGGTCCTGCTCGGGGGCGTCGCGGCTGATGGCCCCGAAGGGGTCGACGGCCTCCCGGAGCAGGTCGCCGTCCAGTTCCTCGACCCGATCCGTGTCGACCGCCTCGCCGTTCAGGGCCAGTTTGAACCGGTTGCTCAGGGCCTCGACCATGAGCCCGTGGACCGGCGAGGTCGCCGTCGCGGTCTCGACCAGGTCGCGGAGCGCGGACTCGTCGGCGTCGGCGTCGATGCGGGCCTCCAGGTCGACCGGCAGCGCGCCGCCGGTCATCGTCCCCCGCAGCGCCGAGCCCTTCATCGTGTAGTAGTTGTCCTGGACCAGCGTGAGGTCGTCGACGTCGATCCCGCGCTCGTCGGCGAGCGCGAGAATCTCGGTCGCGTAGGAACTGACCATCCCCGTGGTCATGCAGGCCAGCGGCGACGGCGCGACGTCGGCGCCGTCCAGGTACTCGCCCTCGTCGCTGACGATCCGCCAGGTGTCGCCCGAGACGCTGCTGGTCACGAGCGCCTCCTTCTGCATCCCCGAGAGCGCCCGCACCCGGGTGCGGTGGGCCTGATCGAGCCGGGGGGTCGGCGCGTCGAGGTCGGCGTCGCCGGCGTCGTCGACGCGGAAGAACAGCGGATAGCCGAGCTCCTCCAGTGGCGTGGACATTGGTATCTCCCGCCGGTGATCGCCGGGTGAACCACATAACTGTTTTCGCCGCCTCGCTGAAACGAACCTTCGCCGCCTCGCTGAAACGAACGCGCGGTCGACCGACGCGCCGGCACTACCGACCGTTCCGGGGCGCCGACGTTTTATCACCCCGACGCCCGACGCTCCGGGCGTGCCCTCGCTCCCGGACACCCTCCGCCCGCGTCGCATCGCCCTGTTCTGCCTCGTCGCGTTCGGCTTCTCGTGGCTCGTGGCCGGCTACGTGTACGCCACGGGTGGGCTCGACCGGACCGGCGGGGCGCCCGGCGCGTCCTCGCTGACGGCGCTGCTCGTCGTGTACATGTTCGGCCCGGCGGTCGGTCACCTGGTCGTCCGCCTCGCCACCGACGCGCCGCTGACGGTCGACGACGCGTGGCTGCGCCCCCACCTTCGGGCGCGACTGCGGTGGTACGCGCTCGCCTGGTTCCTCCCGGCGATCCTGACGCTGCTCGGCGTGGGGCTCTACTACGCGCTGTTCCCCGGGCAGTTCGATCCGACGATGGAGGCGATCCGCACCGGCCTCGGGCCCGCCGCGGCCGACGTCAGCCCGGCCCTGCTCGCCGCGGGCCAACTGGCCGCCGCGCTGTCGCTCGGCCCGGCGATCAACACCGTCGTCGCCTTCGGCGAGGAGTTCGGGTGGCGCGGCTTCCTGCTCCAGCACCTCGCCCCGCTGGGCCGGCGACCCGCCGTGCTGCTGACGGGCGTCGCGTGGGGCGTCTGGCACTGGCCGATCGTCGCCATGGGGTACAACTACGGGCTTGGGTACCCGGGCGCGCCGTGGCCCGGGATGCTCGCCATGGTCTGGGTGACCGTCCTCCTGGGGACCGTGCTCGCCTGGGTGACCTTCGGGGCGGAGAGCGTCTGGCCCGCCGCCGTCGGGCACGGCGCCTTCAACGCGATCGCCGGCTTCGGCGTCCTCTTCGCGGCGGGCGAGCCGAACCCGCTCCTCGGGCCGATGGCGACCGGGATCGTCGTCTCCGTTCCGACGCTGGCGCTGGCGGCGTGGCTGCTCCGGGAGCCCTCGGCCGTGGCGCCCCGCGTTCCGGCGGCGGACCTCGAGTAGGCGGGGGACCCGGTCGCAGCGGCCCGGGGGACGGCGACACACTGACGTGTTCGACCGCCGACACGGGCACACGATGCTCGGACGGGTCAAATCCCTCCTCTGGAACGAACGCACGCGCCGGCTGCGCCTCCCGTGGCGGCTGGTCGCCCTGCTCGTCGTCCTCGCGGTCCTCGGCCTGGGCGCCGGGGTGGTCGGCAGCGCGCTCACGAGCGTCGCCATCACCCGGCCGCTGGTGCTCTCGACCGCGGGCGGGTCGACCGGACAGGTGGCGGTGGCGATCGGGAACGTCGTCTCGCTCGCGGCGCAGGTGGCGGTGACGGTGGGCGGGGTCTACCTCGCGGGGCGGTTCGCCGACCGACGGTGGTTCCGCGACTTCGGCTTCCGCCTCGACCGCGCGTGGTGGCTCGACCTCGGGTTCGGCCTCGCCCTCGGCGCCGCGCTGATGACGGGGATCTTCCTCGTCTGCCTGGTCGCAGGGTGGGTGACCGTCACCGGCCTCTTCAGCGTCGCCCGCCCCGGGTTCTCCTTCCCGTACTGGTTCGGCTGGGGGTTCGTCACGTTCGTCGCGGTGGGCGTCTACGAGGAACTCCTCTTTCGGGGCCACCTCGTCACGAACCTCGCGGAGGGGTTCAGGTGGTTCGACCGCGTCGGGCCACGCGGCGCGGTCGGCCTGGCGACGCTCGTCACCTCCGGGCTGTTCGGCGTCGCCCACGCGGCGAATCCGAACGCCAGCCCCGCGAGCACGGTGGGAATCGTTCTCGCGGCGTTCATGCTCGCGGCTGGGTACGTGTTCACGGGCGAACTGGCGATCCCCATCGGCATCCACGTCACCTGGAACTTCTTCCAGGGGATCGTCTACGGGTTCCCCGTCAGCGGCACGTCGTTCGGCGTCTCGCTCCTCGCCGTCGACCGCTCCGGCCCCGCGCTCGTCACCGGCGGCGCCTTCGGCCCGGAGGCCGGCCTGCTCGGCCTCGTCGCCGCCGCGATCGGCCTGGGCCTGATCGCCGCCTGGGTCCGGTGGCGCGAGGGGACGGTCGGCGTCGACGAGGCGGTCACGACGCCCGAACTCCGAACCTCGCGGACGGAGTGACCACCCGTCGGCGTCCCCCCATTGCCGACCGGCGAGAACCGCCGACCGCGTTTATCGCGTTAGCCGACCAAGGTAAACCCGTGACCGATCATGACGCAAACTGAGACCTACGAGAAGCCCGTCGTCCCCATCGCGGGCGTGACCGTCGACGGCAGGACGCTCGCTGGAGCGTGCTTTTTCCTCCTCGCGGCGGAGTTCATGACCGCCATCATGCTGGCGGCGGCGATGGTCCCCGGCTACGACTTCCGCGGCGGCGCCATCAGCGACCTCGGGGTGTTCCCGGAGACCGCGCTGCTGTTCAACGCCTCGCTCGTCCTCGTGGGCGTGCTCAACCTCGTCGGCGGATACGCCTTCTACCGACTCCACGGGCGGCGCTGGCTGCTCGCGATCTTCGCGATCGCCGGCCTCGGGGCCGTCGGCACCGGGCTCTTCCCGCTCGACACGGGCGGGCTCCACGGGCTGTTCGCCCTCGTCGCCTTCCTGTTTTTCAACCTGGAGGCGCTCGGGAGCGCGACCCGGCTGTCCGGCGCCATGCGCGTCCTGTCGGCGCTCGCCGGCCTCGTCGGCCTGGCGTTCGTCGTGCTGATGGCGCTGGGTGACGGCGGCGCCGCGTGGGCGTTCGGCCCCATCGGCCACGGCGGCACCGAGCGGATGATCGTCTACCCCGTGATGCTCTGGCTGGTCGCCCTCGGCGGCGCCCTGCTCGGGGAGGGCGGCACGGGCGAGAGCGCCGCCCCCTCCCGGGTGTAACGAGGCGGTCGCTCACTCTCCCGGCCAGGGGGTTTCACTTCTCGCGTTCGAGTTCGTCGAGGATCGGCCGGTACTTCAGTTGGACCTCGTCCCACTCGCGCTCGGGTTCGCTGTCGGCGACGATGCCGACGCCGGCGAACAGCGTCGCGGTTCGGTCGGTGGCGACCGCCGAGCGAAGCGCCACCGCGAAGGAGCCGTAGCCGGCCGCGTCGATCCAGCCGACGGGGGCGGCGTACCACCCGCGGTCGAACGGCTCGGTCTCGCGGATCGTCTCCAGGGCGCGCTCGGGGGGCAGGCCGCCGACGGCGGGCGTCGGGTGGAGCGCCTGCACGAGCGAGAGGACGTGCTCGTCGGCGGCGAGTTCGGCCGTGATCGGCGTGAACAGGTGCTGGACGGTCGCCAGGCGGCGGACGGTTCGCTCGCCGGTCGTGACCGAGGCGGCGAAGGGCGAGAGCTGCTCCCGGATCGCCTCGGCGACGAGTTCGTGCTCGTGGGCGTTCTTCTCCGAGTCGAGCAGTTCGCGGGCGAGCCACTCGTCCTCGGCGGGCGTCTCGCCGCGGCCGGTCGTCCCGGCCAGGGCACCCGTCTCGACCGTCCGGCCGCGCAGGCTGACCAGTCGCTCGGGCGTCGCCCCGAAGAAGCTGCCGTCCCCCTCGGCGGGCTCGACCAGGAACCGGAAGCAGTCGGGGTAGCGGTCGCCGAGCCGCGAGAGCACGTCGGGGATCGAGAGGTCGCGCGCGAGCCCCACCTCCAGGGCCTGGGCGAGGACGACCTTGCGGAGGTCGCCCGCGCGGATCCGCTCGACCGCGGCCTCGACACCCCGGCGCCAGTCCGCGGCGGCGGTGGTCCGCTCCCGGGAGGTGATCCCGGGCGGCGACGCGACGGCGGCCGCGCTGTCGTTCGCGGCGGCGGCCGCGCTGTCGTTCGCGGCGGCGGCCGCGCTGTCGTTCGCGGCGGCGGCCGCGCTTTCGACGTCGGGCGACCGATCCGCGTCGAGGCCGGGAAGCCGTTCCCGCTCGGCCGCGAGGCGCTCCTCGACCGCCTCGCCCGTGGCGTCCTCGCCGACGGCGTTGACGGTGAGCCAGGTGTTCCGCTCGGTGACAGTCACCTGGACGCGGGGCAGGACGAACCGGGCGGCCGGGAAGCCCGTCCAGGGGGGGCGGGCCGCCCCGTCGTCGTGGAACGCGAAGCCGCCGAACAGTCGGGGGCGAGCGGCCTCGGTCCCGGCGTGGACGTCGCCGGCTGAAAAGAGGGCGTCGGCCGCGGTGCGGATCGACCGGAACCGGTCGGTGCCGTCGGCGGAGAGGGTCGCCGCCGTGCCGCTGCCGATCACCGTCGCCTCGTCGGGGGCGTCCCAGACCGTTCGCGGCCGCGACGCGGCGGCCAGCACCGCCCGGAACGACTGGTCCGGCACCCGAACCGTCCGGCTCACAAGCGGCGTGGTCTCGACGGTTTCCGAACCGGACGGGACCTCCATCACCGACTCCTCGGGCCCCCGCACTCTTACATCTACCTACTTGAGCGCCGCCGTCCACCGCGCTGTCACGTCGCTATCTGCCGATTGTCGGCGTCGAACGCGGGAGCACGCGTGCCTCGCGCTGGTCCGGGGGACCGAACGCGGCGTCGGCGACCGCGGCCCCCCGCGCCGGCGCCCCGTTGTCGCCCCGCGTCGGCAGACCGACGAGGTCGGCCGCCGTTCCCGGTCGATCGCCGGACGCCGCGGGCGCCGTACCGCCCTGCACTCGCAAGCCGAGATTTTTTCACGAATGTTCCAACTATTCTTTGGGATTTGTGAAGTCATCTGTCGGAATTGCGTCGACTGGTTGTGAGTATCGCAAACACCCCCGCAGGTTTTAAATAAGGCCCATTCAAAGGCCCTCACGTTAGATGCCCAAAGTTGAGATCACGATCCCCGAGCACCTCGAGATGCAGATCGCCCAGCTCGTCGAGCAGGGCGAGTTCCTCAACCGCGAGGAAGCAGTCGAGGACCTGCTGTCGACCGGGATGCGGGCGTACAAGACCAGCGGCCCGATCGAGGACGAGGAGCCGGGCTTCGAGGACGACGGCATGATGGGCCACGAAGACGAGTACGTCTTCTGAGCCGGCCGTCGGGCGATCCCGACGCCCACCGAGCCCGGGATGTCCCCTGCTCGCCACCGCCGACCAGCCGACGTCCCTCGCTCGCCACCGCCGACTAGCCGACGTCCCTCGCTCGACTCTGCCGACCAGCCGGCGGCTTACCCCCGACCGGTCCCTCCGAACGGTCCTGCGACGATTTCCCAATAACGCTTAACCGGGGTAACCGCGTAGGGTCGGGCATGCACAAAGACGAACTTCTCGAACTGCACGAGCAGATGGTGAAGATCATGGAGTACTTCCGGGCGAGAGAGAGCGTCGATGAGGGGCTGTTCGATCCCTACGAGGAACTGGGCGTCGACCCCTCGCACGTCCACAAGTCCAAGAGCGAGCACAAACACGCCGTGTTCGTGCTCGGGAACGCCCTCGCCACGGCCATGAGCGAGGACGAGTTCTCGAACGCCGGCCGGGTGTCGAAGCGCATGGAAGAACTCGCCGAGGACGCCGAGCGGAAACTGTAGACCGGCGTCGATCGGACGCCGAACGGAAACTGTAGACCGGCGTCGATCGGACGCCGAACGGAAACTGTCGACCGACGTCGACCGGACGCCGCCGACTCGTCCGTCCTGTCGGCCGATCGTCCCGCGAGATTGAAGAGCCTCGGGCCGGAGACTCGGGTATGGTCGGCCTCGCCGGGTCCCTCGGTCTCTCCGAATCCCTGCTTCTGCGCGTCGGGGCTCTGCTCTCGTTCGCGGTCGCGGTCGCGGTCGTGTGGGCCCTCGATCGCCCGGGCGGCGCCTGGGGGGCGCGCCTCCGCCGTCGGTTCGTCCTCGGCGTCCCGTGGGGGACGCTCACGGCCGCGACCCTCGTCCTGCTGGTCTACCTGCTCGTCCAGGGCGGCTACGAACACTGGTACACCCCGACCGTCATCCCGTTCCGGGCGTGGTCGTACTTCTACCCCGTCGGGGTGGCGACGGCGCCGTTCGCCCACAGCGGCCCGGGTCACCTGATCGGGAACCTCGTGGGCACCCTCACCCTGGCGCCGCTCGCGGAGTACGCCTACGGCCACTTCCCGCGGGAGCGGGGGAGCGCCTCGTTCTCGACGCCCCGCCGCAACCCGTTCGTCCGGGCGTTCGTCGTCGTCCCGGGCGTCGTCTTCGTCGCCGGCGTGCTCACGAGCGTCTTCGCCCTCGGGCCGATCATCGGCTTCTCGGGCGTCGTCTTCGCCTTCGCCGGCTTCGCGCTCGTGTACTACCCGCTCGGGACGGTCGTGGCCCTCGCGGCGGGCCGGGTGCTCGATCTCGTGTACTACGCCCTGCGCACGCCGACGCTCGTGGCGGAGGCCAAGCCCGTGTTCTCGACGCCCTGGTGGGCGAGCATCGCCATCCAGGGCCACGCGCTCGGACTGTTCCTCGGCGTCGTCGCCGGGGTGTGGCTGGCGCGCCGGCGCGGCGACGACCGCCCGCCGGCGCTCCACCTGTGGGCCGGCGTGCTCGTCTTCTCGGTGTCCCAGTCGCTGTGGGCGGTCTACTGGTACCGGGGGGCGGACACGTACGTCCTCTTTCGCGCCGCCGGCCTCGCGCTCGTCGTCGTCCTCGCCGTGCTCGTGGCCGTCGCCGTCGCCGGTTCCGATCGCCGCCTGCGCCCGGATTCGGGGCCGGACTCGCTGTGGTCGATCCGACGCTGGCAGATCGGCCTGATCCTCCTGCTCCTGGGCGTGGCAGCGATCTCCGGCCCGGCGATCCCCTACAAGGTGGTGACCGCCGGAGACGACGCGCTCCCCGGCGAGACCGTCTCGGTCAGGGGGTACGAGGTGACCTACGCGGAGAACGTGCCCAACGGGCAGACCGCGGTGTTCGAGGTCGACGCGTTCGGGGAGTCCACGACGGTGAACACCTCGGGGGTGATCGTCCGCAACCCGGATCGGGCGATCTGGACGACCGCGGTCACCCGGGGTCGGCTGGCGTTCGCGGGTCGGTCGCCCGTCCGGGTCGGCGCCCTCGGCTGGCGCGAGACGCTCGTCGCCGTCCGGCGCGGGTGGACCGTCGCGGGCGGCGGCGCGACCTACCGGGTGACCCTGCGCCACGGCGGGACGAACCGGACGGTCTACACCGCGCCGCCGGCCCGGGCGAAGCCGGTGCTCTCGGGGGCAAACGTCAGCGTCGCGACGACCCCCGACGCGTTCGAACTCGTGGTCTCACGGGGCAACGAGAGCGTCAGGGCGCCGGTGCCGGGGCGCAACGAGAGCGTCGTCCTCGACGGGATCCGCTTTGCGCGAAACGACTCGACGCTCGTGGCGACCTACGACCGGACCCGGATTCCCATCGCGTCGGTCGAGCGGTACCGCGGCCAGCAGGACGACTGAGGGAGACGCGGCCGGCCCTCCCGGCCGACGCGTAGCCGGTCAGCCGTCCCAGACGATCCGGTACACCTCGGTGTCCACGTCGCGGCGCTCCTCGTCGTGGAAGTCGAACTGGCGCGACAGTTCGAACTCCGCGGCGAACGCGTGGGTCACCTCGCCGCCGTTGTCGGCGGCGAAGGCCTCGACGAACTCGCGGCTCCCCTCGTTGTGGATCGAGTAGGAGACGTCTGCGACCGAGGCAGCCGCCGAGAGGAACCCGCGGTCGGCGCCCCGGTTGTCGTCCTGTGCGCCGAACGGCGGGTTCATGACCACCGTGGTGGGTTCGGTGGGACAGAGCGGAAGGCGCGTGACGTCCGCGTGCACCCAGTGGATCGGCGTCGCGGTGCCGACGCGGAGCCGGTTCTCCCGGGCGGTCTCCAGGGCCGCGCGGTCGACCTCGACCCCGACGACGCGCGCCGGGCCGCGCAGCGCGGCGCCGAGCGCCAGCATCCCCGTCCCGGTTCCGAGGTCGAGGACGGTGCGGCCCTCGACGTCCCCGTTGAGGTCGGCGACGTGGATCACGTGCGCCGCGAGGCCGGGCGGCGTGGGGTACTGTTCGAGGTCGATCCGCGGGTTCTCGAACCCGGCGACGACGGCCAGTTGCGTCTCCAGTCCGGATCGCGTCGCCACGGTCAGGCCCCTCCTGTGGACCGTCGAGGGGTCGACGGTCCCGCGCGCCGCGGTCGGTCGGTGCGTGCGCCGCTCGTCGACTGGATCGCCATCTCGTGTGTCATATCCCCCGGTAATGCCATAACGTTTGTGGATGCTCATGAGTAATCACATGACGACGTACCGACGGTTAATCGCCCCATAACAGTCACGTGTGCGAGACGAGTCAGGTGAAACGAGTGCTGGACTAATGACGGAGGAGGCGCAAGGACCCGTTGGGGTCGACGCTTCATGGCCCCTTCCCCCTTCGCAGTGAGTGGCGACGTCCGTCGACTGTCGCGGTCGTCCCCCGGCCGCGGCGTCGCCCGTCGTTCACTTCGCGTCCTCGAGCCCCGATAGCGTTGCGGCCGGGGACCGTCCGTAGTCACCGTCGCTCAGGCGAAACCGCCGAGAAACCGGGTCACGCCGCCGTCGTGCGCCGGATCCGGAGGCGGATCTGTCAGGACCAACATCAGTATTCTGTCACAAAGGTTTAAATTTGCCCCCCACCACAACACTTTTAATGGAACGTCCGAGCCGGCAGCGGCAGCGAGAGGAGGTTTCGGAACAGGAATCGGACGAAGATGTGGAGTGTCCCGAGTGTGGGTCGGGGCAGATCGTGACCGACGCCGATCAGGGGGAGCTCGTGTGCGACGACTGCGGGCTCGTTCTCGACGAGCGCCAGATCGACCGGGGGCCGGAGTGGCGCGCGTTCAACCACTCCGAGCGCCAGAGCAAGTCGCGGGTGGGCGCGCCGATCACCGAGACGATGCACGATCGCGGGCTGACGACGACCATCGACTGGAAGGACAAGGACGCCTACGGACGGTCGCTCTCCTCGGAGAAACGCTCTCAGATGCACCGCCTGCGGAAGTGGCAGGAGCGCATCCGGACGAAGGACGCCGGCGAGCGCAACCTCCAGTTCGCGCT
>ENA-ORDC01001736-ORDC01001736.1-marine-metagenome-genome-assembly--contig:-NODE-1736-length-15062-cov-4.061862_pt1 | contig 15062 bp, 11 predicted proteins | sample MGYA00237783_ERZ508515 | MGnify/ENA primary metagenome ERZ508515 (study PRJEB26186, sample SAMN06268792) | marine metagenome | isolation source: Eden Landing Ponds, San Francisco, CA, USA | place... | reverse complement strand
GCGGGCGAGGGCCAGAACATCGACACCGGCGCGAAGGTGTACCACAACGCGCCGAACACGAAGTCGACCATCGAGTCGAAGTCCATCTCGAAGGACGGCGGCCGCACGAACTACCGCGGCCTCGTCCACATCGCCAACGGCGCGAAGAACTCCTCGACCGCGGTCGAGTGTGACGCGCTCATGTTCGACAACGAGTCCACCTCGGACACGATGCCGTACATGGAGATTAACGAGTCCACGGTGGACGTCGCCCACGAGGCGACCGTCGGCAAGATCGGCGACGAGGACATCTTCTACCTCCAGTCGCGCGGTCTCGACGACGACGACGCGAAGCAGATGATCGTCTCCGGGTTCATCGAACCCATCACGGAGGAACTGCCCATCGAGTACGCGGTCGAACTCAACCGACTCGTCGAACTCGAGATGGAGGGTAGCCTCGGATAACCAATGAGTGCGCAACTTCCCGCGAACCTGTCCGCAGAGACGGTACGAGAGATTTCGGACGCACGGGACGAGCCGGAGTGGCTCCTCGAGGCCCGCCTCGAAGCCCTCGACGCGCTCGACGAGCTCGACCTGCCGGACGTCATCCAGACGCCCGGTCGCCGCTGGACGAACCTCGAAGCCCTCGACTTCGAGTCGCTCGTCGACCCGCTGAACCAGGCCGACGAGACGACCCGCGAGTCGCCCGAGGGCGTCGTCGTCCTCCCCTTCACGGAGGCGCTTCCGGAGTACGGCGACCTCATCGAGGAGCGCTTCGGCTCGGTCGTCGACCCCGAGACGAACTACCTCACCGCCCTCTCGGCGGCGCTTTTCACCACGGGCACGTTCATCTACGTCCCCGAGGGCGTCGACGCCGAGGACGTGAAGATTCGCGCCGAGATGAACTCTCGGTCGCTGTTCAGCCACACGCTCGTCGTCACCGAGAAGTCCTCGTCGGTCACCATCCTCGAGGCCATCGAGTCCGGCGACAGCGTCGACGACGCGCGGTACTTCTCGAACCTCGTCGAAATCGACGCGGGCGAGAACTCGTACGTCCAGTACGGCTCCCTGCAGAACCTCGACGAGGAGACGTACACGTACTCGCTCAAGCGCGCCGACGCCGACACCTACTCGACGGTCAACTGGATCGAGGGGAACCTCGGCTCGCGGCTCACTCGAAGCGACATCGAGACCGAGCTCAACGGCGAGGCGTCGGAGACGAAAATCGTCGGCGCGTTCTTCGGTCACGACGACCAACACCTCGACATCAACGCCCGCGTCTGGCACAAAGCCGAGAACACGACGGCCGACCTCGTGACCCGCGGCGTCCTCGACGACGAGGCGCGCTCGGTGTACGAGGGCGTTCAGGACGTCGGCCGCGACGCGTGGAGCACGAACTCCTACCAGCGCGAGAACACGCTGATGCTCTCGGACCAGTCCGAGGCCGACGCGTCGCCGAAGCTCATCATCAACAACCACGACACCGAGGCGTCTCACGCCGCCTCCGTCGGGCAGGTCGACGCCGAGGACCTCTTTTATATGGTCTCTCGGTCCATCCCCGAAGAACAGGCCCGTAACATGCTCGTGGAGGGCTTCTTCGTGCCCGTCCTCGAAGAGATCGCAGTCGACGAGTTCCGCGACGACCTCGAAGAACTCATCGCGGCCCGCCTGCGGTAGTCCGACCGCTCCGCGGCGCGGCTTCGCCGACCGTTTTTTGGCCGTTTCGCCGCCCGCGAGGGAACCGCTTAAGTCGGTTACTCCCGGAGAGGTGTGTATGTACGTCGCGGGACCGTGTCTTCGAACGGTGAGGGGGACGAGTCCGTGAGCGTCGGGTATCAGGTCAGCTCGGACCACCAGCTCGCCCGACTCCTCCAGATCGGTATCGTCCTCGAAGAGGTCGTGGAGGCGCGCGCCTATCACCACCACGAGGAACTCGACGAAGACGCGCTCGACGAGGAGATTCGGGCCCTGCTTTCGCACGCCGCCGAGGAGTCCGCGGACCACCGCGAACGCCTCGAAGCCGTCATCGACCGGCTGGAGGTCGACAGCGTCCCCTTCGAGGAGATAGAGGCGCTGGTCGAGGCCCAGTACGGTCAGACGAAACCCGAGGACTTCGACGGCGTTCTGTACGACCAGCTCTGCAACGAGGAGACCGCCTACAAGTTCTACGACGACGTCATCGAGGCCATCGAGGCGAGCGAGGCACAGTTCTCTATCGACCGCGAGGAACTCGTCGCGACGCTGTCGGCGATTCGCGACGAGGAGGCGGAGGGCGTAGAAGAAGTGACGCGAATCATGGAAGCACGGGAGTGAAACGATGAACACGGCAGACCAATACGTCAAGGCGATTTACCTGCTGCAGGAGATGGAGGACGGCCCGGCGGCCACCGGCGCGCTCGCGGACATGATGGAGGTGAGTCCGGCGAGCGCGAACGAGATGATCGGCAAACTCGAATCCCGCGGCCTCGCCGAACACGAGAAGTACAAGGGCGTCACGCTCACGGACGACGGCATCGTCCGCGCTCGCGACGCGCTCCAGACCTACTGCATCATCGAGCGCTTCCTCTCGAACGTCCTCGACGTCGAGGAGTTCCGCGCGGAGGCCCGCGAGCTCGAACCCGTCATCGACGGGATGATCGCGGAGCGGCTCGACACCATCATCGACCGCAACTCGGAGTGTCCCGACTGTTTCGACCCCGAGACGGACGCCTGCGAGTATCTCGACGTGTGCGGCGCGGAGACGGAGACGGAGACGGAAGTCGCCGATTAATCGCCGACGACGACCGACCGGAACCGAAGCGTTTTCATTTACCAGCGGATAACCGACGAGTGCGCAGTCCCGTGCGGTGAGCAATCTCGAAGAGATTGCGAGGCACATGGGACGAGTGAACGACGCGACCGAAGTCCCGTGGTGTAGTGGCCAATCATAGCGGCCTTTGGATTGGTACGGTTCGATGCGTGCCGAGAAGACAGCCGCTGACGGCGGTTCGAATCCGCCCGGGACTACTCGAACGACTCCGGCGAATCCATAACACGCCGAGTCGCGTCGCCGCCGAGCGATTTTTATCGCCACACAATGACAGTGTACTAACGTGTCTCTCCTGCACCCGGTGTCGGCCGCTCGCCACCTCGCGTACACCCTCCACTACGCGCTCGTCCGGGCGAACTACGAGCGACGGCTCGTCGCCACGAAGAAACACGTCGGGCGGACGAGCTTCAGGAGCTACGAACTGTACAACCGCCACGGCAACGACGTGCTTCTGCAGGCGCTGTTGCTCGGTCTCGACGACGGCGACGTGGTCGTCGACGTGGGCGCGAACACGGGGACCTACACGCTCGCGGTCGCGGCCAGCGAGTCCTCGGCGCGAGTGGTCGCCGTCGAGCCGCACCCCGAAGTCGTTGACCAGTTACGGGCGAACGTCGGGGTCAACGGCTTCGACGACCGGGTGGACCTGCTCGGTTGCGGCCTCGGCGACGCCGACGAATCGCGGGCGTTCCACCTGTCGAGCTACGACGAACTGGGCTCGTTCTCGCGGGACCACGCGAGCGCGTGGGAGGCGCGGGTCGTCGACACGGCGTCGGTGTCGGTTCGGCGGCTCGACTCGCTCGTCGACTCGGGGACGGTCCCGTCGCCTGACCACCTGAAAATTGACGTCGAAGGGTTCGGCCTGAACGTGCTCCGGGGGGCGGAAACGGTCCTCCGGGAGCACCGGCCGACGGTGTATTTCGAACTGCACGACGCCCGCGGGAGCCACGACGAGGCGGCGGCGAAGGCCCTGCTCCGCGAGGTAGGCTACGAGTTAGTCCCGGTCCGCGAGGGGTGGGTGTGCGAGCCGCGGGCGCGGACCGAGGCGACCCAGTCGGCGTAAGTCGCGGCCCGTTGAGTCGACCCAGTTATTCGAGGACGAAGTTCACGCGCTCGTGCGCCGAGCCTTGGGTCGTTCGGCCGGTGACGGAGACCGCGCCGATGTCGCCCGTCGATGCGACGTGGGTCCCCGCGCAGGCGGTCCGGTCGAAGGGGTCGTCCGCGTCGCCGATTTCGACGATGCGGACCTCGCGAATCGAGTCCGGGAGTAGGTGCAGGCGGGTTCGCTCGGGGTCGAGCATCGCCTCGGCCTCGTCGCGGCCGAGACTGTACCACCGGACGGGGAGGTCGGACGCGACGAGGTCGTTCAGGCGCGTCTCGATAGTCCGGAGGTCGTCGTCGTCGAAGCGGTCGTAAGCGCAGTCGAGGCGCGCGCGGTCGGCGTACAGTTGGTTGCCCGTCGTCTCGGCGTCGAACTCGTCGAGGAGGACCGCAGAGAGGAGGTGCTGGGCCGTGTGGTAGCGGCTGTGCGCGCGCCGCCGCGCCGCGTCGACGCGCCCGGTGACGGTCGTTCCCGGTTCGGGGGCGTCGCCCGCGACGACGTGTTCGATTCGGTCGCGCTTCCGGACGTCGGTCACGGCCCAGCGCTCCCCGCCGGTCGAGAGCGTCCCCGTGTCGTGCGGTTGGCCGCCGCCAGTCGGGTAGAAGTAGGTTCGGTCGAGGACGACGCGGTCGCTCCCGCGGACCGTCTCGACGGTCGCCTCGAACTCGTCTGTCGCTCCGTCGTCGAGGTATCGTGCGTCGGTCACGGCCGAGACGATGCGGCCGGGCGAGTTAACTCTCTCCGATGTGACATGGGTTCACACCACCGGCCACGAGACCCGGTCTGTTCGCCCGAGAGCCCGGTTCCCGCGACTCAGGGTGGTCGTAACGCCTAAGAGTGGAACGACCCTCATTCCGTGTAATGAGAATACGCACGTGCCAACACCGACGGAGGTTCTGCCGTGGGCGTTGAAATCAAAGAGTCGGCCGTCTCTGACGCGGAGTTCGAAGACATGAAGCGCTTCGTCTCGGACTATCTCTCTGCGAGCGTCGAAAACGAAGACGACGGCGGGCGGATGCGCTGGTACCCGTGGCACTCCGCGGAGTACCGGTTCAACCACATCCTCAACGTCGTCGACCTCGCGACGCGCATCGCCGACCACGAGGGCGCGGACGTGAACGTCGTTCGCGTGGCCGCCCTCTTTCACGACATCTCGAAACTCGAAGCCGACCAAGACGTCCACGCCGAGGAGGGCGCTCGCGTCGCCCGCGAGTTCCTCAGTAGCCACGGCGACTACCCCGAGTCGTTCGTCGAGCAAGTGTGTCAGGTCGTCTCCGACCACTCGTATCAGGGGTCGCTGACGGACGTCTCGCTGGAGACGCGCTGTCTCATCGAGGCCGACATCCTCGACAAAATCGGCGCGAACGGCACCGCGCTGATGCTCCTGCGGATGGGCTACGAGGCGCGGACGCACATGGACGCCGCCGAGATGGTCGACCGCGTCTTCGAACGCGGCCGCGACGCCTCCGCGCGACTCGAAACCGACACGGCCCAGAGCTTCGCACACCAGCGGCTCAAACGTGTCAAGTGGTTCCGCGAGTGGCTCGAAGAGGAGGTCCCCGAGATGGACCACGACGGCCAGTTCAGCGGCTGAGTTCGTCGTCGCCGCCTCGTTGCCTCAGGTTTTCGAGCGAGTCACCCCGACTCAGAGCGTGTCGAGAATCGAGAGCACGCGCGCTTCGGCGTCGCGGCCGGGGTCGTGTTCGGAGCCGTCGCGGTCGCTCTCGCGGTGGTCGGCGACCGACCGGCGCATCGCCTCCTCGACGGGGGTTGACTCCCAGCCGAGGCGGGCGAGTTTGTCCGTCGAGAGAACGTGCGGGTAGTCGCGGTAGAGGACGAAGTCGTCCATCGAGAGGTCGGCCGCGGCGAGTTCGCGCTCGCCCGCGTGCACCACCTCGACGTCGGTGTCCGCGGCGTCGGCGATGACCTCGACCAGCTCTTCGAGCGTCACGAGCCGTCTGTCGCCGACGTTGTAGGCCTCACCCGGCTCGCCCGCCTCGGCGACGACGCGCATCGCGCTCGCCACGTCTTCGACGTACGCGCGGTGCCAGACGTTCGTCCCGTCGCCGGGAACGACGACGCGGTCGTAGTTCAGCACGCGGTCAATCCAGTAGTCGAGGCGCTCGGTGTAGTCCTCGGGACCGTAGACGATGCAGGGACGGACCGACATCGCGTTGATGCCCCGCGAGGCCGCTTCGAAGACGACGCGGTCGCCCTCGGCCTTCCGCGGGCCGTAGCTCGCACCCGAGTCGTCCGTCGCCTGCTCGTCGGTGCAGTCGCAGAGCGCGGTCTCGTTTTCGCGTTTCGGGATGACCTCGGACCCGTAGGCCGCGCCGCTGGAGATATAGACGTAGGCGTCTACGTCGGCGAAGATGTCGACCGCCGAAGCGACCTCCGCGGGTTTGTACGCCACGCAGTCGAACACCGCGTCGGGCTCGACGGTCAGCTTCGCGGTCCGGAGCGCCTCGTCGTCGGTCCGGTCGCCCTGGACGTGCTGGACGCGCGGGTCGTCCTCGAAGGGGTTGTCGTGGTTCCCGCGGTTGAAGATGGTCACGGCGTAGCCGCTGTCGAGGAGTTCCGAGACGAGGTGACGGCCGATAAAGCGCGTGCCGCCGATGACGAGTGCGTTGTCCATGTCTCGGCCGAGGGCGCGCGCGGTGAAAAACGTGGGAGAACCGGCGGCGGATTCCGGGGACCTCCTCGCGGTCCGAGAGCGCCGGTCTCAGTCGTCGCTCGTCGTCGCCGCGCCGACCTTGTCGGCACCGGCGTCGACGATTGCGCCCGCCTTCGCGGGGAGCTCGTTCCGGACGTCTTCGCGGCCGTCTTCGGCGATGACCTCGGCGTACGCGTCGGGCATCACCTTCACGAAGTCACCGAGGACCGACTGCCAGTCGTCGAGCAGTTCGGCCGCGCGGTCGGAGTCGGTGTACGTGAGGTGGTTCTCGACGAGTCGGGTGACCATCGCCTCGTCCTTGTCGTCGAGGTGGTCTTCGAGCGTCACCATCTCGGTGTTGGCCTTCGCGGCGAACTCGTCGTCGGGGTCGTAGACGTAGGCCACGCCGCCGGACATGCCCGCGGCGAAGTTGCGGCCCGTCTCGCCGAGGACGGCGACGACGCCGCCGGTCATGTACTCACAGCCGTGGTCGCCGACGCCTTCGACGACCGCCTTCACGCCGGAGTTGCGGACCCCGAAGCGCTCGCCGGCGAGGCCGTTGACGTAACACTCGCCCTGCGTCGCGCCGTAGAGGGCGACGTTGCCGATGAGGATGTTCTCTGCGGCCTCGTAGTTGGCCTCGGCGGGCGTGTTGACGATGACGCGGCCGCCCGAGAGCCCCTTGCCGACGTAGTCGTTCGCGGCCCCGGTGAGCCGCATCGTGACGCCGCGGGCGAGGAAGCCGCCGAACGTCTGGCCGGCGATGCCGTCGAACTCACAGCGGATGGTGTCGTCCGGGAGCCCCTCGCCGCCGTGGGCGTTGGAGATGCGGTTCGAGAGCATCGCGCCGACCGCGCGGTCGACGTTCGAGAGGTCACGGCGAATGACGACCGGTTCGCGGTTCTCGATGGCCTCCGCGGCCTCGTCGATGAGCTTGTGATCGACGTGCGTCTCGATGTCCGCGTGGACCTGGTCTTCGGTCTTGCGGCGCGCGCCCGTTTCGGGCTCAGCCAGCACCGACGAGAGGTCGAGGTGCTTTGCCTTCTCGTGGTCCGTCTCGACCTGCCGGAGGAGCGACGGACGACCGATCATCTCGTCGAGCGAGGTGAAGCCGAGGTCGGCCATAATCTCGCGGAGTTCCTGCGCGATGAACGTCATGTAGTTGATGACGTGGTCGGGCTCGCCGGGGAAGCGGCGACGCAGGTTCTCGTCCTGCGTGGCGACGCCGACCGGGCAGGTGTTCTCGTGACACTGCCGGGCCATCACACAGCCCGAGGTGACGAGCGACGCGGTCCCGAAGACGTACTCCTCGCCGCCGAGGAGGGCGGCGACGGCCACGTCGCGGCCGGTCTTCATGCCGCCGTCGACAGAGACGCGGATGCGGGAGCGAAGCCCCGTCGCGCGGAGCATCTGGTTGGCCTCGGCGAGGCCGAGCTCCCACGGGAGCCCCGCGTTCTTGATCGAGGTCTTCGGCGACGCGCCGGTGCCGCCGTCGTAGCCGGAGATGTGGACCACGTCGGCTTTCGCCTTCGAGACGCCGGCGGCGATGGTGCCGATGCCGGCCTCCGAGACGAGTTTGACGTTGATGTCGGCGTCGGGGTTGGCCGACTTCAGGTCGAAGATGAGCTGTTTGAGGTCCTCGATGGAGTAGATGTCGTGTAGCGGCGGCGGCGAGATGAGGCCGACGCCCGGCGTCGCATAGCGGACGTGGGCGATCATCTCGTTTACCTTCTTGCCGGGGAGGTGGCCGCCCTCGCCGGGCTTCGACCCCTGTGCCATCTTGATCTGAATCTCGTCGGCCGACGAGAGGTACTCCGAGGTGACGCCGAAGCGGCCGGAGGCGACCTGCTTGACGTTACACTCCTTTTCGGTGCCGAAGCGCTCCGGCGGCTCGCCGCCCTCGCCGGAGTTGGACTTGCCGCCGATGCGGTTCATCGCGATGGAGTTGTTCTCGTGGGCCTCCGGCGAGAGACTGCCGAGCGACATCGCGGCCGTCGAGAAGCGCTTGACGATGTCCTCGACGGGTTCGACCTCGTCGATGTCCACGGGCTCGCGGTCGGAGTCGAACTCGAGCAGACCGCGGAGCGCCTTCAGCTGTTTCGACTGGTCGTTGACCAGCTCGGCGAACTCTTGGTACTTCTCGTAGTCGCCGGCGCGGACGGACTGCTGGAGCGTGCCGACGGTCTGGGGGTTCCAGCCGTGGTGGATGCCGGCCGAGCGGTTCTCGTACTCGCCCTGCCGTTCGAGCTTCGGGTCCGCGCCGAAGGCGGCGGCGTGGCGGGTCAGCAGGTCTTCCTCGATGACGTCGAGGCCGATACCCTCCGTGCGGATTTCGGTGCCCTCGAAGTACTCGGCGACGAATTTGGAGTCGAGGCCGACGGCTTCGAAAATCTGCGCGCCGCGGTAGCTCTCGACCGTCGAGATGCCCATCTTCGCCATCGTCTTGAGCAGGCCGTCTTCGAGCGCGTGGACGTACGCGTCGATGGCCTCGCCCTCGTCGGCCCCGTCGGGGCCGGCGACGACGTCCTCGATGGTCTGGTAGGCGAGGTAGGGGTTCACCGCGCCCGCGCCGTAGCCGACGAGCGTGGCGAGGTGGTGGACCTCGCGGGGGTCGCCGGACTCGACGACGAGGCCGGCGTGGTTCCGCAGGCCGTTGCGGACGAGGCTGTGGTGGACCGCGCCCGTCGCAAGCAGGCTCGGGATGGCGACGCGGTCGGGGCCGACCGCGCGGTCGGAGAGGACGACGATGTCCGCGCCGCCTTCGATGACCTCCTTGGCCTCCTCGCGGACGGCCTCGATGGCCTCCCGGATGTCGCCGCCTTTCTCGTAGGTGGTGTCGACGACGGCGCTCCGCATGTCGTCGTCGAGGTCCTTGATGGCCGCCGTCTCGGCGTCCGTGAGGACCGGCGAGTCGAGGACGAGTTGGCGCGCGTGGTCGGCCGACTCGTCGAGCAGGTTCCGCTGGAAGCCGAGCCGCGACTCCAGGCTCGTCACGAGCTTCTCGCGGATGTAGTCGATCGGCGGGTTCGACACCTGCGCGAACAGCTGTTTGAAGTAGGTGAACAGCGGGCGGTTGAGGTCCGACAGCACCGAAAGCGGCGTGTCGTCGCCCATCGAGCCGACGGGGTCCTTGCCGTCGCGGGCCATCGGCTCTATCATGTGGTTGAGCTGGTCGTGCGTGTAGCCGAACGCGGCCTGCGTCGCGCGAAGCGACTCCACCTGTCCGCGCGAGGTGGAGTCCACCTCGCCGGCGATGTCGTCGAGGTGGCGCTGTTGTTCGTCGACCCACTCGCCGTACGTCTCGTCGGTGAGGGAGTCGAACACCTCGGCGTCGGGGATGACGCGGCCCTCCTCGGGGTCGGCCATGAAAATCTCGCCGGGCTGGAGTCGACCGCGGGATTCGAGTTCCGCGGGGTCGGTGTCGAGCGCGCCGACCTCGCTGGCGACGATGAGGCGGCCGTCGGTCGTCACCTCGTAGCGGCACGGGCGGAGACCGTTTCGGTCGAGGACGGCGGCGATGCGGTCGCCGTCGGTCGCGGCGACGAGCGCGGGGCCGTCCCACGGCTCGACCAGCGAGGCGTGGAAGTCGTACCAGTCGTGGCGCGCCTGGTCCATCGCGTCGTCGTTGCGGTACGCCTCGGGGATGAGCATCCGCAGGACGTGCGGGAGCTCGCGGTCGCTCTTGAGGAGCAGTTCGACCACGTTGTCCACGCTCGCGGTGTCGGATTGGTCGGCCTTCGTGATGGGCATGAGCGTCTCGATGTCGTCGCCGAAGGCCTCGTGCCGGAGGTCCGTCTCGCGGGCGCGCATCCAGTTGACGTTGCCGCGGATGGTGTTTATCTCGCCGTTGTGGATGACCTGTCGGTACGGGTGGGCGAGATGCCACGCGCCGAGCGTGTTAGTGGAGAACCGCGCGTGAACGAGCGCGAGCTCGGTCGTCATCCGCTCGTCGCCGAGGTCGGGGTAGTAGTTCGGGAGCTGTTCGGCCGTGAGCAGTCCCTTGTAGACGATGGTCTTCCGGTCGAGCGAGCAGACGTAGAATCGTCCCGCGCCCTCGATGACGAGGTCGTCGACCGCCTTCTCGGCGGCTCGACGCCCGAGGTACAGCGCTCGGTCGAACTCGTCTTCGGTCAGCTCGTCGGCCGGCTCGACGAACAGTTGCCAGACGTCGGGCTCCGATTCGAGCGCGGTCGCGCCGAGGTCTGCGTTGTCGGTCGGCACGTCACGCCAGTCGAACACGGACAGCCCGTGGTCGGCCAGCGACTCCTCGACAACCGCCGAAACGCGCTCGCGGACCTCGTCGTCGGTCGGCATGAACACCGAACCGGCCGCGTAGCGGTCCGGAAGCTCCCCGTCGAGGACCGAATCGAAGAACTCGTCAGGTCGTTGGAACAAGATGCCCGCCCCGTCCCCGGTGTTCTCCTCAGCGCCCGTGGTGCCGCGGTGCTCGAGGTTCTCCAGGAGTTCGAGGCTGTCTGCGACGACTCGGTGCGAGGCGCCGTTTTCGAGGTCTACGACGGCCCCAACGCCGCAGTTCGACCGCTCGTCGGTCGGGTCGGCTAACCCGCTCTGAGCGAAGGGTGCGTCTATGTGTGGCTTGGTCATACGCCAATGGTACAGCTACCACCATAAGCAACTTTTCCTGAAACCATAAGGGTGTTACAATGTCATATAAGGATGTATCCATACATAGTATGTCGACTAATGATGATTCGACGCACGACGAAAAATATGAACAATCGTGTAGAACGGCGCGGCGGCCGGCTCAGTAGGACTTCGCGAAGTACGCGGTCTCCTCAGCGTCGTCGCCGCAGACCGCACAGTCCTCGCCGTCGTGAATCTCCGCGTCCTCGTCGTTCAGTGGCACCATGACGATTTCGGCGGCGATTTGGTCTTTAATCTCGTCCTCGCAGTCCTCGTCACCGCACCACGGCGCTTTCACGTAGCCGCCGTGTTGGCCGATAGTGCCGAGAATCTCGTTGCGGGCGGACGCCTCGCGGACGTTCGCTTCGAGGTTCTCCTCCGCGGCGGCGTAGAGCTTCGCGTACACCTCGTCGAACTGTTCTTCGACGGCCTCGGCGATGTTCTCGCGGTCGAGTTCGACCGATTCACCGTCGGGGCGGTGGACGGCGGTGACGACGCCGTCGTCGACCTCGTTCGGACCGATTTCGAAGCGGACGGGAACGCCCTTGAGCTCCCACTCGTTGAACTTGAAGCCGGGGTTGCGCTCGTCGCGGGCGTCGAGTTCGACGCGGACGCCGGCGGCTTCGAGGTCCTCGGCGATGTCCTCGGCGTAGTCGAGGACCTTCTCCTGCGTGTCGGCCTGCCAGATGGGGACGATGACGACCTGCTCGGGCGCGATGGTCGGCGGCAGGACGAGGCCCTGGTCGTCCGAGTGCGTCATGATGAGCGCGCCGAGCGAGCGCCACGAGAGTCCCCACGAAGTCGTGTGGGCGGGCTCTTCGTCCTCGCCTTCGGTCGTGTAGGTGAGGTCGAACGCCTCGGCGAAGGAGGTGCCGAGGTAGTGGGAGGTGCCGGCCTGCACGGACTTGCCGTCGGGCATGAGCGCCTCGACGGCCGTCGTCGTGTCCGCGCCGGGGAACTTGTCGTGCTCCGGCTTCGCGCCGCGGAGCACGGGGATTGCGAGCACGTCCTCGTAGAGCGACTGGTACTGCGAGAGACGAGTCATCGTCTCGTCCCACGCGCCGTCGCGGGTCTCGTGGGCCGTGTGGCCCTCCTGCCAGAGGAACTCCTTGGTACGGAAGAACGGCTTCGTCTCCGTCGCCTCCCAGCGCACGACGGAGGCCCACTGGTTCACGCGGAGCGGGAGGTCGCGGTGGCTACGAACCCACTGGGCCATGTAGGGCGCGATGATGGACTCGGAGGTCGGTCGGACGGCGAGGCGTTCTTCGAGTTCCTCGTGGCCGCCGTGGGTGACCCACGCGACTTCGGGGTCGAACCCCTCGACGATGTCCTTCTCGCGTTCGAGATAGCTCTCGGGGATAAACAGCGGGAAGTACGCGTTCTGGACGCCCGTCTTTTTGAACTCGCCGTCGAGGTAGTTCTGGATGGATTCCCACAGCGCGTAGCCGCGCGGGCGGGTCACGATGAAGCCGCTCATGCCCTCCGGGCCGTAGTTCGCGAGGCCCGCCTTCTGGACGACCTCGGCGTACCACTCGCCGGTGTTGTACTGCTTCGACTCGGTGATACCGAGTTCCTGCTCGTCGCTCATTGCCCATCGGTAGCCGTAGCGAACCCTTAAACGCCCCGAAGGTGCCGGCGCGTCGCCCCGCCGCGCGGACCGTCTCTCGCCGGCGACGGTCGGCGGTTCCGGCGGACACATAGATACATACCGCCGGCAGTCCTACCAGAACATGGTGGTTGGCGTGCTAACAATGGACACAATTGTGAGCGGCGAGCGGCCGACTCCTCGGGAGGAGACGGTCCGAATCGAACTGTGGGTACCGAGCGGGCGGCGCGCGGAGTTCAAACCGGTCATCGAGCGACTGGACGACGCCGTTGAGCGCGGCCTCGTCTCGGAGTACACGGTCGAAACGTGGGACCGGTTCGTGGACCTCAGCGGGGAGCTGAGCCCGCGCGAGCGCCGCGCCCGCGACCGGCTCGCGTCGTACGCGGAGTGGACGGCGACGCGCGGCGAGCGGCTGACGGGATTAGGCGACCTCGGCGTGCGCGGCGTCGGGCGGATGGGGCCGGAGCGGGTGACGCGGCGAATCCCGCGAGCGGTCATGGCCGAGTACGAAAACGGCGTGCTCGCGCACGTGACCGCGTGCGAGGAGTGCGTCGGCGCGTTCCGGGGACGGCTCCGCGAACTCGACACGGAGGGAGAATCCGAGTCCGAGCGGCCGTCGGAAACCCTCCGAACCGAGTGGTAAGCGGCCCGAACGTCGCTTTTTCGGCGATACCCCCGTCAGCGCCGGCTGTCGAACGGCGAGTCGCCGTCGCGCCACGACCACCCCGGCAGGCGCGTTTGAAAGCCCGCGGCGAGCGCGGCGTCGAGGTCGTCGCGCCCGGCGGGGCCGTCGGTGTGGACGGCCACGTCCGCGAAGTGGAACGTCGCCTGCGCGAGGAGTCGGAGCGGCTCGCCGCCGGCGATGGTCGCCGCGAGTTCGCGGCCGAGCACCTCGTCGACGACGAACCCCGGATAGTCGTCCTGTACGTCTAACTGCTTGAGGATGCGGACGTAGGCCGCGACGTTGACGCCGACCTCGCCGTCGGCGAACACCGCGTCGACCGCCTCGCGGTAGGCCGCGTCGTCGACGTCGCCGACGCGGGTGTCGAACTGCTCGCCGAGCCGCCGTCGCGTCTCGTTGATGAGCGGGACGACCACGTCGGCGCGCTCTCGAACCCAGTCGTGTTCCGCCGAGACGGCCGCCGGTGTGAGGTCCATGGTCGTCGAACGGCCCCGAGACGCTTCGGCTTTGCGAAGGGTTTTATACTGGCGACATGGTACTGTCGAGTAAGCGGGTTTTCCCTGCCTCTTCCCGCAGTCGAGATACAACCGTATTCAGTTCACTATGCTCTCTCCGCAGTCGGCCGAGACTGGCACTCGTACACGTGGACCGGCTCGCGTCGACGTTCCTGAGGTAGGGGTTCCCGAGACCTGCCGGCGCAGGACCGGACGGGTCGCTCGTAACTATGAGCTCCGTAGATAAACAACTCGAGAATCTGAAGGCAGAGATTACGAACGAACTCCCCCGCGACATCTCGGTTTCCGACGTCAAGTACGAGGGTCCCGAACTGGTCGTCTACACGCGCGACCCGAAGAAGTTCGCTCAGAACGGCGACCTCATCCGGAAACTCGCGAGTAAGCTCCGAAAGCGAATCACGGTTCGCCCGGACCCGGACGTGCTGTCGGACCCCCGTGAGGCCGAACCCAAGATTTTGAGCGTCATCCCCGAGGAGGCCGGCGTCACCGACCTCGACTTCCACATCGACACCGGCGAAGTCGTCATCGAGGCCGAGAAACCGGGCATGGTCATCGGCCGTCACGGGTCGACGCTCCGCGAAATCACGCAGAAAGTCGGCTGGACGCCCGAAGTCGTCCGCACCCCGCCCATCGAGTCCTCGACGGTCTCGAACGTCCGCAACTTCCTCAAACAGGAACGCGAGGACCGCCGCCGCATCCTCGAACGGACCGGCCGGCAGATTCACCGCGAACAGCTCTCGGACGACGAGTGGGTCCGCATCACGACCCTCGGTTGTTGCCGCGAGGTCGGCCGCGCCTCGTTTATCGTCTCGACGCCCGAGACCCGCATCCTCGTCGACTGCGGCGACAAGCCCGGCTCCGACGACGTACCGTATCTGCAGGTCCCCGAGGCGCTCGGGTCGGGCGCGAACTCGCTCGACGCGGTCGTTCTCACCCACGCTCACCTCGACCACTCGGCGCTCATCCCGCTTCTGTTCAAGTACGGCTACGACGGCCCCATCTACACGACCGAGCCGACCCGCGACCTGATGGGTCTGCTCACGCTCGACTACCTCGACGTCGCCTCGAAGGAGGG
>ENA-ORDC01001735-ORDC01001735.1-marine-metagenome-genome-assembly--contig:-NODE-1735-length-15092-cov-3.682118_pt1 | contig 15092 bp, 21 predicted proteins | sample MGYA00237783_ERZ508515 | MGnify/ENA primary metagenome ERZ508515 (study PRJEB26186, sample SAMN06268792) | marine metagenome | isolation source: Eden Landing Ponds, San Francisco, CA, USA | place... | reverse complement strand
CGTTCGTAGAGACCCGCCTCGAAGTCGATATGGAAGAGGTAGTCGCCGAGGCGGTCACCGGTGGGCCGGGACTCGACCCGAGAGAGGTTGATGTCGCGGTCCGCGAAGGCCTTGAGCAGTTCGAGCAAGAGACCTGGGTAGTTCGCGTTCGGGTTGACGATAATCGTCGACTTCCCGCCGGCGTCCGAACACTCCGCTGCGGGCGCGATGACGAAAAACCGGGTGGCGTTGGAGTCGCGGTCCTGAATGTCCTCCGCGAGCACCTGCAGGTCGTCGCCGGCGTTGTCGGGGTGGGCGATGGCGGCGACCGACGCGTCGTCCCGGGCGTGTTCGACCCCGCGGGCGGTGCTGGCGACGGCCTCTAAGGACACGTCGGGGTACTGCGCTTCGAGGAAGGACCGACACTGCGCGAGCGCCTGGGAGTGGCTGGCGACGACGTCGAAGTTCGCGCTCTGGGCCAACAGCGCGTGGCGGATGGGCGTGACGATCTCCTGGACGACGCTCACCTCCGAGTTCGCCACGGCGTCGAGGCTCTCGGTGACGCTCCCTTCGATGCTGTTTTCGATGGGAACGACGCCGCGGTCGAAAGAGCCGTCGGCGACCGCTTGGACGATAGAGGTGACCGATTCTCGGAAGGCGACGTCGTCGGCGACCGCGCGGGCGGCGCGATGGGAGTACGTGCCCGCCGGACCGAGCGTGACTGCCTGCATGGGCACCCCTTCACGAAGCGGCGACAAAAGACCGTCGGGGAAGGCAGATTCGGCCTATCGCTCCGCGCAGAACTCGACGAAGTTTCGGAGGATGGTCAGGCCGGTCTCCCCGGACTTCTCGGGGTGGAACTGCGTGCCGAAGACGGTGCCCGCCTCGTTGGCGACGACCGCGGGGAACTCCACGCCGTAGTCGGTCGACGCGACGACCGCGTGCTCGTCGTCGGGGTCGGCGTAGTACGAGTGGACGAAGTAGGCGTACTCGCCGTCGACGCCCTCGACGAGCGGGTGGTCCCGCCGGACGTTGAGTTCGTTCCAGCCCATGTGCGGGACCTTCTGGCCCTCGTCGAACCGGACGTTGCGCCCGGGGATGAAGTCGAGTCCCTCGACCTCGCCCTCGCCGGCGTGGTCGGCCTCCTCCGAGGAGGTCAGAAGCATCTGCATTCCGAGACAGATGCCGAAGACGGGCGTCCCGTCGGCGGCGGCCTCGGCGAGCGGTTCGCGGAACGGGCCGGCGTTTTCCATCCCCTCGGAGAACGCGCCGACGCCCGGGAGGACGATGCCGTCGGCGTCGTCGAAGTCGGCGGGGTCGTCCGAGATGACGACGTTCGCCCCCGCGCGTTCGAGCCCGCGCATGGCGCTCCGGAGGTTTCCGAGCCCGTAGTCGACCATCACCACGTCGGCGAGGGTCTCCTCGGGCGGCTGTGTCGTGCTCATACGTACACGTGCGAGGCCGGAAGGCAAGTGAGTTTCCGTCGCGGCGACCGTCGCCCCGGCGACCGCGGGCGCGACACGACGATAGCACAAAACCACCCGACGGTTCTATGTTTACTCACAGAGTACGCAATATGATTTTATATCTATGTATTCATATGGAGAAAAAATAGGAAGAGTTAACCTCAGTGTGTCTGAGTGTTCTGACGAATCACATGTCTTCCCGACGGAGTTTCCTCAAGAAGACCGGCGCGCTCGGCGCGGTCGGCCTTTCGGGGTTGAGCGGGTGTATCGGTAGCGTCACGGGTGGGTCGGAGTCGATCAACTTCCTCCTTACGCCGTCCGAATCGGACGTCGATATTCAACAGCAGTACCAGCCGCTGTTCGAGTACCTCGAATCCGAGGCGGATGTGGCCGTCGAGTCGTCGGTCGCCGCGGATTACGCCGCGGTGTACCAGGCGTTCAAGTCCGGGCAGGCTGACCTCGCCGACTCGTCGCCGACCATCGCCATCCAGGGCGGCAACGAGGGCGTCACCGAGGTCATGGGCATCCGCGTGGCGTACGGCGCGGCGAAGTACTTCTCGATTATGACGACGACGCCGGACAGCGGTATCGAGGAACTCACCGACCTCGAAGGCGAGACCATCGCGTTCGCCGACCGCCTCTCGACGAGCGGGTCGCTGTTCCCGCTGTACATGCTGAACCAGGCCGGCCTCGACACGGGCAACGCTCCCGACGGCGAACCCGTCGACTTCACCGGCCAGTGGTCCGACCACGCGACCGCCCGCGAGACGCTCGTCAACCGCGACGAGGTCGTCGCCGCCGGCACGGGCGCGTTCTCGACCGCGCCGCACGTCCCGGAAGACCAGTTCCCCCAAGAGTTCCTCGACACCTCCGCCGAGAACGACGGCGACCTCGGGACCGCGGAGCCCGAACTCCAACTGCTTTCGGTCTCCGACCCCATCCCCCGCGCGCCGATAATCGTGCGCTCCGAACTGGAATCGGACCTGAAGTCGTCGATGACGGACGCGCTCACGAGCGTCACGCAGGACGACCTCATCAACGAGGACCTCGGCGACGACCAACAGCTCTGGTTCACCGGTGTCGAACCGGGTACCGTCGAGGATTACCAGCCGATTCAGAACGTCATCGACACGCTCGGTATCTCCCTCGGACAGTAATCGGCTCACAAATAATTCCATTGCAGTATCATTTTGGCGGTGCCGCGCCCACGAACCGTAGACGCGGGAAGTCCGCCCACAAACCATGAGTACCATCGAAGTACGTAACCTCACGAAAGCGTTCGGCGACGTCCGGGCGTTGGACGACGTCTCTTTCACCATCGAAGACGGCGAGTTCGCCGTGCTCCTCGGGCAGTCGGGGGCGGGGAAGTCCACGCTCCTTCGCTGTCTGAACGGCCTGACGAAGCCGACGTCCGGCGAGATTCGAATCGACGGCGAGCCGGTCAACGGCCCGCGCGACGACGTGGCCATGATTTTCCAGCAACACTACGTGCTGGGTCAGCTCAGCGCCTACGGCAACGCGCTGACCGGCGCGCTCAACCGGACCTCGTTCTTCCGGAGCCTCGTCGGCTGGCACTCCGAATCGGACAAGTACGAGGCGCTCCGCGCGCTGGAGACCGTCGGACTGCTCGACCAGGCGAGCCAGCGGACCCGGAGCATGAGCGGCGGCCAGCAACAGCGCGTCGGCATCGCCCGCGCACTCGTTCAGGGCCCGAACCTGCTTTTGGCAGACGAACCCGTCGCCAGCCTCGACCCCGCCAGCGCCGAGACGGTGATGGGCTACATCCGGACCGCGGCCGCGGAGCGCGACCTCTCGACGCTCGCGAGCCTCCATCAGGTGAACCTCGCCCGCGAGTTCGGCGAGCGGTTCCTCGCGCTCCGCGACGGAAAGCTCGTCTTCGACGGCTACCGCGAGGACCTGACAGTCGACGTCATCGACCGCATCTACGGCGACGTCCAGACCGCGGACATCCGCGAGGGGACCGAGGTGAGCGCATGAGCGGCGGCGGCTCGGCCTCGGACGGCGGCGCGCGAGGCGACGGGGACCGCCCCCGGGACGCCCGAACCGACGGCGGCACCCAATCCAAGTCGGGGACGCTCGACCGGGCGCTACAGGACATCACCCTCACGAAGCGAATCAAGTGGGGGATGGCGTTTCTCATCTCGGTCGTCTTCGGCTTCTTTTTCTTCGAGGCGCTCGCCGAGGTCGGCTTCTCGGTCGCCGAAATCCTCTACTACTGGCCGGAGTTCCAGAGCGCCCTCGGGGACTTCTTCCCGCGGACGACGCTGTTCGGTCTCCCGTTCGTCGACTTCGGCTCCTACTGGCAGTTCATCCAGGAGCGCGACCTGCTCGGCGCGGCCATCGTCACGCTGGCGATGGGGTTCGCCGGGACCGTCCTCGGCATCCCCGGCGCGCTCATCTTGGGGGTCCTCGGCTCCGAGCGCGTGACGCCGTACCCCTTCAATTTCATTTTCCGCGGCACGATGAGCGTCATCCGCGCCATCCCGGCGCTCGTCTGGGCGCTCATCTACATCCCCCTCGGCGGGGTCTCGCCGTTCACGGCGACGCTCGCTATCGGGACCGACACGATGGGCAACCTCGGTCGCCTGTTTACCGACGCGCTCGAAGAGGTCGAAGACGGGCCCATCGAGGCCATCGAATCGACCGGCGCGAACCGCCGACAGACGGTCGTCTTCGGGATGCTCTCGCAGGTCTTTACGCCCTTCATCGCGTGGACGATGTACATCCTCGAAATCAACACGCGCATCGCCGTCACGATGGGGCTCATCGGCGGTGGCGGCATCGGCTACGTCCTGCAGACCCAGCGGAGCCTGTTCAAGTACACGAACATGATGGCGACTATCCTCGTCATCTTCGTGCTCGTCGTCTCCGTCGAGTTCGTGAGCCAGCGCGTCCGCTCGTACATCCGCGGCGAGGAAGAAGAGGGCCTGACCGTCCTCAAACTCATCATTGAGTTCCCACAGCGGATGGCCCGCTCCATCTGGGAGTGAGCCCGGCGACCCGACTCGGCGAGGCTCCCGCAGTGCGGTTTTTGTCACTCCCCCACGTCTCACAGCGTAGCCCATGTCGCCGTCGCGTTCCATCTCGTCGCCGCCGTCCGCCGCCACGGAGTCGCGTCCCGTCTCCTCGCCGGTCAGCCTCACCGCGCTCGCGGCCGCGAACCTCGTCCCGCTCGTCGGCGTCGTCTGGTTCGACTGGAGCCTGAAGGCGCTCCTCGTCGCCTACTGGCTCGAAAGCGGCGTCGTCGGCCTCCTGAACGTCCCCAAGATTCTCGCCGCCAGCGGCCACGGCGACGGTGGGTCGAGCATCAACGCCACCGTCAACGGCCGACAGGTGGACCTCTCGCCGCCCGACGACCCCCGTGACGGCTTTCACCTCTACCCCTCGAACGTCCCCATCGCGGGCTTTTTCGCCATGCACTACGGGATTTTCTGGGTCGTCCACGGCGTGTTCGTCTGGTCGTTCGACGCCTTCGCGCCCGGGGGCGGCGCGGTCGGCGGCGTCCCGCTGGGGGCGGTGTTCCTCGCGGCGGGCGCGACGCTCCTCAGCCACGGCGGGTCGTTCGCCGTCAACTTCGTCGGCCGCGAGGAGTACCGGAGCGTCTCGCCCGGCACGCAGATGTCCGAACCCTACCGCCGGGTCGTCGTCCTCCACCTGACTATCATCCTCGGCGCGTTCCTCGTCGCCGCCTCGGGCGCGCCCGCCGCGGCGCTCGTCGTCATGGTCGTCGTCAAGACCGCGCTCGACGCGGGCGCGCACCGCAGAGAGCACGCCCGAGCGAAAACGCGGGGCGACCGCGACGGCGAGTCGACCGGCGAGCGAATCGAGGTCGGCGACGCGTCGACCTGAGGTCGGGGGGACACTCCCCCGCCGCGCTCAGAAGTCGCCGAGGCTGGCCTGTCCGTCCGCGGAGTCGGCGAGCCCCGAGAGGTCGGCCGCGCGGGTGATGGTCTCGAAGAAGCCCTCGCGCTGGCTCCGGTCGTACAGCGTCGCCGCGGGGTGCACGGAGAGGAGGACGCGATAGGAGGCGTCGCCGACGCGGGCGTCGACGACCGACCCGGACTCGTTCGTGATGGCGACGCCGCGGTCGAGGAGGTGTTGTGAGGGAACTTTCCCGAGCGTGACGATTAGCTCGGGGGCGACGAGTTCGAGTTCGCGGGCGAGGTAGCTCCGGCAGTTCGATAGCTCGTCGCTCGTCGGGTCGCGGTTGTCCGGCGGGCGGCACCGCACGCAGTTGGTGATGCGGACGTCGGCGCGGGCGAGGCCGGCCTCGCGGAGCGCGTCGTCCAGCACGGAGCCCGAGCGACCCACGAACGGCTCGCCGCCCTCGTCTTCCTTCGCGCCCGGCGCTTCGCCGAGGAAGAGCAGGTCGGCGTCGTCGGGACCGACCCCGTTGACGATGCGACTCCGTGAATCGACGAGTTCGGGGCATCGCTCACAGCCCGTCACGCAGAGGCCCTCCATGTGTTCCATACGCAGTTCGAGGGCGGGGACGGCTTAATCCCCGGCGAAGCGTCGCGCGGCGCGGGCCGCCAACCGGGCCACGCGAATCGGCTCGGGGCGGCCGCCGCTCGGGGTGAACCCGCGGACGACCCGCGCGACCTCGTCTTCGTCACAGCCGGCGGCCCGGACGAACACCGACTCGCCGTTCACCTCCACGGGTCGGCGGGGCGGGGCCGCGCGGTAGACGGCGAGCCGCCGGTCGAGCGCCGCCCCCGAGAAGTGCGCCGCGAGCGCGGGTTCGAGCCCCTCGCTCTCCTCGAAGGAGACCGACAGCACCGGACGGTCGAGCGCCGCGGCGAGGCGGTCGATATCGACGAGGTTGAACCACGCCGGGGCGATGCCGGAGACGAGCAGGTAGCGCACGTCCTCGCGGTCGAGCGAGGCGGACAGCGAGGCGATGGCGTCGGTCGCGTCCTCGCCGCCGACGGCACACGTCTCGAAGGCGAGGCCGTCGACGACCCGGTCGGCGCGGACGACCGCGCCGCAGAGGACGCTCTCCGGAGACGCGTCTGTCGAAAAATGAGCGTCGTCAGCGTCGTCTGTGGGTGCGCGCGCCGTGCCGGGGTACGACTCCGCGACCCCGAGGGCACGAGACCCCGATTTCACTCGTCTTTGATGTCCTGGAGCCGGTCGAGGAGTTCGTCGTTGGACGCGCCGATTTCGAAATCGACCTCGCCCTCGTGTTTCTCCTCACTCGTCGTGACGCCGTCTTCCTCGTCGAAGTCGACGTTCTGGTCTCCTTGTTCGGACTCGTCGTAGCTCCCAAATCCCATACAGTCATATCTACACGACCGAGCCCCAAAAAGGATTTGTCGCTCGAGTTCGACGTTCGGGGGCGATTCGCGCGACGAGAGAACGCCTCGTCCGCCCGACTTTTTCCGGTCGGGCGCGTACGGGACGGTATGGAAGTCATCTCAGTCACCGCCGACGCCGAGACGTTCACCTGCAACGCCTACCTCGTCCTCGGCGAGCGAACCGTCCTCGTCGACGCCGGGACGATGCCGGGCGTCGAGGCGGTCGTCGCCGAACACACGGACGACCTCGACGCCGTGGTTGTCACCCATCAGCACTCCGACCACGTGGGCGAACTCGACGCCGTCGTCGAGCGGTTCGACCCCGACGTGTACGCCTACGCCGACCACCCGCTTCGGACCCACGAACTCGGAGACGGCGACCGCGTCGAGATGGGCGACGAATCGTTCGAGGTCGTCTACACGCCCGGCCACGCCGACGACCACGTCTCGCTCGTGAGCGGCCGGTCGCTGTTTTCGGGCGACGTGTTCGTCTACAACGACGGCGCGTTCGACGACGGCAGTTTCGGCCGCACCGACATTCCGGGGCAGTCCCGCGAGCGCCTCATCAGTAGCCTGCACACGCTGTTAGACCGCCTGCCCTCGACGGTCGAGGCGCTGTACGCCGGTCACGGCGACCCCTTCGAGAACGAGGCCGGCGGCGACACCGTCCGGGACGCGCTCGAACGCGCCATCGAACGCGCGGAGCGGCGCGAGCCGAAGTACCCGGAGGACTGAGATGGCGACCGACGCGACCGGGGACGCGGGCGGCGACCTGACGCGACTGCACTACGTCGGCGTCGGCCTCGCGGCCGTGACCGGCGTGATTCACCTCGTCTTCGGCGCGGGCGCGCTGGCCGCGGACCTCGCCGACCCGCTCGGAATCGCGTTCATCGGGGCCGCCGCGGGGTTCGCCGCGGGCATCGTCGGCGTCCTCCGCGGCGACGAGCGCCTCCGCTCGCGGGTGGTGTTGCTCGGTATCCCCTTTACGGTCGGGCAGGTCGTCCTCTACGTCGCGTTGAACTGGCCGGATATCTTCGGCATCGGCGGCGTCGCGGACAAACTCGTCCAGCTCGCACTGCTCGCGGTCCTGTTCGAACTGTATCGGCGAGACGCCTGAGAGAAACGCGTGCGGGCTTACGCGGCGCGGCGTTCCTTCGACTTGGGTCGAAGGTGCTTGTAGCCGCACTTCCGGCACTGCTTGGCCTTCTGGGGGTTCCGCGCGTTGCATCGCATGCAGATCTGCTTCTCGAGCGTCCGCTTCGTCGCAGCGTCACTAGCCATGCATACGACTCCCGCCGCCGGTCGTATAACGCTTGCGAGACACACCGCCGGCGCTCGCGGGCCGCTCGGCGGTCGTCCGGATGTGTCGGAAAACGCGGCGGTTCGCGGCGCGCTTACGCGCCGGCCTGGCTCAGCGCCGATTCGATGTCGTCGCGCTGGGTGACACCCACGAATCGGTCGACGATGCCGTCGTCGTTCTCGACGATGAGCGTCGGGAGCGAGCGAACCTGATACTGGTTGGCCACGTCCTGTTCCTCGTCGACGTCGACCTTGACGAACTCGACGCTCTCGTAGTCGCCTTCGAGTTCGTCGAGAATCGGGTCCTGCGTCTTACAAGGGCCGCACCAGTCCGCGTAGAAGTCCAAGAGTCGAACAGTCATCGTATCCCGACGCATCTTACCCGCCCCCGCGCATAAGGATTACTCATGGGCCCTTGGCTCTCCGGTTGTGCGCCGCGGCCGTTCCGGGCGAGTTCGGCGTCTTCGAGCGTCGAGACGCCCGCGAACCGGGGCGAAAGAGGAACGCGGTCGTCGGCGACTCGGACGGGCGTCCCGACCGCGCGCCGCCCGGCTCCGAAGCGAGCCGAAACGTTTAGGCGGCGGACGCACGGACGGTGGAACATGAGCAAGGGCCAGAACAGCGGCGGTCTGATGTCGAGCGCGGGCCTCGTCCGCTACTTCGACGCGGAGGACCGTAACGCGATTCGAATCGACCCCAAAACCGTCTTCGCCGCGGGAGCGCTGTTCGGCATCGGCGTGCTGGTGCTGAACTCGCTCGCGTTCTGACTGCCGACCGCCGACCGCCGAACGGACGCTTTTTGTCTGCGGCTTCCCGAGACTCGTCCATGACTACGCTACGCGCCGGCGTCGTCGCCGTGCAGGGCGACGTGACCGAACACGCCGACGCCGTCGAGCGGGCCGCCGACGCCCACGGCGTCGACGCCGAAATCGTCGAAATCCGAAGCGACGGCCTCGTCCCCGACTGCGACGTGTTGCTCATGCCGGGCGGGGAGTCCACGACCATCTCCCGGCTCCTCGACCGCGAGGGCATCGCCGACGAGATTCGCGCCCACGTCGACGCCGGAAAGCCCGTACTCGCCACCTGCGCCGGCCTCATCGTCGCCTCCCGCGACGCCAAGGACGACCGCGTGACCACGCTCGACCTCCTCGACGTGACGGTCGACCGCAACGCCTTCGGCCGACAGGTCGACAGCTTCGAGGCCCCGCTGGACGTAGCCGGCCTCGACTCGCCGTTCCCCGCGGTGTTCATCCGCGCGCCCCTCATCGACGAGGTCGACGAGGGCGTGGAGGTGCTCGCCGAGTGGGACGGCACCCCTGTCGCCGTCCGCGACGGCCCCGTCGTCGGCACCTCGTTCCACCCCGAGCTGACGCCCGACAGCCGCCTCCACGACCTCGCGCTCTTCGACGAACTCGCGGTCGAAGCCGACGCCTGAGCGGCCTTTCGGCCGGGCGCGGGTCACCCGTCCAACCGGGTGGGGGCCACCCGTCCGACCGACGGTCTGGCCGCCCGCCCGCCGGAACCAGAGGGTCTTTTTCCGCGCCCGCCCGTCGTGCGACCATGGACGCCGACACCCCGACCGACGAGGTCTTAGACGAACTCTTTGCGACCATCGAGTCGCGCAAGGCCGACCTTCCCGAGGACTCCTACACGACGACGCTGTTCACCCACGAGAAAGGCGAGAACTACGTCCTCGAAAAGCTCGGCGAGGAGACGACGGAGACCATCCTCGCCGCCAAGGACGACGACCGCGAGGAACTGCGCTACGAGAGCGCCGACCTCGTCTACCACCTGCTCGTCCTGCTGTCGATGAAGGACGCCTCGCTCGACGACCTGCGCGAAGAGCTGAAAACGCGGTTCTGAGACGACCGCGAGGCTCTCTACGACGGCACCCCGCGACCGCGACCGCGACCGCAACCGCGACTGCGACCGCCCCTCACCGCCGGCAGTTCCCGGACGAGACGGCCCGATTGCAAAACACCAAGAGCGTGCACCCACGATAGCGCACTCTCTCGATGCACGCCCCCCGAACCCGTGTCCGCCGGTCCGTTCCCGCGCACCACACACCTCACCGCGCCGCGCTCCTCTCCCGAGGGTCGGCCGCGTGAGTCGGCTGTTCGGCGGCGACGAGCCGTCAGTCGAGTTCGTCGCCGGGAGCCTCATCGCGGGCGTCTTCTTCGGCGGCGTCGGCGCGGGCGTCGCCTTCCCGACGCTCCCGACGCTCGGTCCCATCATCGGCATCAGCCCGTTCGTGGTCGGTCTCATCCTCTCGGCGAACCGGTTCACCCGACTGGTCGTGAACACGCCCGCCGGGCAGATACTCGACCGGATGGGGACGCGCCGGCCGATGATAGCCGGGTTCGTCGTGCAGGGGCTGTCGCCGTTCGGCTACGTCCTCGGGCTGGACCCCGGGCCGATTCCGCTCGACAGTGCGACTGTCTTCCTCCTGTCGCGGGCCTGCTGGGGCGTCGGCTCGGCGTTCGTCTTCGTCGGCGCGTTCAGCACCATCACGCACGTCACCTCGGACGAAAACCGCGGGAAGTGGGTCGGCTACATGCGTGGCGGGCAGAGCCTCGGCTTCCCCGCGGGCCTCGTCGTCGGCGGTCTCGTCACCGACGCGTTCGGCTACGCCACCGCGTTCGCCGTCGCGGGGTGCGCGGGCCTGTTCGCCGCCCTCGTCGCCATCTCCGTCCTTCCGGACGTGAAGACCGACGTGACGGCGACGAGTTCGCTCCGCGACGTACCGCGACTGGTCGGCTCGGACATCCGCATCTTCACCGTCGGCACCGTCAACTTCGCCGTCCGGTTTCTGTTTGCGGGCGTCCTCCTCTCGACGGCCGTGCTGTACGCGACGGCGAACGACATCTCGCTCGGCGGCCTCTCGGGGGCGGGGGTCAGCGGCGTCGTGATGGCCGTCGGCGTCGCCGCGTCGAGCGTCACGACGCTCGCCGTCGGGCGGTACTCCGACCGCCTGTCGAACCGCGCGGCGCTGACGCTCCCCGCGTTGGGCGTCCTCGCGGCCGGGTTCGCGCTGTTGGCGCTCGTGCCGACGCTCCCCTCGACGCTCGCGGGCGTGGCGCTCATCGGCGTCGGCGTCGGCGGGTCGAACCCGCCGCTGTTGGCCTATCTCGGCGACCTCAGCCCGGCCGACGACGTGGGCAAGCTCGGCGGCGTCTACAACGTCTTCGGCGACTCGGGGTCGACGCTCGGCCCGCTCGTGGCCGTCCCGCTGGCCGAGGTGGTCGGCTTTCGCGTCGAGTACCTCGCCTGCGTCGCGCTCATCGTCGTCGTCGGACTGCTCGTGGCGCGGACGCTCTACGGGGAGGCGGCGACGGTACCGCGGTCAGAACTGTCGTGAGAACTGGATTCGGACGCGGGTCGGACGGCGCTACCTGAACTGGATGCCGAGGTCGTGCAGGCCGTCGTTGTTCCGCGCGACGTTGATGAGAAGCGGTGTGATGCCCTCGATTTCGGGGGCGTTGGCGAGGCCGCCGCCGTCGAGCGCGCGGAGGCCGTCGATACCCTCGGCGAGCAGGCGCACCGTCTCCTTCGCGTCCCCGTCGTCGGCGACGAGGAGCGTGTCGATACCGAGGTCGGCGTCGAGGTCGGCCAGTCGGCCGGCCGCGAGGTTGTGGAACGCGCCCACGACCGGCACGTCGTCGGGGGCCGCGTCGGCGACGAGCGCCGTCACGCTCCCCGCCTTCGGCGGGTGGTAGTGGAAGCCGTCGTCGTCGCGATTCATGCCCGCCGCGGGCGTGACGAGCACGTCGCCCTCGGAGAGCGACTCGGAAACGGCCGCGACGGTGTCGGAGACGTGGTACGGCGGCACGGCGAGGACGACCACGGAGGCGCGGTCGGCGGCCATCTCGTTCGTGAAGCCGTTTACCTTCACGTCGCGGCCGCGACTGGAGAGTTCGGTCTCGTACTCGTCGGCCTTCTCGCGGGCTTTGTCGGGGTCGCGCGACCCGACGATGACCTCGTGGTCGGTGTGGTAGGCCCAGCGGAGGGCGAGGCCCTCGCCGATGTCGCCGGTCCCACCGAGGAGTGCGATTCGCATACCCACACCTCCGGACCGAGCCGACCTAAAGGGTTGTGCGACCGGTGGGTTCTGCCTGTGTTCGCCGGGGGCGAGTCACCGACCGTCGCCGTCGGACTCGACGAGCGCCTGCACCCGCTCGAAGCCGTCGCGGTAGACGAGCCACCACGCGACCACCGGGGCGAAAAGGAGGAGCGGCCCGACGAGGAACAACTGCGTGACGGGGTCCGGCGGGAGGAGGTACGTCCCCGCGACGACCACGACCGCATCGAGCGCGAGGAGCGTGACGACGAAGGCGCGAAGGTGTCCCATCAGCGAGCCTCCGGCGTCGAAACGGGAGTCTGAGTCAGCGTCTGCGCCATTAGTCGAGCAGGTCCGGAACCTCGTTCACGTCCTCGACGACGGCGGCCGCGCCGATTTCGGAGAACTTCTGTCGGCCGTCGTCGCCGGTCAGCCCGCCCGAGAGGACGCCGACGCCGTAGTAGACGCGGTCGGGGTCCGCGGCGTCGGCGTTCAGCGCCGTCTTCACGTCGTCGAGGGTGTCGCCGACGAAGACGACCGAGTCGGCTCCGAGGCGCTCTGCGACCGTCACGAGCGCGGCGGGGTGCGGCTTGCCCTCCTCCCAGTCGTCCATCGTGAACCGGTGGTCGTCGGCCACGTCGAGGCCGACGCGGTCGAGTGCGATGTCCGCCTCGGCACCGGGGCGGCCCGTGACGACGCCGAGTTCGCGGTCGCCGAGGGCGTCGAGCGTCTCCCGACGGAGAAGCACGGGTTCGTCGTTGATGTAGCCGGGGGCCTCGAACGGCGGCTCGCCGCCTTCGAGGTCGCGGTAAAGATCGCTCCCGAGGTAGAGCGCCTGAAACGTCTCGCGGAGCGCCTCGGGGTCCCACTCGTCGAAGACGACGCTCGGGTCGGAAAGTAGAGCTTCGACGGTCGCCTCGGCGGCGTCGAGACCGCCGCCGCGGGCCTCGATTTCGTCGGTGAACTCGGCGACCGACAGGTCGGCCTCACGGTCGGCGAGGACGGACAGCGCCGCCGCGTACGTGAGTTCCCAGTCGTTGTTGAAGCCGCCGGCGTCCTTGAACAGTTGGACCTCGTCGCGGGTGATGGTCGTACCGTAGTGTCGGTCCACGGATTCGACGATGGCGCGCCGGTAGGAGTCGGCGACGTCGACGAGCACTCCGTCGATATCGAGGACGACAGCGTCCGCGTGCATACCGGAAGCCCGCGACGAGCGGGCAAGTGCCTTACCCTTGGGACCGACCGGGTCGCGGTTACTCTCGGGACCGACCGGGCCGGGGCGACCGCCCGCGCTCGGCGGCGTACAGGGTATCGCCCGGAAGCGACTCGCGGGCGACCGGAACCGACGGCTCGTCGTAGCCGAGCGTGGTGAACAGGAAGTCGGCGTCGGCTCGGCGGGCGACCTCGGCGGCGGGTCGGTGGAGTTCGACGGGGACGTTCAGCGCGTAGACGACGTCGGCGTCGGCGTAGGGACCGAGGTCGGCGGCGTCGGCGCGGGCGAACACGTCGTCGCGGACGAACGAGACGCCGTCGGGGACGGGAAAGTCGCGGACGTCGACGGCGACCACGTCGACCCCGCGGGCGGCGAGGGCGGCCGCCACCGACGGCTCCCGGCCGACCCCGACTTCGACCGCGCGGTCGTACCCCGACAACCGTGCGACGAGCGCGTCGCGAAGCGATTTTTTCACGTCGGGATATTTATGAAGCGCCCCCGCTTAATCCCTCGCATGCTCGTCGATATCGTGCCTATCGGGGATATTTCTGCGGCCGTCAAGCGGGAGGCATCCGCCGGACTCCGCTCCGTCTACGACTGCGACGTGAGCGTGCACTCGAATCAGGCGATACCCGAGGGCGCGTTCGACCGGAGCCGAAACCAGTACCGGGCCGAACAGTTCATCGAGCTGGCGAGCCGCATCGGGCGCGGCGAAAAGAACATCGGCATCACCGAGAAGGACCTCTACTACCGCCGCCGAAACTACGTCTTCGGCCTCGCGTACCTCAACGGCAACGGCTCCGTCATCTCAACCTACCGGCTCCAGACCTCCACCGACGGCGGTATCACGAACAAGCCCGCCGAAGAGGTGCTGTCCGACCGCGTGCGAAAGGAGGTCGTCCACGAGATCGGCCACACCCTCGGCCTCGAACACTGCGACAACAACAAATGCGTCATGTCCTTCTCGCCGACGGTCCGGGAGGTCGACGTGAAAGAAGAGAACCTCTGCGGCACCTGCAGTCGGCTCGTCCACTAGCGCCCGAACGCGAGTTCCGTTCCGTCCCGTCCCGTCCCGTCCCGTCCCGTCTCGTTTCGTCCCATCCCGCCTCGTCTCACCCTTTTTCTCGTCTCGGCACCTGTATTCGGGTATGAACTTCGTCGTTGCAGTAGACGGCTCCGCGGCCGCGGACAGAGCGCTCGACCACGCGCTTTCGATGCTCGAACCGCTGGGTGCGACGGTCACGGTCGTCCACGCGGTCGAACCCCAAGTCCTCGTCGAAGGCGGCGAGGAACCCGTCGCGGGCGTGGCCAGAACCGGCGATCGAATCGTCGCCGAGAGCCTCGAAGACGCGGAGGCGCGCGCCGAGCGCGTCCTGCAGGCGGCCGCCGAACGCGCCGCCGACGCGGGCGTCGAAGCGGCCGCGGAACTCCTCTACGGCGACCCCGTCGAAGTGATTCCGGCCTACGCCGACGATGCGGGCGCTGACGGCATCTTCGTCGGCCACCGCGGCCTCTCGAAGCGCTACGAGGGGCTGGTCGGGAGCGTCGCTAAGGAACTCGTCGAGCGGGCGTCCTGTCCCGTCACCGTCGTCCGCTGAATGCGCCGACTCGACGGGCGAAACGGCGGCGGCCAGCCCCTCAGAACCGCGCTCGCGCTCTCGGTCGTCACCGGCGAGCCGTTCGAGATGACGAACGTGCGGGGGAACCGCTCGACGCCGGGTCTGAAGGCCCAGCACGTCGCCTGCGTCTCGGTCGCGGCG
>ENA-ORDC01001733-ORDC01001733.1-marine-metagenome-genome-assembly--contig:-NODE-1733-length-15105-cov-8.190711_pt1 | contig 15105 bp, 17 predicted proteins | sample MGYA00237783_ERZ508515 | MGnify/ENA primary metagenome ERZ508515 (study PRJEB26186, sample SAMN06268792) | marine metagenome | isolation source: Eden Landing Ponds, San Francisco, CA, USA | place... | reverse complement strand
GGGGATTCGAACCCCAGAGTCCGTGAGGACACCTGCTCTCAAGGCAGGCGCGTTAGGCCACTTCGCTATCCCACCGCAAACACACCTTGTCCGCGTCCCGTCTAAGAACTGTCGGTGTCTCCGCCCGCCCGAACCTGGAGTCCGTCCGAACCGGCATCGACGTCCAGGTCGAGTTGGGCGATAGCTTCGGCCGTGTGCTCGGGCACCGGTTTCCCCGCCAACTGGCGAGTCCGGGCGAGCACGACCGCCGAGGCGAGTCCCGCTGGCTCGCTCACCAGTGGCAGGGACTCGACGAAGTCGACACCGAACCCCTCGTCGCGGGCACACTCGGTGAGCGTCCGGAGCGACGGCGCGGCCAGCGCGTCGGTGAAATCGACCGGTTCGGCGAAGCCGGCGTACCAGATCTCACCCCGCGGCGTGGGGCCGAGGACGACCTCGTCACCGCGTAGTTTCATCGCCGCGCTGTCGACGTGGCGGCGTTCCATGAGCGCCACCGCCGGGTCGACGACCGCGGCGGTTCTGACGCCCTCACGCTCCAGGAGGTGAGTCACCGTGTTGCCGACGCGGGCCGAGCGCGTCGACCCGATCTGCACCTCGTATCGGGCGCTTGCGGGGTCGTCGAGCGCGGTTGCGAGCGCGGACGAGACGGCATCTTCCGCGTCGTCCGGTTCGACGCCGTCCGGAACCCCGAAGTTGACGAGCAGGTCGCCGCCGCTCCGTTCGACCGCCACGCAGGCGTCCCGGAGCGTCGCCGTGTAGAGTTCCGTCGCCGCCTCGGCGTCGAGGACGCCGCTATCGACGAGTTCAGCCAGCGCGTCCGTCTCGTCGGGCGGGTCCGCGAGGACTGCGACTGTCGTCATACAGTTCGTTCGGGCCGAGGGCGTCTTGAATGCGCCGTTCCGCGACGCCGGGACGTCCCGACTGCCGGATCCGGAGTTCCGTCAGTAGGTGGGCCCGTAATAGTCGGTTTCGTTCGTCGGGTCCGTACCGAGCACGAGTTCGAGACCATCGGGGAGACCGTCACCGTCGGTGTCCGGGTCGGTCGGGTCGAGGCCGAGCGCGACCTCCCGGCCGTCACGGACGGCGTCGTCGTCGGTGTCCGCGTCGAAGGGATGGGTCCCGTTGGCGCGCTCACCGCGGGTGGTGAGACCGTCGCTGTCGGCGTCAGTGTCGTTGGCGGGTGCGGTGTAGGCGAAGGGGTCGGTCGGCGGAGCGATGGGCTCTGACCCGTCGACGTGACTGTCGAGCCACACCTCGTGCTCACCACCGGAGACGTTCGCGACGATCCCGCCGAACTCGTCGTAGGTGACGGTCCCGTTGTGTCGGTTCATCCGGGCGAAGACGTCTTCGAGCGTCCGGTCCCCGTCGGTGTCGTTTCTGATGCGAGCGTCGAGTGCGGCGAGCGCTCGCGTTCCCCGGGAGTAGGGAGTGTACGCGCTCTGCCAGTCCGACCGGTTCGAGAGCACGACTTCGCTGGAGCCGTTGGTACGAAGCATCGTCAGATACGCCTCGTAGCCGTCGCGCCCGTCCAGACCCTGACGGACCGAGAGGACACCAGCGTAGTAGGTCGCGCTCGCCTCCCTGAACCAGCGCATCCCGGGCCCGAGCTCGAACGCCTGGCGCGTGTGGACGTACTCGTGGACCCAGGTGTTGTCGGGCGGGCCGACCCGTGCGCGGTCGGAGACCCAGACGTCCTGGCTGTCGTTGTGTCCGCCGACGGCGAGTCCACCCTCCCGGAGCGGCGGCGGGCCGACGAAGACCGTGATTCGTCGGTCGCGAGCGCCGACGGACAACTGCTCCGAAGCCCGCTGAACGGACGTGATAGCGCGGTCGACGTTCGTGCTGTTCGCAGCGGCCGGTTCGACGACTCTGAGTTCCCCACCGCTGACGTTCGCCAGTCGCGTCTCGTGCGGACCGAGATACACCATCGACGACCCGACTGCGCCGGGACCGTCGAGTTCAGTATGCTGGTCCACCCGTGTGCTGTCCTTCCAGGAGTAGTGCCACCGCCTGCTGTCGCTACGGTAGGCGAACGCGGTCTGGGGGTTGGCGAGGGCCCAGTTACCGGCGGCGACCCAGCCCAGTCCCCGGAAGGTCGGGCCGCTCCTGTTGACCGCGACCTCGAACGTGAGCGACGGAGTCGTGGTTTCTCTCGTCCAGACCCAGCGGCCGTTCCGTCGCTCCTCGAACCCGTGTGAATCGACGAGCGTCCGGGAGGCCGCACCGTAGGTGACTAGTGACGTGACGCTCTCGCCGGGTTCGTAACGCAGGGTCATCCCGATGCGCCCCGTCGCGTTCGGTAACAGCCTGTACTCGACTGTCTGAACGACCTCGGGCGTCGTCTCCGAAAACGCCGCAGTGTCCGTCCCGAACCCGTCGGTCGGGGCCCCCGCTCCGGCCACCGCCGTCACCGGGACCAGGCCCGCGAAGACCACCACCGCAGTGACGAACGGGACGAACGTTCGGGACGGCAACACAGGTCCGATATGTGTCACAGTATCGCATAAAACCTCGGGCCAGGTTCGCCCATTGTAGAGAACGGGAGCTGTAGAACGCCCGCGTGCCGTGGGTCTCTCGGGCGGTTTCAGGCACCGAACTCGTCTTCGGTCACCCGCTCGACGAGCGTCTCGTCGACGTCTCGCAGGTCGTAGGTCGGCAGGTCCCCGCCCGTCCGGGTCACGTACATCGGTTCGACGAGTCTACGACCGGCCACACTGTCCGTCTCCGTCGCGCCCTCTTGGGCGGTCTCTGCCTCTGAGGGTTCTACGTTAGTTCCGGCGGGTTCGAGTCCGTGCAGTTTGAGAAAGCGCCCTGTCTCCTCTGGCGCGAGTTCGTCGTCCCGGACCGCACGGGCGAGGTCCCGTGAGAGCCACTCGTCTTCGCTGACGCTGGGTTCGAGGACCATCGCCTCGTCGACGAAGCGCACGAGATACCAGTCGAGGTCGTTCAGCAGGGAAACCGCCGCGCCCAGACTCACCGTCTCGACGCCGACGCTGTTCTCGAAGGGTTCGTGGATGTCGTACGTCGAGAGCGCCTCGCGGGCCGTCTCGCGCGAGAGGAGTTCGTACTGGAGGTTGACGTCCCCGTCGCCGACCAGACAGACCCGCGTCATGGACGCGTCGAGAACTGCAGGGCCCTAAGCGGTTTCGCCTCTCCGTCCAGCCGACGGAACTGTGCTCTGGACTCCCGGACGCTGGGGGTACTCGCTCTCAGAACGGCGGTAACCGCTCTCAGAACGTCGAGAGTTCGCCGTCGATGACCTGCCGGGTGACGTCCGTGACACTCGCCAGTTCGCGGTCGATCGCGGCCTCGATCTCCGCTTCGACGTCGGAGACGGCGACGCCCTCCTCCGTGACGACGTTCGCGTCGGCGACGTGTGGTTCGTCGATAGGACGACCGATCTGCGAGAGCAGTCGCACCTGGAGCTGGCGGATACCGTCGACGTCCGCCACGACGGATTCGGCGATCTCGGTGCTCAGGAGGTTGTATATCTTCCCGATGTGGTTGACGGGATTTTTCCCGCTCGTCGCCTCCATGCTCATCGGCCGGTTGGGCGTGATGAGGCCGTTGGCGCGGTTGCCACGGCCGACAGAGCCGTCGTCGCCGTGTTCCGCGGAGGTCCCGGTCGTGGTGAGATAGATCGACCCGGTCTCGTAGTCGTCGGCGGTGTTGACGCTGACTGCCACCTCGCGGTCGGTGTAGTCGGTCGCGACCTCACGGACGTACTCTCTGACGCCGGCGACGAAGTCCTTGTACGCTTCCAGTCCGGAGACGTGGTGGTCGACTGCCGCGACTGCGACCGTGACGTCGATCCGGTCACCCTCGCGTTTGCCCATCACTTTGATGTCCTGTCCAACGGCGGGGTTGTCCTCGGCGTACTCGCCGTTGAGTCGGCGCTCGACGTTGTAGACGATCTGCTCGGTCTCGGTCAGCGGCGCGTGGCCGACACCGTAGCTCGTGTCGTTGGCCATCGGCACTCTTCCTTCCTCGCCGAAGACCGACTGGAGGTCGCCGCTCCCCTCGCCGAGGTTCACGTCGACGATGACGTCGGTACCCACGTCCAGGTACGGGAAGTTGTCGGTGAGGTACTCCCGCGCGGCTTCCAGTGCGATGGTCTCGGCCGGGAACGTCTCGCCCTCGTATTTCTTCGTGGCTCGGCCGACGACGAGCAGATAGATCGGCTTCAGGACTTCGCCGCCGCCGAAGGCCGGTGCGGCCTCACCGGCCACCAGCTGGGTCTCGTCGGTGTTGTAGTGGAGCACTTTTTCGTAGCGCTCGATGTACTCCCGCGCCAGCGCCCCCGAGACGGCCTCCGCGATACCGTCACAGATCGAGTCGGGGTGTCCCAGTCCTTTCCGCTCGACGATCTCGACTTCCTGGTCTTCGACTGCGCGCCCTGCCTCCCGCTGGACGCGGATGTTCCGCTCGGTCATTGGTCGGTCATTCCGCTCGCCCCCTCGTATAACTTGCGGAAACCTTTCCACCTCCAGAAATTACTCTTGGACATCTCAAACGGTGTGCTCGTCACCCCTCTCGTCCTCCGCTTCCAGGAGCAATCCGAGATACGAGGTTCGGATACCAGCCTCGGGGTCGAGACCAAGTGATTTGAGGACGCCTTTCGCCCCTTCGCGGGCGTCGGCGATGTCGTCGTCGGGTGTTTCGATCTCGACTTCCACGAACTCGCCCAGCCCGTCGACGTCGTCGAGGGTAACAGTGTAGCCGTTCAGTGTGAAGCGCTCTCGCTCCTTTTCGACCGTGGCGGCCGGCTCGAAACCCAGCCCGTCGAGGATGCCTTCGGCGGCGATGGGGTCGTCGACGGCCGTCTCGTGTTCCTCGCGGGATTTGGAGTCCTCGTCGATGAGCGGTCCTTTGTAGGTCAGCGCCACCCGCTCGTCACGGTCGGTCGTTTCCCGGCGCACCCGGAGCGCCTCGTCGGTCTCGGCGAAATCCCGGTGGGGGGCGTCGTAGTAGGTGTCGACCTGTGTGATGGTGCCCTCCGGGGCCGCGTCGAGTCCGTGCAGGTGCGACCGGACGACGTCGTGGTCCGCCCGGACCTTGATCTCGACCTCGTACATACCCGGAGGGCGGCCCGTCGCGACAAAAACCGACCGACTCGGTTCCGAAACGCGTTTCCGACGAGTGGGTGTCTCGCGGGTATGCACGCGGAAGCGATCGACCACGTCAATCTCAGAGTCCCGGAAGCGTCTCTCGACGAATTCGTCGCGTTCTATCGCGATCACATGGGGTTCGACCTGGAGCACTACGACGCCTACCAGTCCGGAGAGCGGGGCTTTTTCTACGTCCGACTGGGCGAGTCCTGTATCGTCCACGTTTCCCCGCGCGAGTCGGTGCCCGAACCGACGGGCGAGAGTTTCAATCACTTCGCGGTGCTCGTGGACGAACCGCTGAGCGACGTGAAATCACGACTCGACGACGCCGGAGTAACGATCGAGACCGAGGCCGTCCGCGAGGGTGCCGCCGGCGAACTCCCCTGTGTGTACGTGACTGACCCGGCGGGCTACACCGTCGAGTTCAAGAGTCACTCGGCCGAGTGACCACCACAACAACCCGGTCGGCAGTCTCGCCCCCGAAACGTTGTTCTTAAGAGTGCAACGACAGTCCGTATCGATATGAGCAACGACGAGGCCGACGAGGCCGAGACAGAGGCCGAAGCGGCCGAAGACGTCGAGGAGACCGAATCCGAATCGACCGAAGCGGTCGAGGAGACGGAAGCCGAGGCAGACGCCGAGGAAACCGAAGACGAGGAGTCGGGACTCCAGCGCGGCGACTTCGTCACGATCGCCTACACGGCACGCACCGTCGAGGACGGTACGCTCGTGGACACGACCGACCCCGAAGTAGCCGAGGAAGAGGGCGTCGGCGAGGACCAGGAGTTCGCACCCCGGACGGTCGTGCTGGGCGAGGGTCACGTCTTCGGCGCCGTCGAGGACGACATCGTCGGCAAGGAAGTCGGCGACGAGGGGTCCGTCACTGTGGCCGCCGCCGAGGCCTTCGGCGAGTTCGACCAGGACGAGGTCCGCACCGTGAGTGTCGACCGTATCCCCGAGGACGACCGCTACCCCGGTGCACACGTCGACATCGACGGCGAACACGGCCACGTCGAGACGGTCATCGGTGGCCGCGCACGCGTCGACTTCAACCACCCGCTCGCCGGCGAGGACGTCGAGTACGACTACGAGATCCTCGACGAGGTCGAAGACCGCGAGGAGAAGGCCCAGGCGCTGCTCGACACCATGCTCGACATCGATCTCGAGATGTGGTTCGAGACCGACGTCGAAGAGGAAGAACAACTCGTCGAACCCGACGAAGACGAGGAAGTCGACGCTGAGGACGAGGACGAAGAGGAATCCGAGCCCGAGTACGAGACCGTCGAGGTCGAGAAGGAGACGCTGTATATCGAAGCGACACCCCAGCTGACGATGAACCAGCAGTGGATGATGGGCAAACAGCAGATCGCCCAGCAGCTCGTCGACCAGTTGGGCGTCGACCGCATCATCGTCCAGGAGACCCTCGGCGAGGGCATGGGCATGGGCGGTCTCGGCGGCATGATGGGCGGTATGGGCGGCATGGGCGGCGGCGACATCGAAGAAGCGCTGGAAGACGAGGACATCGACGCCGACGAACTCGTCGAGGAACTCGAAGGCGCCGGCGAATAACTACACCCGGTAGGACGCGAAATCGCGCCCGAGTTCGTACCCCCGTTCGGCGGCTTCCGCCCGCAGATTCTCCGTGGGGCCGTCGAGATACTCGTTCACGTGGACCAGTACCGTCCGGTCAGCGTTCGCCGTCTCGATCTCGCCTTCGAAGTCGATCTCCTCGAAGAGGCCCTCGCGCACCAGCGGGGATCCCTCGACGAAGAGCAGGTCGGCGTTCCTGTAGGCCTCACCGCCGGACATATCCGGACGAAACCGTTCGATATCGGGTGCCCAGACGACCGTCGATCCCCCGTGTGATACAGCAAATCCCACCGTGTCGAACGCCGGACGGCCGTGTTCGACGGGGAAGGGGACGACTGTCAGGTCGCCCACGGTCACTCCTTCGCCGTGCTCGAACGTGGCGAGTTCGAGCCTGTCGGTGAGATGGGTTCGTTCGTCCCAGAAGTGTTCCCGCGCAGTCTCCGTGCCGTAGACGTCGATGTCGAGATGTGGCACGACGAGCGCGAGGTCGTCGATCCCGCCCGCGTGGTCGTAGTGAAAGTGGGTCAGGAAGGCGGCGTCGACCGCCTCGATGCCCACCTCCCACACCTGCTCGCGCACGTCCGGACTCACGTCCAGCAGGAGACTCGCCTCGGTCGTCTCGACGTGGAGACTCGGCCGGCGTCGCCGTCGCTTTGCCTCCGCCGCTTCGAGATCGGTAAACAGCGGTGGCACGCCGGTGACTTCGCCACTCCCCAGCAGTGTCACGTCCATATCTGTTGCCGACAGAGCGACAGGATAAAGCTGGCGGAGTTCGAGTCCGGGACAGACTTGTCGGTGAGGGGCTTCCAGTCCGGTAATGGGGCCGGCCGACCCACGCGACAGGGACGACGACCTGCTCGAAACCGAGAGTCGCGAACTGCTCCCGCCCGAGGAATTCGCCCAGGTTGCGGACTCGGAACCGGTCGAGTCGGGGTGGGTAGTCCTCGGGTTCGCGTTCGACGATGCAGGACGGGTGCTCCTGATAGACCAGCCGTGGGCCGACGGCTGGATACTGCCCGGTGGCGCCCACAAGCCCGGCGAGACGCTCGCGGAAGCGGCCGAACGCGAACTCGCCGAAGAAACCGGCGTCGCGGTGTCGCCGGTCGCACCCCGTGCCGTCGACGACTTCGCGTTCGTGAACGAGGAAACTGGCGAGACAGCGGGCTGGAACCTCGTCGTCTTCGAGGCCGTCGCCGATTCCCCCGAGATAGAGCGCGACCCGAACGTCGACGACGAGGAGATACTCGACATCCGGTGGTTCGACAGCCTGCCGGAGAACGTCTACAATCCCGAGCTGATCGAGCGAACGTACGAGCGGTGTGAAAACGGTCGATGAGGGCGGTCGGGCGGATACGTTCGAACGTACCGCGCGAGCGGAGCAAGCGCGGTTTCACCGAGCGCGACTGCAAGGAGCGCTCGGCCTTTTTTGTCCCAGCTTTTTTGCGCGAGTGGTACCCGCAGCGAACGCAGTGAGCGAGGATACCCGAGCGGAAAAAAGATGGTTAGGCGATATCGCGGCTGGTGTCGATGCTGACCTGTTCGACGAGGTCGAGCTTGATGATGTCGTTGGGGGCGCGGCCGCCGCGGAACTTGGGGATCGCCAGGCGGTTCTCGACCTCGTCGTTGGTCGTGGTCGTTTCGAGCTGGAAGATGACGTCGGCGAAGTGCTCCGTGCTGTCGCGAAGCGGCGGGACGCTCCGACCGTCGAGACAGTGCATGACGCCGAGACTGCCGGTGTTGACGAGGTGGTTCTGCAGGTCGTTCATGAAACTCCGGAACCGCGAGGGCGGCTCCTGCGATTCGAGGACGTCGACGGGGTCGACGATGAGATTCGACGTCTCGGGGAGCGCGCTGACGAGTTTGCCGGCGTTGTCCAGGGGCGCCTCCCCGGAGATGTGCCGGACTGTCGGGTCGCCGGTGTTCGCGGGGGTCTGTTCGATACTCGCGTTGACCGACTGGGCGGTGCGGTCGAGCGAGAGGTACAGCGTCCCCCGGGTTGCGGTCAACTCGTAGAGAAACAGCTCCGCCTGACTGGCCGGCTGGGCACAGAGCGCTACGAGGCTGCCTTCGGGTATCCCACCCCCGAGCTTGCGGTCGAGCACGTCGATCCCCGTGTGCAGCCGGTTGACCATGGTACAGGTACTTCCTATTTGCAACAGATTAAATATTCCGCTCGTCGAGGCGGTCCGCGACGCTCCCGTAGGCTGCCCGGGCCGCCCGACAGGCGAGCACGTCCGGGTTGTCGACCTCCGGGACCGTCCCGACGACGGGACACTGCCGGCGCAGTTCGTCGAGTTCGGGGCACGCGGGGGGTTCGGAACTGTGCACGCGGGTCAGGACGGCGCCGAGTACCGGCGTATCGAGAGCGCGCGCCATCCGGGCGGTCTTGGTCGCGTCGGAGAGGCTCGCTCGCTCGGGGGTGGAGACGACAAGTGCGCTCTGGGCCGCCGCGAGCGGTTTTGCCACTGCCTTCGTGGCACCCGCGGGACAGTCGAGGAGGGCCGGTCCGTCCGTCCGACCGAGGCGACGAAACGTCGTCTCGTCGGGCGTGCCCGTCGCGCTCCCCGCGGGAACGACGTCGACACCCGGGTACGCGCGACTGCGGTGGCACACCCGCTCGGGCGTGACGCCGTCGGCGACGGCGCCGACGCCCGGGCGCCGGTCCGTGTCGGCCCTGGTGTGGAGGTTCGGCATCGAGCAGTCGGCGTCGACGACGACCGGTCGGCCGCCCGTCGACGAGAGTGCACGCGCAAGACCGAGGGCTGTCGTCGTCTTCCCGCAGCCGCCTTTGCCGCCGACGATCGCGAGCATGGCGAGGGGTGGGTGCCCGTTCCGGTTTCAAGCTTCGCCCGTCGTCCCAGGTCGAGCGTCCGGGTGGGAACCTCGGGAGCGAGCGAGTGTCGGGGGATTCAAGAGCGCGGGGAGCGGGGGTATCGGTAATGCGCCACGACCACGTCATCAGTGCGAAACAGCTCTCGCGGGCGGGCATCGAGGAGGTGCTCGACCGCGCGGCCGAGATCGCGGCCGACCCGTCGGCGTGGGGCCACCGCCACGAAGGGGCGCTGCTGGGGCTGTGTTTCTTCGAACCGAGCACACGAACGAAGATGAGTTTCACCGCTGCGGCCAAGCGACTCGGGGGCGACGTCGTCGACATGGGGCCGGTCGGGTCTTCGAGCGTGAAGAAAGGCGAGAGCCTCGCCGACACCGTCCGCGTCGTCGAGGGCTACGCCGACGCGCTCGTCTTGCGCCACCCCAGTGAAGGGTCGGCGAAGATGGCCAGCGAGTTCGTCGACGTGCCGCTTATCAACGCGGGTGACGGCGCCGGCCAACACCCCACCCAGACGTTGCTCGACCTCTACACCATCCGAGAGTCGGCGGGGCTGGACGACATCACCGTCGGCATCATGGGCGACCTGAAATACGGCCGGACGGTGCACTCGCTGGCCCACGCACTGACGAACTTCGACGTCCGCCAGCACTTCGTCAGTCCCGAGAGCCTCGAACTCCCGCGGAGTGTCCGCTACGACCTCCACGAGGAGGGGGCGTCTATCAAGGAACACAAGACCCTGGACCCGGTGTTGAGCGAACTCGACGTGCTCTACGTCACGCGCATCCAGCGCGAGCGCTTCCCCGACGAGAGCGAGTACCGCGCCATCGCCGGCGAGTACCAGATCGACGCCGCGACGCTCGAAGACGGTCGTGACGACCTCACCGTGATGCACCCGCTCCCACGGGTCGACGAGATCGCCCACGACGTCGACGACACCGACCACGCGGCGTACTTCCAGCAGGCTCACAACGGCGTCCCCGTGCGGATGGCGCTGCTCGACCTGCTCCTGGAGGGTGAGCGATGAGCGACCACGAACTCCGGGTCAGCAAGATCCGCAACGGCACCGTCGTCGACCACATCGCCGCCGGCCAGGCGCTGAACGTCCTCGCTATCCTCGACATCGACACCGATAGCGGCGAGACGGTCAGCGTCGGGATGCGCGTCCCCAGCGACCGTCTCGGGAGCAAGGACATCGTCAAGGTCGAAGGTCGCGAACTGAGCCAGGACGAGGTGGACGTCCTCTCGCTCATCGCACCCGCGGCGACGATCAACATCGTCCGCGATTTCGACGTCGTCGAGAAACACCGCGTCGAGCGGCCCGACGTCGTCACCGGCGTGCTCTCGTGTCCGAACCGTCACTGCATCACGACCGGTGACGAACCGGTCGATTCCCGGTTCGACGTCCTCGACGACGGCATCCGCTGTCAGTACTGCGAGACGATCGTCCGCGAAGGGATCGCAGACCACATCGACGTCGACTGACACCGGTCTCGGTCACGAACCGGCCTGGCCCTCCGGGGACATCGGTCAATCACCTGACTTCACCGGAAAGCCTTTTATCGTTCAGGGAGCAGGTGAGTGTGATGTCAAAGAAGGTACTCCTCCTGGTCGTCCTCGTGATCGCCGTGGCCATCACCTACAAGATGGTCATGAGCGAGTGAGGGGACACCACGGCCCCGCCCGGCGGCTCGAAGCATAGCCCGCATCACGCCGAATTGTCGTTATACCGCACCGGATTCCTTTTCGGTTTCGTCGAGGGTCGTATCCCTCGGAGGCGTCTGACTTTCGAACGACTTACCCCCGTTCACGGCTATCTCGTGGTATGTACGGCGTCGTCACCCGTAACGAGGAAGAACTCGGCTGGGAAGAGTTCGACGTCGGGTTCTACGAGGTCAAAGACGTCACCGGACGGGCCGCCAAGCCGGTCGCCGAGGGGATCAACATGGTGTCGTGTTTCGCGGACAATGCCGCCGCAGAGGGCAACCCCGAACTCGTTCCCGAGAGCGACGCGGGCGAGTCCGCGACGCGTGACCGACCCTACTTCGACTGGGACTACGTCTGTCCGACCCACGAGCGCTACCGCGAGGGACTCCTCGAGATCATCGAGGAGGCCGCAGCCGTCAGACCCGACGTCCGCCTGGACGACGTGGGCTTCCCGCGGGAGGAGTACTGTCACTGCGACCGCTGCGAGCAGGCCTTCGCCGAGAGCGGCTACGACGACTGGCGCGAGTGGCGGGCGTCGGTCGTCACCGAGTTCGTCGCCGCGGCTCGCGAGCGAGTGCCGGGTGACCTCTTTCTCACGCTCTATCCCGACCCCTATCCGGGACACATCTACGAGCGTGCGGGACTGGATGTCGATACCCTCTCCGAGCACGTCGACGAATTCGTCGTCCCGCTGTACGACATGGCCTACTCGACGACCTACTGGCTCGAGATACTGGCGAAAGGGTTCGTCGACGAACTCGACGCGCCCTTCTCCATCGAACTCTACGGGGTGAACGTCGACGTCGACGACCTCGTCCACGCGACGGAGGTCGCAGCGGCCTACGGCGAGCGCGTCCTCTTCGGTTACGACGCGAGTAACGCCCGGGCGACCGTCCGGCGGATGCGAGCCGACGCCCGAGACGGCGAACAGTTCGGGCCGGAGTGACACCGCGCGACACCGCGTGACTCGCTACCGGTCAGTCACCGAACCGCCGCTCCCGCCAGGACTGTAGGATACCCCGGTCGCGCGTGTTCTCCGGGAGTGTGTCGAACCACCGGGCGTCGACGATCTCCCCGTCCGGATCCGCGACGCTGGGTTCGGTCGTGGTCGCCTCACCCTCGAAGATGGGGAGGACACCCCATGTCTCGTGGCCGTCACAGCGGAACCTGACCTCACCGAGGATGCCCAGGCCCTCGTAGTCGACCTCGATACCGCTTTCCTCGTGGAGTTCGCGCCGGGCGCCCTCGCGGAGCCCCTCGTCCGGACCGACCTCACCCCCCGGGAGCACCCACGTGTCGATAGACGGCTGTTCGACCAGCATGATCTCCCCCGAGGGACGATAGGCGATGGTGTGTGCGCCGAAGGGTAGACCCTGGGCCTCTATCCGGCGGGAGACAGTGCGAAAGCGCGACCGCGACACCCTGCGAGTGGTGTCGTAGTCGAGGAAGTCCTCGTGGGACTCGCGGAGGTGGTGCGCGAGTTGTTCGGCCTGCTGGCTCGCCTCGTCCGCGAGAAACCAGAGGTCGTCGACGGTGGTCATCGTCGGTCACGCGAGCGCAGCACTCGGCTGGACCGCGATGCCCCGACACCGCGCCTCCTGACTGACATCACGAGTGGTTTGACCCGTCGATACAATAAGTGTTCGACCTGAATTGGGGCGAAAAATGCCCGGTGGGATTCCGCTGGCGAACAGCCAGAACGCCCGCGACCGCGTGGCGGCTGCGAGAAACGTCGCCGGTCACTCGGCACGTGACCGGCGTATGGGCGATGGTGTCGGTCCGGGTAGTCTGGAGGACCCACTCACTCCCGGTCAGTCCTCGGTCGAAGGCTGTGACGGTCGGCTGGTCGCTCCATCGGTGTCACCGGTCGAGGAAAGCCCGCCCTCTCGGAGGGCCATACGCAGTCCGACTTCCGCAATGGTGCCGCCGTGGTCGGCCGTCCGGCGAAGCCCCGCGAGGACCGAACGGACCGACGAGCGGGACCCAGGGTCGGTGAGCCCGTCGTCGAGGGTCTCGATACGTCGGCAGACATCCTCGCGAGTGCGGAGTATCTCGCGTGCGCTTTCGCCGTGGGTGTCGCCGACGACGACCCCGACTGCATCGGCAACCACCGCGCGGGCGTCACTCGCGAGTGCGACAATCTCCCGAGGCGGCGGTGGTCGCGACTCCTCGCTGGCTCTCGCCCGCGCGATGGCCCCAGCCTCGTCGGCGACACGCTCCAGTTCGCGGGCCGTCTGCCAGAGGGCGAATAGTTCGGGCCGTTCGGTCGCCAGTGCGTCTATTTCGTCGAGTCGGCAGAGCGCCCGCCCGAACGCCCGGTCGACGATGGCGAACAGGCGGCTTGCCTGGTCGTGCCGGTCCGGGACGTCTTGGAAGTCCTCGCCGCTCGCCAGCCCGGCCGTCCCATTGCGGTGCATCGAGAGGGCGACAAAGGAGAGCTGGCGGACGGACTGGCGGACCGATATCTCGTGGGTATCGAGTAGCATCTGGATTCGACGTGAGCTCTCGGACTGCTCGACCACGGAGACGCCGGGCAGATTCCGCGCTATCCGCTCCAGCACCCGTGTCTGGGCGGTACTGAATCCCGTTCCCGATTCGAGGTAGAGTTCTTTGGTCCCCGCTGCATAGGCCGCCCGAACCGTTGGCTCGATGGTGGCCGACCCGTCCCCGGAGACGTCGACGGTGACGGTACGGGGCGAGGTAGTCCCGGACTCGCCGGGCTGGATGGCGAGTACCCCGTCGATGTGGGTGTGGAGGCCGACGATGTCGCCGGCCGAGATGCCCTGGCTGTCGGCCCACTCCTTCGGGAGCGAGACGGTGTAGGTGCCGCCGCCGACCGACTGGACCTTGCGCGTGTGCATCAGTAGATGAGTTCGGGGTCCTGTTCGACCATGTAGAGCGTTCGTGCGGCGATGTTCACGGCGTGGTCGGCGACCCGCTCGAGGTCACGAATCGTCAAGAGGACCCTGGCGACCGCATCGAGCTGGGCGTCGACGGTTCCCGGGTCCTCCCCGACCCCGTCGCGCTCGACCAGTTCCCGCGTGACAGTTTCGCTGACGTCGTAACAGCGAGCGTCGATGGTGTCGTCGGCCGCTGCGATTTCGTGGCAGGCCGCGACGTCCTCGCGCTGGATGCCGTAGGCGTCCCGGACCGTCTGGAAGGCCGAGAGGACGGGGTCGTCAGTCGGCTCGTCCTCGAGGGCCACGGCGCGCAGGCGGTCGATGGCCGCGCGCTGGGCCTCGGGGTCTCGCTCTCCCGGCCCGTCGACGACCTCGTCGGCGATGCGGACGAAGCCGTACAGCACGTAGGTCGCGTGTCGGATCTCGCGGGGGAACAGCCGGGTCGCTAGGTGGAACGTCGTGCCGGTCCGCCGCTGGATGGCCTTGCTCGCCGCGAGCCCCTCGTCGCCGATGGTCGGTGCGCGGTCGCGGACTCCCGCGTCCGCGTCGGTGTCGGACGGCGCCACCGCCGTCCACAGGTCGCTCATCACGGGTCGAGCTACGCGAACGGCGGGCCTAACGGGTATACCTAACTGGTTAGGAATCTCGGCCGTAGAGCTCCGCGAAGACCTTCCGCTCGGCCGCCCGAAGGTGCTGGTGGAACGTGGGCCGGGTGACGCCCATCGCCCCCGCGAGGTCGTCGCCGTCGACCGGTCTCGGCCACTCGAAGTAGCCCGCCAGGAACGCCGAGCGCAGTGCCGTCCGCTGGCGCTCGGTGAGCCGATCGTCGATGGCGCCCTTCAGTCCCTGCCGGGTCTGAGCCGGCCGCTCGCGCTCGCGGTAGGCCGCGAGCGAGGTGCCGGGGTACCGCTCGGTGAGCATCGCGTACACCGAGCGTGCGTCGGCCTCGTAGGGGAGCTCGACGGTGAGTCGG